>Ga0065707_10000733_pt1 | contig 28954 bp, 28 predicted proteins | sample SwiRhicommuniRL3_FD_59094 | JGI IMG/M metagenome (GOLD analysis project Ga0065707, IMG submission 59094) | Switchgrass rhizosphere bacterial communities from Rose Lake, Michigan, USA - RL3 v2 (version 2) | ecosystem: Host-associated > Plants > Roots > Rhizosphere > Soil | place: East Lansing...
GCCGGTGTGCCGGCCTTGGCGTGGAAATGCGCACCGAGACGGTCACCGTGCGGATTCCCGCTGGCGTACCCGATGGTGCGCGCATTCGCGTGCCCGAGAAGGGCAACGCCGGCGAGCGGCAGGGGACGATGGGCGATCTCTTCATCATGGTTCAGGTGGACGCCCATGAAACGTTCCAGCGCGAGGGAGATGATCTGCACATCACGGTGCCGATTGGCGTGCACGAGGCGGCGCTTGGCGCCAAGGTCGACGTCCCGGCGCCCGATGGAACCGCGCGGCTGCGTGTCCCTCCCGGTACGCAGACGGGGCAGCGCTTTCACATTCGCGGGCGCGGTGCGCCGTCGCCGCGCAGCGGCGAACGGGGCGATCTGGTGGTGGAAGTGAAGGTCGTGCTTCCCAAGCTGCTCGACGAGCGCTCCAAAGAACTGTTGCGTGAGTTCGGGAAGATTAATGCGATGGAGCGGGTACCGGCCAAAGATGAGGGACGCGACTAAGCCATGGCCGTCAGAAAAACCGGCAAGGCCTACTACATGATCAGCGCGGTGGCGCAGAAGTACAGCATCCACCCGCAGACGTTGCGTCTCTACGAGCGCGAAGGCCTGCTGAAGCCGTCGCGCACCGAGGGCAATACGCGGCTGTACTCGGAGGAAGACCTCGAGCAGCTCGAGACCATCCTGACGCTGACGCGCGATCTGGGCGTGAATCTTGCGGGTGTCGAAGTCATCCTCAACATGCGCCGCAAGATCGAACAGATGCAGGGCGAAGTGAACGAGTTCATGGAGTACGTCAAGCGAGAGCTCGCCCGCGGCATCGACGATTGGGAGCAGCGGCTCAACACGGCGCTCGTGAAATCGACGTCCACCGATCTCGTGCGCACGAATCAGTCAAATACCCCACCAGCCTCGGCGACAAAAAAGCAGGCGCGCTAAACAAAAAACGGCGCGACAAAAAATCGCGCTATCATGTGGCGTGACTTCGCCGCTGCAGAACCAGGATACATGCCCGCTCTGCAACGGAACCGGCTGGAAGACATTCCAGGATGGTGAGATCGAGCGCGTCACGCGCTGCGATTGCTGGAAGGAGAACGTCAATCGCCGCCTCGTCGCCGACGCGCGCATTCCTCGCCGCTACCACCACTGCACGCTGAACGATTTCGTCACCTACGACAACGAGACGCTCGACGAGGCGCTCAGCCGTGCGCGTCGCTTCGCCGCTGAGTTTCCCGTTGTCAGTCGCGGATTGTTTTTGCTCGGCGATCCGGGGGTCGGGAAGACGCACCTGGCCGTCGCCATTCTCAAACAGGTGATCCTCACGCGTGGTGCGCGCGGCATCTTCTACGACACACGCGATTTGCTGAAGCTGATTCGCGGGACCTACAGCAACGAGGTCAAGACCACCGAGCTCGACGTGCTGAGGCCGGTGATGGAGGCCGACTTGCTGGTCCTCGACGATCTCGGGGCCGAGAAGACCTCGGAATGGGTCGAAGAGACGCTGAACCTCATCGTCAACACGCGCTATAACGAGCGTCGCGCCACGATCTTTACGTCGAACTATCCGGATCTGCCGCCCGACACCAATTCCGCCGTCATTACCCTGCACGATCGCATCGGCTTCCGCATGCGCTCGCGGCTGCACGAGATGTGCGATTTCCTCGATCTGGAGGGGGCCGACTACCGCATGCTGCTGCCGAACGAAGGCGCACCGGCGCTGAAACGGCTCAACGAAGAGCGGCGGATGCGCGGAAAGCTCGACCAGGTCTCGCGCACCAACCGCCAGGCGAAGGCCCAGCTGCGCGGCGACGGGAAAGCCGACCTAAAATGGTCGGGTGGCCGGGCCGGCTCCACCAATCCCTAACCCCCAATCCCTAATCCAGGGACCTGGATCGAGTCCGGGGATTTATGTCCACGTTCCCTTCTGCAGCGCCATCTGCAATTACTGCAACTTCAATCGAGGCTTGTACGACGAAGGCCTGAAGTTGCGGTTTGTGGCCGCGCTGCTGCAGGAGATGCGGGCAGAAACGGATCCCGGAACCGTTTCTGCCGACACGCTCTACTTCGGCGGCGGGACACCGTCGCTGCTCTCACCGGCGGACGTTGAGGCCATCATCGGCGAGGCTCGCCGGTCACTGGCCCTCAGCGCCGATGCGGAAATCACGCTCGAAGCGAACCCCGAGAGCGTCAGCCGGGATAGCCTGGAACATTTTCGCCGGGCCGGTGTCAATCGTCTGAGCTTCGGCGTCCAGTCGTTTCGGGATGGGGAATTGAAGCGGCTGGGGCGGCTGCATTCGGCCGAACGGGCCGTCGAAGCCATCGGACTGGCAAGAGCCGAGGGCTTCGACAACATCAGCCTCGATCTGATGATGTGGCTGCCCGGCCAGGACGTTGCACAGTGGCTCGGGTCGGTCGAGGACGCTATTCGTGTCGGGCCCGAGCACATGTCGTTGTACATCCTGGAGGTCTATCCGCATCTGCCGCTCAAGCAGGACATCGATCGCTTTGGATGGTCGCAGGAATCCGACGAAGGCGTCGCCGACATGTACGAGACGGCGATGGCCAAGCTCGAGTCGGCAGGCTTTGAGCAATATGAGATCTCGAACGTGTGCCGGTCTGGCCGTCAGTCGCGTCACAACATCAAGTACTGGACCGACGGCAACTGGCTGGGATTCGGTCCGGGTGCGCATTCCACGTGGCAGGGGACACGGTGGCGCACCGTCGCATCTACCGAAGATTACGTTCAGAGAATCCATGCAGGCCTGCCGGTGGCCGTCGATCGTCGCCACTTGTCGAATGAGGAGCGCCTTGGCGATGCGCTGTTTACCGGACTGCGGATGAGGGATGGCATCGACCTCGAAGTCCTGTCGACACGCTACGGCGTCGATGTCTGGCACAGGTTTGGCGTACGCCTCGCGCCGCATCTCGACGCGGGCCTCCTGCTGAGGCAGGACGAACGTCTCTGGCTGACCCGGAAAGGGATGCTCCTGGCCAATGAAGTGATGTCGGTGTTCGTTTAGACTTGAGTTTGCGGCGCGTACCGGCTAAATATTAAGCCCCCGTTCGTCAACTAAGGAGGAGTGAATGCGAGTATTTATCCTGGCCCTCGCCGTCTTGGCTTTCACGGCAGTGAATGCCCATGCGCAGACGCCGAACGCCCGCGTCTTTAGCGGCGGCGCCGGACTCATTCTCTACACCATCAAGCCGGGCAGCACGGCCGACTTCGAAACGGTGTTGAACAAGGCGAAAGAAGCGCTGACGAAGAGCGAGAAGCCCGAGAGGAAGCAGCAGGCGGCTTCGTGGCGCGTTTACAAGTCGGATGCGGCCGCGGCGAACGGTAACGTCACCTACGTGATGATCATCGACCCGGCGGTGAAAGAAGCCGACTACAACATCGTCAACATCCTGAACGAAGCATTCCCGGCCGAAATCCAGGCACTGTTCAAGCAGTATACCGAGGCCTTCGCCAGCGGACTGATTCCCATCAACCTGGTGTCGGTCGTGGATTACGGGAAATAGAGGGCTTAGCGCTGAGGGCTTAGGGCTTAGGGGAGAGTAGGAGAGTAGAGGGTGCACTGCCCCTCAGCCTTCAGCCCTCAGCCCTCAGCCTTTCGTTAGAAGGCCAGGTTCAGTCCCGCGTACATCCTCTGCACCGTCGAGTCTCGCGGGGTGCCTTTCAAATTGAAAATCCGATAGTCCAGGCGTGCCCGCAGCGGGCCGGCGATGTGGATCTTTGCGCCGCCGCCCGTGTTCAGCAGAAGGTCGGTGGCCTGATCGTTCCCCAGATTTTCGCGGTAGAACCCCGCGCCGGTGGTGAAATAGAGCTGGACGCCGGCCGTTGGCGTTTGCAAGAGAATGTTGCCCGAAGTGGTCTTGAGCGATGGCACCGCCCTGGTCTCGTCCGCAGAGGAGCCGCTGTACTCGAATTCGAACCCGATAATCACGAGGCTCACGCCGAAAGCGAAGCCGCGAGCGACCGTTCGCTCGTCGTTGGCCGAATTGCTTCCGAGGAACAGCGTGGCGTCGGCGCGTGCCGCCGATGGTGTGAGTGCAACGAGCGCGAACGCGATGATGGCCAGTCGCATTCTCATAGCCTTTCATTGTACCAGTCCTGCCGCAGAGTACAAGTCGTAAGTGCCGGCGAGGCGGATAACCGGACCGTGATAAATTCCGCAGGTTGTCTGCTCTCTCGGATCTCGTCATGGCGGGCGATGTGCGCGCCATTGCGCGTGGTATCTCGCTGGTCGAGAACGACGGCGACGAAGGGCCGGCGCTCGTGCGCGACCTGTTTCCCCGATCGGGCCGTGCGTTTCTTGTCGGGATGACCGGCGCCCCCGGTGCGGGCAAGAGCACGCTCGTCGACGGGCTGGTGGCGCGTTGGCGCAAAGCCGGGCGCAGCGTCGGCGTGATTGCGGTCGATCCCACGAGCCCGTTCAGCGGCGGGGCGATGCTGGGCGATCGCGTCCGCATGCAGGCGCACGCCCAGGACGCCGGTGTGTTCATTCGCAGCATGGCCACCCGTGGACACCTGGGTGGACTCGCTCGTGCGACCGCGGATGCGGCAGTGGTGCTCGACGCCGCCGGCAAGGACATCGTCGCCATCGAGACGGTCGGCGTGGGCCAGGACGAAGTGGAGATCGCGCGCACGGCGGACGTCTCCATTGTCGTTCTCGTGCCCGGCATGGGCGACGACGTGCAGGCGCTCAAGGCTGGCGTGATGGAGATTGCGGATATCTTCGTGGTGAACAAAGCCGATCGCGAAGGCACCGATCGGACAGTGGCCGACGTCGAGTCGCTGCTGAGTTTGCACGCCTATCAGGATGGTGAGTGGCGTCCGCCGATTGTTCGCACCCAGGCGACCGCCGGCGTCGGGTTCGACGAGCTGATCGAGGCCATCCGGCGATTCAGCGAGCAGAAGTCGATCGTGTCAGCGAGGCGGCGCCAACGCGCCGAGGTCCAGCTTCGGGCGATTTTGTCGGCGAAGCTGCTTCGGCAGGTCGAATCTCGCGTGCCGCCGGCCGAAATGACGACACTTGTGGACCGTATCGTCGCGCGGAGCATCGATCCCTATTCCGCCGCGGGCGAGCTGCTGGGGAGGGCGGGCGGATGATCGCCCGCGACGAAGCATGAAGGCCGTGCTGGATCATGTCGGGATCGCCGTCAGGGATCTCGAGTCGTCTCTTGCATTTTTTCGCGACGCGCTGGGGCTCGAGGTCGAAGGCGCAGAAGATGTGGCGGCGCAACAGGTGCGGGCCCAGTTCATCAACACCGGTCCCTCGTCTCTGGAGTTGCTGCAGGCCACGTCTCCCGATTCACCGATAGCCAGATTTCTCGAGAAGCGCGGGCCCGGGCTCCATCACATCACGCTTCGAGTCGATGACATCCATGCGGCGCTTGCCGAGCTCCGGCGGCGGAACATCCGGCTCGTCGACGACGAGCCCAGACCCGGGGCAGAGGGTGCGAGCGTCGCGTTCATCCACCCGTCGAGCGCCCAGGGCGTGCTCGTGGAGCTCAAGCAGCCGGCGGTTCGTCGGCCCGTCCCCGAGCGACCGAAGACGATTCGACTCGGCGATGTCGAGATCGTGACCGTGTCCGACGGGTTTTTCTACCTCGATGGCGGGGCAATGTTCGGGGTGGTTCCGAAGACGTTCTGGGAGAAGAAAGCGCCCCCCGACGATCGCAATCGCATTCGGATGGCGATGCGCTGCCTGCTCGTGCGCGGGGCGCGAACCATGCTCATCGACGCCGGATCGGGCGACAAGATGACGCCCAAGCAGGCCGACATCTTCCGGTTCGAGCGCGATTACAACTTGCAGCATTCGATCGCGGCGGCCGGCGCGTCGGCGGACGCGATCGACATCGTGCTGGCCACGCACCTGCATTTCGACCATGCCGGCGGGTTCACCGAACGGGCGCCCGATGGCTCGGTGCGTCCGCGGTTTCCCCGCGCGCAATACGTGGTCCGCCGCGGCGAGTTCGACGATGCGATGAACGCGAACGAGCGGACCAAAGGCAGCTACTTCGTCGAGAACTACAAGCCGCTGGCCGACCACCATGTGCTGCAGCTCGTCGACGACGATTCGACGATCATGCCGGGAGTACGGGTGCGGCGCACCGGGGGGCATACGATGCACCACCAGATGGTGCTCATCGAATCGGGTGGCAGGACGGCGGTCTTCGTCGCCGACCTGCTGCCGACCTCCGCGCACCTTCCCGAAGTCTGGGTGATGGGCTACGATTTGTTCCCGCTCGATACGCTCAATTTCAAGCGGGCCTTCCTGAAAGAAGCGATCGAGCGCGAGTACTTGATCATTTTCGAGCACGATCCGGACATCGCCGCGGGGTATATCCGCGAACGCGACGGGAAGCGCTACATCGAGAGAGTGGCATGATCGTTTACCGTCGACCGTTTACCGTCGACCGTTTCGTGAAACGGTGAACCGTAAACGGTGAACGGCCAACGACAGGAGTGGCATGACTGTCCAAATCGGTGTCATCGGCGGCAGCGGTCTGTACGACATGGCCGAGCTGACCGACCGCGAAGAGAAAAGTCTGTCGACGCCATTCGGTGATCCGTCTGGCCCATATTTGATCGGCACGCTCGCCGGCAAGCGCGTGGCGTTTCTCGCGCGGCACGGGGCGGGTCACCGGCTGCTGCCGTCGGAGCTGAATTTTCGAGCCAACATCTTCGGGTTCAAGGTGCTCGGCGTCGAGCGCATCATTTCGGCGAGCGCGGTCGGCAGCCTCAAGCAGGAGTACCCGCCGCTCGACATCGTCGTGCCCGATCAGTTTTTCGATCGCACCAAGGGCCGCATCAGCACGTTTTTCGGCGGTGGCCTGGCGGCGCACGTGTCGTTTGCGCACCCGATTTGTCCCGAGCTCGCCAGGGTTGGCGCCGACGCGGTGCAGGCCGTCGGCGCACGCGTGCATCGCGGTGGGACGTACGTCTGCATGGAGGGCCCGCAGTTCTCGACGCTGGCCGAATCGAAGCTCTATCGATCCTGGGGGATGGACGTGATCGGGATGACGAACCTTCAGGAGGCCAAGCTCGCGCGCGAAGCCGAGATGTGCTACGCCACGCTCGCGCTCGTCACCGATTACGACTGCTGGCATCCGGATCACGATTCGGTGACCGTCGAGATGATCGTGCAGACGCTGATGCAGAACGCGAAAACGGCTCAGCACGCGATCGCCGAGGCCATCGCGAAGCTCCCCGCCACCCGATCGTGTGAGTGCGGTTCGGCGCTGAAATACGCGCTCATCACGAGACCCGAGGTCGTTCCGGCGCAGTTGAAGCGCGATCTGGCGCCCATCATCGGCAGATACCTTTCATGAACCCCATTCTTGCTGTCGGCTCTGTTGCATTCGATTCCATCAAGACACCATTCGGCGAGAAGAATCGCGTCATCGGCGGAGCGGCGACGTACTTCGCCATCGCCGCGTCCTTCTTCACCGAGGTGCGCATTGTCGCGGTCGTCGGGGAGGACTTCGGTGAGAACGTCGCGAAGGTATTTGGCGGGCGCCGCATCGACCTTGCGGGGCTCGAAACCGTCCCGGGCGAGACGTTCCGATGGAAAGGTGAATACGGCTTCGACCTGAACAGCCGCGAGACGATCTACACGCACCTGAACGTGTTCGAGAAGTTCGCCCCGAAGATTCCCGCGAGCCACAAGTCGTCGCCGGTCGTGTTTCTGGGCAACATCCATCCCACGCTTCAGTTGGACGTCCTCGACCAGGTGCAGAAGCCGAAGCTCGTGGGCGCCGACACGATGAACTACTGGATCGAGCGCACGCCCGAGGAGTTGAAACGGGTGTTGAAACGCGTCGACATCCTCCTGATCAACGATTCCGAGGCGCGCGAGCTGGCCGGAGAGGCGAACCTGGTGAAGGCCGCGCGGGCGGTTCAAGCGATGGGGCCGAAGACGCTCGTCATCAAGCGTGGCGAGCACGGCGTGCTGATGACGCGGACCGGCGGAGGCTTTTTCGCGGCCCCCGCCATGCCGCTCGAGGAGGTCTTCGACCCGACGGGGGCCGGCGACACGTTTGCCGGCGGGTTTCTGGGATACCTGGCGTCGTGCGACGAGGTGGCCGACGCCTCGCTGACGCGGGCGATTATCTACGGCAGCACGCTGGCGTCATTTGCGGTGGAGGATTTCAGCGTCGATCGGCTGCTCCGGTTGACGCGGGACGAAGTCGCCGCGCGCTTCAACGAGTTCAAGAAGCTGACGCACTTCGACGTCGTGTAACCACGAAGACACGAAGACTGACCACGAAGGCACGAAGACACGAAGAGTTCGGCAGGCAGGGCTGTGAAGCCCTGCGCTACCAAGAGGCATCCGCCGTTCAATCTGCGAATCTGAACAATTCGGGATTTATTTGAACTCCGACCCATCCCGCCATAGCGCCGCCGGCGGATCGTTGGCGACGAGATACTCAAACTCTTTGCTGAATTCCGCATTGGACAGACCCGCGGTGGCCGCGAGTTTGGCCAGCTCGTGCGGATCCTGGAAATCGTCCTTGCGCAGCCGAATCATGTACCGGCGGGCGATGTGGTACCGCGTCGAGTCGACGTCGACCAGCCTGGTCTTCGCCCGGCCGGTTTTCGGATCGAGCATCTCCTTGAACGGGATCGGGACGAACCGTCCTGCCTGCATCGAGACCATGGCGTTGGACCCGCCCGACAGGACGTATTTCGCGGCGCAGTAGCCCAGATCGCGCGTGTACTCCATGTCGAACGGAATCGGGTCGGCGCAGCGCAGCTCGTAGCCGATGTTCTTGGCGACGAGCGTGGACTTGAGGCCGAATTGTTTGAGCCGCGCGGTGATCTCGGTCTTCAGAATCTCGCCGATGTTGATCTCGGCGATGCGCACGTGGCCGTGCGCGTCGCGCTCGACGCCTTTCAGATCGGCGAGATCGTCTTCGCTGAGGTGCAGCACGACCCCCTCGCCGATGACGGCGACGCCGTCGCGGCGTCCATAGCTCAGACGCTTGATGACGGCGCCGACGAGCGTATCGACGAGGACCTTCAGCCTCAGCGGTGCCTTGAACTCTTCCGGAATGAGCGCCAGTGTGGCGCCCGCGGCTTTCGCGATGCCGAGGCTCAAGTGCCCGGCGGTGCGCCCCATCGCGATGACGATGTACCAGCGCGATGTCGTCTTGGCGTCGACCATCAGGTTCTTGACGATTTCGACGCCGTAGTGCCGCGCGGTCTGAAAGCCGAACGTGTCGATGTGCGGCGGCAGGTCGAGGTCGTTGTCGATCGTTTTGGGCACGTGCACGACACGCAGCCGTCCGGCAGCGTGTTCTGCCAGCTTCATGGCTGAAAACGCCGTGTCGTCACCGCCGATCGTGATCAACTGCGAGACGTTCAGCCGAAGCAGCGATTGCACCGCGTTCTCGAGCAGCGCCGGGCTCTTCGACGGGTTGGCGCGTGCGATGCCGATATGCGAGCCCCCTCGGAAATGGATGCGGGAGACGCCGTCGATGGTAAGCGGGGTGACATGATCGATGTCGCCCTGCATGATCCACTCGAACCCATCGCGCAATCCGAGCACCTCGACGCCCTGCAGCCGCGCGCGAATGGTGGCTGCCGCGATAACACTGTTCAGGCCGGGCGCGGGGCCGCCTCCGCACAGAATTGCCAGCTTGTTGTGAGTGTCCATTTTCAGTCGCGGGGCTCCAGCACCCGTTGCGCGTTCGCTCGCGCGTCCGTCGACCGGCACGGACGACGTGAGTGCCACGAGCGGTAGAGCCCCATCGCCCCGCCCCGCTCGCTACGCTGGCCGTTATTGTAATTTCGCGTCACTCAAGTGTGCAATTTTTGAAAGCTNNCCGCTGCCNTCTCCTTCATTTCTGTGGCGATTCACTGGCGATTTCGTTGGAAGGGAATTTGCTTCGCTAAAGCGACGTGCGACTCGAAAAGGAAACCTTCGGACCCGTCCTCAGGGCCGCTCGCGAACGCAAGGGCGTCACACTCAGACAACTCGCCGCGGAAACGAAGCTCAGCGCCGAGCTCTGGGAATCGCTCGAAGAGAACGATCTCACGCGCTGGCCCAAACGGGTGTTCGCGCGCAGCTACGTCCGCGATTACGCCATGCGGGTCGGGCTCGACGCCGACGACATCGTCAACGAGTTCTGCCGGTTGTTTCCTGAGTGGGGCGATCGGCGCGCCGAACACGTCATCCGCGAGAAGGCGCAGATCATCGCCCACGACCTCGAATGGGAAGACCTGCCGGCGCCGCAGCAGCGCCGTGCGAGCGACCGCGCGAACAGCCAGACGCCGGGATTCCTCATGCGGCATCGGGTGCGAATCCTCGGTATTGGGATCGACGCGGTGGCGATGTTCGGGCCGGGATGCGCGGGCCTGCTGCTGGGCGTCAATTACTGGGTCTCGACGGCCATCGCCGCATCGGCCTATTCGCTCGTCGGCGCGGCGTTTCTGGGCCGTAGTTTCGGCCTGGTTGCGTCGGAGTGGCTCCTCCGGACGCTCGGCGCCATGCCGTCCACCCGGCGCCTGGTGTCGTCGCGCGCCCAGAACGCATAATCGGCCAATCTTTGCCCCATCCCGTTTGTTTCTGATATCCTCTCGCTCCTGTTTTGTTTCGGGTCGCGCGCAAAGGAGTGAGTGATGCAGATAGCAGAGCGGGAAGTGGGAGCAGTCACGGTCCTCGATCTTTCCGGAAAAATTACGCTCGGCGAGGGCGACGCCCTGCTCAAAGACAAACTGCACAGCCTGATGCATCGGGGCAAGAAAACCGTGCTGCTGAACCTTGCAGAGGTCAGCTACGTCGATAGCGCGGGCCTCGGCGCGCTCGTCAGCGCCTACACGACCGTCACGCGCGAGGGAGGCAGTCTGAAGCTTGCCAACGTGACCAAGAAGCTGCAGGATTTGCTTTCGATTACCAAGCTGCTGACCGTCTTCGAGAGCTACGACGACGAAGCAGAAGCGCTGCGCAGCTACAAGAGCTAGGAACATCATTCCATCATGGCCGGCGGCGCGAGACCGCGCTGCCGGTTCACGAAGAACTGACAGAAGATCAGAAGAACCTTTCTTCTAGACTTCTGGTCTTCTGTGGGACTGCGTGTCTCAGCTCTTCTGGAACACGACAATCCGGTTCGTGTTCGTCCCTTTCGCGTTGTTCTTGATCCCCCAGCAATTGGCGGTTTTCGTGAACTGCTGAGCGTTGATGACGACGAGCAGCGGTTGGAGGCCGGACCGGACGCCACAGGGAAGGACCGCCTCTTCGAGCTTCACCTTGCCGCCCCGGACTTCGCCGACTTCGAAGGCCACGTGGCCCCCCGGCTTCAGCACTCGAGCGAGCTCGTGGAAGACGCGGGTCATCGCCTCCTGCCACTCGTGGATCTTGCGGTGCATGGAAATCTCGACCGCGGACGTGTCGATGCCGCAGAACCATCCGCGCAGCCAGTTGTCGCCGGCATAGTCGACGACGTCCAGGAACGGCGGCGAGGTGACGACGAGGCTGACCGAGCCGGACTTCAGTTGCGGCGTGGCGCTGGCCGGACGCGTCAGCAGCCGGGCGCGTTGTGACGAACGAAAGAGCGCCGCACGCGTGGGGCTGTCACAGTCTGACAGGAGCGACCGTGTCTTGGCCGCAATCAGCGCGCGCACCTCGCGCCGCGGCGGCACCTGCTTGCGCCGCGCGTTGATCTTCGTCTGCGCTTCCACCGAGGTCGCCTGATTCGGCGGCAGCGTGTAAACCGAGAAGAAGCCGCGTGAGTGACCGGTGAGACGGTTGACGGCGACCATTCGAATCCAGCGATCGATGCCGTCGAGCGTCCCGCGGCGCTCGCGGTCGAGCAGGTACCCGCGCAGCGCGCAGATTTCCCGCAGCGTTTCTGGATGGTAGAAGACTTCCAGTTCCCTGGGGTACGACGGCGCGAGCGATAAGTCGAGCGCTGCGAGCCTGGCCTCGACGTCCTCGGCGGTCGGCGGCGACAGCCGCGGCTGCGCGAGGATGGCGCTCAGTGGGTTGATGTCGCATCCCGCCGGCGTGCGTCCGGCCAGCGCGGCCTCGATGACCGTCGTGCCTCGTCCCATGAACGGGTCGTAGACGACGTCACCGGGCTCGGTGAATCGATCGATGAAGAAGCGCGGAAGCTGCGGCTTGAAGCACGCACGGTAGGACACTTCGTGCAGGCTGTGGGCCGCGCGCTGCTTGCTCGTCCAGAACTCGTTGACGAACGTCTCGACGACGATCGGCCGCGATTTCGCGAGGCCGACGCTGGTGATGGCGCGTCGCGTCGGCCGGCCGTTCCACTGGAACGCGCGCAGCTCGCGGACAATCGAGGGGTGGGATGGCTGAGGTGCCGGGAGACGCTGGGGAGCTGGTCGCATAAATAGGTTTGTGGGTCGGTCGGGCCACCCGTGGTTCGTGAAGTTCGTGGGTTCGTAAGTTCGTGGGTTCTTCAGGTTCTGCTCGAACGCGAACTCGACGAACCAACGAACCGACGAACCTACGAACTTTACGAACGTTCCCGGGTCTTCCGACGTCCCGTGACCTATCTATCGGCAGAAGTGTGCAGAAGTACAGCGGCGGCCAGGTAGATGGCGCCCCCCGCCATCAGCGTGACCGAAAATCCCCAGTTCATGGCGATGAAAACCGCCAGCGTGGCCCCGATGACCGACAGGGCGCCGTTCATCCCCCACGCCCAAGGTACGAGCGCTGAATGGTTTACGGTCATCAAGCGGATGCCGCCCGGCAGGGGCATCCCCATCAGCACCCCGGCGGGCGTAATGAGGCAGACCGTCAGGGCTATTCGCGCGGCATGACTGGCGCTGATCGAGGACCGGATGATGGGCGGCAACGCGAAGATAGCCAGAAAGGCGACGCCGACAATGCCCAGGAGCACCAGCTGAAGGGTGCGCAGGAGGCTGGCGTCGCTGACGCGGCGGCTGATGAGGCTGCCGATGCCCGTTCCCAGGAGCACGGAAAACAACGTGACCGTCAGCGAATACACAGGGTGCCCGAGCAGCAGGACGAAGCGCTGAAGCAGCGCCACCTCGATCAACATGAAGCCTGCGCCGAGCATGCCGAAGTACCCGAGCCACAGGGGCCACTGGCTGCCCCGCAGCTCGGATCCCGAAACGAGCAGCGGGCCGACCACGAACAGCGTCACGAACGCCGCCGAGATCGCCATCAGCGTCATCAGCGCGCTCAGGCCGTTCCCGAACAACATGCTGCGGCCGAACGCGGTCTGAAACTGATCCTTGATCTTCGTCGTGTGAAAGAAGAATGGACGGTTGTCGGTCGTCGGCGCGACGTCGTGATGATAGGACTCGTAGAACGCGAACCGATCGGGCGCCAGCACGAGTTTCGCGTAGTCGTTGGTCGCGTCACGCTGCCCGGGTGCGTAAAGCACGGTGAAACCCAGATTCGCTGACGTGCGGCGAAGCTGCTCGACATCGTCGGGCGTGAAGGGGGTCTTCTTGAAGAGAAATGTCGCCACGCGATCCTGCTGCACGATGGCCATGTGGTCGGCCGCGGAGCACCCGCGGCTTTCACACGCGGCTTGCGCGAGCGACACGAGACGCAGACCGTCGAAGACCCAGCGCGTGATGGTCAGCATGCCGCGATCGGTCAGGTGGTCGTAGTAGTCCTCGAACGCTTCTTTTGTGTAAAGGGTGTTCTCGGTCAGGGTGTAGGCGCCGGCGGCGGTGGCGGCCCACGTGTCGACCAGCGAGGCCTGAATCACGTCGTAGCGCTGGTTCGAGCGCCTGATGAAGCTGCGGCCATCGTCCACGATGACGTTGACCTGGGCGTTCTGGTAGATCGACCCCGAGAAGGTCCGGAACTGGCCGAGCATCACGTCGTTGGCGATGATCGGATTCACTTCGACGCCATCGACCCGGCTCGCGCCGAACAGCAGCGCCGTCAGCAGGTCGCGCCCGCCCCCAGGTCCAATCACCAGCGCCGTCATGGGGTCTGACCCCAAATCGGCTGTTTTCGAGGATTCCGAGCCATTTGGCCCGTCGGGGTCTGACCCCCGTACAGTACGGGGGTCAGACCCCACCAGGTGATAGGCGAGGCCGGTCAACTCGTATTTCAGGTACTCGACTTTTGACAGGTCGCCGTCGAAACGCACGATCGGCGTGGACGCGGCCGAGTCGATGTCCATGAAGCGCGTTTCGGGTTTTGCGCCCTGATACTTCGAGCTCAGCGACCAGTCGCCATGGGACCGGTCGTACACCGCCACGCGCGAGAACGAATTCCACTTGGCAAAAAGCACCGTATCGGCGTCGTGCCCCTTGGTGTTGCTTACATCGAAGGGCGCCGATCCCGACAACTGCAGGAGTCCGGGGATGCCGACGGCCGCCGCCGCAACGAGGGCGGTGCGCGCCAGCGTCCGCGCGGGCGAGAACAGCAACGCCGCGGCGCCGCCCAGCACCGCCGCGAGCAGCACCACTCCAGGCGCGCCGAATCGATTCATCAGCGGCAGCAACAGGAGACAGCCCGCCGCGGCGCCGATCAGATCCGCGGCATACACCACGTTGACGCGCGTGCTGAGCCGCGTGATCGCCAGCGAAATGACGGCGCCGCCCGAGAAAAACGGCAGAGCCGCGAGCGTGTAGATGGCGATCATCTTGACGAGGTTCTCGTGCGAGTAGTTGAGGCCGACGCGGATTCTCACGAGCGCGGCCAGCGACAGGACGGTCACGCCGGCGAAGAGCAGCGAGTGCGTCGTCAGCAGGCTCGCGGTCGAGCGCCGCTCGAACACGCGGCGCAGGACGTACACATAGACGCCGCTCGCGCTCAATCCAAACAACGCGATCGAGATCGCGAGGAACGCGAAGTGGTAGTACATCGTGACCGAGAAGATGCGCGTGAGCGCCAGCTCGATCATCAGGATGGCGCCGGCGATGGCACCGACTCCAAGGAGGGCGCGCGCGAAACGCGAGCGCGCGAATTCTTCGTCTGACGGGACCTCTGACGGCACTACCGACGAAGTTTAGCATCAGCGAGTTGAGGTAAACTGGCACCCGTGCCGGCGACCGCTTCGGTTCGATCGCAATCACCGAATCGCATTCTTCTTTGCGCGGCGGCATGGGCGGTTCCAGGACTCGGGCATCTGTGGCTGGGCCGGCGGAAAGGTCTCGTCTTTTTCGTCGTGCTGCTGACGATGTTCGGATTGGGCCTCTTCCTGCACGGACGGATCTTTTCCCTCGACCTTGCCGAGCCGTTTGTCTGCCTCATGGCGCTCGCCAACATGGGTGCCGGCCTTGCGTACTTCGTGGCGCGCGGCATGGGCTACGGCGCTGGCAATGTGATCGCGGTTACGTACGAGTACGGCAACACGTTCCTGATTGTCTCGGGACTGCTCAACGCGCTGGTCGTGATCGACGCGTTCGACATCTCCATGGGCCGCAAATGATGGAAAGCCACTTCCTCCTCATGCTCATCTTCTCGGCCTGCGTGTCCGCCGTGTTCGCGGCGCTGCTGCGCGAGGACATTCGCGAGCAGCTGATCATGGGCGCGAAGATGTTCGGAGCGATGATGGGCGCTGCCGTGATTCTCGGGTGGCTGATGCTCCCGTTTCCCTTCTAGGTTCACCGTCTACGGTTCAACGATCACCGTTTCTGTCGTTCTGGGCTCCGGTCATCGCATACATGGCGATGATTTTCGGGTTGTCGTCGTTGTCGACGCTGCCGTCTCCGCCCGGTGGCCTCTCCTACTACCACGCGCACCTGGCCGCGTACGCGGGGCTGGCCGTCTTGACGACGCGGGCGCTGGGGAAGGGTCTGCACGGCATCACCTGGCGGATGGTGATTGGCGCGATCGTCATCTCCACGCTCTACGGGTTGTCCGACGAGTGCCATCAGCTGTTCGTGCCAGGCCGTAACTTTGACCTGCTCGACCTTGCCGCTGATGCCGCCGGTTCGATGGCGGGCGCGAGCGGCGTGAGGGCGTGGAGTATAATCAGGCGTCGCTCCTAGCGAAGCTTCGCGATGCCCTTTGACAACCTGCTCGTTCAGCGCGAGGCCGGTGTGGCCGTGCTCACGGTTCAGCGTCCGCAAAAGCTGAATGCGATCGACGCCAAAACGATCGACGAGCTCCGGCAGGCCTTTCTCGATTTTCAGCAAGACGATTCCATCCGCGCCGTCATCGTCACCGGATCCGGCGAGAAGGCGTTCGTGGCCGGCGCCGACATCAACGAGCTGGCGCGCGATACGCCCGAGAATGCCCGGCGCCGCGCGCTTGCCGGACAACAGGTGTTCGACTTCATCGAGCAGCAGCTCGCCAAGCCCGTGATTGCCGCCGTCAACGGCGTCGCGCTGGGCGGCGGCTGCGAGCTCGCCATGGCCTGCACGTTTCGCATCGCGGCCGACACCGCGAAATTCGGTCAGCCGGAGATCAATCTCGGGTTGATCCCCGGGTTCGCGGGCACGCAGCGTCTCGCGCGGCTCGTCGGCAGGGCGAAGGCGATGGAGCTGATCCTCACCGGCAATCCGATTACCGCATCGCAGGCGCTTGCCATCGGGCTGGTGAACCGGGTCGTGCCCGCGGCGGATCTGATGAACGAGTCGCGGGCGCTCGCCGTGGAACTGGCGGCCAAGGCGCCTCTCGCGTTACGGTACGCGATGGAGGCGGTCAACAACGGGCTCGAGATGCCGTTCGCCGACGCATGCCAGTTCGAGGCCGCGCTCTTCGGGATGGCGGTGGCGACCGAGGACATGAAGGAAGGGACGAGGGCATTCCTCGAGAAGAGGAAGCCTGACTTCAAGGGGCGCTGAGAAGAATTGGCAGATTGGTAGATTGGAAGATTGAAATGCTTACGCTCGAAGGATCGCAGAAGGCCCCCGGAATGAAGTTCGCGATTGTCGTGTCGAAGTTCAACGACTTCGTCACCGATCGGCTTCAGGCGGGCGCGATCGAGGCGCTCGAGTCGGCGGGCGTCGCCGGCGACGACATCTGCGTCATCAAGGTGCCGGGTGCGTTCGAGATTCCATTCGGCGCCAGAGAAGCGGCGTCGCGCGGACACTTCGCCGCGGTCGTCTGCCTGGGGTGCCTCATCCGGGGCAAGACGCCGCACTTCGAGTACATCTCGTCGGCCTGCGCCCATGGCATCACCGACGCGGCCGCATCGACCGGCGTCCCGATGAGCTTCGGCGTGCTGACGACCAATTCGATCGAAGAAGCGCTCGAACGGGCCGTCGACGGCCCCACCAACAAGGGCTGGGAAGCGGCGATGGCGGCCGTCGAGATGGCGACGCTGCAGCGTTCGCTGCGTCAGCCCCGGCCCTCGAAGAGCATAAACGTATGAGCAGCGCCGAAACCGGCACGTCGGGTGTGCGTCAACGCACGCGTCACCGCGCGCGCGAGTCCGCCGTGCAGATGCTCTATCAGTGGGAAGTCGGGCAGCAGCCCGATCTCGAAGAGGTGATTCGGACCTTCTGGGCGGCGAACCTTCCCGGATCTGAAAGCGCGCCCGAGAGCGTCCGTACGTTTGCCGAGCAGTTGCTGCGTTCGACGATCGCCAACCTCGACAAGGTGGATCCCCTCATCGTCGAAACCGCCGAGCACTGGCGGCTGTCGCGCATGGCGGCGCTCGACCGCATCATCCTGCGGCTTGCCATCGGCGAGTTCCTCGACGGGACCACGCCTCGCAACGTCGTCATCAACGAAGCCCTCGAGCTGGCGAAGACGTTCAGCGGCGAAGAGTCCGTGAAGTTCGTCAACGGAATCCTTGACGCGGTAAAGAAAAAGCTCACTTAGAAGGTTCGGTGGGGTTCGTAGAGTTCGTAAGGTTCGTAAGGTTCGTTGGGTTCGTCGCGTTCGCCCTGGTGGGCAGCGCGTGTGGCGGCGCGGGCCCGCCTGCGCCGGGCGGGCCATCGCCGGTGCCTCCGACCTTTGCGATCCTCGTCTTCTCGAAGACGGAAGGCTTCCGCCACGATTCCATTCCAGCCGGCATCGCAGCCATTCGACAGCAGGGAAGCGCGCGGGGGTTTTCGGCAGACGCCACCGAAGACGCCGTGGCGTTTACCGACGACAATCTCGCCCGCTACAAGGCCATCGTGTTCCTTTCAACGACCGGCGACGTGCTGAACGGCGCGCAGCAGGCCGCCCTCGAGCGGTTCATCCGCGCCGGCGGCGGGTTCGTCGGCGTGCACTCGGCGACCGATACCGAGTACGACTGGCCGTTTTACGGCGGGCTGGTCGGCGCCTATTTCGCCGGCCATCCGGACATCCAGAATGCGACCGTGCAGATCGAGGATTCGGGCCATCCCTCGACCGCGTCACTGCCGCGCTCGTGGACCAGACGCGACGAGTGGTACAACTTTCAGCGCAATCCGAGAGGCACCGTCACTGTGCTCGCCACCCTCGACGAACGGACGTACTCGGGTGGCACCATGGCACCCGACCATCCCATCATGTGGTCGCACGTGTACCAGGGCGGGCGCGCGTGGTACACCGCCGGCGGCCACACGTCCGAGAGCTTTTCCGAGGCACTCTTCGTCGAGCACCTCGGGCGGGCCATTCTCTGGGCGGCCGGTGCGATATGATTTCCACGAATGTCATCTGAAGACGAACAGATACAGCAGCGGCGCGCCAATCTCGCAAAACTGGGCGAGCTGGGCGTCGATGCCTATCCCCATCGATTCGATCGCAACGCCACTGTCAGCGAGCTCGTTCGCGCTCACGGCCAGAAAACCGGACCCGAGCTGGAAGGCACGCGTGTCGACACGATCACGAGCGGGCGCATTCTCGGCATCCGCAGCTTCGGCAAAGCGAATTTTCTCGTGCTGTCCGATGGCCGGTCGCGCATCCAGATTTACATCCGAAAGGATGCGCTCTCGGAACGCGACTTCGAGATCTTCCGCCTGCTCGACTTCGGTGACATGGTGGGCGTCGAAGGGCACCTGTTTCGAACGAAGACGAACGAGCTGACGATCTGGGCGTCGCGGGTGGAGTTCCTGGCCAAGTGTCACCTGCCGTTGCCCGAGAAGTGGCATGGGCTGACCGACATCGAGATTCGCTACCGGCAACGCTATCTGGACCTGATCGTCAATCCCGAGGCGCGCGAGGTATTCCAGGTGCGCAGTAAGGTGCTGGCTGCCCTGCGCGAATTTCTCGACACGCGCGGATATCTCGAGGTGGAGACGCCTGTGATGCAGCCCATCGCCGGCGGCGCGATGGCGCGCCCGTTCCGGACGCATCACAACGCGCTCGACGTGGATCTCTACCTGCGCATCGCGCCGGAGCTCTATCTGAAGCGTCTCGTCGTCGGCGGACTCGAGCGGGTGTACGAGATCGCCCGCAATTTCCGCAACGAAGGGATCTCGACGCGGCACAACCCCGAGTTCACCATGCTCGAGTTCTATCAGGCCTACAGCGACTATCAGGACCTGATGACGATGACCGAAGAGATGATCGCGTTTGTCGCCAGGTCGGCTGTTGGCAAGGAAGACGTGCAATTCGACGGCGAGACGATCTCGCTGCGGGCGCCGTTCGCCCGGGTGTCGCTGCGGCAGGCTGCAGCCGGTGCTGCGTCGAAGAAACTCGGACAGCCGATTGCCGAATCCGACTTGCGCGATCGCATGAAGGTACGCGACCTTGCGGCGCGCCTCGGCGTGAGCGTCGACCCGATGTTCGGGCCCGGCAAGATTACGACGACGATCTTCGAGACGCTGGTCGAGGAATCGCTCGTCCAGCCGACCTTTGTCTACGACTTTCCGACCGAAGTGTCACCCCTCTCGAAGCAGCGTCCGGGTGATCCCGACACCGTCGAACGATTCGAGCTGTACATCTGCAAGACTGAGATCGCTAATGCCTTCAGCGAGCTGAACGATCCGATCGAGCAACGCAATCGCTTCGTGCAGCAGTTAGAGGAAAAGGCCAAGGGCGATCAGGANGCGCACGCGATGGACGAAGATTACGTNCGTGCGCTCGAGTACGGGTTACCGCCGACCGCAGGCGAAGGCATCGGCNTCGATCGTCTNGTCATGATGCTGACCGACAGCAAATCGATTCGCGACGTCATNCTTTTTCCGCACATGCGGCCGAAGTAGGCTCTTCTTATGCCGTTCGAGCTTCAAATCGCATTGCGGTATTTGCTGGCCCGGCGCCGCCAGGCCTTCATCTCGATCATCTCGTTCGTCTCCACGCTGGGGGTCACGGTGGGGGTCCTCGCCCTCATCCTGGCCATGGCGATGATGACCGGGCTGCAGAGCGAGCTGCGCGACCGGATCCTCGGGTCGACCGCGCACGCGTTCGTGTTCAAAACCACGGGCATCGTCGACTATCGCGCCGAGATCGAGCAGCTTCGCAAGATTCCCCACGTCGTCGGCGCGGCGCCGGCGATCATCGGCCGGGCGCTGGCCTCGACGCCGAGCGCCGATGCGTTCATCAGCTTCAAGGGCATCGACCCGGAGCTCGAATCGACCGTGACCGACATCGAGCAATCGATCACGTCAGGAAAGCTGGCCGACTTGAAGCCGAAGGGGGAAGAGGGCTTCGACGGGATTTTCCTCGGCTACGACGTGGCGAGGCAGCTGACCGTGTCGGCCGGCGACACCGTCTCACTTCTCACACCGCAAGGGACGCTGAATCCGTTCACCGGGATGGCACCTCGGAAACGGCCGTTCCGCGTGGCCGGCATTTTCCGTGTCGGCCTGTACGAGATCGACAACAGCTTCGGCTTCGTCACGCTCGAAGTGGCCGAGCGGATGCTGAACAAGTCGCAGCCGGAGATGATTCAGCTGGCGTTCGACGACATCAACGCCGCGCCCGAGGCGGCCGCTAGCATCCCGCGCATCCTTGGCGAGCGCTACGTCACCCAGGACTGGACGACGATGAACCGGACGCTCTTCGAGGCGCTGTTTCTCGAGAAGATGGCCGTCTCGATCACCATCGGCCTCATCGTCATGGTGGCCGCGTTGAACATCGTGGCGTCTCTCGTGCTGCTGGTCATGGAGAAGACCCACGATATCGCCATCCTGAAGACGATGGGCGCTACCTCCCGCAGCGTGATGTACATCTTCATGTTGCAAGGGATCATCATCGGTTCCATCGGCACGGCGATCGGCGCCACCGCGGGCGTGGTGATCTCCTGGGTGATGAATCGCTACCAGTTGCTGCGTGTCCCCGGGATGGGGGAGGTCTACCAAATCTCGTATGTCCCCTTCACGCTGCGCCCGCTCGAGCTCTTCATCGTCATCGTGGTGGCCGTGCTGATTTGTTTTATTGCGACCATCTACCCGTCTCGTCAAGCCGCGAAGCTGAAGCCGGTAGAGGCACTCAGATACGGGTAGGTTCGTTGGTTCGTCGGTTCGTGAGGTTCGTCGAGTTCGTGAGGTTCGTCGGTTCGTGAGGTTCGTCGAGTTCGTGAGGTTCGTCGAGTTCGTGAGGTTCGTCTAGCTCGCCGAACTCCGCGAACCCCGCGAACCCCACGAACCCGAACCTGCGAAACCACGAACCTAACGAACCACCACGAACCACCACAAACCCAACGAACCTTCCGTCCTGTCCTCACGACAGCTCAGTCGCGTCACCTGGGAAGAACAACCCGCCCGTTTCGCCTTTCATTTTCGAAGGAATCCGATGGCACTCTCCTTGATGAGTCTGTCTGGAAAGGAGATCCAGCCATGAAAGCAGTCTTTGGTGCCTTTGCGGGAGCTGTCGCTGTCGGAGCGATGGTTGTGTCGTACAACATCGGCGAGCGCAACGGGTTTACTCACGCCACGATGCCGACGAGCCAGATGCAGATGGTGGTGGGGCCCGATGGCATCGCCCGCCCCTATCTGGTGCAGGCGAGCCAGGGCGCTTTCGGCCAGCCGCTCGCGGCCCAGCCGTATGGCTTTGCTCCATCAGCCTCGATGGCGCCGGGATACGCGTATGCGGCGTATCCGGCGACGTATCAACAACAGGCGCCGTATCCGGTGCAGACGCAGACGCGGTACGTGTCGGATCGCGTCGCACAGCCAACCGTGCGCCGTGCCTCGAGCACGCGCGTCGAGTCGTCTGAGGTGCAACCGCGGCGGTCCTGGCAGAAGAGCGCGCTTTTGATCGGAGGATCGGCCGGCGCCGCCGCGGGAGTCGGGGCCCTGATGGGCGGCAAGAAGGGTGCGCTCGCGGGCGCGGCCATCGGCGGCGGTGCGGCGGCTATCTACGATCAGGTGAAACGACACTAGAATGAGGGCTGCCGGCTTCGGGCTTCCGACTTCAGGCTTCGATTCCTGAAGCCCGGAGCCTGAAGCCCGAAGCCTGCATGCCATTTCTCACTGCCACCACCATCAACAAGAGTTATCACGTCGGCACTCAGCAACTGCACGTGTTGCGCGATCTCGACCTGACGGTCGAGCGTGGAGAAATGGTGGCGGTGGTCGGCGCGTCAGGTGTGGGCAAGAGCACGCTCCTTCACCTGCTGGGCGGCCTCGACCGCAGCGATTCGGGATCCATCCACGTGGGCGAGACCGACATCGGCGCCATGGCCGACGAAGCGCTCACGGCCTTCCGGAACAGGCACGTCGGCTTCGTGTTCCAGTTTCACCATCTCCTTCCCGAGTTCACCGCGCTCGAGAACGCCGAAATGCCATTGCGTATTGCGCGTGTGGGGGCGGTCGAGGCGCGGAACCGTGCAACGGCGGTGCTCCAACGTCTTGGATTGGGCGATCGCCTGACCCACCGGCCCACCATGCTTTCGGGGGGCGAGCAGCAGAGGGTGGCCGTGGCTCGTGCGTTGGTGACCGAACCATCGGTTTTGCTGGCGGATGAGCCGACGGGCGACCTGGACGAGAGGACGGCCGACGCTTTGCACGCGCTTTTGCGGGAGATGCACCGGGAGCGACACCTCAGCTCGGTGATTGCGACCCACAATCTGCATCTTGCGGCATCATGCGATCGCGTTTTGCGGCTCGAAGGAGGTCGTCTCATTGGTACCGAAGTCCGGTGATAGGCAGACTTTTGGTGCGTAGACGAAGCCCCTAGGTGCCGATATGACGTCTAACGGATAGGAAGGTCAGGGGTTTGGCCGTATAATGCGTGTAGGTCGCTAGCGCAGTGCGCCACCCCATTTTCGCAGGTTGAAACGGATGTTCGAACGCTACACCGAACGAGCGCGTCGCGTTCTCTTCTTCGCCAGGTATGAGGCGAGCCAGCTGGGCTCTATCTCCATCGAGACAGAGCACTTGTTGCTCGGGCTCATCCGGGAAGGCAAGGGGCTGACCAGCCGCATTTTTGCCCGGTCGCACCTGTCGCTGGAGAACATCAGAAAAGAGATCGAAGGGCGCACCGTGTTCCGCGAGAAGGTCTCGACGTCGGTCGAGATCCCGTTCAGCGCGGAAACCAAGCGTGTGCTGCAGTTTGCCGCCGAAGAGGCCGATCGGCTGCTGCACAACTACATCGGCACGGAGCACCTCCTGCTCGGCATCCTGCGCGAAGAGCGTTCGGTGGCGGCGTCCATCCTCATGGAAAAGGGGATGCGTCTGAATACCGTGCGCGAGGACATCGTCCAGCTGCTGAATGAGAAGACCACGCTGACGCGCGTCAAGGAGACGCCGCTGCTCGCGGAATTCAGCCGCGACCTGACCGAGTCGGCGATGAAGAACCAGCTCGATCCGCTGGTCGGGCGCGACTACGAGCTCGAGCGCGTGCAGCAGGTGCTCTGCCGCCGCACCAAGAACAACGCCGTGCTCATTGGCGAGCCCGGAGTCGGCAAGACGGCGATTGTCGAAGGGCTGGCCCAGAAGATCGTGTACGGCGACGTGCCGCACTTCCTGGCCGACAAGCGCATCCTGGCGCTCGACATTTCGCTCATCGTCGCGGGAACCAAGTATCGCGGGCAGTTCGAAGAGCGCCTCAAGGCGATCATGAAGGAGCTCACGGACAACCCGAACATCATCGTGTTCATCGACGAACTGCACACGCTCGTGGGTGCGGGTTCGGCCGAGGGCTCGCTCGATGCGGCCAACATTCTGAAGCCCGCGCTGTCGCGTGGCGAGATCCGCTGCATCGGCGCGACGACGCCCGCCGAGTATCGCAAGTACATCGAAAAGGATCGCTCGCTCGAGCGCCGCTTCCAGGCCATCAAGGTCGATCCGCCGGCCGAGCGCGAGACGATCGAGATCATCCTCGGCGTGAAGGATCGGTACGAGTCGTTCCACCACGTCGAGTACACGCGCGAAGCCATCGAGGCCGCGGTCTACCAGTCGAGCCGCTACATCACCGATCGGTTCCTACCCGACAAGGCGATCGACCTGATCGACGAGGCCGGTGCACGCGCCAAGCTGCGCGAGGCCGGCTACAGCGAAGAGTTCGGCGAGATCAACCGCAGCATCCGCGTCGCCGTCGAGCAGATGGAAAACGCGGTGTCGCAGAAGGATTTCGAGAAGGCGCAGTTCTACCGCGAGCAGGAAGTCAGCGCGCGCGAGAACCTGCAGTTCGTGCGCGAGAAGTTCGACGTCAAGTCGAGCGCGCGCCGCGTGGCCGTCGGCAAGCAGGAGATCGACGAGGTCGTGTCGAAGTGGACCGGGGTGCCGCTCGCATCGATCAATCAAGATGAGGGCGACAAGCTCTTGCGCATGGAGCAGGAGCTCCATCGCCGCGTGGTGAGCCAGGAACGGGCGACGTCCGCGGTGTCGCGGGCGATTCGTCGCTCGCGTGCCGGCCTCAAGAACCCCAACCGGCCGGTCGGCAGCTTCATGTTCCTCGGTCCGACGGGCGTCGGCAAGACCGAGCTGGCGCGCGCGCTGGCGAACTTCCTGTTCGGCAGCGACAACGCGCTCATCCGCTTCGACATGTCCGAGTACATGGAGAAGCACTCGGTGTCGAAGCTCATCGGGTCGCCTCCGGGCTACGTGGGGCACGAAGAGGGCGGCCAGCTGACGGAGAAGGTGCGGCGCAACCCGTATTCCGTCGTGTTGCTCGACGAGGTTGAGAAGGCGCATCCCGATATCTTCAATATCCTTCTGCAGGTGTTCGAGGACGGCCATCTGACGGATGGGCTCGGGAATCGTGTGAACTTCAAGAACACGATCCTGATCATGACGTCGAACATCGGCGCACGCTTCATCCAGAAGAAGGCGTCGCTCGGGTTCCAGTCGTCGGAAGCGGAGACCATCGCCAAGAGCGTCACCGACATGGTGCTCGGCGAGGTGAAGCGGACGTTCAATCCGGAGTTCATCAACCGCATCGAAGAGATCATCGTTTTCGAGGCGCTCGGCGACGACGACCTGCGCCGCATCATGCTGCTGCTGGTCGATCAGCTGAACGACAACCTGGTGAACCGCCAGCTCAAGATCGTGCTCGCGCCGGAAGTGATTGACTGGATCATCGATCTGACCTGTAAGGACCGCTCGTATGGAGCCCGTCCGCTCCGCCGCGCCATCCAGCGCTACGTCGAGGATCCGCTATCCGAAGAGCTCATTCGCGGGCATCTGAGTGGCGGAGACATCGAGGTCTACCTCGAGAACGGATCGCTGGCCTATAGAACAGCCGGGGAGGTCGCGGCAGGCCGCCGCCTGGCGTAGAACGTCTAAAATAGCCTGGAAGGGGTCTGACCCCGTAGCGCCGCCGGTCAGACCCCCTTCGAGGGCTTGTTTCTCAATGCGAAATTACAGTTTCATTCTCTTGGCCGCCCTCTGGGCGACGCCGGTCTTTGCCCAGGCGCCCGTGGCCCCCGCACCCATTGCCCCCGTCGCACCGGCCACGGCCCAGAAACCAGCCGTGCTGGGTCCCAATGGCGTCCTGTCGCTGTGTAACGGGGCGTATCCGATCGGGCCGCCGGCCAGTCTGCCACCCGGTGGATCGGGCCCGGTGGTCTACAACATCGTGATCTGCTTCCCGAAGCAGGGCAACGTGTCGCTCGTCGAGCCCCAGACCTACCTGTACTACATGCAGTCGACCGATCTCGTCAGCCTGCCGTCGCAGAACGTGTGGAAGGCGTACAACGAGGCGGCGGAGCAGACGATCNTCGNCGACTTCAAGCGGCTNTGGGCGACCAACTTCCTCGACGATCTCTCGATCGAGACGCANGACTATCCNTTCTCGAACGGCGTCATCGGCAAGGTGGTGCTCTACAACATGGAAGAGCGCCAGCGGATCAAGAACACCGTCTACAACGACGGCACCAAGGAAATCGAGCAGACGAAGGTCGAAGAGCGCCTGCGCGAGCTCGGCATCACGATCCGCCTCGATTCGTTCGTCGACCAGGCGACCGAAAAGAAAGTGGCCAACGTCATCCGCGAGATGATGGTGGAAAAGGGGTTTCAGGACGCCAAGGTCGAGCCCGTGCACGAGGCGCTGCCTGGCGGACCGAAGACGGTCGCGCTCAGGTTCAAAGTGACCGAAGGCCCGAAGGTCAAGATCTCGAAGGTCGACATCGTCGGCAACAAGGTCTTCAGCGACGGCAAGGTTCGCGGCAAGATGAAGACCAACAAGGGCGGCGGCTTCTGGATCTTCCCGGGCAGCAGCGTGTACCAGGGAGACAAGTTCGAAGAAGACGCGGAAATGATCACGTCGTTCTACCGGGAGCACGGATACCTGAATGCCGACGTGGGCCAGCCGAACCTGAAGCCGATCAAGGATTCGAAGGACGGCAAGACGCGCTTCATGACGCTGGAAGTGCCGGTCTCGGAAGGCACGCGCTTCAAGGTGAACAAGATCGATTTCGCCGGTAACGACAAGATCCCGGGCGACGTCATGCGGCCGCTCTTCAAGATGAAGACCGGCGACTACTACAACGAGAAACGCATCCGGCAGGGCTTCGAGAAAATCAAGGAAATCTACGGCACGGGCGGCCATTTTGAGATGACGCCCTATCCCGAGTTCAAGCCCGAGGGCGAGAAGGTCGACATCACGATCCGGATCAACGAAGGCAAGCAGTACTTCGTCAACCGCATCACCTTCCAGGGCAACACGACGACGCGCGACAACGTCATCCGCCGCGAGCTCCGGTTGTACGAGAACAGCGTATTCAACACGGAGGCGCTGAAATACTCCGTCAAGCGCCTGAATCAGCTCGGCTATTTCAAGCCGCTCGAAGATCAGAAGAATATTCAGATCGACAAGACGGAAGGCGCGGACAACAAGGTTGATGTCAGCCTGAAGCTGGAAGAGCAGAACCGCAACCAGCTGTCGTTCGGCGCGGGCGTGTCGCAGTACGACGGCGTGTTCGGCCAGTTGTCCTTCTCGACGGCGAACTTCATGGGCCGCGGCGAGAACCTCACGCTCTCGATGCAGACGGGTGCCCGCGTCAGCGACTACCAGATCGCGTTCACCGAGCCGTTCCTGTTCGATCGGCCGATCACCGGGTCGGTCGACCTGCACCGCCGCGATATCGAATATCTCTATCAGTTCACCCAGGGGTCGACGGGCGGCAACCTGACGCTGGGCTGGCCGGTCGGGGCGTTCTCGCGGATGTTCCTCAACTACGGCTACGACCGCGTGTATGTGCGGGACCTGAACGAGGCGTTCTTCGACCAGGGAGCATGCCTGTTCGCCGTCGAAGGGTGTAAGACGATCGACTTCGACACCCTGACCGACGAGCAGCGCCGCATCATCGAGTTCAGCCCGTACTTGAAGGACGCGCTGCTCATCGGTGAGGGAGGCCGCCGCACGATCAGCAAGATCATGCCGAGCTTCTCGCACAACACGATCGATAACCCGGTGACTCCCGTCTCGGGCAAGCGCTACACGGCGACGCTCGGGATCGCCGGCATCGGCGGAAACACCCGTTACATCAACCCGACGCTCGAGGCCGTCTGGTTCATCCAGCACACCTCCCGGACGTCGGTCGGTCTGCGGGCCCAGGGCGAATACATCAAACCCTGGGGACGAACCAGCCCCCTGCCGATATTCGAGAGGCTGGTGCTCGGCGGCGGCTACACCATCAGGGGCTACGATCTTCGAAGTGTTGGACCGCAGGATCCAGGTAGTGGGATCGTCATCGGCGGCAACAAGAGCCTGCTGTTCAACGCGGAGTACTTGATTTCGGTGGGCGGTCCGGTACGGCTGATTTTGTTCTATGATGCTGGCCAGGTAAAGGACGTTGGCTTCCGCTTCCAGCCGCAGGATTTCATTACGTCGACTGGCGCGGAAATCCGGTTCTTCATGCCCGTGCTGAACGTGCCGTTCCGGCTGATCTTTGCGGCGAATCCGCAGCGTGATGGTGTGCTGAACTACAGCACGGGTCAGCCAGAGAAGGCGTTCCGGTTCCGGTTCGACGTCGGCTCAACTTTCTAACCGCGGGTGCCAGGCGCGACCGTTGCGCGTGCGTCCGCCAAGCGAGGTTCGTTTCAGATGACGAGATTTTCTGTTGCGGTGGTATTGGGCGCGTGGCTCCTCGGCACCGCGGCGTTTGCGCAGGCCCAGGCGCCGACGCCGCCGCCCGCGGCCGCCGTGCCGCCACCACAAACGCAGGCACCCTTGAGAATGGCGTTCCTGGATCTGCAGCGGATCGCCGCCGAGTCGGCCGAGGGCAAGGTGGCCAGCGGCAAAGTGCAGGAGCTGACGAAGAAGAAGACCGGCGAGCTGGCCGACAAGACCAAAGCCCTGCAGGCCAACCAGGAGAAGATGAAGGCGGGCGGTGCGGTGCTGAACGAGGCGGCGCGTGCCCAGACGCAGCGGGACATCGATCGCCTCACCGTCGAGATCGATCGTTTCCAGGAAGATGCCAACGCCGAAGTTCAGCAGCTGCAGCAGGAGCTGCAGGGCGAGTTCCAGGAGAAGCTGCGGCCGGTCGTCGACGCGGTCGTCAAGGAGCTGGCGATCGGGTTGCTCTTCAGCGCAGGCGATGCCGGCGCGATCTACGTCGATCCGTCGCTCGATATCACGGGCGAAGTGATCAAGCGTTTCGATTCCGGCAAGTATGCGGCGGCAGCCAAGCCCGCGGCGCCAGCGACGGCGAAGCCGGCGGCGCCAGCGACGGCCAAGCCGGCGGCGCCCTCGACGGCCAAGCCCGCACCGCCCGCTGTGCCTCCGGCAACGCCGCCGGCGAAACCCTAATCAAGG
>Ga0065707_10081931_pt1 | contig 28947 bp, 41 predicted proteins | sample SwiRhicommuniRL3_FD_59094 | JGI IMG/M metagenome (GOLD analysis project Ga0065707, IMG submission 59094) | Switchgrass rhizosphere bacterial communities from Rose Lake, Michigan, USA - RL3 v2 (version 2) | ecosystem: Host-associated > Plants > Roots > Rhizosphere > Soil | place: East Lansing...
CGCTCCGATCCGCCCGCCCGATCAGTCCGCCCCCGCCGTAGGCCCCGCCGATCCCCAGCCCCGCCGCCTCGTCCGCGAGGTCGTCGTCGATCCCGAAACTCTGGGACTGCGCGGCAGCGGCCTCGCGGGCCTGCGCCACCGCCCGGTCGTAGGCGCTCCCGAACCCCGGAGAAAAGTCCCCGACCGCTGGCGCGCCGCCCGGGGTGCCGCGTCCGCCGAACCCGCGATCGGTGTCGGCCCCGCTGAAGCCTTCGCCCCGGTCCCGGTCGCTCGTCCCGGCTCCGTTGCTCCCGCCGCCTGATTCCATCTACGGCTCCATCCGCTGCCGCCCGCCCGTCAGCGCGCCCGCCGGTTCCGCCGCCTCGGCCTCGCCCCCACCGGGCCCGCCGATCACGCCCGACGCGAGCACCACACCCGCCATCGCCAGCGCCGTCGCCACCCTCGGGTCGAACGCACTCAAGTCCTTGCCCAGGTGGTGCTTCACGATCTTCAGCGAGTCCACGAAGGGCATCGAGCCCGTCAGCGCCGCCTCGCCCTGCTCCAGGTACTTCTGCGCCACCCAGAGCGCCGCCTGCACGTCCGCCTTCGACACGCCCCGCGATGCCGCGAACTTCCCGATCAGGTCCGACACCTCGGCGTACTGCGTCGGATTGAAGTCGCCGTACTCCGCCGTCTTCAGCTTCCCCGTCTCCGCGTAGCCCTTCGTCTGCTTCGGCCCCAGCACGGGCGACGTGCCCGGTTTCCACGGCGGCGCGGCCACGTCCTTCATCGGGAGCCCCTCTAGCTCGCGCACGTCGTAGCCCTTCGTCGGCACGTAGGGGTCTTTCTGGAGCGGGTAGAAAATCTTCTTCATCCACGTGTCGAGGACGACGGCGTCGGGGTTGCCCAGGAGGGCCTCGCGGAAGTTCTTGATCTTCTCGCCGCTCAGTTCCTGGCCGTGGAGCGCCCGCAACACGTTGTTCCGCGCCGACTCCATCACGCCGATGCCGAGATGCGACTCGCCTCGCGCCTCCAGGGCCTTCGCGAGCGCCGTCGGCACGCCCTGGTCGGTGAGCAGCGCCCCCAGCGTGCGCTCCACCTCGGGGATGCCGCCCCGCTTGTAGGCGTCCCACACCTTGTCCGCGTAGAGCAGGTTGGACCCCATGTGGATGTCGCCCGCGTGAATCTCGGAGAGCTTCGACGCGGCCCCGGAGCCGAGACGCTTCGCGGCCTTCTCGGTGAGCGCGCCCGCCTCGCGGAGCGGTGAGAGCGCCGCGACGACCCCCGCGTAGGTGCGCGCCTCGTCGCCGTGGATGCGCTTGATGGTGTCCCCGAACCCGTGATACCAGATGTTGCCGCCCAGCTTCACGCCCTCCTCGTAGAGCTTCCGCATGCGGCGCGTGTCGGGGCGCTCGATCGCGCGCGTCACCTTCGCGCCCTCCACCGACTTCGTCGGCACCCGCGCGATCCCCATCTGGTTGGGGAGGTCCGCGAGCGTGCCCCGGGCGGGCTCCGCCGTCGAGACGAGCGCCCGCAAGAGCCCTGGCGCGCCCACGGCAGCGGCCTCAAAGGGCTGCGCCTGCCCCACCACGTCGGCCACCTGGGCCACGTGCTCGCGCGGCGCGAGGCGCGTGTCGGGCGCGCCCGTCGCATACTCCTCGCTCGTCGTCCACTGGGGGTAGAGCGCCGCGATCTCGGGGGGGTAGCGGGTCGCCGTCGGGGTCACTTGCCGTTGGGGTGGTGTTTCTGGAAACGTCGCGGTCGCCAGCGTCGGGGCCGCGTTGAGGGACTGCGGCCCCAGCGACGCGCGGAGCCGGTCGAGCGTCTCGGGGTCGAGGGCCTCCTCCGACGGCGCGATCGCGGTCGGGGACCGGGTGAACACGTTCCGCGCCAGCGAGGGCTCCACCTAGCTCGTCCGCACGCAGTACTTCACCGTCGCGGTCGTCGCGTAGCCCGTCGGACAGTGGCCGCTCGCGTCGGGGTAGGGCGCGCCCCCGTCGTCCACGGGGTCGGGCACGGTGTCGGGCGCGACCGGCAGGCACTGACCGGGCGCGGTCGGCCCCGCGAGCGCCATGCCCGTCGGGCAGGGTGACGATGGTGACGATCGTGGCGAAACTCCAGGCGGCGGAGCCGGGGCCGCAGGCGGCGCGGCCTTCACCGGAGCCGCCTGGGCCACCGCGACGGGCCGCGAGGCCCCCGTGACCGGCGTGCCGTCCCCGTGGGAGCACGCGACCAACGTGAGGATGGCGATCCCGGCGATTCCCCCGGTACGACTCGGTACGACTCGGTGCCACTGGGTGTGACTCATCCCAGGAACTCCCCCCGGATCATCTCCGCCCAGGTTCCAGGCCACGCGGAGGACAGGAGCGTGAGTCGGCCCCCGCCGTCGATGCACGGGCGCATCGCGGAGAAGGCCTGACGCGGCCACTGCCACGTCCCGAACTCGTCGGCCAGGATCGCGGTCGCGGTGTACTGGCGGAGTTGGTCCGCGCCCTCGGCCACCCCCATGATGAGGGCCCCGTTGTCGAGGCGGAGGGACGGGGGGCCGTTCTTCCGCTCGACGAGCGCGCCCCCGCCGCCCTCGACGGGGAGACGGAGCAGGATGCCGTGGGCGCGCTCGACGAGTTCAGCGGACTTCTCTTCCTTGGACGAGACGAAGAACACGTTGGCGTGGGGGCGCTGCAAGGCCAACCAGACGTGGACCGCGACGAAGCACCACGTCATCCGCATCCGGCGGGCCTTCGGCACCAGGAGGAGCGGCGGCACCCCAGCGGCCACCTGTCGCGCGAGATCGCGCAGGTACGTGAGGGGGGCCAGCGACCCGGTACAGGTCGGGCACTGGGACACTCCCCCGCCCACGTACCGCGCGCACGGGCGGCAGACGGCCACCGGAAAGGCCTTGATGGGATTGGCTGCATCCAATTCGTCCACGGTCGTGACGCAGTCCGACAGCCACGCCCAGGGGTCCGCCCGGTACAGCGCGGCGCGGTGGATGGCCTCCACCTCGTCGAGGAGCGCCTCTGCCGTCTCGGGGCCCTCGGCCAGCGCCGCCAGATCGAGCATGCGGGCCTAGGAGCCCCCCAGGAGCCCCGCAGGGGGCGGGGCGGGGGTCTGGGCCTCGATCGCGCGGCGGAGGAGCGCCATGAGGGCTTCCCGGTCCTCTGGGGACATCGCCGCGATCAGGGTCCGCCGCTCGGCGCGGGTGCCGTCGCCCTCCGTGATCTCGACGGACTCCTTGGGGCGTCCGAACGCGCGGTCGGCCAGCCACTCGGCGGCGTACATCCGGGCCTTCAGGCTGGGGATGCGGTCGCGCTTGGCGAGGCGGGACTTCAGGATCGGCTCGCCGCGCAGGACGCCCAGCATGAAGTCGGCCATCTCGCGGCCATCGAGGGTCTGCTGGCGGATGTAGTGGCGGAGGGGGTTCCGCTTGGGGTTGCCGCGATAGGTGCGGTCCTCGGGTTGCCAGGGGCGCAGGTTGGCGAGGGAGTTCGCCCGCGACGCCGACACCACGGGAGCCACGGGGCTAGAGTGTCCCCAGAATGGGGATCGGGCGCAATGATTTCGCGCCCTTGGCCCGGGAGGTCAGGGGTCGGTCAGACGGAGGTGTCTTTGATATCAGGCTCCCGCCGCGCGAGCGCCCTGCGACAGGGCTGGCAGGAGGTGAGGACGGGATCGCGGGTGTAGCGGCCCCGGTACAGGAGACGGCCACAGGCGGTGCGGACGCGGGGGACGGACTGGGTGCGGACGGCCAGGGCGAGGTCGGGGGCCGTGACCGCGAAGTGGTAGGGACGCCAGCGGGGGCCGACAGAGGTCTGGTGCTGGCCGTAGACGGGCATGACGCTAGGCTCCCAGGGCGGGGAAGCTCCCGCCCACGGGCACCACCGCCACGTCCTGGTAGGTCGGGCCCACGTCCACCAGCTTGGCGAACGGCTTCACGGTGTAGTCCCAGCGGCGGACCATCTCCTTCTGGAACTTCGCCACCATCTTCGACGGGTCCACCTGGGTCCAGCCCAGCACGTGGAGGTCGAGGTAGCCGCGCGCGCGGAGCCGCTCGACGCGGTTGGCATCCGCGCCCTCCGCGACCTTCACCTGGGTGTCCAGCACCATCCGCCCGATGATGGCGAAGCGGTACGGGCGGGCCGTCCGCCGCGAGAACGCCTTGCCGTTGAGGGTCACCGTGATCTTGGGCATCGTCGTCTCCTTCGGGGTCAGCGTTGACTGCATGCCACCAAGGTATCACGGATACCTGGCGTGTCAAGCGGGAAATAAGGGCCCAGTGGACCCCTATTGTTTCGCGCACTTATGGCTCAGAGGAGCCAGAAGGCGAGGGCCAGGAGGATCAGGAGGACCGCCGCGATCGCGCCCGCGAGACGCTCCGCGCGCGTCGCTTGGAGCCAGCGGGTCACCGGAGCGCCTGGAGCACCGCGTCGATGATGAACCGCGTCGAGGGCGTGTTCCGCTCCGCCCCCAGGGCCGTGATGATCGCCCGCACCCGCTCTAGCTGGACGCCCTGCCCCTCGACGTAGCTCCCCTGGGCGAGCGCCATCGCGCACGGGAGACAGACCACCTTCGGGTGCTGGCAGTTCACGGACTTCTCGACGGCCCAGGCATTCGCGTCGAAGGTCATAGCGCGTCCCGCGCCTCGGGCGCGCGGAGCCGGTAGCGGTAGAGGCCCCGCCCGTCGGTGACGCGCTGGCGATCCACGCACCATGCGCCGAACCGATCCTTGCGGAGATCGCGAAGCCGCGCGCTCACGCTCGCCTCGGGCGCTCCGGTCTTGTCCGCGATCTGGTGGAGCGTGTGCCACGCGCCATCCGCCATCACCGTGCGGACGGCGAGCAGTTGACTGGCGAGCCGCTCGCGATCCTGTCCCGGGTCGTAGGTGTCGCCGTCGAAGAACAGGTTGCCCTGGCGCGGTGGACCCATCATCGCCTCCGTTTCGGATAGGGCTGAAACCGCGAGGCCAGCCGCGCGCGATGGTGCCGCGCGGACGGGCCGCGAAACGCGAAGTAGCGAGCGCGCGAGGGGACGTAGGACGCCGTGACGGGCGTGTCGAGGCGGGCGAGCTTCGTGATGGTGTCCGCGTCCTCGCGGCGCAGTTGGCGCTCGGAGACGGTCGTGCCATTCGTGGTGCGGGCCTCGTAGCGCCCGTGGCCCATGACCCCGACGTAGTCGAAGCCGCACGCCTGATAGATCGTGCCGATCTCCCCAGCAGCGGGATCGACGAGCGCCGTGATGACTTCGACCGTGGGGGGCAGGAGGCGCATCGCGCGGCGGATCAGCCGGGACGCGGAGCCGGTCGGCGTCCAGTGCGCGCACGCGCCGCGTGCGAGGAGCCACAAGCGTCCGCCGCCCCACCCGTAGCGGTCCCACACGCCCAGGTTCTCCGCCGGGTCAGGCCCGAACACGATCGCGCCGCCCAGCACGCCGGAAAAGAATACCCCGTAGTGCGCGTGCGTGACCGTCGGCATCGTGCCCAGCCACTCGTAGGGCAGGATCATCGACGCCGCCGTCGCGCGGTCGATCGCGCGCACCTGACTCCGCTTCAGCGTGAGGTCGCAGTGCGTCCAGTACGCGCCGAACAGGTCGTGATCGAGGGCGAGGCGCGCGCGGGCGTCGCGGATCTGGCGCTGCCACGCGATCACTTCGGTCCCAACACCTCGGCCTCGACGTAGTGCAAGAGGCCGATCGCGTCGAGTTCGTCGTCGGTGAGCGCGGAGGCATGCGAGCCCGCAGGGAGCCACCCGCGCCGCTGCACGGCCTCCGCGATGGCGTCCTTGCTGGCGCGCCCGTTGCCCGATACCCACTTCTTCAGCGTGGCGGAGTGGACGGAGACGTGGTTGAACTGCCACCGCGCGCAGTGCTCCTGCACCCGGGTCGTGAAGCCGTTCGCGATCTCCGTCGCCGCGCCCCCGCGATGATGCGCGGCCTCGTAGGCGATGAGCGCGAGCCGTCCGTCAGCGGCGACATCGAGGAGCGGGGTTGCTATTTCGCGGAGCCAGCGATTGAACGCGACGTAGCGCATTCCAGGCGACTCCCCGCGCTTGACCGCGAACTCCTGCACGCCGCTTTCGAGCCGCCCCTCGACGCGGAGCGCCCAGCCCGTGAAGGTGCCGAGATCGAGCGCGAGGACGGCGTAGAGATCAGGCGGGTGCCTCACACGCCGCCCGCGTCGGGGGCGAGGGCCGCTTGCATCTTAGCGAGGTAGTCCCCAGGCACTGCGAGCATGGTCAACCCCGTTGCATTGTTCACCGACTGGATACTCTGAAACCCATCCCTCAGAGCCTGCCGCAGCGCCGACTCCAGCGTCGCCACGCGGGCCTGCGCCGCATCGCACTGGCGTTCGTGCTCGTCGCGCTCTCGGATGAGTTCGTCAATCCCATCGGTGAGAAACTTCGCGCTGTCCCTCAGTTCACTGATCGTTTGCTCCAGCACGGCCACGGGGGCGTTCTCAGCGACGACACAGCGCGGGACGCGATCCGCCTGATGGACGCCGCACCACGTGCCGTACTTTCCCCACTCTCCGCACGCCCGATCTGCCGCCGTGCCCTCAGTCATGCCGTCCCTCCCGCGTCGGGGGCGAGAGCCTTGGCAACAGCGAGCGCGTCTTCAAACTTGACCGCGTTCCCGCGAGGATCGTTGTCGAACAGCGACTCGTAGGTCGTCACCAGTGCCCGCAGCGCCGCCTCCAGCGCCGCCACGCGAGCCTGGAGCGTGTCATGCTCACATCGCACACAGGGCTCACCGTCGTCATGCGGATAGTGACTTACTCCCTGCGCGATCTCGGCGACATAGCTACGGCAGTCCTCTAGTTCCACCCACGCCGCTCTGCCTTCCGCCCGCGCGGTCGCGAGGGCGGTGGCGATAGTGTGCTCGCATAGCTGACACTCGGTAGACCGGCCGCAGTATCCACAGCCGTCCCGAACGATGGCCTGCGCGAGCGCACGATCCGCCGCCGTCCCCTCGGGGGGCGTCTCGTTCCGCGCCCGCCATGCTTGGGCCTTGCGCTCCGGGTCCACCGGGCGCGTCATCGCGGGCCACCAACGCAGAACACGCAGCCTGAGTTACACCATCGGTCGTAGCAGCGTCGGCACCACGGACACGTCGGTCCCTTGCCGCAGAACTCGCATGCCGTCACCTCGGGGGTCATCGAGCGATCCACTGGGCGACCGTCATCCAGTACGCCAGCTTCTTGCGGAGGATCGGCGCACAGAGCGTCACGCGCCCCCGTTCCACCAGAAATCCCGCACACAGGGACGGCGTCGTCACTTGGTAGAGCCCATCCCTCATACCCACGGGAGATACCAGCGCCAGCGCCGCCACCAGGAGAGCCGGGTCCGCCGAGACACGCCCCAGAAGTGCAACGCAAGATGCTCGCTCGGAATGTCATAGGCGCGCCCCTTCATCGCTGGCTCCGCACGTAGGCCCACGCCGCCGCCTCCAGTTGCCGCTCGGAGAGGGACGCGAGCGTGACCGACGGCGCGGTGAGCGTGAGGCGGAGCACGCGGCCCCGGCGGGTGACCTTCACGGTCCAGCGGCGCGGGGCGGCGCGGCGTTCGTGGTCGGGCACGAAGGACGGGCCCGCCACCGGCACGGCGCGGCCCACGATGCGGTCGCTCATGGCTCCCTCCCCGTCTCGGTCCACCAGCGGCCCTTCGCCACTTCGTACACGAAGTCGGGGTTCCGCACGAGCCGCTCCGCCTGCCGGATCGCACGGAGCACCGCCTGACACTCGGCATGCGACGGCAGACGGCCCTGCCGCTCGTCCTCGCAGAGCGTCCACCAGTCCCGATAGCTCTCGGCCAATGCGAGGTCCGCCCCTGCCGTCACCGTGTCGCGCAACGTGTCCTCCGTTTCCACTAATACCATTTTTAGATTTACTAGAAAGAAAGAGACACGATAGACACCAAACACATGGGAGGTGTACGTGTCTGCACACCGTAGTGCCTGCCGATGGTATGAGTGGAAACGCGGGCCATCCCACTCACCACTGGGTCCATGGCTCACTGGCCTCCATGGAAACCATGGAAATGCCTGTCACCACTTCGGTTTTCACGGCGTAGGTCGTCTCGTCCTCGTCCCCGTGCGTGATGACGAGTCCCAGCACCATGAGGGCGTCGAGGGTCCGTTTGATGGTGTTGTGGGGGCTTCCTAGCCGTCTCCGCACGTCTGACACCTTCGTGTCAGGGTGTAGCGACACGTCGTGGAGGACACGCCACCGGAGGGGGGGCATCGAGTCCTTCGCCGCCCGTGCGGCCAGCCCCAGGGCCGTCTCGCGGGTCAGCCCTAGGGCCATCCCCCCCCGGACGAGTTGACACAACTGCTTGCCCAGCCGCGTCGGCATCTCGGGGGCGTTGGCCTCGATCACGTCGAGGCGGTAGTCCACATCGACCGCCGTCCGGATCAACGTGGTCAGGTTCGCCAATTCAAAGAGGCGCTCCACGTCGTCGGGGGCCAGGGGCTCGATCCGCGTCCCGTCGAGCGACGCCAGGGTGCGGCTCACGGCCTGGGCCAGTTCCTGCCGCATCTGCCGCTCTTTCCCGTTGTTCAGGTGCGCCTGGACGAAGGCGGCGTGCCGCCCGTGGCGGGAGTCGAACCGGACGATCAGGAACCGATCCCCCATCGTGGCGATGACGCCGTGCGCCTTGTCCCACGCGGTCGTGCAGGCCGCGACGATCGTCAGACGGCCCGCCCAGTCGATCCGTCGCCCGCCCTCGGCTCCCACCTGCCGGGACCAGCGTCCGTCGTGAATCTCGCGGAACGCCGACAGCACCTCCGCCCGCGTCGTCGAGTGCATCTCCAAGATCGACGTGAAGTCCTTGATGAGGAGGATGCCGCTGTCCCCGATCTCGCGGAGGAGTCCGCCGGTCGCGTCCGATGCCCGGTCCCGACGGGGGGTGCCCGACAGGAGCGCGGCCACCGACGCGATCTGCGAGATGACGCGGCCACCGGCTCCCTCGATCGCCTGCATCGACTCCGTCTTTGCCGCCCCGGGCCCGCCGACCAGCATCAGCCAGCACGGCTCCCCGTCGAGCCAGTGCGCCGCCGTCGCGGCCAGCATCACCTCCAGCACCGTCAGGTCGTACTCGGGGCCCAGCCACTTGGCGTACACCTCGCGCACGGTGGTGAGGGGCGTGTAGGTGCGGGCCGCGACCATGGCGGCGGCGAACGCGGGAGCCCCCTGGGCGGCGAGGAAGTCGGAGGCGTCTCCGTGCTCCTCCAGGCCGTCGAGGATGAGCAGGCGGGCCACCAGCCCCTCGGTGCGGCACGTCGCGATCACCTGGGCCGCGTGGGCACGCCCTGGCTCGTCGTTGTCGGGCACCACCAGCACCTCGGTGACGCCCGCGAGCTTGAGCATGCGCGCGTAGGCGATCGTCCACTTCCCCGCGCCACCCACGTTCGTGGTCGCGGGCTGGCCGATGTCCCACAGGGCGTCGGCGTCCTTCTCGCCCTCGACGATCACCACCGTGGTGCGGCCCATGCGGCAGAAGCCCACGATCTCGTCGAGGCGGTAGGGCACGCGCGTGACGCCGTCCATGTTCCAGACCCACGCGCCTGGATGGTCAGGGTCAGGACGGCGCTGGCGAAAGTCCTTCGGCTCGTAGCGCACCACCTGATAGCGGAGCGTGCCCCCAGGATCGCGGTAGTCGTAGCACGCGACCTCGATCCGCGCGTCAGGCGCGGGCCGTCGTGGGGCGCGCGGGGCGCGCGGGCGGGGCCCGTTGGTGGACCGCTCGACACTGATGTCGGCCAGGGTCAGGCGCAGGACATCGAGGATCGTGTGTTTCGAGCAGCCCGCGTGGCAGTAGGCGACGATGGGCTGCGTGCGCCCGACCTTCACGCTGAGACTCTGGCGGCGGTCGTCGTGGGCGGGGCACTGGGCCATCCAGGCTCCGTCCCCGCGTGGCGTGACGCCCTGGAGGCGGGACAGAAACTCGGCCATGGACAACGGCATCGGCGGGCCCCCTATCCCTCAGTGAAAGTGGCGGGCCCGGGTATCCCGTGTAGGGGCACGGGAATCCGGCGAGGGGGGCGCGACCCCCACCCGCCACTTCGCGTTATACCAAAGATGTCGCGGGAAGTCTACGGCTGGGCGGACTGGAGCGCGTCTCGGCGCTCACTGATCCACCCCAACGCATCGCGTTTCACCTCGCGCGGCACGGTCGTGTCCAGATAGATGCGCCCCAGGATGGCATCGCAGGCCTCGGGCGTCGAGGCCCCCGCGATCTCCGTCGAGAGGCGGAGGCGGAGGGTCATGTCGTCCCCGTTCGTCACGGGCGTCACGGGCGTCACAGGCTGGGGCTCGGGCATGGTCACCTGGGCGGGCTCGACGTAGGGCACGGCGCGCTTCTTCTTCGGCGCGGCGGGGGGTTCTGTCGGTTGTGTCGGTTTCTGCCCCCAGCCACTTGGCTCGGCGGGAATGGAACTCGGCGGGGACGGAACGGACGGCACGGGCGGAGCCGTCGGGGGTGTCGGCGGTAACGGCGCGGATTCTTTGAGTTGTCCATCGCGGGCGTCGAGGACGACCGCCTGACCCGTTGGGGGAGAGCTACGAACCTCCCCACTTGCGCCAGCCGGGGAATCGGGGCCGAATGCCTCCGCGACCGTCGCCTCCCCGTCACGCAGGGCGTCATGGAGCGCCTGGAGCGTCGCGATGTCGCCCCCCACCCACTGGGACCGGGGCTTCTCGATGTAGGCCTCTAGCTGGGCGGCGGAGACGCCGTGCTCCTTCTGGAACCGCTCGACGGCCCGGTCGATGCGGTCGGGCGCGGCGGGCTGGTTCAGATCGCCCCCCGCGATCTTCTTCCGCACCTCCGTCTCGAAAAAGGCGCGGAGGTGGAGCGGCAGCACACTGAGCACCACGTTGCGCTTCAGCTTCGCCGCCGCCGCGCCCAGCACCTGCAACTGGCGGCGCTCGTCGAGGAGCACGATGCGGCCCTCGCGGGTCTTCTCGTACTTCGACGCCTTGCCGGTCGTCTGGTCCCAGTTGTTCTTCTCCATGTCGCCCACGCGCGCGACCAAGTCCCACCCGTGCTCGTCTTCATTGGTGTAGAACACGCTCGCCAGGATGTGGCCCCACTCGGCGCGGAGCGTCTCGGCGGCGCGGATGGACAGGCCCTCGACGCGCACGGTGCGGTTCGTGCGCCGGTCCTGGTAGGGGATGGAGTAGAGCATGCGGTCGGAGTACTGCGGGTAGCGGTCGAGCGCGCTCTGGAGGTTGGCGAAGATGAGCGCCTCGTCGCGCGGGTAGCGGCGGGCCGTGCTGACCGCCGCCATCAGGAGGTCGGGGTCAATCGCACCGCCGCGCGTGACCAGCGCCTCGCCGTTGGGCGGGCCCTCGGGCGGCGGCGGCGGCGGCTGGAAGCCGGTCGTGTTCGATCGCGATGCCATGCGGGCTCCTCTCATGGGGTGACGTAGGGGCAGGTGGCCCAGTAGGGGCACTGTTTCTCGCTGCACCACCAGTCGGTGTTGGGATTGGAGTGGAGGAAAATCCCGGCGCGCAGTCCCTTCGACGCATTCTGGATGCGGCGCATGAGCGTCGCGTAGTCGGCGGGGCCCCGCACGGAGTTGAACCGCTTGTGCTCGATCGCGCCGCTCTTGCGCCGGATCAAGTAGTCGAGGCTCACGGGACGCGGATCGTCGTGCGGCTTCTCGGCCTGCCGGAAGAGGCTGTACATCGTCAGTTGGTCGGAGGTGTCCGCCACGTGGTCGGGCGGCGTGCGCTCGGAGGTTTTCACGTCGCGGATCGTCTCGCCCACCGACTCCATGGGCGTCGCGTCTACGAGGTCGATGGTGCCTTTGAGATTCACCTCGGGAATGAGCCCCGTGATCGTCACGGTGCGCTCGACGGCGAGGGGCGTGATCTGGGAGGCGACGCCCGTGGCGTAGCCGCCCGCGTAAGCGACCGCGTGATCTTTGAGCGTGCCAAAGACCTTGCTGACGCCGATCGTCATCTCCTCCTTGGTCAGCGTCGCGCCCGCTCGCCGTGCGAGGTCGATCTGGCTGGCCGCGACATCCTCGTACAGTTCGATGGGCGCGGGAGCCTGGATGCGCTGCTGCTCGATGAGCCCCGTGCCGATCGCCCGATGGACCGCGCCCCCGCGAATCTGGGGCGTGGTCGCGGGCGTGTGGTCCCGCTCGACGTACTTCCGGCGGTACGCCTCGCCGCACCGCGTGTAGGCGGCGAGCGACGAGGCGTGCCACGTCTCGACGGTCTGCTGGACTTTCTCCGCGAAGCTCATGGCTCCTTCAACTGGCGACGGTGATCCCCCGCCGGTCGAGGTACTCCGCGATGGCCTTGGAAACGAGCGCGGTGCGGCTCGACTCCCTCAACGCGAAGCGGGCCTCGTTCAACCGGGCGATCAGCCCCGCTGGGCAACGGTAGGTGAAGACAAAGGGCCGCTGGGGCGTGGGCCCCGGTGGCGTGGTGGGAGCAGCGCCCCTACGCCGCGTAGCGATCTTCGGCTGCGCGGTCGGCATGTGAACCCTCCTGTGGCTCGCCCCTCGCGGGTTGCGGCCACTGAGGAGTATACCTGGGATATCGCGCCTGTCAAGGTTTCGAGCCAAAAGGCCCGCCAAATGGCTCTTGTTTTTCCTGCTTGACATGTGGGATACCGGGTGTATCATCACGGTATGGACGCGATCACCACCCCAACCCAAGGAGGCCCGACTATGAAGCGACTCAGCCAGCCCGTCCCGCCCAACGGGGCGATCGTTCACACCCGCACCGGGGGCACCCGGTTCGCGTGGCTCATCACCACGGGCGTCAACGTGGACCGCGCCGCCCTCGCGGGCGCGATCGGGGCCGAACGGGACTTTGCCTCGGAGTGCCTGTGGGCCGCGCGCGCCCTCATGGCCCACCGTCTGCCGACCGCCACCGTGTCGCTGAAGCAGACCCAGTCCCTGGTGAAGGCCGCACGGCGGGCCCTGCTCAAGGGCGCGGCGTCCTTCAGGATCACCACCCCCAAGTCGAAGGCGCTCCTCCTGGTGGACGCCATCGTCCTCAACGCCATCCTGACCGTGGCCGCGAAGCGCCGCCGCCTCGCCGCCTCGCCCCCCGCCGCCGGGGGGTTGACAGCCTCCTGATATCAGTGGTATCATCCTAGACATGGACAGGACGAACCCCAACCCCAACCGGAGGACGCGGACCATGGAATTCAACCGGATCGCGAAGGTGGGCATCGAACTTGAGGGCGGCTGGACCCAGCGGCCCTTCGGGCGCGTGGACGCCGCCCGCAACATCGAGTGGCACGGCGACGGCAGCGTGCGCGTCGCCGCCGCCTACGTGGGCGAGGCCGTCGTGCAGACCCCGCTCGACAACTGGCAGGCGGTGTCCGACTGGATCGTGACCGCCTACCCCCAGGTGGTCAACGCGACGTGCGGCCTCCACGTCCACGTGTCCTTCAAGCGGATCGCGGACTACGCGCTCCTCATGGACGACAAGTTCTACGCGTTCTTCATCGAGCGCCTGAAGGCGTGGGGCACGCGGACCAACATCAAGGCGCACCACTCGTTCTGGCACCGCCTGGACGGCGGGAACCCGTACTGCCGGAAGACGTTCGTGCCCGACGCCCAGGTCGCGACGCGGATCAAGACCTCGGCCCGGTACGCGCACCTGAACTTCTGCCTTTCGCTCCACACCACGATCGAGGCGCGCGTCCTGCCGATGTTCAAGCACCCCCACGTCGCGGTGAGCGCGGTGCAGGAACTGCTCTCGATCTACGAGGACTACCTCTCCCAGAACCGGAAGCTGGACATCGAGGAAGTGGTCGAGGGCCTCGCCTAATGTGCGTCATCGCGATCTGCCAGACCCGCACGCTCCGCTGGGCCGAGACGCAGGCCATGGACGCCGCGAACCCCGACGGGATCGGCGTCGCGTGGATCAACCCCAAGGATGGGCTCGTCGAGTACGTGAAGGGGCTCGACGCGCCCAGCGCGCAGAGCCTCATCGACCGCCTGCCGCTCCCCCAGGTCGTCCACTTCCGGTGGGCGTCGGCGGGCGGCACGTCCCCGATGCTCAGTCACCCGTTCCCACTTACGGAGGCCCCGCCGATCGGACTGGTCGGGGCCGCGCCCGCCGTGCTCTTCCACAACGGCCACTGGACGGGCTGGGAGCGGGGGCTCGACGCGATCCGCGCGGCGGGCGAGTACGTGGACCCCTCGGAGCCCTGGTCCGACACGCGAGTGATGGCGGTGTTGGCGACGCTCCACTCGCCGCACGCGGTGTCCCAGATCGTCGGCTCGGGACAGCGCCTCGCGGTGCTCCACGGGGATGGGCGCGTGTGGACGGCGGGGACGTACCACAAGCATGAGGGCCTCCTCGTCTCCAACCTCTGGTGGGTGCCGCGTCCGCCCGTGATCGGGGACGACGATGAGGACGACGTGGACTGGAGCGAGGCGGAGGACGAGGCCCGCGACGTGCCGCCCCCGCCCCCGGCGATGCGGCGCGCGCGGCGGGTGCGGGCGAAGGCGAAGCCGCGCGCCCAGGCCACGCAGATGTTCCTCGCCCAGGTGCCGCAGGCGGCGCGCCGCTACTTCCCTCCGGTGCCCCGTCCCACGTCGCCGTCGCGGCGGCGCGGTTGACACGTGTGGTATCCTAGATACATGGACACGATCAGCCGGAAGGTCCGCGCGTACCTCGACGCGAAGGCGGAGCATGACGCCTACGCGAAGCAGCGAGAGAAGTACCCGGAGTTGCGCCAGCGCCCCGGGCATGCCGCGCAGTACACCGCCGCCCGCGCCACGTGGCTGGTGTTGATGGGCCGCATGACGGGCGGAGAACTTGGACAGGCCGCGCGCATCGAACGCGCGGCCCAGAAGGAGACGACCAATGCCTGACGCGACCGCCACGCTCCTCAGCAAGAAGTCCACGCGCGTCACCCGCCAGCAGCTACGCGGGATCGAGACGCCGCTCTCCACCCCCACTCATCGCCCCGTGCCGCACGCGGACTTGGTGGACATGCTGGAGGACCGGCTCAACGCGAGCGGCCTCTTCATCTTCCGCGAGCAGTACGCCGTGCAGTCGCACGGGCAGAAGCTCTTCGGAACGCTCGATCTCCACAACGGCGGCGCGTCGGCGGGCGAGGGCACCACGCTCGCGCTCGGCTTCCGCCACGGGAACGACAAGTCGATGGCGTTGAAGTGCGTGGGCGGGTGCCGCGTGACCATCTGCGACAACATGGCGATGATGGGCGACACCACGGTCTTCCGGCTCATGCACAAGCACGGCGTGATGGCAGGCCTCCGCGAACGGCTGTCGCGCTACTTCGGGGAGTACGACAAGCAGGTTGCGTCCATCAAGGATCGCATCGAGGCGTGGCGCTGGGCGGGATTGACCGACATCGAGGCGAAGGCGACGGTCTACGACGCGGTGACGACGGGCGTGATCCCGTCCCGCCTCCTGGGCGACATCGACACGGCGTACTTCCGCGCGACCGACCTCGGCTACACCGACTGCGAGCCCCGCTCCAAGTGGGGTCTTCACAACGCCTTCACCCGGAGCTTCAAGTCCTTGAACCCCGCGCCCGAATGGGCGGCGCAGACCGGCCTGACGCGGCTCCTCGGCTAACATTCCGTGACGGGGCGGGGGCCCGCGCTCCCGCCCCTGGAGGGTCCAGCACCCCTGGCGGAGCCCAGGGCGTCGGTCATGCGCGTGCAGTGAACCGATCACCAAGAGGTCTGGCATGAAGATCGTCGTCACACTCCTCACCATCCTGGCGCTCGCCTGCGCCCCGGGCATCGCGTCCGCCGCCGCGATCGTGTTCGACACGGTCCCGAATGGCGCGGGCGGGACCGTGACCTACGACGGCGTGGGCGGGCCCGCGATCGGGACCGGCATCGCTTTCGTGGACATCGTGGGCGTCGGGACGCCCCAGAACAGCGGGCTGCTCCTGTCCTGCGTGGACTGCCTCCTCAACTTCGTGACCGGCCCCAACATCTCGGAGGGGCCGACGTACCAGTGGGCGGGCGGCGGAAGCTTCTCGATCACGGGGGACGTGCCGTTCCTCGGCCTCGACGATGTCGTCCTGCTCTCGGGGACGTTCATCGGTACGCCGAATACCCCGGGCCTCGCGGCGGGTGACCTCGGCGGGTTCTTCATCGGGGCGGGGTCCGACACCAAGAATGACTTCCTGACCGGCTTCTACGGACTGCCGGGAACCGGCTGGACGTTCGCGAACACGGAGATCATGCTCGGCACCCTCACCGTCGATCCCGTGACCGGCGCGTTCACGGGCATCCCGAACCAAGCCGACATCGTCAACGTCAACCCGGTGCCGGAGCCCGCCACGCTCCTGCTGCTCGGCAGCGGGCTCGTCGGCGCGGCGTGGTTCCGGCGGCGGACCCGCTAACTCCGAGACCGGGCGGGGGGCCGCGTGGCCCCTCGCCCCTGGAGGACTCAATGGCTTGCGACGCCTGTGGCAAGGAAGAGCGCGAGATCGACGCGGCCCTCGCGGAGGCGGAGGCGGAACTTGCCGCCCGCACCCGCTACGCGCCGCTCACGTGGACCCAGCGGGACGACGGCGCGTGGCAGAGCGACCGCGAGGGCTACACCACCCTCGCCATGACGAGCGGCGAGGTCATGCTCCACCACGACACCTTCAGCGCCGTCTGCGCGGATCGCTACGAGGCGCAGGCGTTGGCCGACTTCGATTGCTGGATGCGTGGCCCCCGATGACGCTCCTCACCGGGCAGAACCTCCGCACGGTGCTGGCGGAGGCCCGCCGCCTCGGGTGCGCCGTGAACTACAACTCTGCCGGGGAATGGGCCGTCAGCCACCCGACATGGCCGCGACGGGTGCGGGTTAGCGGGCACCGACGAGACGCCCCCCGGAGCCTGACCTGCCTCCTGGCGCGGCTCCAGAAGGCCCGCCAGCGGGCCTAGGAGCCCGCCAGAGACCGTCGGACCCCCGCCCCGATACGGCGGCATGGGGTCAAGTCCTGCGAGGCCGACATTTCAGGGGTGGGCTTAAATGTCGGTCTCCCGCGAGTACCCAAACCTCCCAGTGTCCGATCGCTGACACGTAGGGGTTGTCCACGGCTCATCCACGCCCGGTGGACAACCCCTGATCCGCTCCGAAAGGTGGGGGGCTTTACGAGCGGATTTTTCCCGCTTGACAGCCAGTGATGTCACTGATACCATCCTCTCCGTGAACAGCAACGCACCCAAAACCCACACGAAGGAGATCCCGATGACCACCGACTTTCGCGGCCAACTTACCTCCTCCTCCACCGCCCTCCAGTACCTCCTCGCGGGCGACGCGCGGATCACGATCGCGTCCGACGCGGGCCAGCGGTTCACCTTCAAGGTGAGCGCGCCCAAGATGGACACGCCCAAGGGCGGGCGCGTGACGGACTTCGCCAGCCCCATGCGGTTCGTCGCGCTCGCGGACAACGAGCGGAGCTTCAACTACCTCGGCTTCATCCGCGACGGCGGAGAGTACGTCCACGGCTTCCGCAAGAGCCGCGTGAGCCAGGACGCGCCCAGCGTGCGGACGTTCGCGATGGTCTGGAACGCACTCCGGGGCGGCATGATCCCGATCGGCTTCTCGATCTGGCATGAGGGCGCGTGCGCGCGTTGCGGGCGGACCCTCACGGTCCCGGCCTCGATCGCCTCGGGCTTCGGCCCCGACTGCGCGGCACTCCTCGGCATCGCGCAGCCAGAGCCGGTCGCGGCCCCAGTCGAGGAGCCCGTGGCGATCGCGGGCGGCTCCGACCTCAACCCGATTCTCCCGTGCGTCATCGATCCCACCCACTCCACCCACGTCGGCCCCTGCGCCGCGTGGCAGGGCCCCAGCGCCCCCGTCCCGGCCTCCGAGACGCTCGCGCTGATCCGGCACCTCCTGGCCCTCCAGGCTCGCGGCGAGATCACCGACGCGGAGGCGCTCGTCGCCATCCGGGGGTACGTGGCCTAAACCATCCTGATCGCGGGGGGCCTCCGGGCCCCCCGCTGGAGGCACCTGTGATGGAGAGCCTCGCGGGCGTCCTCGCCGCGCTCTGGCGCTGGAGCGAGGCGCACCTTCCCGATCTGTCCGATTGGCTCGACACCCTGCTTGGTGGACTGCTGTACGTCGGGTGGGTGGGGCTGGTGGCGCTCGCGATCTGGATCGTGCCGCTGCCCTACTCGCTCGTCTTCATCTTCCTCCTGCCCATCCGGTGGGGCGGCTGATGATGGACGAGGTCGTCTGGAGCACCGTCGAGTGGCTGTTCACCGGCCTGTGCGCGGCGGCGTGCATCTGGGCCATTGGCCGCAACCGTTGACCGTAGGGGAGGCACCGATGTCAGGGACCGCCGTAGGCAACGCCGTCCGCCGTCGGAAACTCGCGGAGAGCGACGCCGTCCGTCTGGGCCATCTGGCCCGCAAGCACCGGAAGCCCGTCGTCCTCGACGCGCTGAAGTCGTACCGCGCCACGATCCCACCCGCGCGATTCCGGCAGTTGAACGTCTGCGAGATCTACCAGCGCATCCGCATCGCGGCGTGGGTGAACGATCTGATTCACACGATCAAGGCAGGCGGCTCGATCCCCGATCCGATCGCCATTGCGGAGCGCCCCGACGGGACGCTCTGGATCGTGGACGGCCAGCAGCGATACTGGGCCGCTGACGAGTGCAAGATCAGCCTGGAGGCCACGATCTACAAAGTCCCCGATCCGCACACCGACGACTACGCGACCGAGAAAAAGCTCTTCTATGTGCTGAACCGGACGCGCGCGCTCTCCTCGATCAAGCGCGTCGGCGCGTGGGCGGGGCACGTCACCGGCCTCCTCCGCCGCGTGATGGGCGCGGGCGCGTACCCGCACCCGATCGACCTGAACAACCCCGGGGCCTCGTCCTACTCCGCGCCCAACTTGGTGCGGGGCGTCGTCGCGCTCCTCTCGCCTGCGGCGTCGTCGGCGTTCCACGGCATCGACGCGGTCCTGGGACACTCGGAGACGCTCCTCCCCTCCAAGGACGCCCAGCAGAAGGCGCAGGCGTTCCTCCTGCTCGTCCCGCGCGTCTACCCCCACCCGTCGGCGGCACGGATGCTGCCGGTCATCGCGCTCGCGCGCGTCGCGGCGGAGCGATGGCGCGAGAAGGTCACCGACGTGGACGCGACCACGATCAACAACCTGCGCCGCATGAACGTCGCCAGCTACGCGCCCACGTGGTCGTCGAAGTTCCTGCCGCTCGTCGAATCCGCGTATGCGTCGCGCTGGCCGGAATCGTCCAAGAAGAAGGGCGGGAAGTAAGTGGCCCAGGTCTGCCCCGGCTGCCAGACGCTGAAACCGCTCGCGGCCTTCTACCCCAGTCGGGGGCGCGCGGGCGGCGTCAGCTACTACTGCCGAGACTGCGCGAAGGTGGACGCGAAGCGGCGCGCGGCCCAGCACAAGGCGGCGAACCGCTGCCCGTGCGGGATGCCGCGCATGCGGGGCTACATCACGTGCCTGCGGTGTCTGAGGCGGGACCGCCGACGGAAAGCAGTCGGGGCGTGGAAACCCGGGGGGCGCGGTCGCCCCCCGGGGAAGTAGCGCGCTACCGTCTCGGCTGCGCGGTGGGCGGCAGGCCCTGGTCGGGCTTGACCGGGGCGGGCGGGAGGCCCTGGTCCGGTTGCCCGCCCGAATGAATCCAGCGATAGCCCACGCCCACGATCCAGACGAGGATGAGCGCGGGAATCTGGAGGCTCGGCGGCAGCGGGGGCCAGATGGTCGGCGGCGGCGGCGGCACCGGCTGGCCGCTCACGTGCGGCGGATCAGGCAGCACGATCGGATTCGATGGCAGTCCCGGCACCCCGGGTAGCCCGTGCCCCGGATGGGGCCCACCGCCCGGGCGTCCGTAGCCAGGATCGACCGGCCCCCCGGGCGGCACCGGCCCCGGCGTCGGATACCCGGGTGGGGGCGCGGGCAGCGTGTTGTCGATCTGTCCGCCGCCCGGGAGTCCGTGACTCGGGTACACCGGGGCCCCGGGCAGGCCCTGGTCGGGATAGTCGCTGCCGACGGGGATCACCATCGCGAGGAATGGTCTCGTCATAGGATGCGCTCCTGTCTGTGAGGGGTGGTGGGAACGACGCCTCTCAAAAGAACCATGACAGGCTCCAGAAGAACAAGCCCAGCCCTATCCAGTTGAGCCGCGTGTAGTAGGACGGGGGCGCGGCGGGCGTCCAGAATCCCGCGAACGCCGCGAACGCGAAGAAGATCGTCGCGAGGATCAGCAGGACGAGGTGCGCCCCGACATGCGCCTGCGTCGCGACCTGTTGCAGCACGGCATGGTGGATCATTCGGTGGCACTCCCACTGCTCCGGGTGCAGTTGATCGTGGGATCGGGGCGCGGGATGTTGACGATGATCGGCGTCCGGTCCCGGTCCCGATTGTCGCGAACCGGCTCGCTGTTCAACCCTTCCGAACAGGCGCTGACGATCGAGGGCCGACTGTCGCTCGGGCTGGTCGTGCCGATCTTCTGCTCGCAACCCCAGAGCGCGAGCGCCAAAACAAACCAACGCCACATGCGTCGCACCTCCTTCATGGTGGGGTCTGGGTGGGCGGCTCTAGGTTGCTCCGGTTGAGCGTGGCGGAGAGGATGGCGAGGCGCTGGACCGCCGTCTGCGCGGCGCGCGTCCCGGGTGCCGCCTGGACCGCGTCGAGCAGGAGCTTCGCGTGCTTCGGGCGGACCAGGAACTGCGCGAGCATCGCGGGCGTCAGCACCGCCGCGCCCGCCGCCGTGATGCCCGCCACGTTGCCGATGAGCACCGCGCCGCCCAGTTGCGCCGCCTGGACGAGCGCCTTGGCCCCGATCACGCGGGTGCCCGACCCGGAGGGATTCGCGCCGATGCGATGGATGCGCTCCTGCTCCGACAGCACGCGCTTGAGCGTCTCCACGTAGTCCGCCGTCTCGTCGCCCAGGAGGAGGCGGAGCCTCTCGGGGCCCGTGTTCTTCAACTGGGTCAGGAACCGCTCGCGCGAGAACACGTCGGTGTTGCCGAAACTGCCCTTGCGTTCCCCTGGGTTCAGCACCACGTCCTGCCACCAGGAGCGTGCGAGCGCCTCCCAGTCCGTCGGGTTCATCGCCTCCTTGATCGCCGCGAGGTCGGAGGGGGGCCGTTCCGCGAGCGCCCCGACGATCAATTCATGGTTCTTCCCGGCGAACTCCTTGAACACCGCGCCCGCCTGGACCGGGTTGTCGAAGGTCACGTCCCCGCCGCGCGCCGCCGCCTGGAACTTCGCGCGGAGCTTGTTGAAGCCCTCGGCCCGGTCGCCCAGGATCGCGTTCAGCGCCTCGGGCGGATACTTGTGGAGCGCCTGCGCGAACTTCTGTGGACTCAGGACGCCCGTCGTGGGATCGATCGCCTGCTTGAGCAAGTGCTCCCCGAACCGGCGCTCGACGCGCTGCCACCCATTCGGATCGACGCGGAGAATCTCGGCCTTGATCTGCTGGGTGCGTTCCGCCGCGTGGGGATCGAACAGCATACGATCGTAGTCGTGGACGGCGTCGGTGTCGCGGAGCGTGCGGATCGCGGAGTCCTCGTCGAACGGCCCGACGCGCGTCCGGTAGAACTCGCGCGCCTCACGGAGTTTTCGCCCCACGTCCCCGGGCGAGTCCGCCGCGAAGGCGTCGATGTCTTTTCGCACCGCGTCGCGCAGGATACGAAGCTGGCGGGCGCTGGCGTCGCCGCGCGCCGCGTCGATCAGACCCGTGAGCCGTTGGTCGAGGAGGTTCGCCGTTTCAAAGTCCACGTTGCGGACTTGGTTCAGCCCGTACTGCTCCACGAACTCCAGCGCGAGGTTCTGGAGCGAGCCCGCGACCCTCGCTTCCGGGTTGCGCGCGAGGGCCCCCAGCTTGCCCTCCTGCCGCGCCATCTGGCTGGCCTCGTCCGCCACATTACGAAGCGAGATGATGGGCGCGTCGCCCGCGAGCCGCTCCACGTCCTTGTAGAGTTCGCTGGCCTGATTCCGCGCCGCCGCCTCGCCTTTTTTTAGGTGTTCCTTGACGCCCGCCATCCAGGGCGCGGCTTCTTCCCCGGGCCCCAGCGCCCCGACGGCCTGTCGAATCGGGCCTTCGCCCAACTCGCCCGCCTGCTGGGCCCGCATCGCCTGTCGGAGTTCCTCCGCCGCGCGCGCGCGATTCACCTCCTGCTCCGATACCTTCGCGACCGGCTCGCCCGCGCCCGCCCGCGATCGTGTCTCGCCCAACTGCTCGCCCACGCCGCGCGCGGCCCGCTCCGTGGCCTCTAGCTGGCGCTGCTTGTAGCGGCGCACCGCGCCGCCGCCGAACGGCACCGACTCCACCACGCCCTCGACGAGGCGCTTCGTCGGGCTCAGGGTGGACTCGGCGCGCGTGAGCGGAATGGCGACGCGCGCGGCCTCCCGCCGCATCGTCTCCGCCGCCGAGACGGGCTTCACGGGCACGTCCCCCAGGACGAGCTTGCCCAGCCGCCCCAGCCAAGGCACCCCAGCGGCCAGGAGCCCCGGCACGTCCGCGCTGGTCTTGGAGATGGGGGTCGAGCGCGCGGGCTCGCCCACCAGGGTCGGGGCCTGCTCCGACGCCCGCTCGACGAGCTTCCCGGGCGCACCCAGGATGGACAGGGCCCCCGCGCCGGTCAGGCGAAGCCCGCGCTCCACGCCACTGAGGGCCCGCGTGGCGAAGCTCTCGGGAAGGTACTGCTCCGTCCACGTCGGGTGACTGCCCATCGACTCGCGCGCGGGAGCGAGGAGATCACTCGCGATCGAGCCTGTGCGCTCGGGCGCGTCCACCAACTCGCTCGGATCGGGGCTGGGCGCGGCGGAGATGTCGTAGTCCCCGGCCTTGATCTCGCGGATCGCGCGCTGCTTCTCGGTCGGGTCTAGGCTCTGGAACTTCTGCGTGCGGATCAACTCTTGAAGCGTCATGGGACCAGCGGCGGCGACGTGGGCCGCGTCGAGGGAATCCCCAAGTCTTTCATCGTGCTTTCGACGGTCGGCTTGGTGTTGACTTGGTCGGGCTCTCCGTACTTCCGCACGTGTTCCTCCACCACGCGCCGGATGGCGGCGCGCGCGCGCGTCTGCGCCTCCGCCACCGATGCGTTCTGCTCGCGCGCCGTCTGGTAGGCCGTCGCCGCCTCCATCATCTTGAGCGACGTTTCGACCGACGCCATGAACCGCTCCTTCGTGGTGTAGACGCTGGGGAGGAACGACGCATACCGTTGAATCTCGCCCTTCGTGAGGGCCGCGCCCGCGAGTTCGTTCAGCTTCTCGGCGGTGAACATCCCCAGGTTGGCGCGGAACGTGTCGTATCCCTTCGGGAACTGGACGAGCCACGCTGCCGTGCCCTTCGCCGCGTCGGGCAGGTCGTAGGCTTGCGCCCACGTCCACGCCCAGCCCGTGCCCCCCACCCAATGAGGATTCTTCGCGACCGTCTCCCGGGACTCCTTCAAGGCCTCCGTAAACACCAGCCGCTCCTGCTGGGCCTTCTCGGACTGGAAGGTGGGTTTCGGCACCATCGCGAGATTCTCGTCCATCTTCCGCTGGTGGGCCGCTGCGATGATCTTCGTGGCGATGGCCTTGTCCTCGGGCGACGTGGCGGGGTTCGCCACCATCGCGTCCGCTTCCGTCAGCGTGATGCCCTCCCACTTCGACTTCTCGGGCTTCACCTTCTGGCCGGGGATGACGTTCAGCACCTCCTCCCCAGCCTCGTTGGTGCCCAAGCGATACCCGACGCCGTTGATCTCGACGACCTTCTTCTTCAGTTCCTCGGCCCTCAGCCGGTTCGTCTCCTGGTCCGCCAGATTCTTTTCGTGCGCTTCCAGGCGCTCCGCGAGCTTCGGATCGGCGGCGAAGGCCTCGTAGAGATCGGCTAGCTTCTGATCCTTCGGGTCGGACGACTTCCGCAGTTCATCGGCGCGCGCCTTGATGTACCGCTGGGCCTCCGTCTCCTTCTCGGCCTTCCGGCGTTTCTCCGCCTGCTCCAGGTCTTTCGTCTGCTTCGCCTCGATGCTCGTCAGGAATTTTCGTCCGACCTCGGAGGCTTCCATCGCGTCGCCGAACTGGTCGAGGGCGTCCTGCTCGGACACCCCGCTCTTCCGCGCCCGCACGTAGTCGCGCACAGCCTTCCGGCCCACCGTCTCCACGTCCGCCGTCTCGGCTTCGACCAGGGCCTTCCGGTTGCCCAGGTACGCGCGCCCGACAGCGGGCTGCTCGCGGAGCAACTGGTCGAGGGACATTCCCGGCACCTCTTCGCGCGTGCCGCCTGCGCGGTAGGGCGCTGGCGTGTACGGGAGGGGCGGCTGGGGCACCTCGGGCTCCGCGACAGTCGCGCCGCCCAGCGTCTCCGGGGGCTCCGGTCGCACGGGCGGCGTCGGCACTTCGGGATAGACATCGCGCCAGTTCTGCTCCTGATGGACACCGCCGATGGGCGGCTTGATCTCGCCCGCCCGAATCTCCGACGGGGCACCCTGCGGATACAGCGCCTCGTTGCCCCACGTCGCGCGACCCGGGCCCGGGAAGACCGTGTCCGCGAGCGAGGGCGGCGGCAGAGGCGACGTGACCCCGGTGATGTTCAGCGAGGGTTCTTGCAGCACGGGCCCTAGCTGATTGGGATTCCTGACCGTCGTGGACGGAGCCATCGCGCCCATCGCGGTGCCGAGATTTCGGGCCTCCTCGTCCGCGACGCGGTCGGCCTCGTCCTGCTTCATGCGGAGCAGTTGCCGCTGCCGCTCCAGCGCGAGGTCGGCCTGATGTTGCTGGAGCGCCTCGTCGCGCGTGCGCCCGCCGAACACGTTCTGCGCGATCGTGTAGAACGGGTGCTCGTTGGGATCGTAAGGGGCCATGGCTACTTCATCGCCGCGACTTGGTCACCCAGTCCAGCGGGGGGCTGGGAGTCGGGCCGCTTCCACCAGTCCGCGAGGGTGTTCCCCAGACCCTGGACGATCGGGGCCGCTTGCTTGATGTAGCCCTGCATCGCCTCGTTGGGGCTCTGTCCCACGATCGGACTGACGGGCTTCGTGCCCCGCAGGCTCATGTACTGGAGCGCGGTGCGGATGCTCGCATCGTCGTACCCGCGCGCGCGAAGCGCCGACTCGATCGCTTCCGTGTTGCCCGCCTGCTCCGCCGACCGGAGCTTCTCGCCGCCCTCAAAGACCGACGCCGCGAGCCCGGGAGCGAGCGCGGTGCCGCCCCGCGACGCCTGCTCCTGATAGCCGCGCTCTGCGCCGTACTGGCCCCAGCCCGCCTGCGCGATGTCCTGCGCGGCCTGCGTACTGACGCGGCCCGCCTCGCGATTCAGTTGCGCCTGTCGCGCGGAACTGTTGAACGCCCGCGACGTGGCATTCACGCCCGTGCGGGCGTCCCCGAACATCTGGCGCGCGAGCGACTGGCGCGCGTCCGCCATGCGCTGGAACGCGGGCGAGTTCATCGGGTCGAGATACTTCCCGCCCACCACGTCGCGCTGCTGCTGGACGCTCTCCCCGAACAGGGGCGACGCCTGCCCCTGGTAGCCCTCCAGGGCCGCGAGCATGCGCTCCTGCTCCGGTCGGGGCCCGACGTAGGGGTTGCCCCCGCCGCCGCCGCCGCGCCCCATGTTCGCCAGCACCGCGTTCTCGATCTGGCCTATCGCCGGGAAGGAGGCGTAGGGGTCATACGACCCCAGCTTCTGCTTCGTCTGGCGGGGGTCTTGGCTGGTGGGATCGAGCGCGCCGCCCAGCGCGCTGCCCGCCGTCGCGCCCATCTCGGCCCCCCCGGGGACGCCCGTGTACGCGCCGATCGCGGCCCCACCGAGTTGTCCGACCGTGCTGCCTGCGCCTTTACCGGCCATCAGTCGTCTCCGATCGGCACCCGGTAGAGCGTCGCGACCGGCAGCGCGCCCACGCGCCGCCACGCGCCCGCTGACGGGCGTCGGGTCTGAAAGTCGAGGGACACCGCGCCCAGTGTGGCCCCCCAGGCGCGAATGGCCTGGGCGAGGTGGGCCAACACCGAACGCGGCGTCCGACGAGGATAGAGGTACGCGGCCTGCACGAACACGCGCGGCGGCGCGCCAAACTCCCACACGATCTCCGCGAGCGCGAAGCCGAGAAACCGATAGTCGGCCTGGAGGACGAACCACACGGCGCGGTGCGCCTGCGCGAGCGCGTCCCGTAGCTCCTCGATGACGCCCTCGGGCGTGCCCGCCTGCTGGGCCCGCGTCAGAAAATCCTGGGCCGCGATGGTAAGAATCTTCTCGTACTCGCGCACCCACTCGTCGTCCCCGACGCCCAGGCGCACGATGCGAACCCCCGACGGCAGCACCGTCAACCGCGTGTCCACTGGCATCTCAGCGAGCATAGCCCCCCGGGATCACGGCGGTGCCGTAGGCCGCGACCGCCCAGTCGTCGTCGGCCCGGTTCGACTCCAGGCGCACCTGCCAGAGCCGCCCGTAGGCCCGCACGTCCACCCAGGGGCGCGTCTGGGACGCGGGCAAGGGGTAGAAGGCGGAGGCGTGGGGCGACGCGGGCCAGGGGGGCAGGGGCGTCCTGGCCTCCATCGCGGCCCGGAGTTGGACGATGAGCGTGCCGTTGCCCGTCGCCATCACCGGCACCGCGAGAATCTTCGCGGGCGCGAGTTGGTCCGTGAAGTGCCGCGACTCCACCCAGGCGTGGATCGGCGCGCCGTCGGCGTTGCGGCCCGTGTAGACGAGGATTTTCCCGTCGATCTGCCCGAACACGTCCCGCACGGACGGCGGGCTGACGGGCGCGTGCGCGTCGTCGAACGCCGTGCCCGGGAGGGCGTTGCTCGGCACCTGGGTGAAGGCCGTCCCGGGGTCGTGGTCCGTCACCGACCACGTCTGGTCGCGGTGGTTGTAGACCGCCGTCAGGGAGGGTTGCTCGACGCCCCGCGTGGGGAACTTCCAGCAAATCTCGTCGAACTGATCCCTTCGATAGGCGTAGGTCAGGTGCGCCTGGGGCCAGTCGATCGCCGCCGCGATCTCGGGCCAGATCGCGTCCCCGATCGGCTCCGCGAAGCTGCCCAGGCGGAACATGTTGGTGTGGCCGGGATAGTACTGATAGCTCCCGACCGAGATCGGGCCGCGCGCGGAGATCGAGCCCTCGTCGGCGGGAATCGACTCGTAGATGTACGGCTCGGGGGGACCGACATACATCATTCGGTATAGACGGTTGGGCTTGTGGACGACCACGTGCTCGCCCAGCGTCTTCAGCGCCGTGAGGCCCGTCGAGTCGTCGAGGAAGTCGAGGTCGCCCCCGGTGTCCCCCGTGAAGTCCACCTCGCCCGTCTCGTCGTTGATCAGTCCCCGGGTGGAGTACTGGACCCGCCACGGGGCCTTCTCGGGGGCCGTGATGTGGCCCAGGAGGACGTGGTCCGTGTGAATCTCAACGAGCTTCGCCGTCGGCGCGCCGCCGCCCAGCACGGTCGCGAGCCCGGTGCCGGTCCAGTGGAGGACTTGCTTCCCGTCGGCCCAGATGAGCCGCCCCATGTACTGGTCGATCGTGACGACATCGTCCTGCGAGCGATCGGTGAACGCGGCGAACGCGGTGCTGGCGCTGCCGAGACCCTGGATCGCGACCGTCGTGCCGATGCGAACGAGCGTCTGCGGCATCACGCCATCGGGATCGACGTACCACCAGAGGCCCCGGATCGGCTCGGCGGGGAGCGTGTTGTCCACCCGCTGGTAGCCGTCCGTCTTCCGCACCGTGGAGCCGCCCGTGGGAAAGCGGATGTTCCGGCCTGCCGCCCAACTCCGCTCGGGCACGTGGCGCGGATCGACGTGACGGATCAGGCCCGCCCCGGGGGTCTCGATCATGCGGGGCTGGATCGCGCTCGGCATCAGATCACCTGGAGCAGGAGGTCGCCGCCGCCCGCGTCCACCCAGAGGCGCATGTCGGTGCCCGCCTCGTCCCGGGCGGCGAACCAGACGCGCTTGTCGTGGTAGCCCAGGGCCGTCGTGTGGTTGTGATCCTCCCCGGTGTCGAGTTCTGGAATCTCGTCGTGCCGCACCCACTCCGACCCGTCGGCGCTTTCCCACACTTCCACCGGATGCGCGGCGACGCAGTAGAGCACGTCGCCCGTCTCGCGCGGCACCCAGACGAGGTGCTCGGGAATCCCCGTGGTGGTGTGGACGACTTCCCACGCGGAGCCGGTCCAGCGATACACGTTGGGATCGGGCGCGCCGACCTCCTCTTCGTGCGAGCCGCAGGCATACACGGCACCGAGAAAGACCTCGCCCCCGGAGGTACTGTGCGTGGGCGATTCAATCTCGACGCCGTCCACGAACACCTGGGCCACCGTCTCGGAGCCCGCGACGCCGTGCCAGAACTCCCAGATCACGCCGTCCTCGGTGACGAGCACTTCCCAGCAGATGCCCGGGGCAATGATGCGCCGGGAGCCATCCCCGTGGAACAGTTCCCCCTTCCGGTGGTCGGGGTTCTCGCCGTCGTTCCAGTACCAGGAGCCGCCGACCAGCAAGCCGCCTGAATGCGCGGCGAGGCCCCGCCCGCCGACGAAGTCCACGGTGGAGGGCCCGTCGAAGGCCCACCCGCTCGCGCCGCCCGCGATCGCGCGCGAGATGACCGGCGTCTCGCCGCCCGTCTCGAAAAAGGCGTAGAGCGTCTCGCCGTCGTCCACGATCTTGTTGATCGTCTCGGCGTTCTCGGGCACCTCCTCGCTCTTCCAGACCGTGTCGGGGTCACGCTTCCCGTGCCGGAACACGCGCGAGGTGCCCCCGAATCGCGCGCTCGTCGAGAGGTAGATGGCGTCGAGTTCCCCGTAGCGCCCACCCCACAGGCCCATCGGCGTCCGCTCGGCCACCGTCCCGACCTCGCGGAATCGCTTCAGCGGCATCGCACCTGCACCACCACGTCCGCGATGTCGGCGTCCACCGACGCGATCACCACGCGGAGCTTGTCGTCCTTCAGCACCTTGTGCGGCGCGTCCAGCGGGAAGGGCACGGCGACGAAGGGCACGTGATCCAGCGTCAGTGTCACCAGATCCACCTCGTTATGCTGCACGATGAACGTGACGGCCCCCTCGGGCACTTC
>Ga0065707_10081932_pt1 | contig 28940 bp, 11 predicted proteins | sample SwiRhicommuniRL3_FD_59094 | JGI IMG/M metagenome (GOLD analysis project Ga0065707, IMG submission 59094) | Switchgrass rhizosphere bacterial communities from Rose Lake, Michigan, USA - RL3 v2 (version 2) | ecosystem: Host-associated > Plants > Roots > Rhizosphere > Soil | place: East Lansing...
GGCCAGCTAATATTCGTAACCAAGCTAGGAGGAATCTAGATTGAGCCGTTGTGCTAGTAGAGGTGGAAGTATTAGATACAAGGACACAGAATACACTTTATAGATTATAGATTCAAGATTCAAGATTCAAGATTGTAGATTAAACCCTGCAGTTTCCATACGACATTGATGCCTTAGCTTAGCTATTCTTGCCCAGTAGTTGTAGGGAATGGCTATGGAATCATAGAAATGTGGTCTAAGAATTGTGGCGAAGAAGGCAGTGTGTTTAGAATGTATATAAGTAAAATAGACACAACAGGGATGTTCCCGCGTACACGCAGGAACCGTAGTTAAGAGTACACCTGGCATAAGGAATAGCACGACTAAATGATGTGAGATCATATAATGATATGGAGTTAGTTGATTGCAGGGGTTTGGGCGACAGTCACATTCTGAATCAACAGTATTGGTGAAACTCGGCTTAGGAGTTATGATTGCATTCTTTCGGCCCTGCTGAGTACTGTCCTCCCCACACAGAATATGATATCTTGGTAAATTGATAAATAGATAGATAGATAAATAGACGACAAAAGCACTTCTAAGGTACAATTCATGCCTATCAATATGACTATAACCAAGCAATCACATCATAGATCAACCTAATCAAATTATCTAACTAATGAATAATTACTTTGACTTTAAGTTGGTTTCTCTATAGTTATCTAACGAATGTAGTACTCTCTAGCACCAGTATTTTATATAACGATTGTACTGAGAATGCGAATATCGTCACTACGAAAGGTCCTCGTAAACTAGTTATGTCGCGAATACTTCTACCTACTAACAACCGGCCATTCAAGTGGCCCCGCCAGGAAACTGGTGCTATTCAAATCGCGCTACCTCAAATTGGAGTCTTTTAAGCGCACTCTCAAACACTTTGTTGTCCTCACGAAAATGTCCCGAAAAACAAATATCATTGTAAAACAAATCCATCCATCACTTTTATGCACTTCTTCTAAAACTAGTACCAATTCCTTTCCCTAAATCCAGTTAATTCCAGGCAGTTTTCCGGTTACTAAATTGTGTTCATTGTTTAAATTTTCCTTGTTAACTTTCGGAAATCGCGAGTTCTTCCAACAATAAGGAGTAAACAGAGAAGCTGAAGCTAGAGAGTGAAGCTTACAAAGAATCAAAAGACCCACCCAAATACTTGAATCCAACGGATACTTCATTGTGAACAACGTAACAATAAAGAAGTTTAAGTTGAGAAGAAGTAAAGAATCCTTTAAACAACCTTTTTAAGAGATTCATCCTTCAAACAACCTTTAAACAATCTTTTGAAGAACCATCAAAAAAACCTTTACACAAATCTCACTATATAATGGCTACAGACGGCCCCGTATATTTATGTATAAAGCAGTTCAATGCTAGACTTGGAGATGAGTTGAGTTTGAAAGTGGGCGATAAAGTGGAGGTTTTGGCTGATGACAGCGAGTATAATGATGGATGGTATATGGGCAAGAATTTACTAACTAGCGATGTCGGTTTGTATCCTAAATCGTTCACGCAAAAGTTACAAGAGAATAATCCCCAGAAAACCTTGTTAAGGTCAAGGTCAAGAAGAGTTATAAGTAATCCAAGTTCTCAGCCAACAACTCCTATAAATAAGGTTAACAAATTAGCTGACCAGATTGAAAAATTCAATATCTTGGACAAGGATGACAACAAGGTGAAAACGACCATGAACGACATAGACAAGGCCCTCCATGAACTACAATCTGAGTCGTTCCTCGACACAACTACGTCTACCGCCATGAATTCCAACGACTTTTCTGAAGAAGTATTGGAAAAGTCTCTTGACTCCAATAAGGGTCACGTAAGAAACGAATCTTCACAATCTTTAACCGAAGATTTGAACCCATTGAAAGCAGCCGAATGGACTCCTCAACAAGTATCTTCGTACTTCGCCATTGTTTTGGGATTTGACATGGAAGTTGCAGGAAAGTTTGCTCGCCATAAGATTACTGGTGCAATCTTATTTGAGTTGGATTTGAGTCACTTGAAAGAATTGGACATTGCTTCTTTTGGTACTCGTTTTGAAGTCCATAAGGAAATCGAAAAATTAAAGCAGATATCTTCCAGGGGTGCTAAACACAGGACTTCTCGTGCAGGAACTATAAAGAAACTTGATACCCCAAACAATAAATTGCAAATCAGCATACCCGAAATATCTAAAGAAGACGAATTTGTGAGCCCCCCAGGATCAAAGGTCGCCTCTCCTAATAAAATGTTCTCCTTCCAAAATAATTCTGATGACGATCCATCACTGTCGTCTTCGCTACAAAACGACTCAAGTACTCAGGGCCTGTTAATGCCTTCTGCCCAATTAAACCAGCTGACAAGAAATGGAACTATCTATCAAAGAGGACATCTCAGAAAAAGATCACAATCGCTTGAGAATATCGCTGGATCTGATAAAAGAAACAGCATGACTCCTGAGGGATTGTTCTCATCTCCAAGAAGGCCTCCAGTTCCTCCTTCTTCGACTACTCCAATTAATACCAATTTCAAGTTTGGTGAACCAGAACTAAGTGGACTCTACGTGACTCGTACCAATGCCTCACAAGCAGCATTGAGCAGGCCTTCTTCGTCCATTTATGAATCTTCAATGGTCAGCCATAACCGAAATGTCTCCCAAAATTCGAACCATCACCGCAGAAACTCGTCTGCTATTTCAACTCACCACAGAAGGCATTCTTCCTTATTTCTGTTTTTATCAGGAAATGATGACAAGACCTTGGGACAAAAGCCCAGCAACAACAAATTACAATCAACTAATATATACAAAGAGAATGGCGATTCAGAGGGTACAGATGATTTATTTCAAAGCCTTGACAATACACCGAAGTTAACGTCTCCCGCCAAAGTAAGAAGAAAGAGTTCACTTTTCTCCCCTAACCAAAAATCACCAGATTTAGACCATCCTGAAGATGAATTGGATATTGATAATGCCAATTTTTCTCCCAAGAAATCAAAATCCATCTCTTACAAACAGACTGAAAAAATGGACAGAGATGAAAAGAGATCTGCTTCTGATTCTGCGGGTCCTGTGTCCCGGTTGAAGAACTTGAGAACAACTTCGACTCAAAATTTCCGTAATTTGACTTCTTCCAAGAAACTGAAAACTTCTGCGTTCCAAGAAGGTATTCGAGAAATCAATCCTGACGAAGCCATCAAGAGTTCTAATTTCAGTGGATGGATGTCCAAGAGATCAGGCAACACTTTGAGCTGGAGATCAAGATATTTCACTCTTCATGGTACAAGGTTGTCCTACTTTACATCTTTGAAGGACAAGAAAGAGAAGGGTTTGATAGATATCACAGCCCACAAAGTTATACCCATCAATACCGATACCGATGCCAATGCACCAGGATCTAATGACAAATATATTGCGTTATATGCGTCATCTACCGGTTTTGGAAGGTACTGCTTCAAGGTCGTTCCTCCTGCACCCGGGTTTAAAAAGGGCTTAACATTTACTCAACCAAAGACACACTATTTTGCTGTTGATACTCAAGAGGAGATGCGGGGCTGGATGAAGGCGTTGATGACCGCGACTATTGACATTGATGATTCGGTCCCTGTGGTTAGTAGTTGTTCCACCCCAACTGTTAGTTTAGCAAAAGCACAGGAATTGTTGTCTAAGGCAAGAGAGGAAACCCGGTTAAAGGACGAGGAATCAAGAACAAAGAGTTATATGAGGGAATATGAAGAGTATGGTAATTCTGTGAATGAGTTCGGTGCAGATTTGCAAACGTCGGTAGAGTCAGGAGCTTCTCCAAATATTGACGAGACTGATGACACCACCGTCTCTTCCAAAGCACTTCCAAAATTGAAGATTGATACAAATTCGTCCAATAAAGCGTATACTAAAACTCCATCCACTCCTCAAATCTCTACAAACTCCAGTCAAGGTGGATTTGCATCACCATATTTATTGGCATCCGGTCTCTTATCGCCTAAGCTGGGTCATAGTGGAATGGGATCGTCAACCGCAAGCACTCCTACTTCTAGTCAGAACAAATCATCTGCTGACTACTTCCATGATAATCACACTGAATCTTCCTCTGCTGGCACAGAAACCACGCCAAAATCGGTATTTTCTAATAGCAACGGAAGAATAATGAGTGGCAGCAGGAAGATCAGCTATAGTAATGATGGTTCTGGTAATCATAATTTTGTTATCAAGAGTAAGAAATGATAAATCCAAACGTAACCAATCTATTTGCTACCATTTTATATAATGTGTCAACCATTAGTGACTGAATTTGCGATTTTTAGTGATCCTTGAGTATAAAAAGTGATGTTCCCTATGGATTTTATTAGTAATTGTTGGTGAACCACTAGTAATTTCTACTATTATTTGTGAATCAGAAGCGTTTTGAATAGGGGATCCTGGATATTAGTAGATTTTACTCTTTTGCTACTAATTATTACTACTAATTACTACTACTAATTACCAGTATTATATTTCGACATATAACGTATAGTAATTCTGAGTATTATCTAATTAATTAGTATCATTATCATTATCAATATCAGTAATCTTTAATGGAGGCTCACTTGAATCTCTTCTAGTTATATCTCCATACATACATAATCCATATTGGTAATCTAGTTTACACTCATAGATGTCCCGAACTCTTAGTGGGTCTCACAGATGCTGTAAAACTCATAGTGGGTCTCACCCCGAAGTGACTTCGTTTCGCTAGTGCTTCTTAGGTTTGTTTATTTCCTGCATATAACCATGTGTTGTTTATGAACTTTTATTGTATCTGTGTAACTATTGCAATTAGAGACTTATTAAAGTTCACCAAGAGGAAAATATAAACGCTAACTGGTATTCTGTTGGCCCAAGTCTACGCTAAATTGTACATATTTGGCATATTAAACGCCGTCGTTCAAAGTGCTCTTTTCATAGATAGTGGTACTCGCCATGCAACCTCAACATCCAGAACCAGCTAGTCTGCAGCTACCCGAGCAGCCTGATATTATGTATATCAACCAACATTTGAGATCAATCATTATACATTCCATAGATAACTTCAACTACAATAATGCTGAGTTTGCAAGCGAGAGGTTATTGGCTCTAGACTCTGAGAATTTGGACTCTGTGTATTTATACTGTTTGGCGTTATTTCATCAAGCAAAGTTCAAGTCGTGTTATAGTAAGTTGATAAACTTGTTGGCACGGAATCATCTTGGATGTTCGTTTCTTTTTGCAAAGTGTTGTTTGAAGTTGAAGCGATACAAGGAGGGGATCTATCAGCTCGTGAGACTCAGTCATATGTATAATGAAACATCATTGGAGTCTAAACATAGAAAGAATACAAAAACTTCAAGTACGTTTTATTTTGCAACTCCTCAACTCAAGTATAGCTATGAGCACAAGCGGAGCATATATCCAGACTCCTCTATCATACATCATTTATTGGCCGATTTGTACAAGGGAGTCAACGACATAAAGAATAGTGCGTTGAACTATTCACAAGCATTGAAGTTTAATCAGTTTGATTTCGAAGCGTTCCAGGAACTATGCAAATTGGGCGTGAATGTACGAGCCAAATCGATTTATAGGTGTCATCAACTATTTAATAGCAACATTACTAGTCATAATGAAAGTCTAGTTGAGAACCTGATCAATTCTTTTACCCATGAACCCACTGAGAACATTTCCAACCCATTCACAAACTCAAACAACCATAATCCTACAGAATCTATCATCCATTCAAATGATTCTTTTAATAATTCGCTCTCTACACCAAGAGTGAAACAGACGTCAGTACCCGATGCTCCTTTACGGAAATCTAATCTCAACGCTAGTAATTCAAACTACTTTGAGTTCACTAAACCAAATTTCCCCACTGATTCTACATCTATTGACAAGAAACACAGAATAGAAAGTACCTATTCTAAGATCACATCAAGATTGATATCGCAACCCAATAATCCAGACACCTCGGCCACACAAGGGTCTTCAAAGGTTCCAGACACCCCAGCAAAGAAGACCGGTGTACGAAGTTCGTTGAAAAGAAACAACTCGACGGGAATAGTACCTGTAACACCAAATGACAAAAACGGACAACCCAATACGATACTAGGCAACAAGGAAATAGAAAAAAGTAACCAATACCTCCTCAAGTTCTATCTTATATTTGCCAAGGGTTTCAAAAGCATGACTAAATATGATTGCTACAAGGCAATCAGAATACTTGAATCACTTCCCGAGAAAGAAAAGGAGACTCCTTGGGTATTGAGTAAGTTGGGGCGGTTACACTACGAGATCGTCAACTACAAACAATCGGAATATTTCTTTGTGAAATTAAGACAACTAGATAGAACTAGGTTGGAAGATATGGAATACTATTCGACATTATTGTGGCACTTACACAGAAAGGTTGAGTTGACGTATTTGTCCAACGAGTTACATGATTTAAACCCCAATTCGCCCATAACTTGGTGTGCCATTGGGAATTTATTTTCATTAACTCGAGAACCAGACGAAGCCATCAAATGCTTCAGTAAGGCCACAAAACTTGATGACACTTTTACATATGCCTACACCTTAAAGGGCCATGAATACTTTGGAAACGATAACTATGAAATGGCACTTGAAAACTTCAGAATCAGTCTCCTCATAGACTCCAGACATTACAACGCTCTCTATGGAATAGGCATGGTATACATCAACTTGGGAGACTACCAAAAAGCAGACTACCACTTCCGCAAGGCAGTTGCGATCAATCCAATCAATATAATTTTGATTTGTTGCGTAGGGATGGTATTGGAAAAGTTGGGCAAGAAGAATTTGGCCCTAAGACAGTATGAGTTGGCCAATAAACTACAACCATTGAATCCGTTACCGATTTTCAAGAAGGCACAATTGTTATTTTCAATGCAACAATTTCCCCAGGCGTTGGTCCACTTTGAAATTCTCAAAGACTTGGCTCCTGATGAGGCTTCGGTCCATTTCTTGCTCGGACAGTTGTACAATATTCAAAACGACAAGTTCCAAGCCATAAGAGAATTCACTATTGCCCTTAACTTAGATCCAAAGGGCAACTACTTGATCAGAGAAGCTATGGAATCGTTGAAGGATAAATAATTAGAATGCAGTCTTACTAATACAATAGAACATATTCGAATACGATTAACTATTACACATAATTTCTACGATTATCACATTACACATTTATTGGTGTCGCGACATCTGCACGACAAATCATAAAAACTCATTAAAATTACCAGAGTCAACGAACTTTACCAGTTGTAATATCCATAAATATAAGAACTCCAAATAGGCTGTCACTGTCGTGGATACACAATGAGAATGATACTAAATAGCCGAAATAGAATTTTGGTTGTTACAGTTTGTTTGCTTTCTTTAGTTCATGCGTTTGATTTGGGGTTCACACCCAGGACTTATAGCGAAGGGGAGAAGGTCGATTTGCTTGTAAATAAGATCGAATCTGACAATACACAATTGCCTTATAGTTATGCAAAGTTGCCTTTTGTATGTCCTACAGATTCAAATCCCTTACCATTATCGATTGGACAAGTCTTACAAGGAGACAGAATATGGAACAGCAATTATGAGTTGAGATTCGGCATGGATATGCCATGTATGAGGCTTTGTGACTTGATCTCGAGGGATTCGGGCTTGAGGAAGGCCGAATCCTTGATCAAACAAGGCTACGTGGCTCATTGGAGTATTGATGGTCTTCCAGGAGCCACCACCTTTGTCTCGTTCAACAACAAACAAAAGTATTATGCCGCCGGGTTTCCATTGGGATTTGTGCAAGATGATGTGAGTTATATCTATAACCATGTGATGCTTGTTATTCGATTCCATCGTGATAAAGCCACCGATTTGCGTTCGGTGGTGGGATTCGAAGTCTATCCTAAAAGTGTGAGTAATGAGAAGTGTCCAGGATCTTCCAAGGACTACAAAAACTTTCCATTGCTTTTCCCCAAGGAAGAGCCAAAGGACAAGACCGCGATTAGAAAGACCATTATTCCTTATACGTATTCCGTCTATTGGAGAGAAGACAATACCATCGACTACGAGTCTCGTTGGGACTTATTCTACGAAAACGAGTCTAACAACAAGAACCATAACATACATTGGTTATCGTTTGTCAACTCTGTGATTCTTATCTTCCTTGTGTCGTTGATTGTTGCCATGGTATTGATGCGTGTTCTCAAAAAAGATATCCAGTCATCCTCGCCTGCTTTACCAACCACACTCGATTACGATAAAGAGTCTGAAAACTCATGGAAGAGCTTGATCAACAATATCAACGACAAACCCAAAATGGCCTTGTGCTTGTCGGTATTTGTTGCCAGTGGTATTCAAATGCTTGTGGCAGCCATTGGAGTCATTGGAATCTTTGTCGTTAATACCAAGTTCAACATGAGCAATGCAAGTTCTTACGCGACCTTCTTCAACAATCACCAGGGTGCATTCTTTTCATATTCGTTGTTCTGTTTGGTGACTTCAGCAGTCATCGCATCGTACTTTGGAGTCATTGTTCATAAGGTTCTCCACAACCACCATTTGAATCAAGAGTATAGCTTCAGCACCACTATGGCATTATCCGTATTATTCGGTGGGTTTTTGCCAACAATGGTTCTTCTGGTAGTACTATTCCTCAACTTTTTTGTATGGGCAAAGGAGTCTTCTAACGCTCTTCCATTTGGGACAATTATTGTATTATTACTTTTATTCTTAATCATCGAATTACCCTTGGGTGTTGCCGGGGGTGTCTGGGGTAACAAACGCAAATTCACTCGCAAGTCGGTATTCTTGACGTCACCTTCGCCGGATAATAAGGACACATCCACTTCCAAATATAGAGGACGGTCCGCTGCCGTGTTGAGCCCAATCTTGAGCATATTCATATTTGGTTTGATTCCGTTTGGTGTGGTATATGTTGAATTGTTATTTATTTTCAATTCCGTATGGTTGGAGAAGACAACATTTTATTATATGTATGGATTCTTATTTGTCACATCTCTCATGTTGATTATCATCATTGCGGAATCGAGTATTGTGGCCATCTACGTTTCGTTGGCGATCTACAACAATCCAAACTGGCAGTGGTTGAGTTTTAGAGTAGGGTCAAGCATTGGTTGGTATATCTATGGTTATTCCATATACTACTTCACGCTCTACTTGAATATCAGGGATTTTGTGAGTATTCTATTCTACTTCGGATATATGGCGTTGGCATGTATCTTGATTGGGTTTGGTTGTGGTGCCGTTGGAGTTCTTACGGGGATGTTTTTTATCAAAAGGATCTTTGTAAAAGTTGATTAAGAGTTGATTTGGTCCGTTAGTTGACATTTCTGAGTAGATATTTCTGAGTTGATACTTGCCAGATTTGATATTCTCCCTGAGATTCTCCCACTACACTCCCTGATAGACATCTAAATGTGTTTACAACACTCTGCATATTCATAAATATACACTACATTAATATAAGTGAATTTTCATTTTATTATTTTCGTAAGACTAGTAGGATGATAGCCTCTCTAATCTAAGGAGGAAGCACCAGTAATGATATCGACCAATTCGTTAGTAATGACGGCTTGTCTAGTTCTGTTATACAAAATGGAGTAGGAGTTGATCATGTCACCAGCATTCTTGGAAGCGTTATCCATAGCGTTTCTTCTGGCACAAACTTCAGAGGCGTAACCTTCAGCCATGGCACTTAAAAGAGAGTTGGCCAAGGAGAACTCAGCGATGGTTTGGGTGATATCTTCGGATTCCAATTCGTACTTGGCTAAACCTGGGGCCTTTTCAATGGCTTCGGCAGCGAAGATGGAGAACAAGGTTGGTTCAAATGCAACACCGGAGACGAACTTGTTGTAGTAGATTTCGACGTTTTCGTATTGACCCAATTTGTGGATTTCGTCGGCGATTAAAGCGACTTCGGTGAAGGATGGGGCTTCCTTACCAACACCGTTGAAGGCCAACTTCAATTGTTCACCGTGGGTTCTCAATAATTGAGCCTTGATCTTATCACCGACGGCAACAATGTCAACGGCGTTGTTTAATTCAGCAGATCTTTTTCTGGCAGCCTTGGCGATTTGAGAATGGATAGATCCACACAATCCCTTGTCGGAGGAGACAACAATCAACAAAGTCTTTTCGACTTCACCCTTTTCAGGTTCGGCGTTGGCGTAGAATTCAGAGTCGGTCTTGTTGAAGACTCTCGAGGCAGTCATGGCTCTTTGGGCCTTGTTCAAACGAGTAGAAGCTACAACTTTCATGGTGTTGGTGATTTTTTCAATATTCTTAATGGACTTAAGACGCATTTCAATTTCACGTAACGTGGCATAGTTTCTAGAGGTTAGTATGGGATTGAGGGTGTGTGATGGAGAGTTTGTGATTGAGGGTTTGTGATCAAGAGTTTGTGATCAAGAGTTTGTGATCAAGAGTTTGTGATCGAGAGTGAAAGAAATTGATCAAGACTGAGATTAGTTGGAATTACAGATTTTTAAACACCAATCCCTGGCCTTGCAATAAACCAAAGACTTTTCTATTCTATCATTTGTCCTTGGTATCAATTATTCACTCTTTAGTCTAGAAAATTGATTCATTTGAGTTCAATTGACTCTCCTTTGGTCGTCTTGCCTCGACGTCCAACTTCTCGAAACTTCTCCAAAATTGGGCAAATCAAAACACTTACCTTGCACCAGCAGAGCGGGCAATTTGAGTAGAACCTAAACGAAACATTTTCCTTCTATGATATTCAAATGATTGGAAAACAACGGTTGTAGATTTTATGTTGGTTTTTTTCACTTCATGGATTTCCTTCGGATTTCGAGGGTTGGTGCGATTTCATTGGCCCGGTACGGAACTTGTGCGAGTGCACGATTCGAGAAGTTTAGTGTTGCGGAATGGATGTTTGCGAATTAGTAGTTATTAGAATAGACTATGGAGAGTAGAACTTGTAGTAGTTAATAGTATTTCTGGTATCTATTTATATAAAGTTGACAATTAATCGCTTAGATGAAGGATGATTTGAAGTAATAATCCTTACTATGATATCTTATGAGTCTGTGCTATGAATATGTACTATGAATTTGTAACTTACCAATCCTTACGTATGATCCGTTATGGTAAATCTTATTATGGGTAGTTAAGAATATAGCCTGAATAATCTTGATAATCTATAGTTCTCTTGCTAGTCTATAGTTATCTTTCTGGGAATATCTACACGACTCTTCAATCTACAAGATTCTTCAGCTACTAGAATTCTTCCTCATAGGATTAGATACTGGATCTAATGTAACATTTATATAGAATAAATATGAGCAACTAATATAGGGGACCATGTAAGGTCTGGAATGGAATACGTCATGATGAATGTGAGTGATGGTTTTGATGACGATCAGGTTTGAGCAAGGCTTAGAAGATACGTTGAAGATGGAGATCCAATTTTATTCTCTAAAATACAAAAGCTTGGTTATGCGATATTAATGATCAGTCATGGACTGAATGCTGGAGACGAGGTCTAATTACTTTGAAGGATCGTTCTTTTGGTAACCCAAGTATCCTTGTAATGGGTGATCTTCGAGCATTTTCATGTATTTCAACACCAACGGTCTGCAATTCTTTTGAGCATCATCTCTGTGGTATTGTTTGCATTTTCTTAAAGCATCGTGAGTGACTCTTAATGCATATGTTCTGATCCATTGTTCTCTTAACATGGATGTTCTGGCTTGTTGGACTTCTGGAAATTTTTCATAGTCAATATCGTCGAATGAAACCAACTCTGGTCTTTTGTGGTTGTCGTAGTTATCTAAAGCTATTGGTGTTAGTAATGTTGTAATCCATTCTCCAGTAGATTGTACATACCCATCTTCTGTTGTTAGTGTATCTTGTTAGGATGATAAAAAGGTGAATTTTTACTGGTTGGATATTATGAAAAATTCGGTGTTTTTGGTTAAAGTACACGTTAATACGGCACGTGACTACAACTACCTCTATGTATACCGACTATATAACACAGAACTGAGATGTATTAGGGTATATAATGTGTTAGAGATAGTGTAGGTTAAATAGTCGGAAACAACCAGCTTTGAATAAGTAGCTTATATATAGTTGATATGTTATCCTGTGAGAGGACACCAGAAATAGACACGCGGGTCGGACAACGGGGACAACGGGACTCAAAAATGGGTCCTCCAATGGTCCCACAATGACAATTTATACCAGCTAGTTCTTCTGAACTCTCTAAGTTCTCCATTAGTTAACTTCTTCTTCATTTTGTTTGATAGGTGAATCAAAGTAATAAAGTTATCACGTGACTTTCGTCAAAAATACACTGACGGTGAAATTTCAGTCCGACCCCGAACTTGGTAGGTTAATACTCAAATTAACAAGTACAAGAATGTCCAAGAGTCCGGTTGATGCTTCCAAAGCATCTGAGGACAAGCAATTGATATTCAAGTTCAATGCCAGTTTGTTCGCTTATGCCCATATGGTGTGTGCGTACCTAGCATTCTTAGCAGCATTGATTGTTGGAAGTTGGCTCCACTATCATAAAATCGTTCAAAATGCGCTGTTTGGATACCCAGATGAATGGTTTCCGAGTGTGTCCGCTTCAATTGGTGATAGGTATCCTGAGAGATCGATTTTCCAATTGCTTATTGCGTTGACTGCTGGACCGAGGTTCTTGTTGATCCTCTTCAACTTCATCAAACTCTACAAAAAAGGGTCTGTCGTACCCTACATTACATTGGTAGCTGGATTGGTGAGAACCTTTGCTTGTGGTGGTTTTGTATATGTTACTTCTACTGACGACCACGACTGGCATGATATCTTCATGATCCTCTACATTGTAATGACCATTCCATGGAACATTGGTATCACGACGTTGTCCCCTAAACTGTCTACCGAACGTAAGGGTAGATTTTATACCTCGCTTGCGTTTTTTGGCACAATGGGTCCGTTGGTTTATTGGTTTATTCAACATAAAGTGCACATCAGACCAGGTGCTTATTCCATCTATGCCTACTTTGAATGGAGTTTGATTCTTCTTGATGTGGGATTCGACTCGTGGTCCATAATTGACTTGGCCAGTATAGATATTGGGATATTCTCCAACGGAATTGAGTTGTCTCCTGTAGTACCGTCCAAGGTCACGGCCACTTCCACCATCAAAGATGAATTCACAATTGTTGAATTTGTTGTGAACTTGATCAATTCATTCATTTTCTGGACTGTTCTCACCTCCTTGTTCCTCTGTGTTTGGTACTTTCCCTTGTGGCATATGGGAATTTCAGGATACGAGGCCACCATCGTGTGCTACTTTCTTTCGCCATTATTGTTGGCTATTCCATTTATAAGAAACTCTCTTGCAAAGGCTCCTTTCTTGACGAGATCCTTGGCTGTTTTGTTTGGTGTTGGAGCTTATAAAATTGAAAAACCAGAAGACAGACTCTTGATCATTACTGTTGGAAGTTCGTTTGCTATTGTTTCATTTGTCCTTGAAGCATGGTCTTTGTCAAACCAGCCTAAGAAGTTTAACTCTTTCACAACTACCTTCGTCACTGGTTTATTGGCTACTTCCGTATTCAAATTCTTGTGTTATTCCAACAATCCAATTTGGCCCGTAATGAATAAGGACAACGGTGGTTATAATGAGATTGGGATTTTCATCGGTTTGTTAGGAGCCTTCTTTACTCCTTCGTTGACCAGTTCTGTTGTTACAACTTCTGCCAAAAGAACAGGAGGGTCGATTTTCTTGTCCGCGCTCGGGTTCGGTGGATACGTCTTTGCCATCCAATCGTACTTGAGTGACTCGTCCACTTTGGCGTTATGGGCATGGGAAGGATATCCAGTCAGAGGTCCTACGCCTGTGACCGGTGCGTTGATCCACTTTGGAGCCTTTATTGTTGGAATTCTCGTTTCCATTAAAGTCCATCCCAACTCATTGAGTGGAGCAGTTTACAACTTGTTCATTGGTGGTGGAAGTGCTCTTACTCTCTATTTATTCAAGGGCTGGTTAGGATATGTCGGCGCATCGCTCTACACTTTCTACTTGGCCTCGATTACTCCGATTATCTTCCAATCTATTGTTGGCTACAATCCCAGTCTCGTTTTCTTTGTTGGGTTCTTTGTCGACATTTGCATTTGCTTATCCAGTATTTGGATCGTGGCATACGCTTTTGTCCCTGGTGGATTTTTGTTGAGAGAAAGAACTGATATTGTTTTGGGGTCGTCGTTTGTCCTGATTTTGGCCGGTGTCTGGAACTATAACTTGAGAATCAAGAGCTCTCGTATCACCAGGATCAATATCGTTGGAAAAAGCCTCTTCAAGCAGGCCATGGCCGTATTGACTGTTATTTTAGCGCTTTCGATCACCGCGTTTGTCAAGAGATATCCAACCACTCCATTCACCCCATACAACGAAGACTCACGTTCATTCACCACCGGGATTTGGTGTGTCCATTTTGGTTTGGACAATGATATGTGGTCGTCCGAGATCAGAATGAAGGAATTGATCCACGATGCCCAGGTCGATATCATTGGATTGTTGGAAACCGACACTCAAAGATTGATTGGGGGAAACCGTGATTTCACTCAGACAATTGCCGAGGAATTGGGTATGTACGCAGACTACGGGCCAGGTCCTAACAAGCATACCTGGGGAGCGGCGTTGTTGTCGAAATTTCCAATCATCAACTCGACTCACCATCTCTTACCTTCTCCAGTCGGTGAATTGGCCCCTGCGATCCATGCTACTTTAGATATTTATGGAGAATTGGTGGACGTGGTTGTTTTCCATTCTGGTCAAGAGGAAGACGTCGAGGATCGGAGACTCCAGAGTTTGGGGATCCAAGAAATCATGGGCAACTCCACAAGACCGTTGGTGTTGTTGAGTTACTTGGTCACCAACCCACTAGAAGGAAACTACAACACATACGTCAGTGAAAAGTCGCGAATGCACGACATCGACAGCACAGACTGGGACAGATGGTGTGAATACATTTTATTCAGAGAATTAAAGAAAGTTGCCTACGCCAGAATCTCAAGATCCACCATCACCGACACTGAGTTGCAGGTTGCAAAGTTCAAGCTTTTGTCAGAAGACGAAAAGAACGATAATGACGTTTCGTTCTTGTACGGAAACAACTTTGTTGATGAAGAAACCATCGATCACGATTTGAGAATGCCTGAAAAGCTTAGAGGCGACGGGGTCAGAGGTCACAGGTACCATGTTTTCGACGAACCTCGTTATTTCGCCCAAGATAAATCACAATTGTGAGATGACTAGCCTGAGATAGTGATTTTAGGTAACGGGGATGGATAGTGATGTTAGGGAACGGTAACTAGTCGTATTGAGGTAGAGTTTCCACCCCAGAGATTACCTAATGCTTGACTAATAGTTATCTAATGATACTACATGAAATCTACAGTCTATATGATTCTAGACTCTCTGATTTTAACTCTCACCACATAGATGTGGAGAGAAGAGATATATATGATGTCTGTTTATAGTAAAAAGAGATTATAACGGACAGTTATGCACACAATCTATATACTGAAATTCATACAATAAATATGAGTGATGTTTATGATCCATTCGAAATATCAAATGGTACTGGTAGATTCATTCTGTTTAGTTTTTTTTTTATGATAAAAGTAACTCTGCTTCTGCTTCTCTTTCAGTGAGGTCTTCATCGACCACAATGGCGAGATGCTTCTTGTTTTGTTCCTGGAGTTGTTTGAGACTGGTTTCGTAGAGCTTGACCTTCTTCTTTATTCTCTTCAATTGCCATTTGACAGGTACAAACGGTAATCTGCCCTCTTTCTCTTCGTATAATCTGATTTCTAACCATGAGATGGCAAATAACCAGTAAAGAATGTACGAAATAACACTTCCGTATGTGGCAGAGTTTGTCCAGCCAACAATAGCATTGAAAACCATCCACCAGCCGTCAGTCAACCCATTGCAACAGTTTACATGCCACACACTATTTGCGATATCATAGGATCCAGGTCCACTACCGGTTTCACTGACATCCAAACCGTCACACAAACGGACATATCTTTCCAATTCCAAAAACCATACACCTCTGCTCATCAATCCAGCACTAACCATATAGAGGAAACAGGTGGAAAAGATCAAGAAATATTGCAAAGATAACTTGTTACCACCTTTATACAAGACGTAACCGATAATGGCACCAAAAGCAATACCAGAAATGACGGAAAGAGGAATGGTGGTTAAAGGCTGGGACATTCCAATACCTCCGACAAACACTACTGCCTCTAAACCTTCTCTTAAAGTTGTGATCAAGGGTAAAATGGCCAAAAAGTACTTTTTCGTAAATGGTTGTCTTTTGGGAGTGGATTTCGATTTGGTCTTATTGCGTTTCAATGGCTCTCTACTGTCGGTAGAGGCTCTCATTGATTCTAAGGAATAACCGTTGTCCAAATCTTCGATAATGTCTTCATCAGAATCAATTGCATGCGCTTGTTCTTCATAAGCGTCGCCTAGCTTGACCCACCACTTGACCTTCATCACCTTATTGATACGAAGCAATCCAATCCCCATGACGGTAATAATGAGCGACGAGAGAAGAGAAAATATTCCTTCCCAAAGTCTCTCTGCGTATGACCAGTAATCTTGACCTACAAGATAAAAGCATAAAATGAATACTAACCCAATAACAAAACACACAACCAACCCTAAGATGGCACCGACCCATACTTGTAGTTTGAACTTGTACTGTTCAGCTTGGAACTTCTTGATTCGATCATTTCTATTGCTAGAGTTTTCGCCCGGCCGTTCGTGATGTTCGTGTGACCGTTGTTTGATGAATGAAAGAAGCACCGAGATGATTATGGCGGTCTCCAACGTCTCTCTAAAAATGATGAAAAAGATTTGGATCGAGAAGTAGTCCTCGATTTGCATTATATTATGATGACTGTGATTAGTTAGATGTTTTTATATGATAATATGATGAATGTTTGGTAGATGTTAACGCCAATATATACAACGGTGAGCGTCAACGACTAGTAATATATGACAACTTGCAACCAAAGAAAGCTGAAACTGGCTACCAAAATATACACGACTCGTAACAGTACTCTAGTTAACTATTCTAGCGATAGTAAACTTAGTGGAGAATATCTATAGAGAAGATGAAGTAAAGTATATTTTTTCTGATTCACTGAGGTCCTATGAAAATATGGGGAAAGCGAAAGAAAGCCGACTCGGTGAGCTAAACGACGAATAGTCGCTTGAATAGTCGCTCTTAAATTAGGTCTCCATGGTATTCTGTGCCTACGAGAGTTTTGTAGGGGTAGATATATATTGGTTAGAGAAGATAAGTGGGTGTTAAAATGTTTTGTGAAGGCTAGAGGTGATTTTTAGTGGTTGGGAGTTAAATATGGCTGGCGAGGGCTAACGTGAATCTAAGTCGGTGGAGTCCCTTTATTATAGTTGGCCGGAACCTGATCATATTCTGGGATATTGGAAAATCACGCAACAGTCATATTTGGCATGTTTGTATGCAATCAACATCATGTTGTTATAATTGTGTCCAAAGATATCGGACAAAATCACATCACTCTTTCTTGTTGGTACCGGTTTATAAGTATATTATGGCCGTATTGATGTTTGAGAACTCTGTACTTGTGTTATTGGGTCAAAAGAGAGTGGTGGACGACAAAACTACATGAAAATAGAATTCATGGAGTTTAACCAACAGAGCAAATATTGAGCGTAGGGAAGTATTCGTGAGTTATAAGGTTTTTGAATTAGAGGATTTTTGAATACTGAATAGAATTCTTATACCTGTTCGATCAGAGCAAATGCTTCGCTACGCTCAGTAATTCTGAGCTGGATAATTGCAACCATTCGTCTTAGCAATTGTATTGTAGATCTGTCTAATTTTACCCTCTCTCTCAGTAATTCTAAACTAGTCTCTGATATACCTCCATCTACAATACCTGCTCAAACTACTCAATTCATTAATATTAATTCAAATATATATGAAATTCTATAAAGTATTCCATGATTTAATCAATGGGTCTAGAGGGACATATTTGGTTAGTTACTGTTCCGCTAACGAATAAAACAACAGCGTCCTACACGTGAGTCAAGAGGAACTCCACATTCCGTTTCAATATGTTGAGATTTCTGTTGTGGTGGCTTACTGTCTACCTACAATGCAGCTGGAAACTCAATATTAGCGGTCAAACAAGTAATGAACTTGTCTTCAGCAGTATAGGCTCTGGCAATAACACTGTATTTTCCAGGTGGAACTTCATCAGGGATCTCCACTTCCTTCTTGATAACCTGTTCACCCTTGTTGATAGGACATTCCATGTCAACCTTGGTGATTTCCTCACATAAATCAAAGGTTTGGTGGATCAACTTGATAAACCCGTATCTGACTTCCACCTCGACGTAAGCTCCTTCAGTGACATCTTCTTTGAGGAACCCAGTAGCAATAAAGGTCAAGTTCTGGCCTCTAGCTGGAGGGTTTGGTGAGATAATGACCTTTTGCAAGGCCAAAAGCTGTGGCACCGAGGCTTCACACTGGATGATTGGAGAGTCGCCTGGAACTGGCTTATCGTCTGCACCTGGGAAAGTTTGGATAACTTCACCCACGATGTTTTCTGATTGCTTGAGATTCAAAACACTCATGGCTTTGTCAAAGTACGGCTCAAGGCCAGGGATTATTGATAAACCTTGGACAGTGATTGAGGAGGCCAAAGTGACGGCTAAAATGTTTTTGAAAGAAACCATACTAGCAGTTTTATCAGCAAGATGTTATTATACTTCCTAGAAGTGTTGTATGTGGTACCTTAAGACTGGTAAGGCTGGAGCAATTAGAAATTCCTCCAATTTATACTTCAGGGGTTCGCATGACGAGACAGATTACAGATTTTGATAGTGCGTGTGGGGTTAAAACTACGAGAATTGCTAATTGACTCCAAAAAGACAAGATATAGGGGCAGTGGCCCACTGTGCTTGGTTAGGAGGCTATATTAGCTATATATTATAGTAGCCATATTATATTAGCCATATATTAAGTGTGAAGAAATAAATTAGTTGGTTTATAGTCTTTTAGTGTTCGATAAGAGAACGGATGGAGGTGCGTGGGGAGAAGTTGGCAAGGTAAGGCAAATTCGGAGTTGACCGAGCACAAATACCTCAAAACATAAGCCTTGTATAGAGAACATAGCTCTAATTGAATACATGTCTAGCTGGCTTGATGGAAATTCAGTTTAATTCCCAAGTCAAGATAGTACCCTTGCACTAACCTGAAATAACAAGATTTGCAGTCATAGTGTCGAACCTTTCTCTCACCAACTTCGTTTGAATCTTTAAGAGTTCATTGATGATGGCACTTCCATTTGGTAGCTTCAACAACTCACTCACCTTTGCGTCGGTCAATTTCCAGACCACAGAGTCGTTCACAGTTGTGTAAGTGATTTCTCTAAAATGAGGACCGATCTCGACCAAGTCACCAAATGCTGTCAAGGGCAAGATACTAGAATGTAATTCACGATCATCGCTTTCAAATTTGAAAACTGAACGAATAAGCCCTGACTCAACGATGAAAAATGTAGGACGGTCCTTTGCTGTGTTGTAGAACTCGTAGTTTTCAGGAACTTTTTCCTTAACAAAGAAGGACGTCAAGCCACTCCAGAACTCTTCGTCCTTGGTGGATAACACTTGAAACGTGATCATGATCAATGGAAGAGGTTGCTTCTTGAAAGAAGAATCTGAAGTAGAATAGTACTTGCTTTGAAGTTTTTGTTCGTCATAGACTGTCTTGGTTGCAGCTTTGTAGACTTGGGTAATACGTGGGGTTCCAACAATAAAGTTCTGACTCATTAATTGTTTGGTGGTTGGACCACCGCCTGAACCCGGTGTAGAACTCATAGAACGTTGTCTATATAATGACGTGCCATCTTGTGGAACGGTGATCTTTTGTTCTTTTCTCTTGATAGACTTGTAGGTCTTTAAGAATGAGTTTTCACACCATTCCAATGCATAGTTCAACGTACCAAATAATCGGATTGCAGTTCCTTCGCTACGCTCGTCCCATAAACCAGCATCCCTCAATCCCTTGATGATGTCATCCTCCTCTGCCACAGAGGAGATGATTAATTGGGTATTGAATTCGTTGGTCAAGTTCAAGATTCTTCTGAACCCTTCGGCAGCTGAAAAATCAATCGAACTAACTCCCTTCATGTCAATGATTAAAAACTTGATGGGGTTCATTTTGAAAATGTCGTTTTCAAACCTATCACGAATAGATTTTTCTACTCCTCCAATAGATCCAAAGAATACAGTTCCTTGTAACTTGATGATGCAAATTTGGTCTCCGACATCTTTAAGGAACTCTTGTTGTTTTGGATGTCTCAACACGGTCGATCTCGCAACGGCCCCTGAATAAATTCCTTTAACGACTGGACTTCTTGCTGCTTCAACCACAAAGGAAAGACATGCCAACAAAATACCAACAAATATACCAAAAACAAAGTCAAGTGCTCCCATAGTGACGACAATGATAATGACGGTGGTATATTCAATTTTTCTCAATCTGCCGTAGGTATCGTACAATGATTCCTTCAACAATTCATAACCAAGCAAGTAGATCAATGCACCAACGACACATACTGGAATATATCCAATAACGACCGGCCCAGCCATCATGACTGCTCCGGTGGCGATGGCCAACATGACCCCGGCCAATCTATCGTCAGCCCCAGCTCTAATGAACAATACAGAGTTGGTGTAAACAAGATAGTTTTGAATCGAACCAAGCATACCGGACAAAACGTTGGAATAGCCGTGGGCAACCAATTCTCTGTCTACATCAAATTGGTCCATTCCAACGGTAACAGCTAAGGCAGGAACGTTGATAGGAACATGCAAAATACCAAAGAAAGTCAAAGCCAACATGGAAGGTATTTGTTTCACAATACACCACCAGTCGACTAAATTGAACTTGTAGAGTTCATAGAATCCATACCATGGTTCGTCATCTTCAACAGCAGGAAATACCCAACCAGCATTTCTGGCGAGATCCAAATTCCAACTAGGCACAATCATCACAACAAGATGAAAGAGAACGAACACACCGATGAAATATAAGGGAACCAATAATGAGTTATGGAACCTTTGATGCAAAAGAATTAAAATCACCGTCAAAACCAATGGTACGGTCCATTCTAGAAAGGTGGTGTAATTGTAGAAAAGATATTGAAAAGTCGGTATATTATATTCCAATCCACCTTCTAATCTTGAAGAGACTTCCACACCTGTTGCTATCAAGAAATATCCCACACCACCAATACAACCAACTAAAATGTGTCTTGGGAAAAAACCCACCAAGGAACCTAATTTACACTTACCAAGTGCAAAAAAGACCAAACCAGTAACGATGGATGAGGCGGCGTAGGTTGTAATTGTAGTTGCAATGATGGCGTCTTTATCAGCGTCAGCCATTTCCATCATGATAGACGTAGCCATGGTATGGAAGAATGGAGTTACTTCAATCATTTCAGAACCAATACCAGATTTGAATGCAGAGCCACCCAACGAATAAATTAATTGCGAGACAATACATGACACGTAGAACATGGAGAGTCCAGCCGGAGCTAGCGACGAAAAGACTGCCTCACTGATGGGAAACATAATCATCCCATAAGATAAACCATCTAAAATATTCAACAAGGTTCCAAGAAACACAGCCGGGATGTAATTGATGGGCTTAACGATGCATTGATGAATTAAACTGGGTTGAGGCACCAGAAGCGGTTCGGAATGTCCATTCTTTTGTTTATGGGTGGAAATGTCTGAGGCGAATTCTAGATCTTGACTATGCAAAGCATTCAGGTCTTCGGTGTAAAACTTTTTAGGAGACGTTTTTGGTACCAAGGGAGTAGTACTTGAGTTGGTCGCAATGGAATTACTGTCGTTATTCATATAAGATTTGGCGTCACCAAATAGAATTGGAGGTGGTGAATTTACCGGTTCTGGATGATCAAAACCATACTGGTCAAAATCCAGTTCTTCCGGGTGAATATCTGAGTCGATGTCATTATCTGTGACTCCGATGTTTGCCAAGTTGGCAGTTTGCTCGTGGATTTCCAACCCAGAATAAACCGCTGGAGAATTGTAATTGATGCTAGGTCTGAGACTCATGCTGACATAACTTCTTCCACCGAATTCAAAAGGACTAGGACTGTTCTGAAACGAGCCTGCCAATGCATCAGAAATTGAAAACTTCCGGTTTCTGGCATTGACTGCCATTTCAGACGATGTTCCAGCATTAGATGTCCCGGAATTCAAGGGGACACCAGTTCCACCAGCGGACCCTGGATTCTGAGGATCCGAATTCGAGTAATAATTATTGATATTAACACTCATTCTAACTCACTTAATCTCGTGTTAACCTCTTCTAGTTAGATTTGTGGTCAAGGTATCGTTCTTCGTCTTGGTGGTAAAAATTTTCGAATTGGAAAAACTCTCGAGATAACGATTCAAGAATGCCTTTACAAATTACTTCAAACTTGCAGGTTAAATTATACCACGATTAGTTGTGATAATTTTCAAACAACAATGTCTATGTTGAATCTATGATGTAAGCAATACTGTCTATTTTCGCTTATCATGCTATACTCATTGGCTCTTGATTATCCCTTACATACACACCCTCCCTTGGATTGGTTTATCGGTGCAAACGCCCGCCTTAAGTTGCCCTAAAAACACAAGTGCGGTGCGTTGAGAGATTACAGGTGGGAACACGTTAGAAATAGTTCCGTAAGCGTCTATGGTTGTCATATTGAATTAGTTATAAGCGACTAGAAACTGTATTCGTTACAGAGACATCTTGCGTGGGGGGCGTAATTCAATGGAGAGTTTACAGAAATAAAGCTCTCGATTCGAACTCTGCTTTTACGACAAAATGTACTGTGATATTTACAATTTGCAGCTCAATACTACGCTTGACGATTGGCCAGTTAGGAACTGAGGTCCACCTTTAATACGCTGTATTTCCAGGGCATATATCGTATAATAATACTGTTCCTTGAGACAGAGAAATGGAATGCGTCTCCAGATGTTTAAAATTAGCGAGAATGTAGATGGTTTATAAATCGTAGCTAGCTGTGGAGCGACAACACATGAAACCATGTATAGAAACAAGAAGCGCTGATTTGGTTGATCTAGTTGAATAAATGTTGCAAAACATGGAAAATGGAGAGTTTAGATAATGGATTCATACACTCTTCATTCTAACCTTAATAACTCAAATATAGAAGTTTCTAACATATCCTACTCTGCAATTATACTAAACTATTAGACCTCGGTTGATCGTGTTTCTCTACTTGTGTTTCTCTCGAGCTGAACTTTCTGCAATTTTTAGTGAAAATTCTTAAAAATCTACTAAAACTTGATAAAATGTTCTCGGATAAGCACAAGAATCTTAAAAAGAGCAATCCGCTACTATCCATAGTCTTTGAGAATGAAATGCTCTCATAATACTATGCTTACATGGACTATATGTATGATTGAACGTTGTCCGGGTAACAAAAACCAAAATTTAATTTCTTATACTCTAAAGTGGCGATTCCACAAACTAACAACTATGAACCATACTCATCACAACAATCCTCACAAACCAGACCCATCCTGATAAGATGTATTCCTGATATGCTTGGTGTAATTAATGCTTCGTTTTGTGGTCGTTGGTGACTCCGGGTAACATCAATTCTCCGATGAGAGTTACCCGGCACGAATTTACTGATCTTACAACGCGGTTAACTCTGACTCATTGCCGTTTTAGGACAGAACCTATGGGACAAAAATTTTTCACCGTTTCCTTTATAAAATTGCAATTTACCAACTCTTTCTCTTTCTTAGTTAATTTTTACAAGTGTTGAACTGCTATGATTTTATCAAGGTTAATACCTCGGCAATTACCTAGCCTGTTAGGCAAGTGTGTTTCTAAACCTATACAAAAGACATTCTCTACCTTGAAACCTTTACTGAATAAACAACCTGTTTATGCTGGAGGAGAATTATTGAAGCAATTCTCAGACGAAAATTCTCAGAATTTAGTTGATGTTTCCAAAGTATTAGTTATTGGTTCCGGTGGGTTATCTATCGGACAAGCTGGTGAGTTCGATTACTCAGGTTCCCAAGCTATCAAGGCCTTGAAGGAGGCCAACAAAACGTCGATTTTGATTAATCCAAACATCGCAACCAATCAAACCTCTCACTCTTTAGCTGACGAGATTTACTACTTGCCAGTTACTGCTGAGTACATCACTTATATTATTGAACGTGAAAAACCTGATGGGATTTTGTTGACTTTTGGTGGTCAAACTGCGTTGAACGTGGGTGTGAAATTGGAAAAAATGGGTGTTTTTGAAAGATACGGTATCAAGGTTTTGGGTACTCCAATCAAGACTTTAGAAACCTCTGAAGATCGTGATTTGTTTTCTCAAGCCTTGAAAGAAATCAATATTCCAATTGCTGAATCTATTGCTGTTGAAACTGTGGATGATGCTTTGGCCGCTGCTGAAACTGTTGGTTATCCTATTATTGTTAGATCTGCTTATTCCTTGGGTGGTTTAGGTTCTGGTTTTGCTGCTAACGAGCTTGAATTGAAGAACTTGGCTTCCCAATCATTGTCCTTGGCTCCACAAATTTTGGTTGAAAAATCATTGAAGGGTTGGAAAGAAGTTGAATATGAAGTTGTCCGTGATCGTGTTGGTAACTGTATTACCGTCTGTAACATGGAGAACTTTGATCCATTGGGTATCCATACCGGTGATTCTATTGTCGTTGCTCCTTCTCAAACCTTGTCTGATGAAGAGTACCACATGTTGAGATCTGCTGCTATTAAGATTATTAGACACTTGGGTGTTGTTGGTGAATGTAACGTTCAATATGCCTTACAACCAGATGGATTAGACTACAGAGTCATTGAAGTCAATGCCCGTTTATCTCGTTCGTCTGCCTTGGCATCCAAGGCTACTGGTTACCCATTGGCTTACACTGCAGCTAAGATTGCTTTGGGCCACACCTTACCTGAATTGCCAAACCCAGTCACCAAGACTACTTCGGCAAACTTCGAGCCTTCATTGGATTACATGGTCACCAAGATCCCAAGATGGGATTTGGCCAAGTTCCAACACGTCAAGAGAGATATCGGTTCCGCCATGAAGTCTGTTGGTGAAGTTATGGCTATTGGTAGAACTTTTGAAGAATCATTCCAAAAGGCTATCAGACAAGTCGATCCTTCTTACGTTGGATTCCAAGGTGATCACTTCGATGACTTGGACTTTGAATTGGCTAACCCAACCGATAGAAGATGGTTGGCTGTCGGACAAGCTTTGCTCCACGAAAACTACACCGTTGACCAAGTCCATGAGTTGTCCAAGATCGACAAATGGTTCTTACACAAATTGATGAACATTGTTCACATGTACCGTGAATTGGAAGCGGTTGGAGAATTAACTAAAATCAACAGTGATTTGATGAGAAGAGCCAAGAAGTTGGGATTCTCTGATAAGCAAATTGGTCTTTGTGTTGGCTCCAAGGAATTGGAAGTTAGACACGTTAGAAAGAACTTTGGTATTGTACCATTCGTCAAGAGAATTGACACTTTGGCTGCTGAATTCCCTGCCGACACCAACTACTTGTACACCACTTATAATGCTACCTCATCTGATATTGAATTTAACGAACATGGTACTTTGGTTTTGGGATCAGGTGTTTACCGTATCGGATCCTCTGTCGAATTCGATTGGTGTGCCGTTGCTACTGCCCGTGCTTTGAGAGCTTCTGGTAACAAGACCATTATGATCAACTACAACCCTGAAACTGTCTCCACTGATTTCGATGAAGTTGACAGATTATACTTTGAAGAATTATCATTGGAAAGAGTCTTGGATATCTATGAATTGGAAACCTCCCAGGGTGTTGTTGTAAGTGTTGGTGGTCAATTGCCTCAAAACATTGCTCTTGACTTACAAATCCAAGGATGTAATGTTTTGGGAACCAACCCAGAAGACATTGACAAGGCCGAAGATCGTCACAAGTTCTCCCAAATTTTGGACTCCATTCAAGTTGATCAACCACAATGGAAGGAGTTGACTTCTATCGCTGAAGCCGAGAACTTTGCCAACGAAGTAGGCTTCCCAGTCTTAGTTCGTCCATCATACGTTTTATCCGGTGCTGCCATGTCTGTTATCAACAACATTGGTGAATTGGAATCCAAATTGTCCAACGCTGCTAAGGTTTCTCAAGATCACCCTGTAGTGATTTCCAAATTCATTGAGGGTGCACAAGAAATCGATATCGATGGTGTTGCCAGTGAAGGACAGGTCTTGGTACATGCTGTTTCTGAACATATTGAAAACGCCGGTGTTCATTCTGGTGATGCTTCTTTGATCTTGCCACCACAAAACTTATCACCAATAATCATGGATAGATTGAAGGTTATTTCTGATAAGGTTGCCAAGGCATGGAAGATTACTGGACCATTCAACATGCAAATCATCAAGGACGATAAGAACGGATCTTTAGACGACGCTTCCTGTGAATTGAAGGTTATTGAATGTAACATTCGTGCTTCTAGATCGTTCCCATTCGTTTCCAAGGTTTTGGGAGTCAACTTTATTGACGTTGCTGTCAAGGCTTTGATCAAGGAAAACGTCCCAGCTCCTGTCAACTTGATGGACAAGAAATACAACCACGTTGCTACCAAGGTGCCACAATTCTCGTTCACTCGTTTGGCCGGTGCTGATCCATTCTTAGGAGTGGAAATGGCTTCTACGGGAGAAGTTGCTTGTTTCGGAAGAAACTTGGTCGATGCCTACTGGACTTCTATGCAATCCACTATGAACTTTGTCGTTCCACAACCAGGCCAAGGTATTCTCTTTGGTGGTGATTTGACCAACGACAAGCTCGGTAAAGTTGCACAAACTGTCTCCAACTTGGGTTACAACTTCTGTACTGCTTCGCAAGAAGTTGCTACTTATTTGCAAAAATACGTTTCGGATCCAATTGAAATCATTGATTTCCCAAAGACCGATAAGAGAGCATTAAGAGAGATTTTCCAAAAGCATCAAGTAGCCACTGTGTTCAACTTGGCAAAGGCTCGTGCTGAGGACTTGCTTGACCAAGATTATGTCATGAGAAGAAATGCCATTGATTTTGGTATTGCACTCTTCAACGAACCAAACACGTCACAGTTGTTTGCCGAATGTTTGCGTGAGAAGATTGCTGACAAGGGCACATTCGATGTTATTCCAGAGAATGTTGTTGTTCCATCAGAAGTACAAAGATGGAGTGAATTCCTCGGAGGTAAGCCTGTATAGTATAGACCAGGTGTAATATGAATATAAAAGTAACGATTAACTGCGATAGTAAGATCAAACTGTATATGACAAGAATTAAAGGAGCTCAACGAGGAGAATGAGAACCGGCAGAATCCAGTGACGAATTTTTGCAATGTTTCAATTGGTAGTTCAGTAGGTGTTTAGTGTGTACTTCATTCTAATCATATGAAAATGCGGAATTTAGTACCAAGTTTGACCAAGTTTCTCCTACAAATGACAAATATTAGTGAGAAATCAAGAATTGGCAGGTTGCATCGAAACCCAATTGACTAATGATGGAAAGATGTATCTGCATAGAATCAATCAACTGTAAGCGAGAGTCGTTTTCAGATGTAACCTGTAAAGAGGGAAATGCGTCCAAACCGCATTACACAAAATGTATGGAGGGTCGAGGCTTTCAGAATATATATTGGAATCACCGTTAAGCACAATCTCTGTTATATCTGTGGCAGTGCATGTTATATACTTGCTATACCTCAATAGTAACAAATAGCTCATTCAATGTAGAACATGTCATCGATAAGGGGTAAGCGTGTAGCCAATCACCGTTTTTGACCAGAAAAAACCATAGCTCATAGCCGTAAGTAGAACCGAGCATCGGAAAACAACTTTGATACAGGACAAAAGGACAATTGAGAAATGCTTAGAAAAGCTTAGGTTTAAAATATTGTTACTTGTTATGTAATATGCCATTTAATATACTGAGTTAATATACTACAATTGAGGTGAAATTTTACTCAGAAATGAGAAAATAAATAAAGCTCTTTTTAAAATGAAAAAATAAATGTAAAGCACTTTTGAAATGAGAAAATAATCTGTAAGAAGTGAACTATACAGACCCTTTTTAATAGAAGAAAACAAAAGTGACTTATTATTATCAAGTTCAGTATTCTCTTTGTGATATAGTAAATTCACGTTGTCTATAGTAAAACGGAGAATTGTGTGAATTACGTGCCGAAGATGAGCTAGATGGAAATGAAGCACTGGTACGAAAAGAAAAGCTCAAATATTGCTCACCTTTTCGCCGAGACGGACTGTTATTTTATATTACGGCGCAGTTCTAGTGAATAATACCCAATAATAACTCACATGGTGACGCTCACCTCGAGTCATGTATAGCAAAATTTTTTATCCCCAAAAAAGTCTGGTTTTCTAAGTAAAATACGGCCGTAAATTCAGTATGTGCGATAAAAAAATACAACACAAAATTGAAACATTTTTACCTTAATTTTTTTATCTGAAAAATCAAAATTATCAGATGGAGCATTTGTACATGTTGTCAGCAACAAATATATGTTAATTATATCTGTCTCGTAGCCTATCACATGTAACCGTAGTATAGTCGTGACAGCCTTGGTAGCTATCAATCCATTTCATTTTAAGAAGTGTCTGGGCATAAATCGCCTTATTCTACTTCGGAAATGAAATCAGTTGCCGCAAACAGCAGTGATACAAACCTCAACCATAAAAGTAGACAATAATATTATGAGCCAAACAATCTTTG
>Ga0065707_10081933_pt1 | contig 28910 bp, 22 predicted proteins | sample SwiRhicommuniRL3_FD_59094 | JGI IMG/M metagenome (GOLD analysis project Ga0065707, IMG submission 59094) | Switchgrass rhizosphere bacterial communities from Rose Lake, Michigan, USA - RL3 v2 (version 2) | ecosystem: Host-associated > Plants > Roots > Rhizosphere > Soil | place: East Lansing...
ACGCTGTTCGGCCGCAATGCGACCGGCGGACTCATTCATTTCATCAGCCAGCGGCCGACGAGCCAGCCGCAGGGGTACCTTGCGGTCACTGGAGGGCAATTCGGCCAGATCGACACCGCAGGCGCCTTGAACGAACCGCTCACCGAAAAGCTCGATGCGCGACTGTCATTTTCGACTTCGCGTCACGAAGGACTCGTCTCGAACCGCACGGGTCCGGATAGCACGAGCCAGAAACAGTACGCCGCACGGCTGCAATTTCTGTTCAAACCGAGCGATCGCGGGGAGTTTCTCCTGAAGCTCCATGGGCTGCGCAACGATCACGAACATTCCAACGGCTATTCATGGACGCTCGCCGCGCCCAATGCCGATGGATTGGGCATGCGGGTGGGTCCGCAGGAAAACCCCTGGGGCACCTGCAACGGCTGCGATCTGTTCGGCTACCGCAACCCGAGCACGGACGTGTTCAATCAGGCTTACGATCGCCCCGACGGAGGCTTCTTCGATCGTACCCTGTACGGGGCGACCGGACATTTGAGCTGGAAGCTCGGTTCGATCGACCTGACCTCGGTGACCGACTATCAGCATTTGAACAAGCGCTACGGCGTGGACTTGGATGCTTCCCCCAATCGCGTCGCTCTCTCCGACACGCATCAGGCCTATCGGCAACTCTCGCAAGAGCTGCGTTTGAACGGCGCGAGGGGCGCCTTGCGGTGGATCGGCGGACTTTACTACCTGGACATCCTTTCCGATGACACCCTCCGCGGCGATTTCTTTGGCAACGTCACATATAACATCTCCACCGTGAAGACCCGCACCTGGGCGGGCTTCGCGCAGGGCGAATGGAGCATGACCAAGCACTGGAGCAGCATTCTGGGAGCGCGTTACACGCAGGACGAAAAGACGGACAATTACCTCCAGGCGGGGCCGGCGCCGGCCGATGTCCTGTTTCGATTCAATTCGGGTTTGAATCCCGATCTGGCGCGGCGCACGGCCCATCTGCCCAGCGCGAAACTGGAGATCGACTACCGGTTCGACCGCGGCCACATGCTGTACGGAAGCGTCAACCTTGGCTCCAAGAGCGGCGGATTCATGCAAAGCGGAACAGCTGCCGAGGACATGGTCTTCAAACCGGAGGCGCTGCTGAGTTACGAGCTCGGCGTCAAGACGCTCTTTTTCAATGACCGGATGCGGCTCAACGCCGCGGCGTTCTACTACGACTACCGCGACTACCAGGCCTTCGCGCCGGGGGCAGCCGGGCTGCCGATCATCCGGAACCATCAGGCGCGCGTGCGCGGCGGGGAAGCGGAATTGGCCGTTGTCCCGATGGAGGGACTCGAGCTGCGGCTGGGTCTCTCCAGCCTGGATTCCGTCATCAAGGATGTGACCTTGCCATTCGGCGCCATAGTCGATCGCCGCATGCCCCAGGCGCCGAAATGGAGCCTCAATGCGCTCGCGCGCTACCAATGGTCCGCCCTGGGGGCGAGGTGGTTTATCCAGGCCGATGCGAAATCGGATGCGAGCCAGTACTTCACGGTGTCCAACGCGCCGATAGACCGGGAGCCCGCGCACACCGTGGCCTATGCGCGCCTGGGCTACGCGAGCGGGGACGGGAAATTCGAAGCGGCCATGTTCTGCAACAATCTCACGGACCGGCGCTACCGCTTATTCAGCGTTGATGCGTCCTCATTCGGTTTTGCCAGCTCCATATACGCGCCACCTCGATGGTACGGCGCCAGCGTGACATATCATTGGGACTGAGCGCCGGCCTGATAAGACGTCGAACAGCGCGGGGGCTCAGCTGCCCTTCGCCTTAAACAAGCGCACCTGCTCGTTGAACTTCCCGGCAATGGCCTTCAAGCCGTCGATCGCCGCGTCCGTTCAAGCGAGCCTGCTCGCCGCGCGCCAGACGGCCCTGACTGGCCTCAAACTCCAGACATTGCACCCTAATAGCTTACCTTAAACGTCGGCGAATCCTCCGGCCGGCTCTTCCTGCGATCATAGATAGATGCGCGTAGTCTGAATGTTGGCATGGCCGAGCCATTCTTGACCTTCGCATGGCGGCGCACGAGTTTGTAGATTCCATCGCTTGGCAACGGCCGTTCGAGCTCGCCGGTGCGGTTGTTGCGCATCAGTTTACGCCCCAAGCGAAGCTGCTTTACTTCAGGCAACCTTGGGATGCTCAAGATAGCCGTCGGAATGCCGTGTAACCTATGCGTCCGAAAGGACAAAAGGTCCGCTACCAGCTTGAAGGGTGCGGCTGCAATAATCACGCGTGCGACGTCGATTAGCAGAGCATTGCAGGGAGGATGAATCCGAGACTTCAACGCAGAGCCGCAGCCTGTTCCGCCAACTGACGGATCTCTGTCCAGCGGCTCTGTGCGATCAGCCTATCGGGCACCATCCAAGAACCGCCTACGGCCACTACATTATTGAGTTCCAGATAACTTGGCGCAAGGTGAGAGTCGATACCGCCGGTAGGGCAGAATTTCATCGATGGTAAGAGCCCAGCCAAAGATTGTAGAAAAGCCGTACCGCCCAAAAGCTGCGCGGGAAAGAGTTTGGCGACTGTGCAGCCTAACTCTTGAACGCGCATGATCTCGCTCGCTGTAGCCACTCCGGGCAGGAAGGGAACGCCGCAAGTCACTGCAAATTTCAAGAGTGTTTTCGTCGTTCCGGGGCTGACCAGAAAGCGCGCCCCGGCCTGCATTGCTGCGTCACCCTGCTGCGGTGTGAGCACAGTGCCTGCCCCGAGGATCAACTCGGGTAAGTGGCGTTTGAGTGCCGCAATAGTTTCAATACCCGCTGCGGTCCTCAGCGTAATCTCCTGCAGGCGTAGGCCGGCTTCGAACAGGACACGGCTGACGGCAACGCCGCTTTCGACCGACTGGGGCGTCAATACCGGTACGATGCGGACCTGTGAAAAATAGGCGTTGTTCTGCGCAAAGCTCATGTGGTAATGCTCTCTCGGTCGAATTGGGTCAGCAACTCGGAAAGTGAAGGGGTGGCCGAGGCAGGAATGATCGCGCCGCGATGCTGAATGACGCTTCCGGCAAGCGCATTGCCAATGCGGCAACAGACTTGTGGGCTGCGGTCGGTGAGCCATCCGGCAATAAAGCCAGCGTTGAAAGCATCACCGGCTGCGGTAGTATCCACCACGTTTTTCACAGTCGGGGCTGGCACCGGTATCGTCGTGGCGCCATGGTTGTATAGGCAGCCGGCGGCGCCGAGTTTAATCACGATGCGTTGAGCGCACGATGCCTTCAGCCGGGTCAGCGTCGCCTGCGGTGTTTCATCACCCCACAATTGTCGTTCATCGTCGAACGTGGCGAACATTAAATGCGTAATGGGCAGCAATCCGGCCATGGCGGCGCGTGCGACGTCGGTCGATGGCCACAACGCGGGACGGTAGTTGCTGTCAAAAGCGATCGCCACGCCGCGATTGGCCAGTTGTGTCAATAAATTTACGAGTATCGGGCGATCTGCAGCAGGGATGATAGCCAGGCTGATCCCGCTGAGATAAATCAGGTCGACCCCGGCGAGTTCGGCAGCAACGCGTTCGAAATCCGGGTGTTGCAGTAAGTGACGTGCCGCTGATTCGCCACGCCAGTACCGAAAGCTGCGCTCGCCGGCAGCGCCGACTTGAATCCAGTAGAGACCGGGCGGGCGAACGGCGTCACGGAGGACAGGTCGAGTGTTGATCCCTTCGGCCCGCCAACGATGCACCATTCCCTCGCTCAAATCGTCTATGCCTACCGCAGTGACGTATTGCACGTCGATTGCATGGCGCATGAGGCGCGCTAGGTAAAGCGCGGTGTTAAGGCTGTCGCCGCCGAAAGTCTGGTGCAAGGTGCCGAACGGCATTCCATTAAGCTCCACCAAGCACTCGCCGATCATTGCCGCATGCTTTGCGGGATGTTGCGTACTCATTGCAGGGGGGAACCACTTAAATTTAATAACATATCCTACAGCTTGACATGAATATAGTCTAACGATAAGGTCTGCACACTACTCAAACCGGCGGGGCTTGTTGGCCGATGAATGACGCGGTTATTCAGTTAAGCGTTAAGAAAGACACCCTCTCGTCGCAGCTCATTCGTTATCTGCTTGACCGTATTGCCCGGGAGGGTTTGAAGGCTGGCGATCCGGCTCCCAGTGAGGTGCAGATTTGTGAGGATCTAAAGGTTAGCCGCGGTACGGTCCGCGAGGCTTACCGTTCATTGGCTGCGCTTGGCATTCTGGAAATCGAAAGCGGCAAGCGACCGCGGGTTCGGGGACCCGATGCGTCGGTGCTGACGCAAATCATCGGATTTGCGCTGAGCACCGCTCATATCAGCGCAGCGCAGGTCGTGCAATTACGGCGCGCAGTTGAAATCGAAGCGGCGCGTTTGGCTGCGGAGCATGGAACGGAAGAGCAGTTCGATCGTTTGCGTGAATGCGCCGCTGAGATTGCCAATGCGGGTGCGGATCATAAGCGCATTATTGCCGCGGACGTCGTCTTGCACATCACCTTGGCTGAGGCCACGAAAAATCCATTGTTCACGCTGATGATTAAGGGTTTGCGCGGACCGCTGGAAGATTCCATGGCTCAAGGACTCAAGGGCCAGCACACTCATGAAGATCTTTCTGAAGTTCCCAAGGCGCATACAGCCTTAGTCCAGCGCATTTGCGCGCGCGATGCTGAGGGCGCGGCTAAGGCGATGGCACGCCACTTCGATATTTCAGTGTCCGGCATCCTAAGCGGGCAACTCAACAAAAAACCGGTGAAGCGCAGTCGCTCCTAAGGTCGTCATGTCCTCAATAACACGTCGTGGTTTCATACATGTCGCGGGCACCGGGGTCGCTGCGATCGCGTATGGCGGCAACGCGCTGGATTCGCTCGCTAAAGAAAGTCAGCGTTCATCTGCCGGCGCGATGGATGTAACGAGCGATGCAGCGGTAAGCGGTCCATTCGGTAAGGCGCTGAACGCCGCATGGTCCGGCGGCGAGAGCGCGCAGGCGATGCCGGCTTATAAAGCCTTTCCGCTCACCGTGGAATTTTGGTGCAAGCTCGATCCCGATCCGGTGACGTACAACTTCACGTGGACGCATACCATGCTCGTGGCCAACGAGCCGCGAGAGTCTGCCGATCACTGGGCGATTTTTCTGGACATTCTCAAAACAGGTACGCCTCCCACCGCCGTACCCGGCACGCTGAGTGCCTATTTGCCCGGCATGACTCCTGACGTCATCAAGTCGTCGAAGGTGGTTGCCGACGGAACATGGCACTACGTCGCCATGGTCATCGACGGTAACAGTGTTGCTTTATACGTCGATGCTGAGCAAGTGGTTAAGACTGCGGTTGTGAAGAAAGCGGGCGGCACAGTAATTCCCGGAAAACTCACCGTCGGAAAAGCCAATTTATCGGTGGGCGGCAGCATGGATTTCAACGGCGCCATCGACGATTTGCGGCTGTCGAGCGTGGCGCGTGAAATCATTTCGGTTCCCACTGCTGCGCTACAGGTCGACGATAAAACAATCGGTCTATGGAATTTCGACGTTCTCGAAGACAGAACATTCGCCGATTCCTCGGTAAATACCAACCCGATCCAGCTCAGTCGCGCGAACTCATTAAATGAAATCGACAGAGCCCGCTACAAAGCGGGCCCGTCGCCCTTGGATTCCCCCGCGAAAATGGTTTCGCTTCGCGTTGGCGCTGCGTCGATACCCGGCGTTGCGGTCGATTTTTCTCTCGACGGGCAATGGCAATTGACCGAGGGCGTCACAGCCGATGCCAACAAGCAAATGATGGCCACGGTTCCCGGTAGCGTGCATACCGCGCTGTATGAGGCGGGCCTCATTCCCTTTCCGCATGAGGGCCGGAACCAGGATAGTGTCGCGCAGTGGAGCAATAAGACCTACTGGTATCAGAAAAATTTTTCTCGTCCGCCCGCAGGACAAGATCGAGTATTGGTATTCAACGGTATCTGCAATCGCTGTACGATTTGGTTGAACGGCAAGGAGCTAGGGCGGCACGAAGGAATGTTTACCCGCGTGGAGTTGCCAATTCATGACTTACTACAGGACAGCAATACGCTGACCGTGAAACTCGAACCGGCGATCCCATGGAAGCAGACGCTGGTTCCCAACATCTTCTATGGGCCATTCTACACGCGCATTCCGCCGCTGGGCATTTGGAGATCGGTGGAAATCCGCGGCGAACCTTCCATAACGATCTCCAATCCCTTCATCGCCACGCGCGATGCCAAAACGGGCCTTATGGATTTGGTGGTGGCGCTTTCCGGTCCACAGGGCCATCGTTCTGGAGAGCTGGTCGGCGTTATCTCGCCGGAGAATTTCCAAGGACCTTCGCACTCTTTTGACTTTGCGGTTGCATCGCAGGCTGACGATCAAGAAATCCATCTGCAATTCAAAATTCCCCAGCCGCAGCTATGGTGGCCGGTGGATATGGGTAAGCCAAACCTGTATCGGCTGACGCTGGCTTTTCTCCCGACGAGTGGTGGAACGCCCGATGTTAAACAAACAACCTTTGGAATTCGTACGGTGCACATGGCGCCGGTCAATGGGCAGCCGCGGCCAAGGTGGAATAACTGGACATTTATCGTCAACGGCAAGCCAATGTTCGTCAAAGGCTCGAACTGGTGCACTCCCGATGCCATGCTGGATTTCTCGCGAGCGCGGTACGAGCGCTTTCTGACGCTGGCGGCGCGCCAACACATTCAGATGCTGCGTGTCTGGGGCTATGGAATAGTTGAAACGGACCATTTCTACGATCTGTGCGACCGCCTGGGTCTCATGGTAATGCAGGAGTGGCCAACAAGTGCCAATTCCCACAACGAGCAACCGCTCAAACTGCTCGAAGAAACGGTGCATGAAAATACGCTGTGTCTGCGCAATCACCCATCGCTCGTGATTTATACCGGAGGCAATGAGTCCACGCTGCCCTTTGGCCCGGCCATCGACATGATGGGTAGGCTGAATACCGAGTTAGACGGCACTCGGGCGTTTCATCGTAGCCAGCCGCACGGCGGCAGTGACAACGACTACGGAGAGCGATTCGGGCTCGATTACGCCTTTCAAATGAAGGCGCTATTCTACGGAGAAGTGGGTTTTTCTTATTCGTACCCAAATTACGAATCGATGCAGAAGCTTTTGCCTGCGGGGGACAAAAATCTTTGGCCTGCTCCGGCTGATGGTGTATTCGCCTATAAAACGCGGGTGATCAGTTCGGCTTCGGATTGGAAGCAGATGTTGCAGGATTCGCAGTACTTTACTTCCGGCCGAACAATGCGGGATTTCATTATCGGAACGCAGCTGGCTCAGGCGGTTGGCACGCGGCATATCTTGGAGCGGGCCCGAACCCGCTGGCCCGACTGCACCGGCGCTCTCTATTTCAAGTTCAATGAGATTGCTCCAACCGCCGAGCGCACTTCGGTGGATTGGTTTGGCTCACCCAAGATTCCCTATTACTTGATCCAGGACAGTTTCGCGCCGCTGCTGGCCGTTGCAGTATTTTCGAAGGCTACGACTCATGGCGAGCCGCTGAGCCTTCCCATATTTTTGCTGGACGATGCCGATGCGCTCCGCGGCAATGCGTGGGAAGTCGTTGTTAAAGCCTATAACGCGAAACTGCGATTGATTAAGAGTTCGAAGTTCACGGGTCGTGGATCCATTAAGCAGGTGGCGCAGCTCGGCGAATTCACTTTGAACGCCGAGCAAACCAAGACGGCCCCCTTGCTGGTGGTTACGGAGGTCAGACGAAACCGCGAGTTGGCGAAGCGCAATTACTACTTCACCAATTTCGCGCTCGTGAAAGACTGTCTATTCGACCTGCCCAAAACAACTGTGGGCTTGCGGGCGGACGGAGGCCGAGTCATCGTAAGCAACGACGGGGAGCTGCCCGCCATTGGCGTCCATATTTCTTACCCGGGCAGCACTGAGACGTTTTTTGCAGCGGAAAATTATTTTTGGCTGGAGCCGGGCGAAATCAAAAACGTAACCGTTAGTACTACTGAGGGCGTGAGAGTCGGCGCGTGGAACGCATGAAAATCGCATCGGCATTCAACGCGTCCGATGCGGAGGTGTTCGAGCAGGCGCGGCGCACGCTGTATTCCGCGGTCATCGGCGACATTCTCGATATGCTTGGGCGGCCCCATCAATTTCTGCCGCCGAAAATTCAGCCGTTGCGAGCCGATTTTGTCTTATGTGGCCGCGCCATGACCGTGCTGGAGGCGGATGTTTCAGGGGATGAACACGCCGGCAAGAATAATCCGTCGTTGAACCGTCCGTTCGGTCTCATGCTCAGAGCGCTCGATGATCTGCAAAAGGACGAGGTGTATATCTGCTCAGGCGCCTCACCGACTTATGCACTGTGGGGAGAATTAATGAGCGTTTGCGCGCGCAATCGGGGCGCCGCCGGCGCGGTGGTCAACGGCTGGTCGCGCGATACGCGCGGCATTCTTTCTCTTGATTTCCCCTGCTTTTCATTCGGCCGCTATGCCCAGGACCAGAGGCCCCGCGGCAAAGTGATCGACTTTCGCTGTCCACTGAGAATCGGCGCTGTGGACATCCGCGCCGGCGACGTCATCTTCGGCGATCTCGACGGCGTCGTAGTCGTTCCCCGGGAAATGGAGGCTGAGGTTTTTGCGCAAGCCCTGCAAAAGGCGACCGGCGAGAAGCAGGTGTTCACCGCAATCAAGGGCGGCATGGGCGCTCAACAGGCGTGGGATACCTACGGCATTCTCTAACCAGTGGCGACATCATGTATCGATATCCAGATTTGAAAAACCGCGTCGTACTGGTGACGGGCGCCTCCTCGGGAATAGGCAGCGCGACAGCGAAAGTTCTCGCGGCCTCGGGCGCGAAGGTAGCGGTCAACTATCTGAACAATGAGGCTGGAGCCGACGAGACCGTGACGACTGTCGAAAAGGCCGGGGGCATCGCTTGGGCCATTCGAGGGGACGTCAGCAACGGACCCGATGCTCGCGCGATGATTGAGGATGTCGAACGGAGACTTGGGCCCATCGAAATGCTCGTCAACAACGCAGGCTCGCTGGTGGAGCGGAGGCGGCTTGCGGAGCTGACGGAAGAATTCTGGGATCAAGTACAGAATATCAATCTTAAAAGCGCCTACCTCTGCGCCCAGGCTGTCGCCCCCTCAATGATTCGCCAGAAACGCGGCGTCATCGTCAACATCGTTTCGATCGCTGCGCGCACGGGAGGCGGGCCGGGGTCGGGTCATTACTCCGCTGCGAAAGCGGGATTGATCGCGTTCAGCAAGAATATTGCGAAGGAACTTGCGCCCCAGGGCATCAGAGTCAACTGCGTATCCCCGGGCTTCATCGACACGCCGTTCCACGATCGGTTTTCGACGGACGATATCCAGAAAGCGCTGTTGGCCTCGATCCCAATGGGCCGGGCCGGGACGCCCGACGAAGTGGCTTCTGTGATCGCTTTTCTGTGCTCGGACGCCTCCTCATACATCTGCGGAGAGACGATAGAGGTGGACGGCGGTTGGCTAATGCTGTGATGGGTCTTTCAAACCAGTATTCACTCCATGTCACTTCGACACATCCCTTATTCCGTCCTCGATCAATTCACGCGCACCGCTTTGCTGCGCAGCGGCGTTCCGGATGTCGACGCTGCCGCCGTTGCGGATTGTCTGCTGCATGCCAATCTCTCCGGGGTAGACAGTCACGGCATCGTACACCTGGGTCACTACTTGCGGCGCTTGGCTAACCGCACCATCAGCGCCAAGCCGACAATCCGTTATTCGCAACCGCGACGCGGGGTATTGCAGGTGGACGGAGGAGACGGACTCGGTCATGCGGTCATGACGCATGCGATCGATCGCGGCGTCGAAGTCTGTCGAACGGAGGGAACCGTTGCCATCGTGGTGTCGAACTCCAGTCACTTTGGCATGGCCGCCTATCACATGCGCAGGATCACCCAAGCCAACCTGGTCGGCATGATCATGACTCACACGGACGTACGCATCGTCCCGACAGGCGCCAGGACGCCTTTCATTGGAACGAATCCTATTGCCTTTGGTTTTCCTTCCTCGCATGAGCCGCTGATCCTGGACATCGCCACTTCGTCCGTGCCGTTTGGAAAAGTATCCGTCGCGAAGACGGAAGGACGCAGTATTCCCACGGATTGGGGGCTGGACAAAGAGGGAGAGCCCACCACCGATCCCGGAAAAGTCGTCGGCTTGCATCCGATCGCAGGACACAAAGGCTCCGGCATCGCCATGGTGATCGACCTTTTTTGCGCCATGTTCTCGGGCATGCCCTACGGACCGCACATCAACCGCATGTTCGATGACCTGGAAGCGCCGAGAAAACTGGGCCATTTCATTGCTCTGTGGGATATCGAGGCGCTTGTACCAATCGATGAGCTGAAGCGACGTGTGGACGATTACATCGCGGAGCTTCATGCGCTGCCTCGGAGGGATGCCGCGGCTCCCATCTACTATCCAGGAGAGCTGGAAGCACTCAAGCGGCATGAGCGTGTAGCCAGTGGCATACCGGTGGAAACAGGATTACTGCGGGAGCTCGTTGAACTGGGTGGGCAACTGGGTATTGACGCGACGGGGCTTCGGTAGTGAGCGCCCCCATTGACCTTCCTTCCAGCGGCGTCACCGGGATCGCCGAACCGGCTGCCGTTCGCAGCAATCGACATTACGCGACGTTCGTTTGCGTCTGTGCGGCGCTCGGCGGGTTGCTGTTCGGGTTCGATATCGCAGTCATCAGCGGCACCGTACCGGCGGTCCGGAAACAGTTCGGGTTCGACCCGTGGATTGAGGGTCTGTTTGTCGCCTCAGCGCTGATCGGCTGCATGTTGGGATCCGCCGTCGCAGGACCCATCAGCGACCGGGTGGGACGTAAAAAAGGGCTCATCATCGCCTCGATTCTGTTCGTAGCCACCGGTCTCGGTTGCGCCCTGTCACCGGATGAGATGTCGCTGCTGTTCTTCCGTTTCATCGGAGGTATTGGCATTGGCGTTGCCTCAATGGTCTGTCCAATGTACATCTCGGAGGTCAGTCCAGCGGCCGTGCGCGGACGCATGGTGACGCTTTTCCAGTTCGCCATCACCGTTGGAATTTGCGCCAGCTTATTCTCCAATGCCGCGCTGGATTGGCTCTCGCGCCAAGGCGCGCCCGGCACTGGTGATAGCTTTTATCAGTGGATGTTTGTCGATCAGGTCTGGCGCGCGATGTTTGGAACCGCGGCGCTCCCCGCCCTGCTGTTCGCGCTCGCTACGCTGTTCATTCCCGAGAGCCCGCGCTGGCTGGTCACGGTCGGCCGGGAACTTCGAGCCCGCGAGATTCTCGAGCGTATCGGGGGGCGGGAAGCTGCCGAGAAGTCGTTACAGGAGATTCGCGCGGCGGTTTCCGCGGAGTCAGGACGATTCAGCGATCTATTCCGGCCCAGTTTGCGCAAGGCCTTGGGCGTAGCTGTTTTCCTCGCGCTGGTTTCCGAGTTGAGCGGCATGACCGTTGTACTGTACTACGGTCCCGACATCCTCAATCAGGCGGGCGTGCGATTGTCGGATGCGATTGGCGGTTTCGTGATGATTGGGATCGTCAAGATGCTCTTCACGGTCATCGCGCTTGGACTCATCGACCGTATCGGCCGGCGTCCACTGCTGTTGTGGGGAACAGCGGGCTGCTGTCTATCGCTGATCTCGCTGGGCGCGTTATTTGCTCTTGATCGGACCGACGGCATCGCTCTTGTAGCGTTGATCTGCCTGTTTTGCGCGTTCTTTGCTTTTTCGCTCGGCCCGATCAAGTGGGTGATCATGTCGGAGATCTTTCCGACTCAGGTCCGTGGGCGCGCGGTCGCCGTGGCCACGACCGCAGTCTGGCTGGCCGGCGCGGTTGTCAATTATTTGTTCCCCTGGGCGCGCGAACACTGGGGAGCCGCCATGTGCTTCTTTATCTTTGCCTTGGTGCTCGTGCCTCAGATCTTCTTCGCGCGATTCATGATGCCTGAGACCAAGGGGCGCACGCTTGAAGAAATCGAACGGACGTGGTTATGCCGTGACACTGTTGTGAGATGAATCGATGAGAACAAAACCCATTCGAACCACCGTCGTTTCTGCCCTGGCTTGCCTGGCGGGCATTCTCGAGCTCGCGAGTGTATGGGCCAAACCCGCGATGAGCGGTCAACCCATTGGCCATGTCACACCTCAGCGACTTCTCGGTGCGCCGACGGAACCCGGCGAGTGGTTCACCGGCGGGCGCGATTATCAGCAGAGTTATTACTCACCCCTCGATCAGATCAATAAGCACAACGTAAAACAGCTGGGCTTTGCCTGGAGTTACGACATCGCCTCCAGCAGCCGTCTCGAAGCAACACCTATCGTCGTCGACGGTGTGATGTTCACGAGCGGGAACAAGGGCATGGTGTACGCGCTCGACGCGCGGACGGGCGCCGAGCGCTGGGTATTCGACCCACATATCGATTTGGCTGCCATGCGCCTTACTTGCTGTGGCCCGGTTAATCGCGGCGTGGCGGTGTGGCGCGGGTCCGTTTACGTGGGTTCGCTCGATGGGTATCTCTACGCGCTAAGCGCCGATACGGGCGTAGTGCTGTGGAAAGTGGATACGATTGTCGATCGTTCGCGCGCCTACACGATTACCGGAGCGCCCTACATCGCCAAGGGCCTCGTGGTCATTGGCAACGGCGGGGCGGACCTCGACGCCCGCGGATACATCACCGCGTATGAGGTTAAGACTGGAAAACTGGCCTGGCGTTTTTTTATCGTGCCAGGCGACCCGAAAAAGGACTTCGAGCATGCCGAGCTGCTGGGGGCGGTCAAGACCTGGGATCCCAACAGTCTGTGGGAAGTCGGAGGGGGCGGCACGGCTTGGGACGCCATGGCCTACGATCCGAAACTGAATCTGTTGTACGTCGGCACCGGAAACGCAATTCCCTTTCCGCGAAAACTCCGCAGCCCCGCGGGCGGCGACAATCTCTTTCTTTCTTCCATCCTCGCGCTCAATCCCGATACTGGGCGGCTGATTTGGTATTACCAAACCGTTCCCGGTGAAAACTGGGATTACACCGCGACACAAAAGATGATCCTGGCGGAGCTGAAGATCGACGGTCGGGCTCGACAAGTGATCATGCAGGCGCCGAAGAACGGTTTCTTTTATGTGCTCGATCGCAAGACCGGCGAGCTGCTGTCGGCGCGGCCTTACGTGTATGTCAATTGGGCTAGCCACGTGGATCTCAAAACAGGACGCCCGGTCGAAACCGGGCAGGGAGATTATTCAGAGGGACCGAAGCTCGTATTTCCCTCGACGCACGGCGGCCACAATTGGCACCCAATGGCCTACAACCTTAAGACCGGACTGGTGTACATCCCCGCTATCGAGATGGCCGAAGTATTTGGCATGCGTGCGGAGCCGTTCAGCTACACGAAGCAACGAGGCAATAGCGGCGTGATCCACTTCCCGCCGAGTTTACGTGCCCAGGGCCGGCTTGCGGAGATCACCAAACACTGGCCCTCCCTCGAAGCGCTCAGCGCCGGCCAGCCCGACTATCGGCCCCGCACCTTCCTGCGAGCCTGGGACCCTGTGAGGCAACGTCTGGTCTGGGAAGTGGAGACGACCGACGACAGCGGCTTAGGCAGCTTCGCTACCTCGGGAGTCATGACCACGGCAGGCGGTTTGGTTTTTCAGGGACGCAACAACATGAGGGAGTTAGATAAAGGCATGGGACGGATGGCGATTTTCGATGCTGACAGTGGCGCACAGCTGTACAGCATCGATGTCGGCGAAACCGTGCATGCCGCGCCCATGAGCTACGAGGTCGACAGAAAACAGTATCTCGCCTTCATGGAAGGAGGGCGCAGCGGTGGACGTATTGTCGCCTTGAAACTCGGAGGCGGCGTTGTTCCCAAGTCTCGGGAAGTTGAAGGCGGTTCCATGGATTCACTTGAACCTCCGATTTCGTCCTTCGGCACGCCGGCGCAGATTGCCCGCGGCGCGCAATTGTTTCAACGTAACTGCGAAATCTGCCACGCCGATGCTTCCCGAGCGCCGGACCTCACAAAAATGTCCAAACAAACGCATCGAGAATTCCTGGATATCGTGCTCGGCGGAATACGCGCTGAGAAAGGCATGGGCAGCTTTAAAGGCGTTCTAAGCGAAGAAGATGTACAAGCCATTCATGCCTATTTAACCGCTACTGCTGCGCGCGCCCCGAGACATCAGCTCGGATCCTGATTCCCAGCGATAAAATTTTGTCAGAGAGCCTCCCCTCGACGGCAGATGGCTCTGTAATTTGAGGGAATCCACGTGGGTCGGGCAAGCTCTCCTTCGAAAGGATCGGTTTGGGATTACGGTTAAGCACATTCGCCCGCACCAGATGGATTCGGTCCCCCTGCCTCTTATCGATCCTAAAAAGCGTAAGCGTATAAGCGCATTGGTAAAGCAGGCGTTTGAGCTGCGGGCAAAGGCGATTCGGCTACTCGACGAGGCAAAAGGGGAAATTTACAAAGAATCAAACGCTCCCGATCGAATCGACGAGAGCAATGAACAGGATGAGAGAGGCGACGGAGAAGCGTAAAGGACGCACACCGCGGGAATGGGTGAGCTTTTTCGCCGTCGCCGGATGCACGGCACGTTACCTGCTGCCCGCTCAAGCTTGCGTCACTGCAACATGTAGGTTATTTCGTCCCACATATGACGTCTGCGTCCACAACGCAAGTTCTCGCGGCCACGCGGCAATGGCTCAGGCCGGTTATTCAGGTGCTCCTCCGCTCTGGGGTCACCTGGCGGGAATTCGCTGAGCTTGCCAAGACCGCTTACGTTGAAGTCGCAACCGGGAAGTTTGGCAAGCGTGGCCGGCCGACCAACGTATCGCGCACAGCTGTCCTTACCGGACTTACTCGTCGCGAAGTGCGTAGACAGCGTGAGCGACTCGAGACCGCACTCGAGCCGCTAACGGGGTATGTCACCAAGGGATGCCTTTTGCTCGCCGCCTGGCATCTCGATCCGCAATTTCTCGATAAAAATGGCAAACCAGCGTTGCTTGCCCAGGTAGGTGAGGGCCCTACATTCGAAGCGTTAGTGCGCACGTGTGGGGCTGACGTGCCTCCCTCCACCTTGCTCAAGGAGCTCCGTAGCGCGGATGCCATTTGTGAAACGCCCGATGGGCGGCTGCAGGTGCTCAAGCGCAGCTACGTGCCTTTCGGCATGGATGAACAACTCATTCGTCTGTGGGGCACCGTGCTCGCCGACGTCGCGACCACTTACGTGCATAACCTCACGCACAAACCCAAAACGCCTGCACGCTTCGAGCGTCAAGCCGTGAGCGATCGTGTTGCGGCGAACGCGCTTCCGGCGTTTCAAGAGTTTCTCAATCGCGAAGGCCAGGCCTTTCTCGAACGGCTCGATGCCTGGCTCACCGAGCATGAAGTCAAGGACGAGAAAGGCAAGCCCGCCGCCGACACGATTCGCCTCGGCGCCGGCATGTACCACATTCAAGATTGACGAGAATACCTATGTTCCCCTCAACCGCATTTCGCTCTACCGGTAGATTCACAACCGGCATCGCAGCAATCTGTCTGCTGCTCTCCTGCGGCGGCGAACAGACTGCGGGGATTCAGGGTTCCGGCCTGCCGAGCGTCGCAGATGCGCCTGCAACAGCCGTAGGGCCGATCAGTGGATTTGGCAGCATTTTTGTTAATGGCGTCGAATATTCGACGTCAGCAGCGCGGATCAGCATCGACGATCAAAGCGGGACGGAGGCGCAGCTGCGCGTTGGTCAAATTGTGACTGTTAAAGGCCGGGTGAGCAGCGATGGCGACACCGGCACTGCAACTGAGGTCTCCTTCATCGCCGACGCGCGGGGCTCGGTAACCCAGCTGGATACGGATGCCGAAACCTTTGTGGCACTGGGTCAGACGGTCCAGATTACCGACGCCACGCTATTTGACGAGAGCATTCAGCCGGCGAATGTCGAAGGATTAGAAACAGGAGACATCGTAGAAGTTAGCGGCTTTGCCGATGCGGCAGGAAACCTTGTGGCGTCGCGCATCGAGCTCAAGTCACCCGAAGCCGGGCTGCAGGTCAAAGGCGTCGTTGAGGCGCTCGACACGAGCGTAAAAACCTTCCGACTCAATGCACTCACGGTGAACTACAGTGGCGTTGCGCCTGAGGGTACGCTGACAAACGGCGCGGTTGTTAAAGTCAAAGGCGCGGCTGCATCCGCATCGGGTCCGTTACAGGCGAGCAGTGTGAAAGCGTTGCCCAGCGCGGGCGGTGCGGCGAACGAGCGCGGCGATGTGCAGGGGCTCATTACGAGCTTTGCATCGCAAACAAATTTCGTCGTCGCCGGGCAGCGTGTCGCCACGGATTCCAATACGCAGTTTGCTCTGCACGACCAAACTTTGGATATCAACCTCTTCGTTAAAATCAAAGGAACATACAACTCATCCGGCGTGCTGGTGGCGAGCAAGGTGGAAGCGAAGCCGCAAAGCTCGGGGAATGACAGTGGCAATGGAAACCGGATCGCCTCGAGCGCAGACATCGTGCGCGGCCTCGTCGACTCCGTCACGGGAACTTCTCTGAGTGTGCTTGGGCTCACCGTGACGACGTCTGTCGACACGACGTTCAACGATAAATCTCAGCAGCGTTTGCGAACGTTCGGCATAAGGGATTTGAGAGCGGGCGACTATGTGGAAGCGCGTGGCGCAGCTGGTAACGCAAATGAGCTGCGTGCAAACGTCATTGAACGCGACAACCCGGAGAATCGCTCGTATCTGCAGGGCGCCGCCAGCCAGGTCGCCTCACCGAATTTAAGCGTGCTCGGCACTATGGTGGCGACCAACCTACAAACTCATTTCATTGGATTTCCAAACAATCCAAGCGGCGCCGACGAATTCTTCAATCAAGTGGCAAATCATACCGTGAAGGTGCAAGGCGCCTTCTCCGCCGGAACTCTGCTTGCCGATCAAGTGCAGATCAGAAAATAAGAGAACACCTGGATCAGGTCGCCGCTTGGAGCTTCGAGTTATACTCTGTAGAACTCCATTGGACATAGAAGTAGCGTCGGCCAACAGCGATTGGAGATCCACTCCCGCCAGCATCGGGCGCTATGATCAAAGTGGGCGAAAGGCTGGTCGTCCGCATATTTCATGTTCCCGGCTGCGAAGAGTGTTTCAAACGGCCCCTCATGAAATTCTTCGGAACCGTCGATCAGCATTACTTGCAATGAGGCATTCGCGTCATAGCGAGTAAAGAATCGCCCATGCACGTCCCACTGATTATTGGAATTGAGCTGCGCAACGGGCTCATTTTGCCGACCGCTTAGAATGGTAGCGCCTTCGACCCGAAAGAAGTCCGCCGGACCAAGTGTGATTTCAGAGCCAAAAGGGCCCGTAAAATAGAGTTTGAGCATGGCTGTTCTCCTTGATCACAGGCGTAGCACGATTTACGCCTACGCACCCGCCAAAGGTGTCGCGATCGGACGAAACCATACTCTTCAATGCTCGGTGTTCTGTGAGAACAGTCCTACGCGTATGTAGCCATCTGCAGACATCGTCCGTTCGCTTCTCATGAGCTGCAATTATCCCTTGACCTAAACCTTGGTTTAGAGTCCATGTCCTTCCGCTTTAGAAGCGTTCTGAGGCTAGGGGGTTGAGTCAATCCAAACAGCATGAGGGCTATCGGCCGGAACAGCCGATTAAATTGGGGCCTTTATACCCATGGCCATTGGGGCCAAGGACCGTCATTAGGTGGCTATTCGGCTTTCCGGGTTATTTCCTGCCGTGGCTGGTTTTCTACTTCGGTCTTGCTGTCGTTTCGTGAACGCATGCGCGCGCGGGCGCTTCGCTTGCGCAGCAAGGCCTGAAGGGACGCAGCAGTACGGCTCAAGTGTTTAACAGGCGTACCGATGAAACCTACAGTCGAGAATCTTCAGTTTGACGCGTGAAAAAAGCTCATCCACCCCGGCGCTGCAATTCACTTGTGCGGCGCATGCTATTTGAATAATGTCCGCGGCCTCGTTCGGGACCGGCTGTCTCGGTCCCGCTTGCAACGAAGGAGCCGGCTTTGCGCACCTCATTTCCCAAACACTACTTGCTTGCGTCCGATTTCGACCAGACGCTGAGCTTCAACGATTCCGGTCACGTGTTGAGCGATCTTCTCGGCGTGAGAGGCTTCCAACAAAAAGTGGACGGCCTTGCGCATAGCAATCTCGTGCAGCAGGGCGGTGAGCTCGCCTATCTCATCCGCCATGACCCCGGCTTTCGGGGCTTGCGGCGCGAGCACCTGATCGAGGCGGGTCGTCAGGTGCGTCTCAAGGCCGCTCTTGCGGCGCTCGTTGATTTTCTCGAGCGCGGGCTCGAACCCTATCGGTTCTCTTTCTATGTCGTTTCGGCCGCGCCGCGCGAAGTAGTTGTTTCCGCGCTGGCGGGCATCGTGCCGCCGGATCATATTTTTGGCACGGAATTCGATTACGATCCAGTATCCGGCGAAGTGTGCGCCATCAAGCGCGTGCCCGCAGGCTACGGCAAAGTCGCCGTGATCGGAGAGCTGGAGCAGCGGCTAGGCGTCGTGCCGGATAGAGTCATCTATGTAGGCGACGGAAGCTCGGACGTGCACGTGATGCTGCATGTGAACAATGGGGATGGATTCACGATTGCCGTTTCAGACAACAGTCAGCTCGCGCGTATCGCCAAGTGCACCGTCGTCAGCGACAACGCATTCAGCGTTCTGGTGCCTGTAATGAATCAGGTGCTCGGCATGCGGACTTCGCAGATCCGTTCGGTGCTCGAGTCAAACGGGTTGATGCTTCACGATTGGGAAAGAGCCCGAACCGATCGCGTGATGATCGGCGAGGCGCAGCCCATGCCGTTGCTCGCAACATGACCGATATTCTCGGATGGGTGGCGACCCTTGTGTTCGTGGGGTCATATTTTTTCGCACGGCCGGCAGCGCTGCGGGCCATGCAGATGCTTGGCGCATTGCTGTGGATGATCTATGGGTTTCTGATCGGCGCAGTTCCGGTAGTTGTTGCCAACGCGCTCGTATTTGCCGCGGCCGCATGGACTGTCTTGCGAAACGGCGCACCTAAACCGGTTTTTGTGCGCCGCAACTGACATTCGCCTTTGGAAAGCGATGCCTCCCCGTGTAACAATGCAGTCATGGGAGGTTGGGCAGCTTGAGTCATCTTCGCGACCTTCAGGGCTGGCTTCAAAGCAGTAAGCTGACCGGGATGGTCATTCCATCCACTGACGAGTTCATTAGCGAGTTTGCCCCGCCCGCTAACAGGCGTTTGCGGTGGGCCACCGGCTTTCGTGGATCGACAGGCATGGCGGTCGTCCTGCGCGACTCAGCTGCGCTCTTCCTGGATGGACGATATTTCGTGCAGGGCAAAGCCGATACTGCGGGAACGGCAATCTCGGTTGAGTCCGCCGCATTGCCGTCGCGCCGTGATTGGCTCAGGGGATCTTTGCCATCGGGCGGACAGCTCGGGTTCGATTCAAGGCTGCACCCGACGCCGGATTTGGCGCAATGGCGCATCCTCGCCGCCGAGCTCGGCTTCGAACTCAAGCTGCTGGCTGACAATCCAATCGATGCGCTATGGTCGCAGGCGCGCCCGCCCGAGCACAAGCCGCCAATCGTCGATTATCCGGTCCGTTATGCCGGCGACGCCTATCAAGTCAAATGTGCTGCTCTTTTAGAGCACATCGAGGCGGCAAGCCTGCAAGGATTTTTGATTGCTGATCCTGAAGATGTTTCCTGGCTGCTGAATGCGCGCGCCGCGGACGAATCGCTCAAGAGCGAAGTGGGCGATTGGCACATCGTGCCCACCTGCACTAGCAGAGTGTTGATACTGCGGGATGGTCGTATTAACTGGTTCGCTGACAAGGAGCGTCTGAGCCCCGACCTTCTGGAGCGCGGCTCGGAAGTCGTTATTGCTCCGCCCGACACGCTTGCCGCAGCGTTACGCAATGCCGCACGGCAAGGGGCTATCGGTGTGGATCCGCGCCGTACTCCTGCAGCGCTTACAGCAATCATTGAAGAAGTGGGCAAGGTAGTCTTCGACGACACCGTCGCACGCCGGCGCTGGCGCAAGCATCCAGTGGAAGTGCAAGGCGCGCGGCGAGCGCATATCGTGGATGCAGTCGCCGTGGTCCGTTTCATGGCCTGGCTCAAACTCACCGTGCCTAAGCGCATTGTCTCGGAGTTTGAAGCGGCGCAAAAGCTCGAAGCATTCCGCGCCGAGCATCCGGACTACAAGGGCGCCTCGATGCCCTTGATGTCCGCCTCCGGTCCCAGCGGCGCACAGCCGCACTATGTTCCGCGCCCCGAGGGAAGTCGCAATCTCAACGATCATCCGATCTATTGGATGAATTCAGGCGGCCAGTATCTCGGCGGAACGACTGACAACACCTTGACGCTCGCCCTCAGGGCTCCAGAGGCCAAGCATGTGCGGGCTCATACATCGGTGTTGCAGAGCTATATCGCTCTGGCAAAAGCCTGCGTTCCGGTTGGAACCTATGGCGTGCAACTGGACGCCATCGCACGCCAGCCGCTGTGGCGCGAAGGGATGGATTTCGCCCATGGCGCCGGGCACGGCGTGGGCAACTATCTCAATATTCACGAAGGGCCAAGCATTGGACGGGAGCTTGGGCCCACAACCACGGTCCCTATCGAGCCGGGAATGGTGGTCACCAACGAACCGGGCTATTACGTAGCGGGGGATTTTGGGCTGCGCATCGAAAGCCATATGGTCGCGGTGGCCTCGCGCCATCCGAATTTCATCGAGTTTGAAACTATCTCGCGCCTTCCCATCGATCCTCGCCTAGTTGACTTCGAGCGGCTTTCGCCCGCCGAGCGTCATTGGCTCGCCGATTATCATCGCACCGTACTCAAGGATCTTGCGCCGTTGCTCGATACGGGCTCGGCGGCGTGGCTTCGTGCGCTCGTTCAGACTGTGGTCAATATGGCGGGCGCCTAGCAGACTATGAAGTCGCAAGTCGAGCTGACGTGCCGGGGTCGGGCCTGCGCACCCGGGCGACCATCTGCGTGGGGGTATCGACAGGTCGGACGAGCTGGTCACAACGATCGGCCGCCCGGACATTTCTTTGTAGCCCAGATCCGAGAACGAACATTGGGCGCAAAAATTGCTACCTCCGGCGCCGTTTGCAGGGGGGGTTATGGATGCATCTGCGGTTTTATGACGCTGCCGGGGATACGGCGGCGCAATTCGAGGCGACGGATTTACACATCACCGGAGGGGTAATCTGACGCTGCGGGCCAACGGCGTTGGCTTCGCCCAATACAGCGAACAGCGCGACATGTGGCAGGGGTTGATGCGCCCCATCTGGTGGCAGACGATGCGCATTATCGGCGCTTCTCCCGTTTGCGCCTTCGCCAATGAGTCAAACGTCGTACTTTTCAATCCATGGGATTCCGTTCCATCTATTGGCAGCTACCCTAAAATTTCTGACGCGGGCACATAAAGTGCGTCCAGCTCAGTCGTGGCTAAACCTCGCAAGCTTTCCACCTATCGAGCCAAGCGCGACTTCACCAAGACCGCCGAGCCGAGCGGCGCGCGTAAAGTTGCCCATTCGAGCCAGCTCCGTTTCGTCATCCAAAAACACGCAGCCCGCCGTCTCCACTACGACTTTCGCCTCGAGCTCGATGATGTTTTCAAATCCTGGGCGGTGACGCGCGGCCCTTCGCTGAACCCCAGAGACAAGCGCCTCGCCGTCGAAGTCGAAGACCATCCGCTCGACTATGGAGATTTCGAAGGCACTATCCCCCAAGGGCAGTATGGTGGCGGTACGGTGATGCTATGGGACCGCGGCTACTGGATTCCCGAAGGCGATCCGCATGCCGGCCTGCGTTCCGGCAATCTCAAATTTTCGCTCGAAGGCGAACGGTTGCACGGTAGCTGGGTACTGGTGCGGATGCGCTTCGATCGCGGCGGCGGCAAGCGAACCAACTGGTTGCTCATCAAACATCGCGACGCAGCTGCGCGTGACGATGAACTGCATGAGGAAGAAGACGACCGTTCTATTGCTTCGGGACGCGCCATGCAGGATATCGAGGCTGGCCGCGGCAAAGGGCCGAAGCCATTCATGCGGGCGAAGAAAAAAGCGGCAAAAGCCAATGCTGTCTGGCGTTCGAATGCAGCGGAAAAGAATTCAAGCGTGAGAAAAGCTCCAGCCGCCGTCATGGATGTCTCTATCTCGAAACCTGACAAAGCGCTATGGCCCGACGCCAACGACGGCAAACCCGTCACGAAGCTCGACCTCGCCCGCTACTTTGGCGCCATCGGTGAATGGCTGCTGCCGCATATCGAAGGCCGCCCCTGCTCCATCGTGCGCGCGCCGGATGGCGTCACCGGCGAAAAATTCTTTCAGCGGCACGCGATGCAGGGCAGTTCGGATCTATTCGACTTCATCAAGGTTTCGGGAGACCGCAAGCCTTATCTGCAAATAGACCGCATCGAAGCGCTAGCCGCTGTGGCGCAAATCGGCGGGCTGGAGCTGCACCCCTGGAACTGCGAGCCACACCGGCCCGATGTCCCCGGCCGACTGGTGTTCGATATCGATCCGGCGCCCGAGGTGGCGTTCGGCGAAGTCATCAAAGCCGCGAAGGAATTGCGCGAGCGCCTGGAAAAACTGGGGCTGATCACGTTCTGCAAGACCACCGGCGGTAAAGGCCTGCATGTGGTCACCCCGCTCAAACAGCCGCGCAAGGGCCATCTCGACTGGCCCGCTGCGAAGACTTTCGCTCAAACGGTGTGCGCACAGATGGCGTCGGACAACTCCGAGCGCTATCTCATCAACATGTCCAAGGCGGCGCGTGAAGGCAAGATTTTCCTCGACTATTTACGCAACGACCGCATGGCCACTGCGGTAGCGCCGCTCTCGCCTCGCGCGCGTGAAGGAGCCCCGGTTTCAATGCCATTGATCTGGGCGCAGGCCCGCGCCGGGCTCGATCCCAAGCGCTATACCGTGCGCACTGCGCCAGCCTTGATTGCCAAGAGCAAAGCCTGGCAGGAATACTGCGATTCCCAGCGTCCGCTCGAGGCGGCGATTCGCAAGCTGCTGAAAAATTAAAGCCAGCCTTTCCTCTTGAATACGAAATAAGGCACCACTGCGGTCACGGCCATCATGCCGAGCGCTGTCCACGCTCCCCAGCTTTCATGCAGCCACGGCAAATGATCGAAGTTCATGCCATAGAAAGTGCCGATTACGGTGGGCGGCAGCAGGAAAAGCGTAACCACCGAGAATATTTTGAGAATATTGTTCTGGTCGATCGTCACCATGCCGAGCGTTGCGTCGAGCGCAAACATCACTTTGTCGCCGAGGAAAGAGGCGTGGTCGCTCATGGCAAGCACATCGCGCGAGATCGTACGCAGACGCGTGCGCGCATCCTGAGTCACCGGACCATTGGCGGTCTGTTGCAGGAATACGAGCAGCCTTCCCAGGCTGACCAGACTTTCCCGCGCCTTCGACACCAGCTCACCGCTTTGCCCCACGCGGCCGAGCACAGCGCGGAAATCGCGTGGCGCTGCGCGTCTGCGGCGCGTGGGAGCGAAAACATCTGCCGAGATGGAATCCAGATCGCTACCCACCCGCTCGATGACGTCCGCGATACGGTTGACAATGGACTCGAGCAAGCCCACCAGCACCATCACCGCGGAAGCGCACACGCTGGGATGGGTCTGCGCGTAGGAAAGAAACCGCCGGAAAGGCAATGGATCGGTGTAGCGGTTGGTCACCAGCTTGCCGCCCGCGAGGATGAACGTGACCTGCGTGCTTTCCGGTAAATCAGTATCGAGCTTGGTGACGATAGTCGCCGTAAGAAATAGCGCGTTGTCTTCCTCATAGAAACGGTTTGACGCTTCGATCTCGCGCATTTCCTCGCGCGTGGGCACATCCACGCCTAGCGCGTCTTCGACCTGTTTCTCTTCTTCCGGCGTAGGCTCAAGCAGATCGAACCACAGCGCTTCCTTTAGCAGAGTTGCATCGGGTGGTCCTTCGATGCGAACCAATCCCTGCGGACGCGCCACGAATACGCTTAGCATTTTCGGCGCTCAATAGCCGAACGGATTCAGCGGCGCCTTTCGCTGGCAGCGAGATAGTCGATAAGCTGGATCAGCTGGCTCGGGCCGCCCGCCATGCCCACATCCGTGGTGTATTTGCCGTTAACGATGATCTGAGGCACGCCCTCCACGCGATAGCGCTGCGTCTTCTGATCGGCGCGTTGCAGGTTCGATGCGACGCCGAAAGAGTTGTACGCGTCCATGAATTTTTTGGCGTCGACGCCGTGCGCCTTCGCAAAGGCCAGCTGCAGGTCGAGGGACTCGGCCTCTGTTTTGCCCAGCAGAGTGTTCTTGTCCTTGTGAATGGTATCGAACACCTTCTGATGCAAATCATGCCGCCCCAGCGCTTCAAGCGTATAGAACAGCTTGGCATGCGCGCGATGGCCGGGGCTCCACATAACCGGTACGCGCACCAGCTCGATATAGCCGGGCTTGTTCTTGAGCCAGCTCATCATATAGGGCTCAAGATCGTTGCAATGTGGACAGCCGTACCAGAACACCTCAACGACTTCGACCTTGCCTGCGCTCACATCGGTCGGCTGTGGAGGAACCAGCGGCTTGTAGTTGACGCCGAGCTTCCACTTGTCGTTCGGCAATTGTTGATTCGTCGGCAGCGCGGCGAGATGCTCCAGCGAAGCGTCTCCGCGCTCTTCAGAGGTGGCATCCCCCACCGTTTCCTGCGCGGCCGTGGCTTGTTGAGATTCGGCTGTTTGCGGCGCCTTAGCCGCAATCTGCTGCTTCGCCGCCTGCGGCGCCGGTGCATTGTCCCGCCCGCAAGCAGTGACGCTGAGGGTCAAAAGCAAAATGGAAACGAGCGGTCGGAACATGGCGGGCTCCGTAGGTTCAGCGCAGACCCTGAATATATGAAGCGAGATTGCGGACGTCTTCCGGCGAGAGGCGTTTGGCGATGGTAAGCATCATCTGCCCATTGCGACTGGCCTTTGCCGCATCCTGCGCGCCCTGATAGCGCGCGCCGGTGGCGTAATCGTTGAGTTGCTTCACCGTGTACACCGCGTGCTGAGCTCGCAGCGCCGGGTAACCTGCCGCCGGATTGCCATTGCCCACTGGGCCATGGCAGGCGATGCAGGCCGGAATACTCCGCGCCCCATCGCCACGGCGATAAAGCTGTTCACCCGCCTGCCAGTAAGAAGGATCGGCCTCCAGCCCCGCCGGCGTTTGGGCGGCGTAATACACAGCGAGATCCGCGATGTCTTTGTCCTGGAGTGTGGCGGCCATGGGCTGCATCACGGGGTTATTGCGCACGCCGGCGCGGAACAACCGCAGCTGCTCGGCGATATACATGGCGTTTTGCCCCGCGAGCACGGGCCACTCGGGATTGGTGCTATTGCCGTTGAGACCGTGGCAGGCAAGACAGACGCCGGCTTTCGCCGCGCCGTCCTGAGCAGAGCCTTCGGTGAAGGGCAGGGGATCGGCAAGCGCAGTGCTCATCACTACGCAGCTCAACCAGAGGACTCTCATCCTTTTGAACATTGGCTTCTTTCGCATGCAGGAGCGGGATTTGAGGGCGACGGATTGTACACTACCGCGGTGAGTCGCTTTCCAGACGTTCGTTTCATGATCAGCGCAGCCGCGCCGGCCCAGTTCCCTGAAGACGCAGGCGTGGAAGTGGCTTTCGCCGGCCGTTCGAACGCCGGCAAATCGAGCGCCATCAACGCGATTACACAGCGGCGCGCTTTGGCGCGCACCAGCAAGACTCCGGGACGCACGCAGCTGCTGAATTTTTTCGAGCTTGGAGCAGGACGGCGCATCGTGGACTTGCCGGGCTACGGCTATGCGGACGTGCCGGACCGCGAACGACGAAAATGGGCGCCGCTCATCGACTCGCTTAGGCCGCGGGATTCGCTGCGCGGATTATTTTTGATTGTGGACTCCCGCAGAGGCCTGTCTTCGGCGGACGAAGAGCTCATCTCATGGGCGCAGGGCATGCCGGTGCACGTGTTGCTGGCCAAAGCAGACAAATTGAATCGGAAAGAAGGCGCCGAGGTATTAAGAGCGGCCTCGCGGGTGATCGCGAGCGTGCAGCTATTTTCCGCGCATGCCGGGACCGGCGTAGACGAAGCGCAGCGCGTGCTGCAAAGCTGGTTGGCGGATTCTTAAAAAAATACCCCGGACGATTTCTTGCGAAATCGCCGGGGCATACTAGCCCGGCACAGGTCTCATGAACCGGGTAACCCGCTCAGGGAGGGAAGCGGGGAACGGCCCGAAGGACATTCGCGGTTTTAGAGCAAACCCCGCTTTTGAAAGTTCCGGAGCTTTTAGAGGAAAGTCCAGGTAGCGCCGAGCGTCAGCAGCTCAACACCGTCGGTGTGGTCGACGTCGAACTGCTCGTACTCGAGCCGGGCCGCGAGACTGCCCAGATGAACCTGCACCCCCGCACCGTAAGCGAACTCGGTGCCGCTATCATCAAGATCGAAGAGTCCAGTGGCGCTGGCATTGGTTTCCCAGCGGGCAAGGCCTGCTTTCGCGTACACATCGACTACCGGGATGGGTAGGAAGCCGACGGCATAAGCTGTGAAAGCCTTGGCATCTGCGTCGAAACGCACGCCGCCGACGGTGCGGCTTTCATCGCCCAGGTCGTCGTAATTGAGCTCCACGGCGAACATGTCGATGGGGCGGAAGCCGGCGATGACCTTCCAGGCGGTGTTGTCTAGCTTGAAGTCGTTGAGATTGCCAGTGTCGAAATCGTCGCCAACATTGTCGAGCTTGGCCTGGGTAACGCCCGCGCCCAGGTAAAAACCGTTGTCGGCAGCCTGCGCGAGACCGCAGAGCGACGCCAAGGCTAGAGAAAACATAAGCTTACGCATAGGAGACTCCGTTGTGAAAAAGCAGCGGAGAAGGACTAGCTAGTGGCGTGCCTGAAGGATGCCCCCTCCCTGCCCTCCCCCGTGAAACGGGGGAGGGTTGGGTGGGGGCATCCTCAGTGCGCTTCGTCCCAGTTCGCGCCAGTGCCGATATCCACCTTAAGCGGCACCTTTAACTCCCCGGCGTTCACCATTCGCTCGCGGATCGCTGCCGCCACTTCATTCACCGCGTCCTCACGCACTTCCATCACAAGCTCGTCATGCACCTGCATGATCAGCCGCGCCGGCGCATCTTCGCGCTCGAGCCAGCTGTCCACCGTAATCATGGCGCGCTTGATGATGTCCGCTGCCGTGCCCTGCATGGGCGCATTGATGGCCGCGCGCTCCGCGCCCTGTTGCTGTTGTTTGTTACGGGAGCGGATTTCCGGCAAATACAAGCGCCGGCCGTACACCGTTTCCACATAGCCGGCGTCGCGCGCCTGATTTCGCGTCTCGTCCATGAAGCGCTTCACTCCGGGATAGCGCGCGAAATAGCGATCGATATATTGCTGCGCGGAGGTACGATCGATCTCCAGGCGTCGCGCCAGACCGAAGGTGGACATGCCGTAGATCAGACCGAAGTTGATGGTCTTGGCCTGGCGGCGCTGATCGGCGTCCACGCCTTCAAGCGACACTCCAAAGATTTCCGCGGCCGTGGCCTGGTGCACGTCGCGATCCTCGGCGAACGCTGCAAGCAGGCCTGCGTCGCCGGACAGATGCGCCATGATGCGCAGCTCAATCTGTGAATAATCCGCGGCCATGAGCACATACCCGGGCGGTGCGATGAAGGCCTGGCGGATGCGGCGGCCTTCGGCGCGCCGGATCGGGATGTTCTGCAGATTGGGATCGGTGGAAGACAAACGCCCCGTTTGCGCGACTGCCTGGTGATAACAAGTGTGGATGCGGCCGGTGCGCTCGTTGATCTGCTCGGGCAGCTTGTCCGTGTAAGTGGATTTGAGCTTGGCGAGCGTGCGGTAGTCGAGGATGATGCGCGGCAGAGGATAGTGCTGCGCCAATTCCTCCAGTACATCTTCCGCGGTGGAAGGCTGCCCGGTGGGCGTCTTGCGAATGACCGGCAGTTTCAATTTCTCAAACAGAATCTGCTGCAGTTGCTTGGGCGAATCCACATTGAGCTCGTAGCCTGCTTCCTTGCAGGCGAGCGTATGCAGCTCCTGTAATCGCCCGGAAATCTCGCGGCTTTGAATTTTCAACAGGCCGCGGTCCACGAGCACGCCGCGATGCTCCATGCGCAGCAGCACGGGCACGAGCGGCTGCTCGATTTCCTGATACAGGCTTTCGAGCGCCGGCACTGTCTTGATTTGCGGCCACAGCGCCTGATGCAAGCGCAACGTCACATCCGCGTCTTCCGCGGCATATTCTGCGGCGCGATCCACAGGCACTTGATTGAACGTGAGCTGCTTTGCTCCCTTGCCTGCCACATCCTCGAACTTGATGGTGCTGACGCCCAGATAGCGCGCAGCGGCGCCGTCCATGTCGTGGCGCGTGGCGACACTGTTCCACACGTAGGATTCGAGCATGGTGTCGAAGCGCATGCCAGCGAGGCGAATGCCGTGGTTCGCGAGCACGTGCGCGTCGTATTTGAGATGGTGGCCGACCTTGCTGCGCTCGGGATCTTCGAGGATAGGTTGCAATGCCGCCAATACTTTTTCGCGGTCGAGCTGATCCGGCGCCCCGGCGTAGTCATGCTTCACCGGCACGTAGGCGGCGACGCCCGGCTCGACGCTGAAAGAAACCCCGACGATTTCGGCCTTCATGTAATCCAGGCTGGTGGTTTCGGTATCGAACGCAAACAACGGCGCATTGCGCAACGCTTCAATCCAGCGTTCGAGCTGCGCCCACTCGGTAACGGTCTCGTAACGCTTTTGTATTTCGATAGCTGGCGCAGTCGGCGCCGCCGTTTCTTCAATCTTCGCTCCCTCCCCCGCTTCGCGGGGGAGGGCCGGGGTGGGGG
>Ga0065707_10081934_pt1 | contig 28837 bp, 21 predicted proteins | sample SwiRhicommuniRL3_FD_59094 | JGI IMG/M metagenome (GOLD analysis project Ga0065707, IMG submission 59094) | Switchgrass rhizosphere bacterial communities from Rose Lake, Michigan, USA - RL3 v2 (version 2) | ecosystem: Host-associated > Plants > Roots > Rhizosphere > Soil | place: East Lansing...
GACGCTGAGCGCCTGCCACATGTCCTGGTAGACAGATAGACAGTGGACGGCGCGCCAGTCGCTTTCGTCCTTGGGCGTGAATACCGCCGACGGATCCTGCTCCAGCACCGCAGTTTTCAGATCGAGCAGGTCGAGTTCCGCCTGGAGCAGCGGCTGGAGATTCAGCTGGCGCGGCGCATCCACGAATCGTCCGGAGAAAGGAATGCGAATGCCGAACAGCCGGCGTGCCGCATGCCATGACAGCAACGTGAGCGACAGCAACAGGGCCAGCGCTCCCGCGATGAGTACCGCTTCGCTGCTCCACGAGTAGCGCAATTGGGTGAGTTCGCGGTCGCGTTTCAACACGGCGCCGCTGTCCGATGTCGAGACCGGCAGGGCGACCTTGATGCGATAACCATCGTCGCTGCTCGACCACGACGACACGGCGTGCCTGGTTGCCGCCAGGTCGCATGCAGTAGCTTTCTCGGGAACAGCCGATGGGTCGCCGATATCGTTGTCGACCCAGGCCCGTTGCAGATGCCGATCGGTGGATAGCAGCCATATCAGGCGGCGAAACATTCCGAGCGCAGGGGGACCGCCTTGGGTCAGCCATGGATCGGTGGGAAACGCGGTCACTTCCCACACCATGCTGTTGCGGTCGCCGCGCAAAACACAGCCATTGCTGAAGCCCGGCACCGGCCGATTGCTGAAAATTCTCGCGTCCATGCGCAAGCCTGCGGTACTGTCGCCCGATGAGTGCCGCAGGTCGCGGGCCATCACTCGATAGCGATGCTCCACGTCATCGCCAGCCTGCTTGAGTTCATCGCCGATGAGCGCCTTCACGGAAGCATCGTGATAGTCGACGGCGAGCCACAGGGTAGGCACGACCGCGACGATGCACATCACGCAGACCATGCAGGACACGAACTCGTTCTGCCAGCGCTGCACGCTATTGTTCCTGACGACGCCTCGCATTCGGGCCAGCAGCAGGCTGCCCGCTGCGACCACGATCAATGCAAGGAAGATCGTCGAGTAGCCGGCGCCGTTGAGCCGGCCGATCGCGAAGGTGGCGCACAAGGCCAGGGCGGCGATCATGCACAGGGCGAACGATCCGTAGTACGTGTATCGCCGCCATTGCGGCCAGATCCATGCAAGCAGTTCCAGGTCGGGTCGTCCGGACACGGCCACGATGATGCCGCTCACGAGGAGGATCACGACAGCAGCGCAGGCGAAGTAAGTCGCCAGCGTCGCGTTCGCGGTCTGCAGGACGGCAACGCCGATCGGTTCGTTGGAGTAGAACACCACGATGCCCCAGGGGACGCCGGAGACGGGCCGGTAGTAGAAGCGCTGGGGCTCGCCCATGTAGTTGCCGTCGAAGTGATCTTCCTGGGCGATCCGGTTGAGGCTCCATCGCGATGCGCGCTTGCTCATTGCCGTACGCAGCGACGCGTTCGCCTGGGTCTCTACCAATAGATTTTCCGCGAGGCTGCGTTTGTCGTTGCTATGGAACAGCACGGTGCCGCTGTTGCTGTCGACGATGGCGAAGCGCAACAGCGGCGGGCGTAGGGATGTCGTCAGTGCGTAGGCGCGGCTGTCACCCGTGATGACACCGGTGCGCTTGCCGGCTTCGATTCTAGGCACGGCCAGCTGCAGTACTCTTGCTGCATCGGTGCGATTGAACAATCGCTGCGCGACGAAACCGTTTGCAGGTTCCTGCAGGTCCAAGGTCTTCCATTGCTCGTCCTGCCAGCGCCCCGCGGGCCGCCACTCTTCTTCCGCCCTGACGGCTTTGAAGTATTCGCGATCGTGCAGATCGAGCGCTCGCGGCTGTGTCGTGAGTTCATACAGATCCAGGGCGACGCCGAAACTCCTGCCATCTTGATCCAACGCCGCGGTGTTGTGCAGGCGCGGCCATGCTCCAGCGTGCTGCCCGAGCTGTTGCCGCAGTTGCGCAATCGTAGTCGAGTCGGTGAGCGAGGCACTTTTGGCGTAGTCGTTCGCAAGCCGATCCAGCAGCTGCGTATCGTCGCTCAGTTCCTGGAGCAGCTCGCGCTCCAACTGGTAAGCATACGTCTCGGAGGCCCGATCGGCCCACAGCCTCAGCCTGTGACTGCTCCAGGTGGAGAAGCCGATCACCGCCAGCACCGCGGGGATCAGCAGCAACGCGATCACGACGGCGATCACCTGCGCCGGCGAAATCGGATCCTGCGCCGAGGAGAACTTCAGGCTGAGCAGCGGCCAGCCAAGAATGGTCAGCAGCACCAGGATCGTGATGGCGAGACGGCCGCTGGGCCCGAGCGCGGCCGATAACGATTGCAGGATGTTCTGGTGCCGCACACCGATCAGGTACAGAGTCGCGTGCTCCTTGCCATCGATCGCCACCGGATATCGCGCTTCGAACGGTTGCACGAAGACGCGGTAGTCTTCGCCGGCGATCACATCGTCGAACACGACGGGTCGGGAAGGATTCGTCCCGGCGGGCTTCGCTTCTTTCCTGGCGTCGCTCTTATCCTCGTGAGGGCGTGACGCACCTTCTTCTTCGCTCGCGTGCTGTAACAGTGTCGTCGCATCCGGGATAGTCAGCCCGTCGGCTCTCGCATCCTGCAACTCGACACGCGTTTCTTCGCGGCTGCGGCCGTGGATCTGCGCCACCGTGCGGCCTTCCCGCGTGGCCAGGATCACATCATCGAAGAACTCCTGGACGATGAAGGTGGGCAGGTGCTGCAGCAGATCGCCGCTCAGCGCAAGGTTGCGTCCCGACAGGCAGCGACGGACGCTGAAGTGTCGCGACGATCCCTGGGCTTCGACTGCGAACGCGGGCCGCGTCGGATTGGTCGCTGCCGTGCAGGCCTCGACATCCAGTTGCAGCCCTTCGAGGGCGAGACTCGCGAGGTAGCGAGCGGTAACGTTCGGTTCCAGGTTGGCTCTCGCGGGCACCAGCTGCAGCAAGCTGCCCATCGTGTCCTGCAGGTTGTCGAACTGCCCGGTGATCTCACCGAGGGCGCGGAAAGCGCGTTCGTCGTTCACCGTGCTGCCGCGAAAGAATTTGAGTGCGTAGTAGCTGCAGCCGGCTACCAGGCACGCGGCTACCGCTGCAATGAGCAAGGGCAGCCAGCGAGCCGGCCGCCGCTCCGGTTCGGACTGCGCATCTGTCCTGGCTGCATCTGTCTTGGGACGGGTGTCGGCCATGGCATGTTCCCCTATGCCTTATCGTTGCTACCGTGGCGTCATTCAAAACGGTTTCGCCTGCCGAAAGCATTGCCCCAATGGTCCTTGCACCGACCTGCGGCCAAGCGATAGATAGCGTCCAGGGTAGACGACGGGCAGATGCTGCGAGTGAGCCAAGACATGTCAACAGCGACGGCCGAGATCATGGATGGAATTCAGCGGGGCGCAGTCGCCGCGATCCTGCATGTCGCCGCAGCGAACGCTGCCGCGGCCCGGGAAATTGCCCGCGAATTCATGGCGGCCGCGGAGACGATCAAGGCGCAGTCCGAACGCATACCGCTATCGTCGGCGGTCGCCGTCGCGTTTGCGACCGGGCTGTCGAGGGAACAACTCTTCAGACTTTCGGGCCAGGGCAGCACGAGGACCCAATTGCTCGATACCGTCAGGCGCAGTGCGACGCTGGTGGCGCAGCTCGGCGAGGCGGAACTGGAACGTTATCGGCGGGTGGTGATCGAGGCCGCCGATCGCGCTGCGAGGGAAGTGAAGGAGAGCGAGTTCTTCAGCCGGCGCCGCAAGACGCGGTCGGAAGCGCAGGCCATAGGCGAGATCAGGGCGGCGCTGGCTGGGACGACGACGGTACTGCGTCGGCCGCTGCCGCCGCTCGATAGGGCCAGAAGGCCGCTAGAAGTGACATCCATGCCGGCACGCACGTAACGCACATCGCTCTGCCCCCCGGCGATCGAGCACGCCGAAGCGCTGGCCAGGGGGTTCCAGTTGGGCTGCACCCGGCAGGGGCGGCGATGCCCGTCGATCCAGTCAGCCGCCAGATCTGGATAGGCAGCGCAACATAGGTGTTCGGTTGAACAAAACCTGGGCGTTACCGGCTCCTGTGGACTGCGGCGCGTTAACTCCCGACATCAAGCACGCTATTGACACGTCTATCAACGGCGCGTGCAGAAAAAAACAGCGGAAAACAGCGCTATTTCCCGCACAAACTGGCTACTATTCCCGCAGGGAGCGGCCCTGGTCGGCCGTCCCAATCAAAACAAGAGTCGGGTTACAGACGAGCCTGGGAAGGGACTCGTCGGAGGCACCGGGTCATGCAGTGGCGCAGTCCGTCGCGAATCGCGATGCTGGGGCTGGTCGTGTGTCTTGTTCTAGCGGGCGTATTCTGGCTGATTCCCCACGACAAGACGGTCATGCGCGCAATCCAAGTGCGGCCAGTCGATAGCGTTGCTTCCTGGCCGGGCAAGCAAAAGCGCTGGGGCCTGGTCATTGGCGTCGATCGCTACGCCGATACGCAGATCACCACGCTTGGCGGTTCCTCCAACGACGCCAAGTCCATCGCCGATGCGCTGGTGCGCTACGCCGGATTTCCGAAGGACCAGGTGATCCTGCTGTCCTCCGATCAACCGGCCGAGCGGCAGCCTACACGCGGCAACATCCTGCGACGGCTCTCCAACCTGGCGTCGGTGATTCCGCCCGATGGCCTGCTGTTCCTGTCCTTCGCCGGCCATGGCATGGAACGCAGCAATCAGGCATTCCTGCTGCCTTCCGATGCCCAGGTGAGCAACGATGTCGACCTGCTGGAGCAGACGGCGATCAATGTGGCGCAGATCAAGGATCGCATTCGACGCACGGGCGTGAAGCAAGTGGTGCTGGTGCTGGATGCATGCCGCAACGATCCGGTGGGCCGCGCGAACGCGGACAATCCGCTCACCGAGACCTACGTGAAGGGTTTCAATTTCGATGTCCACAATCGTGAGGTCACGGCCTTCGCGACGCTGTATGCGACCGCGGTCGGCGAACGGGCTTACGAATACACCGAGAAACGCCAGGGCTATTTCACCTGGGAACTCGTGGAAGGGTTGAAGGGCGCGGCGGCCAACGACAAAGGGGAAATCACTCTGTCTGCGCTGCTCACGTACGTGCAGGATCGCGTGCCCAAGCACGTTTCCGCGGACCTGGGCTCGGGGAAAGAACAGCGGCCGTTCGCCGATATCGGCGGCTACCAGGCCGATCAACTGGTGATCGCCGTGGCCTCCCTGCAGCCGGTCGTCGCTAAATCCGCATCGAAAGGACCGGCGCGGTCGGACGCGGCTGCATTCGAGCTGAGCTATTGGGAGACGATCAAGGCCAGCAACGATCCGGCCGATTTCGAATCGTATCTGCGCCGCTATCCCGATGGACAGTTCACAGACCTGGCGATGCGGCGCAGTCGCGGCGGCAAGGGCAGCAGCATCGAACAGCAAGAGGACTCGGCTACCGTCGGCGCATCGGGCAACGTGGTTGCGCCCGCCGAATCCTTCAGCGGGTGGGGCAAGTCGGTGGACTCGTTGCTGGCGGAAGCGCAGACCCGCCTGGCCAGCGGTGCGCTGGTGCAGCCGGCGGGGTCGAGCGCAGCCGATAAGTACCGCACTGTCCTGAAACAGCAGCCGGGAAATCCAGAAGCGTTGATCGGCATGCAGCGCATCGCCGATACGCTGATCGGCAACGCGGAGCGCGCCCGCAAATCGGACGACGTCGATGGAGCGCTGCGTTTTCTGGATCAGGCGCGATCGGTCCAACCGAATCATCCGAAACTGGCGCGGCTGCAAAGCGATCTGAACGAACGCAAAGTCAAACTCGCGCGCCGTGCCCAGGAGAACGAGGTCGAGGCGGGACAGCACATCGCCAAGGCAAAAATCTACCTGGATCGCGAACTCAGCCTGCGCAACATCGGCGAAGCCAACGATCACTACGACGAAGCGATCTCCCTGTCGCCCACGGTGGCCGACCTGCCGTCGGTTCGTAAACGAATTCTCGATGGCTACGCCGCCGCCGCGCAGCAGGAACTCAATGCGAGCCAGCCATCGCGGGCGCTGAAAGTTCTCGTCTACGCACGCAAGCGCAACATGTCGAGCCCGTCGCTCGAAAAACTGGACGGGACGATTCAGCAGCAGGTGGCGAAGCGTTGATCCCGGACTATTCAGCGCTGGGAATAGCGCTCCCATACGTCGACCACTTTCCCAGGATCTCGTGGACCACCGGTACGCCCACGCGATAATTGGCTTCGTACGCGGCCAGCTGTCCGGGTGCTTCGTCGCCAATCGTTGCTAGCGCGTCGACGCCGGGCGGAGGGCCTGAAGGATTGCTGGCCGTGCGCAGCACCATCACTCGCTGCAGATCGACGAACTCGAGTTTCGCGAACGTCTTCATCTGGCGCGCTGCCGACTGACTCTCCATGTTGGTCATCGCGAAGACGCCTTTGCCGTTGGTCCACAGCTTCACCCAGTCGCGTGCCCACTGAGTGCGGCGCGGTCCGTGCCAATACCTTACCGAGCCGAGCGTTTCACCCATGAGTACGAAGGGTGGGCGCTGTGCGTTCGGAAATCCTTTCCACGCAGCGCGCTGTTGCTTGAGCGCCGGCGTGTCGGGGATCGCGACATTCCTGGTGAGATTGAACGCCCAGCGCGCCAGGCCTTGATTCAATGGGTATGCCATGCCGAGTTCTTCCGGCGATTCCACCGAGCCGAAGCTGTTCGCATCGGTGGGCAAGGTGTTCGGCTGCATCGAGCCGATGGCGAACAGGCCATAGGGCCAGCCGTTGGGAATTTCGCGATCGTCTATCTCGCGCAACTCATCGCCATTGACGACCCATCTCGCCCACGCCGCGCTACCGACTGAAGCGACTTCGGGATCGGCGCCGGAAATGCCGGTGAACAGCCAATACGTCTTGCTGAAATCGAAACGCGGATCGAGCACGAACGCGTACAGGTTCTCGAGCAGCAAGCCATACAGTCCCTGCTCGTTGCGGCGGACCCTGCCGGTGGCGCCGCGAACGTTGAGCGTCTCATCGAGATGCTCGCGCTCCACCCACAACTGATATTCGCCGGGCTTGTCGCCGAGGTCCTTGCCGTTCTCGAAGTTGGCGACGACAACCATTTTGACTGGCACCGGCTTGGTGTCCGCCGCGACGGCGGCGGTGCCAGCGATGAACCCGAGTAACGCTACAAGCGACACGACTGACAGCACCAAGAATGGAGGGGAAGGGCGCATTTCAACCGGCCTGCATGAAGCATTTCTTGCGATGCCGCACTGTGAACAGAACCGCAGCGCCAGGCAAGTGTCAGCCAGGCAGGAGCGCACTGCCTGCATCGTTGTGCATTGAGGGACTCGTATGGAGGGTGGGGGGGTGCTACTGCCGTAACTACCGAGCACTGCTCCGACCGCCGGGCTCACACTGAGATAAACCGCGGAGACGCGACAGGTACCTACGATGCCCGGCAGGGCGGATCGAGGTCACGCATCATCAAGACGCACAGCGTAATTCCGCGGAAAGGCTATTCCGAGGACGTGTCATGTTGAATCTTTCCCGTCGCGTCGGCGAGTCGATTCTGATCGGCGACGATATCGTCATCACGATCCTGGCGGTGAAGGGCAGGCAGGTCAGGATCGGGTTGTCCGCCCCCGAGGGCGTCAGCATTCATCGTGAGGATGGCCCGGCTCTCTCGGTAGTCAGGGACGATCACCCTGCGGGGCCCGCCACCGAGTAGACCGTCAGTTCAACAGTCGCTTCTTCTCCGGCAAGGTGGCGAATACACGCTTGGTGTCTTCGGCCGCCCGGTCGATTTCACGCAGGCGCTTGGCTCGCTCCATCGGATCGGGAACAGTCGCTTTGGTGTGCTGGCGCAACCGCTCGACCAGTTCGTCCATCTTGTCGGTCTTCATGGGTGGCCTCTGTCTGGTTCAGATCAGGCTCGACTCAAGCTCGTCGATTCGGGCAGTAAAAGTACATGTCGCGTCCTGCCGAACCATGCGCCTTGCCCGATGTGTAAGACACGTGACAGCGAGGCTTTTAACAGCCTAGTCCGTGGAAATACGCAGCGAATTATTGCTCCAACGACGTCATTGGCTCAGCCATGCGGCCTAGATGCCTGAATGCCGTTGGAAATTTCGATTTCTGCGCCGATTGTTGCGTTACGAGAATTTACTGCAAGCGGGCGTCGTCACCGCTCCCGGGCCCGGCAACGAAGCGGGAAAACTGCAGTCTCGTGACGGTCGTCGTGACGATTCGGGTGTCGCGATAATTTCAAGCGGCGGGTGTGCCGCCGGCTCGCCCGACCATCGCTGTAATTTTTTCCAGGAGCTGGTCGAGCTGCGCAGCGTTCGTGCCGCGGATGACGAGCGTGGTGCCGAAGCGGCCTTCGTTATTGAAAGGATAGCTGCCGATGTCGATGGCAGGATGATCCGCCTGCAATTGCCGCAGCGGTTCGGCAATGGCGCTCTCGCCGAGATAGGCAGTGACCGAACGCGACTGCAGCACGGCGCCGCCGGTCAATCTGGATCGCAGGCTCGCCAGCATGGCTCGCATCACGGCAGGGATGCCGGCCATGACATGGACATTGCCGATGAAAAATCCCGGCGGTCCGCCAGTACTGTTGTCGATCAATCCGGCGCCGCGAGGCACCAGGGCCATGCGCAGGCGCGATGCCATGATCTCGGGCGGCGATTCGCGTCGTCGAATGAGTGCCGCGATCGTCGGATGTTCCACCAGGTCGACGCCGAACGCCTTGGCGATGCTGGCAGCGGTGATGTCGTCATGCGTCGGGCCGATGCCGCCGGTCGTCAGCACATAGTCGTGACGCGCACGCACTTCGTTGACGACCGCGACGATGGTGTCTTCGACATCGGGAATGACCCGCGCCTGCGTGACACGAATGCCCCATTCGCCCAACGTCGTTGCGATGTCGCGCAGGTTCGTGTCCTGCGTGCGTCCCGACAGGATTTCGTTGCCTATGATGAGAACCGCCGCCGTATAGATTCGCTCGCTCATCGTGGCTCCGATGCTTGCAGTAACTCTTCGAGGTAGCTCTTCCACACCTTCGCGAGGGTGTGCGTGCCGTGTCCGGCGGTATCGGGGCCGAGAGGAACGACCACGGCCTTGCCGTTCGGCACTCGCTCGATCTCGCGTTCCAGGATGCCGAGCTCCGGTGGATTGATGAGATCGTCGGCGGAATTCACGGCGAACAGCGGCGCACGAATTTTTTCCAGCGCCGGTGCGGGATCGTAGTCCTGCGACGCTGCGAGCTGATACATCACGTCGTTCGCGTCGGCCGCCTGCAATGCTTCGGCGACGTAGGCATCGAGCACCGCGTCGCTTTGCTGTACCGTTGGCATCTTCTGCTGGCGCAGGATGGGATTGCTGCCCATGAGGAACAACATCTGTTCGGCTGTTTTGAGGGCCGCCGGCTGCTCCCGGTAGTTTCCCTGCCGCCACTGCGGATCGTTGCGGATCGCATCGATGACCACCCGCCGCCATACACGATTGCGGCCGGAAATCTGCGACGGCAGGCTCGCGAGCGGCATCAGCGCATCCATGAATTGCGGATGCAGCTCGCCCCACAGCCAGCTGTGCATGCCGCCCATCGAGGTTCCCATCGCCAGCCGCAGGTGATCGACGCCGAGCTGTTCGAGCAATCGATACTGCGCCTCGACCATGTCGAGATACCCGTAGCCAGGAAACTTCGCCCGCAATCCGTCGCTGGGCTTGCTGGACTTGCCATGGCCGATGCCGTCGGGCAGGACGATGAAATACTTCGACGCATCGAGCAGGCCGCCGGCACCAAACAATTCTCCGGCGAATTCGGCACGCATGAACTGTGCGCCGCTGCCGCCGGTGCCATGCATGATGAGCACGGCGTTGCGTGCCCGGCCATTTGCATCGCGTTCGAGTCTGCCGAGCGTGCGATAGTGCAATCGCAGTTCGGGCAGGACGGCAGCGGACCGGAAACGAAAGTTCCTGAGGACGACATCGCCCTCGACAGCTTGCGGCAGCGGCGTTTGCGCGAGGCTGAGGTCCATCGTGAACAGCTGGCAGAGGATCAAGAGAACGATTCTGATCATGCGGGTTCCATGGGAGAGGCGGCTTCGGGTTAGTCTACCAGTTGGCCGCCGCAGCGTTTGAGAGGTCCCGGCTTGCCGCCCGTACGCATCGCACTATTGACGACGCTCGCCATGATCGCCTTCGCAGCCAACTCGCTGTTGTGCCGGCTCGCGTTACGCCACACGGCCATCGATCCTGCCAGCTTTACTGCGATCCGCTTGATCGCAGGAGCGATCGTGCTCTGGGTTCTCGCCCGCGCTCGCAGCGAGCGTCGCGGATCGGGCAATTGGCCTTCCGCCCTTGCGCTGTTCGCTTACGCGGCAGGATTCTCGCTTGCCTATGTGAGTCTCTCCGCCGGCACCGGCGCTTTGTTGTTGTTCGGCTCGGTGCAGGCCACCATGATCGGTTATGGCTTGTGGCGAGGCGAACGATTGGGTCCGGCGCAATTGCTAGGTTTGCTGCTTGCTGCCGGTGGCATCGTCGGCCTGTTGCTGCCTGGATTGGCGGCGCCGCCGTTGCTTGGTGCTGCATGCATGATCGCTGCGGGTATTGCCTGGGGCATTTATTCCCTTCGCGGCCGCAGCGGCGGCGATCCGACTGCGGTCACCGCCGGCAATTTCGTTCGCACCGTTCCCATCGCGATAGTGCTCACGCTTGCGATGCTGCCGCGTCTTCACATCGATACGCCGGGAACGCTCTACGCCATCGCTTCGGGCGCGCTCGCTTCCGGAGTCGGCTACGCAATCTGGTACACGGCACTTCCGCAACTTCGCGCGACGATCGCTGCAACCGTGCAGCTCAGCGTCCCGGTCATCGCTGCACTCGGTGGCGTTGTCCTCCTCGGCGAGCAATTGACGCTGCGGCTGGCGTTCGCGTCCGTCGCGATTCTCAGCGGCATCGCACTTGTGATCCTGCGAAAATCCAGTAACTAGCTACTATTGCAGCGTGGGCCGTCCCTGATGCGAACCAAGCTGCGATTCCAGGTGCTTCAGCTTGTCCGGATTGCGCACGACGTAGATGCCCAGGATCTTGCCGTCCTCGATGTGCAGCGCCGTGGTCTGCACGGTATCGTCCCGTTCCACCGTGATGAAGCCGGGCAAGCCGTTGATGAGGCCGTAGCGTAGAAGCTGCGACGGGTACTCCTTGAAGGAGTGCAGGAAGAACCGCTGCTGCATGTTCACGACCGACTCGATGCCGCTGATCGGCCGCATGGCTGCCGGCTTCTTGCCGCCGCCGTCCGCTTGCAGGACCACGTCGGCTGCGAGCAGCGACTGCAATGCCTGCATGTCGCCGCTACGTGAGGCCGCGAAGAATGCCGCAGCGATTTCGCGTCCGCGCTCTTTGGGCATTTCGAAACGCGGACGCGATGCACGCACGTGGGTTCGGGCACGGCTGACGAGCTGGCGGCACGCGGCGGGTTCGCGACCGATGGTCTCGGCGATTTCATCGAAGTCGACGCCGAACACATCGTGCAGCAGGAACGCGGCCCGCTCCAAAGCAGACAAGCGTTCCAGCGCCATCATCAGCGGCAAGGTCACGTCCTCGACGGCGTCCTCTGCAGATTCCACTATCGGTTCGGGCAGCCAGGTGCCGACATAGTCTTCACGTCGCACGCGCGCGGACTTGAGATGATCGAGGCACAGGCGCGTCACGACTCGACGCAGGAAGGCCTCGGGCTCGTGCACTGAGCTGCGATCCGTTCCGTGCCAGCGCAGGAATGCTTCCTGCACGATGTCTTCAGCGTCGGCGACGGATCCCAGCATGCGGTAGGCGACGCGGACCAATGTCGGACGCAGCGGATCGAACGATGCAGCGGCATCGGTAGCGGATGGCGTCATAGTGGCGGCTCTACGCTAGGCAATTCCCAGGGCCAATCCGGCGCAATCCAGCGATTGCGGTACTCATCGTCATGACGAGATGGCACGCCGTATTGTGACATGGAGCCGTGAGATGGCGCCCGGCCAGCTACTCGCGCGGGTAGATCCCGTGCAGCACGGTATCGAAATGATCTTCGATGAGGGAACTGCAGTTGCAGGCCAGACCGCGCAGCCTGGATTCGTCGCGGACGACGAATGAACCACGGCGTGTAATGAGGACACCGTCCTCGCGCAACTTCGCGATGACCCTGCTGACGAACGGGCGTCCCACGCCCAGCATTTCCGCAAACTGTTCCTGCGTCATGGCGATCTCATCGCCGGCGACGCGTTCCATGCTGGCGAGCAGCCATTTTGCCGCGCGTTGCAGGGTCGAGTGGGAAGCATTGCAGGCGGCGGATTGGAATACCTGCGCGAACAGGCAGTCCGAGTAGCGGGCAAACCAGTGCCGCAAGGCGATGGATTCGAGCTTCGCCTGCTCCAGCGCCGCCGTCTTGATACGCAGGAACGTTCCGGAAAAGCGGACTTTCGCCGTCGCAAAAGCCGGCACGTCGCCGTTAGAAACGATGCCGCCGATCGCACCTTCGCGGCCGATGAGTGCAACATCGATCGACTCGCCGTCCGCGGCGTCGACACAGAAGGAGGCCAGTGCGGAGCGGCAAGGGAACCAGGTGTCGAGCACGGTATCGCGCGCTTTGTGCAGCGTCTCGCCGGCTTTCATTTCGAATACGCGTACGTGCGGAACCAGCCGGTCGCGATCGGCCTCTCGTAGCACTGCTAGCAGGGTGTTGCCGGAAATATCTTCAAGAGTCGCGCTGCGCACGATGTCTCCAATGGCAGGTTGGCGGTTGGTGGTTGGCCCGGTATTTGTAACGGCCGGGTATTTGTACAGTAGTGAACAGACGCTTCCGGTAAGTGTGTGTTAACTAGTGGACACAACGACGGACAGTCGCGCGAGTTCCAGGTATCGGCTCCGCTCGTTGCGCACCCGTCATTCGAGCAAACGCGCCTTAAGTCGAAACACTGCGGTCCATGATGGCGTCCGATCCTGTCGATCCCTGTGATCTCATTCGCGAACCGACCCATGCGCCAGGCGCGATACAGCCGCACGGCGCAATGCTCGTCTGCGAAGCCGATGCCATGACCATCGCCTTTGCATCGGCGAACGCCGCTGCGCTACTGGGATTGGGAGACACGCCGTTGCTGGATCGGTCGCTCATAGATGTGTTCGGCGTCGACACGGCTCACGAGCTGCGCAACGCGTTGTCAAAGGGCAGCTCGATGCCGGTCGGCGGCGTCTTGTGGGGCCTGCGGCTGGGAACGGCTGCATTCGACGTGGTCGCCCATCGACACGACGGCCGCTTCATCATCGAGTTCGAGCCCGTTCACGGCCGTGTTCCCGGCGGCGATGCCCTCGATCTCACGCAAGCGATGATCCGCCGCATCGCCCTCGAATCTTCTGTCGATGCGCTCGCCGTCGCCGGCGCCAGGTTGGTCAGAACCGCGCTCGGGTACGACCGTGTGATGGTCTATCGCTTCCTGTCCAACGATGCCGGACGCGTGATCGCCGAATCGAAACGCGCCGACATGACCAGCTACCTTGGACAGCAGTGCCCCGCTGCAGATATTCCGGTGCAGGCGCGTGGCCCCGATCTGCAGAAGTGGATATGGGTGATCGGCGATGCGACCGATAGGCCCGTGCCTTTGCTGGCGGGGAAGTCGGCCCAGCCCCGACCGGTTGACATGTCATACTCGCACCTGCGCAGCGTAGCGCCGATTCGTTGCGAATACCTGCGTAGCATGGGTGCGGCCGCGTCGCTTTCCATCTCCATCATCGTCGACGGAGCTTTGTGGGGGGTGATCGCGTGTCATCACGAGAGCCCACGCACCGTTCCTCTGCCGATGCGCGTCGCGGCGGAAATGTTCGGCCAGTATTTTTCGCTGCAGCTCACGATAGCGCAGCGGCACGACGAAATGCTGGAAGCCGAACGCACTCGTACCGAGCAGCGCCGCCGCATTCTCAACGACGAGCTGAATCATCGCGTCAAGAACATCCTGGCGCTGGTCAAATCCATTGCCGCGCAGACGGGTGCTCATGCGACGAGCGTCGCGGAATATTCCGCATCGCTCGAAGGACGCCTGCGTGCTCTGTCGTATGCGCACGATCAATCGCTGATTCCGGGTAGCCACGGCGAACTGTCCGCATTGCTGGATGCGGAGGCGAGCCCGCTTCGCTACGGCCCGTTACAGTACGGCACTCACGATCGGGTGAAGCTGTCCGGTCCGCGCATCGGTTTCGCCGACAATGCGTTCAGCTCATTCGCGCTGGTGATCCACGAGATGATGACGAACGCGGCGAAGTACGGGGCGCTGTCGGTGCCGCAGGGCCGGCTCTCCATCGAATGGATGCTCGATGCGGACGGCGCCTGTATCGTCGACTGGTCCGAGAACGACGGGCCCGAAGTGTTCGCTCCCAGCCGCAAGGGATTCGGCAGCACGCTGGTCGCAAGCTCGATGACGTACGACCTGGGCGGCTCGGTCAGCATCGACTATGCCGTCCAGGGACTGCAGGCGCGCTTCAGTATTCCGGCCAGGCACATCGTGCAGCTGCAAGGCGAGGCCGTCCTGCCCAGGGCTGCCGTCATCGTCGCGAGGCCGCTGGCCGGACTCAATGTGCTGTTGCTGGAAGATCGTGCGCTGATCGCGATCGACACCGAAAACATTCTCTACCAGCTCGGCGCCGCCAGCGTCGATGCGTTTCCGAACGTGGCGGCAGCAAGCAGGGCGCTCGCTGCCGCCGAACCCGACCTGGCGATTCTCGACTTCAATCTCGGCGATGAAACCTCCGCCGACCTGGCCGACTGGTTCGCGAACCGCCGCATTCCGTTCGTGTTTCTCACCGGCTACATCGACAGCGCCAGCATTCCGTTGCGATTCGCGGCGATTCCCGTGATCCGCAAGCCTGTCGATATAGATCGGGCCAACGGGGCGCTGGCCCAGGTGCTCGGCCGTTAGCCGTCGGTTGAAATCTATTTTCAACAACTACTAGAGATTCACCGTCCGCATGCCGTCATCGTTGTACCTTGCGCCGCTGACGCCGGAGCGAGGCATGACGTCCGTGATCCGCTGCAGCGTCACCGAATCCAGCTCGACTTCCGCAGCAGCCACGTTCTCCTGCACGCGCTGCAGGTTCGAAGTGCCCGGAATCGGCACGACGTCCCAGCCCTGGGCGACGAGCCAGGCAAGAGCCAGCTGAGCCGCGGTGATTCGTTTCTCGCGCGCGATCTCCTGCACCTTGTCGACCAGCGCCAGGTTCGCAGTGAGATTGTCGCCCTGGAATCGCGGCGACGACAGGCGGAAATCACCCGCGGCGAAATTGGCGTCGCGTATCTGTCCCGACAGGAAGCCGCGACCCAGCGGACTATAAGCGACGAAACCTATGCCGAGCTTGCGGCAGACCGGCAGCACCGAGTCCTCGGGATCGCGGGTCCATAGCGAATACTCCGACTGCAACGCCGTGATCGGGTGCACGGCATGGCCGCGTTTGATCGTGTCCGCATTCGCCTCGGACAAACCGAGATAGCGCACTTTGCCCGCCTTCACCAGGTCCGCCATCGCACCCACGGTTTCTTCGACGGGCACGGCAGGATCCTTGCGATGCAGGTAGTAGAGGTCGATGACGTCGACGTTCAACCGCTGCAGCGAATCGTCACACGCCCGGCGTACATAGTCGGGCCGTCCATTGATCCCGACGCGCTTGCCGTCGCTGTCGCGCACGATGCCGAACTTGGTCGCAAGGAATACCTGGTCGCGGCGCCTGGCGATGGCCTTGCCGACCAGGATTTCGTTGCTGAACGGCCCGTACATGTCGGCGGTGTCGATCATGGTGACACCGAGATCCAGGGCGTGATTCAAAACTGCGATCGCGGCGTCGTCGTTGCGCCGATCGGGATTGTAGAAATCGGACAGGCCCATGCTGCCGAAACCGATTGCGCCGACCATCGGACCGTTGCGGCCCAGTTGATGTTGTTTCATAGCGATCTCCCAGCGATATTCAGTCATTGAGCCCGGCCCGCCATACATCTGGCGGGCCTGCATCGGAAAGCCATGGCCCAGGGGACTCCATGGCAGGATGCGATACTGCACCCCACGGTCGTGGGCAAAAACCCGGCATCACAGGAAACACTATGAAGGCGAGCTTCACAGAGACCGCTGCCCAGCTGTCGGCGGTGGCGGCGCTGGCGCGTGTCGTACATCACGGCAGCTTCACCAAAGCAGCTATCGAAATGGGCGTTTCTACGTCGGCACTGTCGCAGACAGTGCGCACGCTGGAGAACCGAGCGGGTATTCGATTGCTCAATCGAACGACCCGGCGCGTAGCAACGACGGAAGCCGGTCGACAGTTTCTCACCAACGCGCTGCCGGCCCTGGAGATGCTCAACGGTGCGTTCGCCGAGCTCGCCGAGCAGCGTGGCACGCCGGCCGGAACGCTGCGGATTAATTTATCGAGAGCTGCCGCCGAGCATCTCGTGGCGCCGGTGATGGCCAAGTTCGCGCAGACCTATCCGGACATCGTGATCGATCTCACCGTGGACGATGGCCTGGCGGACCTGGTGAGCGGCGGGTTCGATTGCGGCATCCGCCTCGGCGAGCACCTGGCGCAGAGCATGGTCGCGATCCCGATGGGCCCGCAGATCCGCATGGCCGTCGTAGCGTCGCCGGAATATTTTGCGAAGCACGGCGTGCCGCAGACGCCTGCGGACCTGGAATCGCATCGCTGCCTGCGCTATCGCTTCCGCAGCAACAGCGCCGTCTATCGTTGGGAATTCACCGAGAAGGGCCGCGATTTCGCCATCGATGTCGGCGGCGGCCTGATCGCCAACGACAGTTCGATGATCACCGCGGCGGCCCGCAACGGCTTGGGCATTGCCTGTGCGCTGGATATTTCCACGGTCGAAGATGTTGCAGCGGGCCGCCTGCAACGAGTGCTGGAGGAGTTCTGTCCGCCGTTCGACGGCTTCCACTTGTACTACCCGCATCGCGTACAGATCCCCTTGAGGCTGCGGGCCTTCATCGACGCGATGGCCGCTCATTGGGGATCGCGCCGCAAGCGCAAGCTTTGATATGGACCTGTCCGCGCTAGTTCGCTACCTGCTGTTCCCGCTGCGGTCGGCGTCGCTGATCCTCATCGCGATCTTCAGTTTGCTATTGGTATTGGCGTCCTTCGCCGGGTTCCTCGGCATTCCGCTGGGCGCCATCGTTTCGCTGTGGTTCGCGAAGTACGCTTTCGTGCTGCTCGATAGCGCGATGGAAGGTGCGAAGGAGCCGCCGGTGTTGTCCGCGGAAATGGTGAACCCGGTAGACGAGCAAAGGCCGACGGTGCTGATCCTGATGGCGGCTGCCGTCTATTTCGTGTCGAACGCGGTGGCTTATCGGTTCGGGCCGGTAGCGGCGCTGGTGTTCAGCCTGGCGGCAGTAGCGACGATCCCGGCGATACTCGCGGTGCAGGGAGCGACCGGTAGCGTCTGGCAATCGTTCAATCCCGCGACGGTACTGGCATTGATCGCGCAATTGCGTACTGGCTACCTGGTGCTCCTGGCGTGCATCGTGATGTTGGCGGCGATGGGCAGGTTCGTCATGACGACCCAGGCTGCCGATGTACCAATGATGTTCCGCGTGGCCTTCGTCATGTACCTCTGGCTTGCCGCGCATTCGTTGATCGGCGGTTTGCTGTTCACGCGACGCTGGGATATCGGGCTGGACGCAGCCCTCGCTCCCGAACAGGTCGAAGCCCGGCAGGATCGCGAACTGAAACGCGAGCGCGACCTGCAGGTCGACCGGATCTACGCTGAATGGCGCGGTGGCCTGAAGGCGAATGCGTGGAAGACGGTGCTGAAGATGATCGCAGAGAGCAGCGAGCCGCTCGAGGAATTGCGCTGGTTGCATCAACGGACTTCCGGCTGGCCCGAACCGGGATTGGCGAATCGTCTCGCCAGGGAACTGCTGCCACGGTTGCTGGCGGCGAGACATTTCAGTGAAGCGCTTGCCGTCGTCCAATCGCGTATCCGGGCCGATGCGAATTTTCGTCCGGCAACCAGCAGCGAGCTGCTGGCCCTGGCCAGACTGGCCAGAGATGCGGGCGACCGGCCGACCGCGCGAACGTTGCTCAGCGATTTCGCCCGTTACTATCCCGAAGACAAGGAACAGCGCAGCGCCGAAATCCTGGCGCAGCAGCTGGAGCGCTGATCAGTTACGCAAAAGCCATTCGGCCGCGCCGCGCCCGGCAATGATGCCGCTGGCGAAACAGGCCGTGAGCAAGTAGCCGCCGGTAGGCGCTTCCCAGTCGATCATTTCGCCGGCGCAGAAACACCCGGGCAGCGAACGCAGCATCAGGCTGTCGTCCAGGGCCTGGAAGCGGATGCCGCCGGCGCTGCTGATGGCTTCCGCAATGGGCCGTGGACGAGTCAACGCCACGGCCAGGGCCTTGATTGCCGCCGCCACCTTGGCTGCATCCACCAGGTCGGATTTAGGAACGAATTCGTGCAGCAACCCGGCCTTCACCCCTTCGATGCCGGTAGTGCGTCGCAAGTGCTCAGTGAACGATTTGCCACCGCGAGGTTTCGCCAGTGCCAGCTCCAGTTGTCTCAGTTCCCGGTCCGGTGCGAGATCGAGGACGATGGTCGCTGCTCCGTCGCGTTGAATGGCTTCGCGCAGCTTGCTCGACAAAGCATAGATGACGCTGCCCTCGACGCCGGTGGCGGTCACTACGAACTCTCCGCGTATTCCCGCATCCGTGCCGGCGGCGACGCTGACCGACTTCAGTGGATGCCCAGCGAAACGCTGTGAGAAAACCGGGCTCCAACCGACATCGAAGCCGCAGTTGGCCGGCTGCAGCGGGGCGATGTCTACGTTCCTTGCGTGAAGCCAGTCGACCCATGCGCCGTCCGAACCCAGTTCGGGCCAGCTGCCGCCGCCCATCGCGAAGACTACGGCATCCGCGTGGACTTCTATGTCATTGGCGATTTCACCGGCGGGAGTGCGGAAGCGTAGATCGCTCGCTCCGGTCAGCGCAGTACAGTAGTGATTCACGTGGAAGCACACGCCCTGGTCACGCAGCCGGCGCACCCAGCCGCGTAACAGGGGAGCAGCTTTGAGATCGGTAGGAAACACGCGGCCCGAGGTGCCCACCATGGTGTCTACATTCAGGCCACGCGCCCACTCGCGAATGGCGTTGTTGTCGAACGTCTCCAGCCACGGCCTGAGTTCATTCGACCGTGAACCGTAGCGTGCCAGGAACGGCGCGAACGCTTCCGAGTGAGTGAGATTGAGGCCGCCTTTCCCGGCAATCAGGAACTTGCGGCCGACCGATCCCTTGCCTTCATAGACATCGACTTCGATGCCGGCCTTGCGTGCGACCTCCGCCGCCATCAATCCTGCAGGACCGCCGCCGACGATGGCGAGGACTGGCAAGAGTCACGCCTTCTTCACTTCCTCGTAGGCCCATTCCAGCCACGGCAGCAGCTTCTCGATGTCCGACTTCTCCACTGTCGCGCCACACCAGAAGCGCAGTCCCGGAGGCGCATCTTTGTAAGCGCCGCAGTCGAACGCAGCCTTTTCCGTTTCGAGCAGCTTCACCAGCTTCTTGCCCTGTTCCGGCGTCGCGTCGATAGTGAAACAAACCGACGTGTTCGAGCGGTACTCAGGCTTGTCGGCGAGGAAATGAATCCAGGAATGCGAGGCGACGAACGCTTCGAACACCGCGAGATTGTCTTCGCTGCGCTCGATGAGCGCCTGCAGGCCGCCGATGGACTTCGCCCAGGCGAGCGCATCGAGATAATCCTCGTTCGCGAGCATGGACGGCGTGTTGATGGTCGAGCCTTCGAAAATTTCTTCGAGCAGCTCGCCGCCCTTGGTCATGCGGAAAATCTTCGGCAACGGCCACGTGGGCTTGTAAGTCTTGAGCCGCTCGACGGCGCGTGGCGAGAGCACGAGCATGCCGTGTGCGGCTTCGCCTCCCAGTGCTTTCTGCCACGAGAACGTGACGGCATCGAGCTTCGGCCAGGGTATGTCCATCGCATAGACGGCGCTGGTGGCATCGCAGAGCGTCAGGCCCTGGCGATCGGCGCGAATCCAGTCGCCGTTCGGCACTTTGACGCCGCTCGTCGTGCCGTTCCAGGCGAAGACGATGTCGTGCGTGGGATCGGCCTTCGACAGGTCCGGCAAGCGGCCATAGTCCGCCTTGAATACGCGCGTGTCGGGAAGCTTGAGCTGCTTGGTCAGGTCGTTGACCCAGCCTTCGCCGAAGGATTCCCAGGAGAACGCGTCGACGGGCCGCGGGCCGAGCAGCGACCACATGGCCATTTCGAACGCACCGGTGTCCGATGCGGGGACGATGCCGACGCGATAATCCGCGGGAATGCCCAGCAACGACTTGGTCTCGGCAATGGCCTTGGCCAGGCGGGCCTTGCCCAGGCCCGAGCGGTGGGAGCGTCCCAACGCATCGGTGGGCAGCGAAGCGAGGGAATAGCCGGGACGCTTGGCGCACGGACCGGAAGAAAAGTTCGCACTGAGGGGCTTGATTGTCGGCTTCATAGGACGGCGTTGTCGCTCGGAACGAAAGGGAAAACGGCGCCCTTTATATCATTCTTCGGCCGAACCTCACCTGCCCGTTCTTATAGTCGGCGTGCTGAAAGCGCCGCCAGCGGCTGCTGCATCTCGTCATAGGCCCGGCCCAGCGTGTTGCGGAAGATTTCATTCTGCGCCAGCACCGGCGGAAACAAGCCCTCGGTCGTGAATAGTGGGATGTCGTGATCCGCAGCGCCGGTGCATGCCGCGCCGATGCGGGCGAGGCGAGCCGCTTCCGGGTCGACGATGGCGATGCCGGCATGCGCCTGCCTGGCGACGAAGCGCATCCATGCAGCAATCGGCAGTAGCAGCCGGTCGACGGATTTGCCGGAGGCGAGAGCATCGCTGACCGTGCCGAGGATGCGCACCGGCAGTTTCTTCGATCCATCCCACGCGATCTGCGACAGCAGGTGACGCACACCGGGATTGGCGAAGCGGGCCAGCACGGCGTCGATATAGTCGCTGACATCCAGTCCGTTCGCCGCCAGCGGTGCAATGTCTTCGCGCATCATCTTTGCAACGAAGCTGGAGAGCGTTGCATCGTTCATGGCGTCGTTGACCGTTTCGTGGCCGAGCAGCGAACCCACATAGGCGAGCGTCGAATGGGCTCCATTCAACAGGCGCAGCTTGGCGCGTTCGTAGGCACTGACATCGGAAGCGAGCGTCACTCCGACCGAACGCCAATCGGCCGAGCGCATCGCGGGAAGATCTTCGATCACCCACTGAGTGAACGGCTCGCGTTGCACCGGCCAGGCATCGCTGAGCCCGATGCGTGCTGCGACCTTGTCTCGTAGCGCATCGTCCGTTGCGGGCGTGATGCTATCGACCATGGTGCGGGGAAAAACGACTTCGCCTCGAATCCATTGCGCCAGGTCGCGATCGGCATGCTGGGCGAAGGCCACCAGCGCCGCATGCAGCAACCTGCCGTTGTCGGCGAGGTTGTCGCAACTGACTACAGTGAATGGCGGCAGTCCCGCCGCACGCCGGAGGCGCAAGGCTTCGCACAGCCAGCCGAAGATACTTTGGGGATCCTGCGGACTTTGCCAGTCATGCACGATGTCGGGATGTGCTGCGTCGAGTTCGCCGTGCGCGTCCAGGCAATAGCCTTTCTCGGTCACGGTGAGCGTGACCATGCGAGTGTCGCCATGAGTCAGCCGCGCAAAGGCCGCATCGCGTTGCTGCGTCGACACCAGCACTTCACGAATCGCTCCGATCACCCGCAAGCGCGGCTCGACCGCCAGTTCGCACAACGTATAGAGCCCGTCCTGCGGCGCCAATGCATCGCGGACTCCCGTACTCTTGAGCGACAACGCCGCGATCGCCCATCTCGGATCGGTACTCAGCAGCGAGTCCACATACGACGCCTGGTGCGCCCGATGAAACGCTCCCGGGCCGATGTGCACGATGCCGATTTTCGTCTCATTGCGTGCGTATCCAGGCACGACCGTGGGCGGACGGACATCGTGCAAGGTAGCTTCGCTGAGGCGTTTCGGAGTCGAAGTAGTCATGTCGGCAAGCGTAGCATGCGACGGTATTTGTCTGGCAATTCCATGTTCTCCCTCTGCTCCGCGTTCCCCGCGTTCTCCGCGCGCCATATTCTTGATGCCGTTTCAGTTCGCAGCATCGTGAGCCATTGCTACCTCCCGAGGGTGGTACTCACAAGTGCTGAGGCAACGGCACACCGTTCGAAAGATATGGGCGCGGAGAACGCGGAGAACGCGGAGCAGAGTAAGAATAGGGTAGGATTTTGAAATATTTGTGCGCGCGCGGTTCTCCGCGAGAATCCTTCAAGGTAGCGATCCATGCAATTGGCGGCAGGAAGTGTGTCGATGCGTCTGATCTTATCCGTGGTGGCGGCGATGGTCTGTGTCGCGGCGCTGGCGCAGCCGGCCGATGGGGTCAAAGGGTACTATCGCGATCCGGCGTTGCACGGCGATACGCTGGTGTTTGCGGCGGAGGGCGACCTGTGGACCGTCGGTACGGCCGGTGGAGTGGCCAGGCGATTGACGACGCATCCGGCGGAGGAAAGTCATCCGGTGATTTCGCCGGATGGCAGGACGCTGGCGTTCACGGCGAAGTATGAAGGGCCCACCGAGGTCTACACCATGCCGCTGGCGGGCGGCTTGCCGGTGCGGCGGACGTTCGAAGGCGAGGGAGCGTTCGCCACTGCATTCACGCCGCACGGCGAATTGGTTTATGCGACTCAGTACTACGCCACCCTGCCCGACCTGCAACTCGTGTCGCTCGATCTCGATAGCGGCGTACGAACGCGCATTGCGCTGAGCCAGGCCAGCGAAGGCAACTACGACGCTACCGGCAAGACGATGTATTTCGTGCGCCCGGCATTTCACAACAATGTGACTCGCTGGTACACGGGAGGCACGGCGCGCCAGATCTGGAAATTCGGCGAAGGCGATGCGGAAGCGCAGCGGCTCACTCGCGACTATGCGGGCGAAAGCCATTCGCCCATGGCCTGGAACGGACGCGTCTATTTCGTCAGCGATCGCGATCGCACCATGAACCTGTGGTCGATGAACGCAGCGGGCGGCGACCTGCAGCAGCATACGGACCACAAGGATTGGGATGTGCGCTTCGCGTCGCTGCAGGATGGACGCATCGTCTATATTTGCGGCGCGGATCTCTGGATCTACGACATAGCCTCGCAGCAGCGGCGCATGGTTCCCGTGACGCTGGCGTCGGACCTGGACCAGCTGCGGGAGAAATGGGTGACGCGGCCCATGCAGAATCTCACCTCGGCCTCGATTCGCCCCGACGGCAATGCGGTCGTATTGACTGCCCGGGGGCGGGTCTTCGTAGCGCCGGCACGCGATGGTCGCTTGGTGCAGGTCTCTCGCAAGAGCGGTGTGCGTTATCGCGACGTGGTCTATATGCCCGACGGCAAGTCGCTGCTCGGCCTGTCCGATGCGAGCGGCGAACTCGAGTTCGTGCAGCTGCCGCCGAACGGCGTGGGAACGGAACGTCCGCTGACCTCGGACGGCAGGGTGCTGCGTTTCCAGGGTGTGCCATCGCCCGATGGCCGCCACGTCGCGTATATAGACAACAACAGCGACGCATGGCTGCTCACGATCGCTACACGCACGCAGACCAAGATCTCCCGCAACGGCGAAGGCGTGCAGGATTTCGCCTGGTCGCCGGACAGCAGATACCTGGTGTTCTCGCAGACCGGGCTCAACACGTTCCAGCAGTTGCTGCTCTACGACGTGCAGACCCATGCGTTCACCGCGCTGACCAGCGATCGGGTCAACAGCCACGGCGCGACGTGGAGTCCGGATGGAGCCTGGCTCTATTTTCTGTCCGATCGCAATCTACGATCCGTGGTCGGCGCTCCGTGGGGACCGCGCCAGCCGGAGCCGTTCTTCGACAAGCCCGACAAGATCTATCAGCTCGCCATGCGCAAGGGTCTGCGGTCGCCATTCAAGCCAGCCGATGAGTTGCAACCTGCGGTGGACGAGAAGAAATCCCCCGACGACGACAAGGAACCCGCACCCGAGAAACCTGCAACGCTGCCGCCAGCGGAATTGCCGAAGGAGCCGGTGGAACCGGAGCAGCTCGAACATCCGAAGCAGGAACCGCAAGTCGACAAGCAAACGCCGGCGCCTGCGGCGAAGCAGACTCGCACGCGACGCGGTAACGGCAACGACAAGTCGGAGAATCAAGAGCCGGTAAAGAAACCGCTGGTGCCCCCGATCACTCGCATCGACTTTGCCGGGTTGGCGCAGCGACTCTACGAAGTACCTGCGCCGCCCGGTGACTATTCGGATCTGGCGGTGACAGCCAAAGCGATCTATTGGAGATCCCGTGGCGTCGGCGTCGATGCCAAGAGCGACCTGATGGTGCTCGAAATCACCAACCAGGAGCCCAAGCCCGCTCGCTTCATGGACGATATTCGCGGCTACGACCTGGCGCGTAACGGCAAGAAACTGCTGTTTCGCAAGAACGATGACTTGTACATCGTCGAGGCGGGCGTGAAAGGTCCCACCGAACTGGATAAATCGAAAGTGAAACTCGGGTCGTGGAGCTATCCCATCGACGTCCGCGAAGACTGGCGGCAGATGTTCGTGGATGCGTGGCGTCTCGAGCGCGATTATTTCTACGATCCCGGCATGCACGGCGTCGACTGGAACGCAGTGCGCGACAAGTACCTGCCGCTCGTCGATCGCGTGACCACACGCGAAGAGCTTTCCGACCTGATCGGACTCGCCGTCGGCGAATTGTCGGCTCTGCATACGGCCGTGCGAGAGGGCGACATGCGCCGTGGGCCGGACGATGTGAAAGTCCCGGGTCTCGGAGCGCGACTGCTGCTCGATCGCAGCGCCGGCGGCTATCGCATCGACTATATCTACCAGGCCGACTCCGACTATCCCGACGAACGCTCACCGCTCGCCGACCCGCTGCTCGATATAGACATGGGCGACATCATCACGTCGATCAATGGCGTGGACGTGCTGTCCACCGGCCATCCCAATGCGTTGCTGCGCAACCAGGCGAGGCAGCAGGTACTGCTGCGAGTGAAAAAGAAAACCGGCGTGAGCCGCGATGTCGTGGTCACGCCCTTGGCCGACGAAGCCAATCTGCGATACACCGATTGGGAACTCACGCGGCGTCAACGGGCGGAGCAGTTGTCGAACGACCAGATCGGCTACGTGCATCTGCGTGCCATGACGCCGGCGGATATCACCGCCTGGTTCCGCAATTTCTACCCGGTCTTCAATCGTCCCGGCCTGATCGTCGACGTGCGCCACAATCGCGGCGGCAGCATCGACAGCTTTATTCTTTCGCGCCTGCTGCGACAGGATTGGATGTATTGGAAGGGGCGCGCCGGCGAGCCCTACACCAACATGCAATATGCCTATCGCGGCCACATCGTCGTGCTCGTGGACGAGAACACTGCCTCGGACGGCGAAGCATTCGCCGAAGGTTTCCGGAGGCTGAAGCTCGGCAAGGTCATCGGCGTACGCACCTGGGGCGGTGAGATCTGGCTGGGTTCGTCGAACCGACTGAGCGACGATGGCCTGGCGCGTGCACCCTCGGCGGGTGTGTATGGACCGGAGGGCAAATGGCTGATCGAACAGCACGGCGTCGATCCCGACATCGTGGTCGAAAACCTGCCGCATGCCACGTTCAACGGCGGCGATGCGCAGCTCGACGCGGCAGTGAAGCAGTTGCTGGAGCAGATCCGCCAGGATCCGCGGCCGTTGCCGCAACCGCCGCCTTATCCGAAAGTGGGGCCGAGAGTCGGGCCATCAGTAGATCCGACAGTGGAGTCGAAGGTCGGGCCGAGTGTCGGTGGATCGAGATAGGAAGGCCCGGTGGGAGAGCAGGTCCTGCGCGACACAGCCCGGGCGCTTGTTGGGGGAAGACGCGAACTGCGCCGGCAAGACCTGGGAGCGAAGTCTCCACGAGGCGCTGGCCGGCGTCACGTAAGTTACGGTTATCGCCGCGTTAGTTAACGCTTTAACGTAGCCTCATTGGACAGCATCGTGGCTCTAATCAGGCCGCCTGCGCAGTCGGTACCAGCTTTGCGATGCTGTGATGCGCCGATGCCAGGCTCCTTTCGCGCGACTCGGCGCCAAGGCTCATGCCTTCCGCATGGATGAACTCGACGTCGGTCATGCCCAGGAAGCCCAGGAACTGGCGCAGATACGGCGTCTGCGTGTCCGCGGCAGCAGAGTAGACATTGCCGCGAGTGATGAAGACATACACCTTCTTGCCCTTGATCAGTCCTTCCGGGCCGGTCGAGCCGTAGCGGAACGTGACACCGGCGCGGGCGACGTGATCGAAGTAAGTCCGCACTGTCGAAGGCACGCTGAAGTTGTACATCGGAATGGCGAAGACGATGACGTCGGCAGCCTGGAGTTCTTCGATCAGCGCATCCGAGTAGGCAGCTACCGCGTGCTGCTCAGCCGTGCGGGCCTCGGCGGGCGTCATGAAAGCTGCGAACCGTTCCGAGGTGAGATGCGGTACCGGATCTTTCGCCAGGTCGCGCGTCACCACACGGCCCTGCGGATTCTTCTCCAGCCAGTTGGCGGCGAACCGATCGGCCAGCTGCGAGGAGGCGGCGTTGTCGCCAGCGAGGCTGGCGTGAATGTTCAGCAAGGTGGTCATGGATGGCTCCCGATGGATCGAAAGAGATGAAGGAACTGGCTGCCATTAAAGGATTGATCGCTTCGATAAAAAAGCTCAATAATTGCCGTCAATCCATCGAATAGTTAGATATATGGCCGCCAAAGCCGCGCCGGACCTGGGAAGTCACCCCCGCATCAGCCTTGCACAATGGCGCAGCCTCGCTGCCGTGGTGGAGGCAGGCGGCTATGCACAGGCGGCCGAGGCGCTGCATAAGAGCCAGTCGTCCCTTACCTATGCCGTGCAGAAACTCGAATCCACCCTGGGTGTGCGCCTGTTCGAGATCAAGGGACGCAAAGCAGTCCTCACCATGGTTGGAGAGGGCATGTATCGCAGGGCGCGCCTGTTGCTGGACGATGCGAGTGCCTTGGAGCGCCTGGCGCGCAAAGCCGACTCGTGCTGGGAAGCAGAGATCAGTATCGCTGTCGAGGTGCTGTTCCCCGCGTGGATGATGTTCACCTGCCTGAGCCGCTTCGGCGAAGAGAGCCCGGAAACTCGCATCGAGTGGTACGAGACCGTGCGTGAAGGCACGCAGGAAGCGATCCAGGAAGGCAAGGTCGATATCGCGATCGCGGCCGTCATTCCCACCGGCATGTCGGGGCAGCCACTGATGCCGGTGAAATTCATTCCGGTCGCGCATCCCGATCATCCGCTGCATCGACTCGGCCGCGAGATCACGAACCGCGACCTGCGCAAACATCGCCATCTGGTGGTTCGCGACTCAGGCACGCAGCGTGACAAGAAATCCGCGATCGTCGAAGTCGACCAGCGCTGGACCGTCACCAACATGACTACTTCCATCGGCGCTGCCTCACGCGGACTCGGCTTCGCCTGGCTGCCCGCCGATAAAATCCGCACCGAACTCGAGACGGGTCAACTCAAACTGCTGCCCTTCAAGGACGGCCGCGAACGCATCGCGCAGCTCTATCTCATCCTTCCCGACTCCGAAAACGTGGGACCGGGTGTGCAGCGTCTAGCTAGCATTCTGCACGAGGAGGTATCGGGCAGGTGCAAGGAGGCTGGTACCGCTCCGGTCTGATCTCTCGCGGAGAAGCCAATAGGGTTGGAATGAGAGTTCCGGCCCTTTTCTTTTCTGCTCGGCGTTCCCCGCGTTCTCCGCGCGATATATCTTGAAGCCCTTTCAGTTGGCACTGCCGGCAAGCTGTGCCGCGCTTCCGAGAACGTGGTGCTCACGGGTGTTGCGGCAAGGGCTAAACGTTAGAAAGATATAGGCGCGCGGAGAACGCGGGCAGAGAAGAAAATCTTCAAGTGCTCCGCGAGAGACTCCACTAGCCCGAGCGCATTTTCAGAATCGTCGCGACGTCTAGTTCGCCTTCGTAGCGTTTGAGTTCTTTTTGTTTGCTCAGGACAGCGTACATGGCCATGCGGTCGGCGAGTTCGTTGCCCTCGGTGCCCACGTGGGCGGAGACGTGGTGTAGCGTGGCCTCATCCTGGATGCGCGTGTAGATCTTGTAGGTGTCCTGGATGATGTCCAGGTTGCGGATCTCGCCGCTGGCCTTGCGCCAGCCGTTGGCTTCCCAGCCGGGAGCCCACACGCTGATGCAGTTGATCGCGTACTTGGAATCGCTGAGCACGTCGACGGTATGGCCGGCGCGGATGGCCTGTTCGCTCATCAGCAAGGCATGCTGGAGTGCATTCAGCTCCGCCGTGTTGTTGGTGCCCTGGTGATAGAGACCGTACCAGAGTTGCGTGAGTGCCCCTTGTGCATACACGACGATGCCCGAGCCCGCCGAACCCGGATTCGGTTCGCAGGCGCCGTCGCAATAAATGCGGATCTCCGCCGTCGCTGCCGCGCCAGCCGTCTCGTTCGCCGTTTTCTTCGCCGTCTTGATGCCGGTCTTGCGAGGTCGACTGGCGGTGGCAGGCTTGCCTGCACGAAATGCCGCCTCGGCTTCGGCTCGCGTTGGGAACGACTTGTGGCGTGCGCCGGCGAAGCCTTCGACGAGCGGTTGCACGTCGCTCCAGTCGGTGAATACACCCGTGCGGCGTCCGGACCAGATCACGTAGAATTTTTTCGCCATGTCTTTCTATGCAGCGGCCTTGAGGTGATGAATCGAGTCGTGAGAATGGGGCAACTTTGAAATTCCGCGCATCTTACGTGGATTGCACGGCGATGCGGGCAGGGCGGCATATAATCCGCGGCTGTGGCGGATCGGCCGAG
>Ga0065707_10000536_pt1 | contig 28745 bp, 21 predicted proteins | sample SwiRhicommuniRL3_FD_59094 | JGI IMG/M metagenome (GOLD analysis project Ga0065707, IMG submission 59094) | Switchgrass rhizosphere bacterial communities from Rose Lake, Michigan, USA - RL3 v2 (version 2) | ecosystem: Host-associated > Plants > Roots > Rhizosphere > Soil | place: East Lansing...
GGCGGGAAAACGGTCAACACGCTGCGGCTCTGGGCGGCAGCCACGCACGAGCACTTCGACTTCCAGCAGTTCAGCAGCGGCGACTTCGTGGGGGCGCTGGCCGAGACGCTCACGGCCGAAACGCTGACGCGCGTCCTCTATCCGGACGACTCGACGACGGAAGGAAAGGGACTGCGCTTCCTCCAGCAGTACTTCCTGGTTGCCTGCACGCTGGCCGACGCGATCCGCCGTTTCCGCGCGGGTGGCAACGCATGGTCCGCGCTTCCAGAGAAGGTCGCGATCCAGCTGAACGACACGCACCCCACGCTCGCGGTGCCCGAGCTGATGCGCATTCTGCTCGACGAGGCGAGGCTGGAGTGGGACGAGGCCTGGGATCTGACGACGCGTACGCTCGGCTATACGAATCACACGCTGCTGCCCGAAGCGCTGGAGAAATGGCCGCTGCCGTGGTTCGAGATGCTGCTGCCGCGGCAACTGGAAATCATCTACGAGATCAACCGCCGTTTCCTGGACGTCGTGCGGTCGCGGTTCCCTGATGACGCGGCCCGTGTCACCCGCGTGAGTCTCATCGAAGAAGGCACGCCAAGAAGAATCCGCATGGCGCATCTCGCCATCGTCGGGTCGCACAGCACCAACGGCGTGGCCGCCATCCACTCGGAACTGCTCACGCGCACGGTGGTCCCCGACTTCGCCGCGCTGTTTCCCGAGCGGTTCAACAACAAGACCAACGGCGTCACACAGCGGCGGTTCCTGCTGCTGGCCAACCCTCCGCTCGCGTCAGTGATCACCGACGCCATCGGCGATGGCTGGATCGTCGATCTCGGCAAGCTGGAGGCCCTCAAGCCGCTCGCCGATGATGCGTCGTTTCGCGCCGCGGTGGGGCAGGCCAAGCGCAACGCCAAGGCACGCTTCATCGGGTGGCTCGAGACCGCGACCGGCCAGAAGGTCGATCCCGATTCCATCTTCGACAGTCAGATCAAGCGCATTCACGAATACAAGCGCCAGCTCCTGAACGCCCTCCACATCGTCGTGCTCTGCCATCGTCTGCGGGAGAATCCGTCGCTGGTCATGCCGCGGCGCACGTTCTTCTTCGCCGGCAAGGCCGCGCCCGCGTATCACTTCGCCAAGCTGGTCATCAAGTTCATCAACAACCTGTCGGCGACGATCGACGGCGATCCGCTGTTGAATCGCACGCTCAAGGTCGTGTTCATTCCCGACTACAACGTGTCGGTGGCCGAACGGCTCATTCCCGCCAGCGATGTCTCCGAGCAGATCTCGACGGCCGGCTACGAGGCCAGCGGGACGAGCAACATGAAGTTCATGATGAACGGGGCGCTGACGATCGGGACGCGCGACGGGGCGACCATCGAGATGGCCCAGGCGGCCGGCGAGGAGAATTTCTTTCTGTTCGGTCTGACCGCCGATCAGGTGCTCGCCACTCGAGGTTTCTACGATCCGCGGTGGCACTACGACCACGATCCCGAGACACGCGCCGCCATCGACCTTATTGCGAGCAACTTCTTCAGCAGAAGCGAGCCAGGTGTCTTCGAACCGATCCTCGACGTGCTCGTCCGCCACGGCGATCACTACCTGCACCTCGCAGACCTCCAGAGTTACAGCGACGCGCACGCCCGCGTGGCGGCCGTCTATGCAGCGCAGGATGAATGGCAGAGGAAGGCGATCATCAACATCGCCTCATCGGGACGCTTTTCGAGCGACCGGACCATCGCGGACTACGCCACCGACATCTGGGGCGCCGTGCCGTGCGCGGTGGACTGACAGGGCGGCTGGAAAATTCAACAGAAGATCAGAAGATCAGAAGAATTCCTTGGATCTTTTATCTTCTGATCTTTTGAGCTTCTGTTAGAGAACCCGGAACCGAACGTCACTCGAGTTGTTTGTGGCAGTACTCGCAGTCGGCGCTGATCGTCGATCCGTCCTTGGCGGCGTGCGAGTCGTCGTGGCAGCGGAAGCAGCCGTTTGACGTGACGTGCCCCTTCTGGTCGGGATAAGAACCCCACGTGACGTTCATCGTCGGGAACACGTTGCGGCGATACACATCCTGGAAGGCCCTTACCGCTCGCCTCAGTTCCTCGTCGCTCGAGCCGGCCTGCTTCTGATAGAACGCGCGCAGACCTTCATCGATCGCCTGGTCGGCCGCGTCCTGACTGGGATAGGACGCCTTGACCAGGCGCACGCCTTCGCGCCGCGCGAACGGGAGCGTGCGGCTCACCTGTCCGGCCGCGATGGCGTTGTCGACGGCTCTCTCGGGTGTCGCCGAGATCGGATGCCCCACCGTGTTGTGACAGTCGACGCAATCCATCACCCGGCGCTCGCCCGTGCTGATCGTCTGCTCAGACGTATCGGGGGCGACGTATTCCTTCACGTTGCCCGCGGCGTCGGTCACTTTGACGTACGGAATGGTCTCGTGCTGTGGGTCCGTCGCGACATACTCGATACGAATAGCGGGATTGGCATGCCAGTGGATCGCACGGGTCGAGGTCGTGGAGCCCGGGTTCACGTGCAATTGCAGCACCGTGGCCGTTTCGCCGTTCGCTTCGTCGTCGGCGTACTCGCGAATCACGCGCAGCCGATCGCCGGTCCGTTTCCCGGGCTGGTGACAACTCGCGCAGGTCTTCGCCTGGGCCCCGGGTTGCATGTGGGCTCCGGGCGGAATCGGCTTCGGAACCGAATTGGTCACCACGTGCGCGAGCTGCCGCAACCCCGACATCTTTGCGTACATGAATCCGGATACGCCGTCGCTGATGTGGCATTCGGCGCAGGCGATGCGCGCGTGCGCCGCACTCTGCCAGGCGGCATGTTGGGGATGCATCGGCGTGTGGCACACCTGTCCGCAGAAGGTGGGCGATTCCATCCAGTGCAGCGTCCCATAGCCGGCCAGCAGGACGATGATGACGTTGACGGCGGTGAGCGCGGTGATGATGACGGCTGTACGACGGACGCTGGCACGCCGGAAATCGAGGACGGGATAGTCAATGACCGCCTGAGGGTCGCGTGCCAGCTTGCGCCGCTGGAGTCGTGCCCCGACGGGGACCAGGAGCAGGCCCGCCACGAACAGGGCCGGGATGGCGATGAAGACGACCAGTCCGGCATATGGATTGACGAGCATCCCAGCCAGCATCGCGATGACGAGCGCGATGAAGACCACCGCCGAAGCGGTGGTCATCAGCACGCCGATGATCGCAACTGGATGAGAAAGAAGCTCGCGCCGCGTCATGAGAGCGGTCTACTTGAGGCTCTGCATGTAGGCAACGAGCGCGTCGAGGTCTGCCGCGGGCAACGAGCCGTATTTGTTCGGCATTGGCGGCTTCTTCGTTGATTTCGCCTTCGCGGCCGCCTCGACCGGATGGGTGATCCACTGGCGTATGTCTGCCGCCGACAGTTTGGCGGCGACGCCGTCGAGCGGGTTCGCCTTGCCACCCTTCCCCGCGATGGCATGGCAGATCGAGCACTTCTGAGCGTTGTAGACCTCTTGTCCCTTTTTGACGGCGGCGGCATCCTGAGCGGCGGCCGTCGGCACCGCCGCCAGCCAGAACCCCAGTGTCAACGCCGCTGCAACAAGAACGGGTGTCGTTGTAAGCCTGCTCAGCATGGAACCTCCAGGAAATGAGCGAACGCTACCACAAGTACCTCAGACCGAACACAAATGAGTTTGCAGTATAAGGGCGGTAGACGTACCCCAGCACCAGCGAGCTGGGCTGGACGACGCCGTTGACGACCGACGGATCTAACGCGAAGTCGTACACCTGGAACGGTTCGTACAGGTACGAAAAGGTCGCGGCCAGCTGGTTGGTCAGCCTGTGCCGGACGTCGAGATGCAGCTGCTGGAGCCGGTTGTACACCCTCGGAAGCTGCTGCGGCGCCGGCAGGGGCCCACCGGGCACGATGCCATACAGGTATTCGCCCTCCGCATAACTGAAGTCGTACGACACCCGCGCCTCGGTGTTCTCGCCAATCTTCGGCGGCGTCGCGTAGATCGAGAAATAGTCGACGCGTTCGGTCGAGTCGGTGGTCCAATCGCGCAGGGGATCGTTTTCCTGTCCCGGGCTCGCGGACCGCGACTGCTGCAGCCCGGCATAGTGCTCGTAGTTGTAGCTGCCGCCTCCGCCGAACCCGTTCGGATTCCGGTAATCGGCCGAGACCGAGAACAGGTTGACCGTCGATTGCTGGAGCCCGAAATAGCTGTCGTCGTATTTGTCTTTCCCGAAGCCGCCAGAGACGCTGACCATCCACAGATCATTGGGTACGAGATCCACCTGTCCGGTGAATCGATTCCGGGTCCGGTTGGCGAGGTCGTAGTGACGCATGTCCGGCTGTTCGCCGATTTGAATGAGAATCTCCTCATCCAGGCCGGAACCGCGGCGGCTTCCGAACTCGTAATTCGCGCGGAACGTGACCCACTGCAATGCGATGGCGTCGGCCGTGGCGCGAAACACATTTTCATTGGAGTTGTCGAAGATGCGGTGGTCGTAGCCGTTGGTGTTGAAGGTATAGCCGACCGTCAACGCCAGCGGCTGAATCCCGCTGTAGGTCGCATCGGCATCGAACGTCAATCGATCGTGCGCGTAAAGCTCCGGCCCCCCGGTTGGGGACGTCGCGACCGAGGTGTCGTAGTTGATGAACTGCGGGATGACCGCCGCGCGGCTCTCGTTGTTGTAGTTGTAGGTACGGAGCCGCGAGCTGAATCGCCAGTCGGTCTTGGGACGCGAGACGAGGTTCAGATTCATCGAGGTGACGTGCGCCCGGGCTTCTGAATCGGTTCGAGGCAGCGTCANCTGCGGCAATGTGGCGTTGATGGTGAACGGCTGCAGCGGTGTGTCATTGGTCCAGACGCCGTAGGACACGAAGCCCGTGAACTGGGTCTGGTGCGCAAGTTTCGTGTGGCCCGCAAGGCTCACGGTCTGCGCCTCGTTCGACGGCCACAGCGCCATACGCCCCCTGCCTGGCGCGGTTGTCGAGTCGTCGATCCGCAGCGGGCTGTCCCAGACGAGGGTGTCCGCCTGATTGTTGAACCACGAGCCGTTGTAGGAGAGCCGCAGCATGCCCCGGCTGCCGGTCCACTCGGTGCCGATCGTGAAGTCGTTCGTCCGCGACTCGTACGGCAGGGCGACCTCGACATCGTTGCCGAATCCGAAACTGGCGCCCCATGGCAGCTCGCCGCCATGTTTTGTCGTGGTGAACGCGGCTTTCACGTCGAGAGACGGCAGCGGCGTCACCGACACGTTCATCCTGCCGATATTGCGGTGCTCGCGCAGGTCGAATTGTGTCGCCAGCGGCGCCCATGCCGAGAGTGTGGCCTGGCCATTCTGGATCTGCCGTTGCGTGGTGTCGTCGAGCGGCAGCGGGCTCTCGGTGCTCTGGTACGGCGTCTTCGTATCGATGCTGTAGAACTGCGGGATCTGATCCCACAGGCCGGAGAAGTTGAAGCGGCCCGGCTGCTCGTAGGTCGCGGCGAAGCGCTGATCGCGCCAGCCCACGTTGTCGGCCGCGGCGCGAAACAGCCAGAGTCCGTCGGGATCCTCGCGCGCGTAGCGGGCACCGGTGAAGAGCGGTCCGCTCCGCAGATCCTGGTAGCGCTGATACCTTGCCTCATCCCCCGACATGTGGCTGAAACGGCCGCCGAGCAGGAGCTGCTTCGGCGCCTCGTCGAACAGGCTGTTGGTCGCCTCGACGCCCGGCGCCGCCGCCGGCGCCGCCTGCGCGGCAGGCTTCGGCGATGCCTGTGCGGGCATCAGCACCTGGGCCGTTGCCGCTGCCGGCGTGCCGATGAAGAGCAGGGAGACGATGGGGACAAAATGAACATGTTTCATATGTCGTCTCCTCTGTTAACGCATGTAGAACTGTCCGGACGGGTGGTTCGACCCGTGGATGTTTGAATGGCAGTTCACGCACGAGCGTCCGAACATCCGGTTGCTCTTGTTCACCGTAATCGCCGCGTTGTCGTAGATGGTCGACGGGTGCCTCGTGGCGACGTGGCATCGCTGACAGAGCATCGGCATGCGCACGACCAGCATCCGGTCGTTCGACGAACCGTGCGGATCGTGGCACGTCGTGCAGCTTTCTTTCACCGGCGCGTGCTCCCACAACATCGGCCCGCGCATCTCGGTGTGGCAGCTCATGCACGTCTCCGAAATCGAGCTGCCGACCTTCAGATTCTTGACGTTGCTGATCGATCCGTGCGGGTTGTGGCACGACGTGCAACTCATCTTGCCTTCGCGCACGGGCATGTGGGCGACCGCGCGCTCTGTTTTGGTGACTTGGACGCGGTGGCACGTCGCGCACAAGGCCGTCTCGGTCGCCTTCACGAACTGGTGCTCCAGCGATTTCGGGTGGTGGACGCTGTGGCAGGTCGTGCAGGAGAGATCCCGCCGGTCGTGCGCGCTGCCTTCCCAGGCCGCGTGGTCGCCGCGGTTGTGGCACGTCAGGCATGACTGGTTGATCTCGGCCGGCTTCATCTGCGCGAACTTCCGTATGTGTCCTTTGGAGTCATCGTCCACGTGCGCCTGGCCGGGCCCGTGACAGCTCTCGCAGCCTTGCGTGGCGGCGGGCGACCGGGGGTTTTTCACCTGGGCGTGCTTGGAGCCCTTGAGCGTAGCCTCCTGGTCGGAGTGACACGTGGTGCACGTATCACTCCCGACGTAGCTCGTTGCCGGTGCTTGTGCCGGTGCCGCCGCGGGTGCCGGCGCCTGCCGGGCGGCCGGCGAGTCAGCTCCGCGGGCCGGCGGAATCGCACCCGCCACCCGCACCGTAATCGCGACGGCCAGAAGACACGTGGCCCCTAACCACAGACGATGTTGCATGACGACCCTTTCGATGAAGTTGTCATCTCAGTGCCATTCTGAAATTCGCACGCTCGTACGCGGCGGGATCGGGAATCCGCTCGAAGCTCATGTTGCCGCGCATCTCGTTGAGCGAGTTCCATTCGTGCTCAACCATCCACGATTCGACCTCGGCGCGGACCGTGCGCAGGTGATTGGGGCCATGACGGAGAAGCGACGAGACCATCTGCGCGCCGTGGGCGCCGGCCATCGTGGCCTTGATGACGTCGAGACCCGTGTGGATGCCACCGGTGATGGCCAGCGATGCCTTGATGCGCCCGGCCAATGCCGCCGTCCCCCTGAGGCGCAGCGGCAGCTCCGATGAATCCGAAAGCGGCAGGGAGCGAACGACCTCGAGCTCGACGACGTCGATGTCGACGCGGTGGAAGCGAGTGAACAGGACGAGCCCGTCGGCGCCGGCGGTATCAAGCGATCTCGCGAAATTCGCAAACGCGGTGAGGAGCGGCGCCAGCTTGATGGCGACCGGAATGCGCAGGCTGGCCTTCACGTCGCGCACGATCTCGATCGCGTCACGCTCGACATCGGCCGCGCTTATCGACATGTCGCTGGCGGCGTGATAGATGTGCAGCTCGAGCGCGTCGGCGCCGGCTTCTTCGATCAGCTTGGCGAATCCCGTCCAGCCGCCGCGCGTCACCCCGTTGAGCGACGCCACGACCGGAATCTTCACCGCTTGTTTGACGAGGCGGAGGTGATCGAGGTACTCGTCGGGTCCCAGCGCGGTGAGCTGCTCGGGCGCGAAGCTGCCCGCCTCGGCGAACGATTCGCTGAAGCTTTCCTCGTGGACGAACCCGCTCATCTGCTCGCCGGTGATTTCCTCTTCGTAGAGCGAGCGAAGCACCAGCATGGCCGCGCCGGCATCCTCGAGCGCTTTGACCGTGTCCAGATCGTCGCCAAGCGGCCCCGCGCCCACGATCAGCGGGTGGGGCAGGCGCATGCCGAGATACGTCGTGCTGAGATCCATCACTTCTCCTTGCCGTCTGGCGCTGGCGCCGGCGTGTGTGCCTCGGCGGCCGCTTCGAATGCCGGCACCTTGATGCCCGCGAGCTGTGAGTATATCGAGTAGCGCCGTTCGGCGGCGGCCTGGGATTCCGCCAGAAAGGCCTTGTAGCGTGCCGGATCGGCTCGCTCGACCATCCGGAAGCGCGATTCGTTGCGCATGTAGTCGGCGACCCTCGCCTTTGGAGGACCGTAATCGAGGTGGAGCGGCGGCTCGCCCTTCGCGGTTCGCCGTGGATCGAAGCGGTAGAGCGGCCAGACGCCCGAGTCGACGGCGAGCTTCTGCTGCGCCACGCCGTTGGCCATGTCGTACCCGTGCGCGATGCAGTGGCTGTAGCCGATGATGAGCGACGGCCCCTTGTACGACTCCGCTTCGAGAAACGCCTGCGCGGTCTGCGTCATCTTGGCGCCGAACGCCACCTTCGCGACGTACACGTGCCCATACATGTTCGCCAGAAGGCCGAGGTCCTTTTTGCCGACCGCCTTGCCCGCGGAGGCGAATTTGGCGGCCGCCCCGAGCGGCGTCGCCTTCGACGCCTGACCGCCGGTGTTCGAATAGACCTCCGTATCGAGGACCAGGATGTTCACGTCGCGTCGATTGGCGAGCACGTGATCGAGGCCGCCGTAGCCGATGTCGTACGCCCACCCGTCGCCGCCGACCAGCCATACGCTCTTCTTGACAAGGTAGTCGGCGAGCGATTCGAGCCGGATAATTTCAGCGGAGTGCCCGTTGGCGCTCCCTTTCATGCCCGACAATTGGCGGCGCAGCGCTTCGACGCGTTCCCGCTGGGCGGCGATGCCGGTCTCGTCCGACTGGTCTGCGTCGAGCAGGGCGGTCACCAGACCTTCGCCGATCTGCGGCGCGAGCGCCTGGACGAGGCCGCGAGACGCCGCGACGTGCGCGTCGAGCGCCATCCGGAAACCGAACCCGAACTCGGCGTTGTCTTCGAAGAGCGAGTTCGACCAGGCCGGCCCTCTGCCATCGCGGTTGGTCGTGTACGGCGTGGTCGGCAGATTGCCGCCGTAAATCGACGTGCAGCCGGTGGCGTTCGCGATGAGCAGGCGATCGCCGAAGAGCTGGGTGAGCAACTTCAGATACGGCGTCTCGCCGCAGCCGTTACAGGCTCCTGAGTACTCGAAGAGCGGCTCGAGGAACTGGGAGCTCTTGTGGTCGATCTTGGTCATCGCCGTGCGATCGAGCTCAGGGAGATCGAGGAAGAACGAGTAGTTGGCGCGCTCGGCTTCGCGCAGCGGCGCCTGCGGGTGCATGTCGATCGCCTTGTGCTTCGGGTTGGTGCGGTCCTTGGCCGGGCAGACGGTGACGCACAGGTTGCAGCCCGTGCAGTCTTCCGGCGCGACCTGAATCGTGAACTGGTGCCCCTTATGCTCGTTGCCTTTGTACGCGGTGGACTTGAAGGTCTGCGGCGCGTTGGGCAGCGCGCTCGGCTCGTACACCTTCGCGCGGATTGCCGCGTGCGGGCAGACGAGCACGCACTGGTTGCACTGGATGCAGATCTTCGAGTCCCACACCGGAATCTCGAGCGCGAGGTTCCGCTTCTCCCACTTCGCGGTCGCGGTCGGAAACGTGCCGTCCACCGGAAACGCGCTGACGGGCAGCAGGTCGCCTTTGCCCGCCAGGATGACGGCGGTGACCTTCTGCACGAAATCCGGCGCCCGCTCGGACACAAGTGGAGGACGGGAGTGCTTCGCGTTGACCGACGCCGGCACGCGAATCTCGTGCAGGCGCGCCAGCGCCTGATCGACGACCTCGCAGTTGCGCCGTACGACCTCGGGACCGCGCTTGCCGTAGCTCTTCTCGATGCTCTTCTTGATGTGCTTGATCGCCTCCTCGGCTGACAGGATGCCGGAGATCGCGAAGAAGCACGTCTGCATGATCGTGTTGATGCGCGAGCCCATCCCGGCGCTCTTGGCCAGGTCGTACGCGTCGATCGCGAAGAACCGGATCTTCTTCTCGATGATCTGTTCCTGCAGCTCGCGGGGCAGCTGGTCCCACACGTGTTCGGCGGCGCCAGGCGCGTTCAGCAGGAACGCGGCGCCCGGTGCCGCGTGCTCGAGCACGTCGATCTTGTCCACGAACTCGAACTGATGGCAGGCGACGAAGCTCGCGCGATCGACGAGGTAGGCCGACCGGATGGGGCGCTTGCTTGTACGCAGGTGCGAGATGGTGATCGCCCCCGACTTCTTCGAGTCGTACACGAAGTAGCCCTGCACGGAGAGATCGGTCTCCTGCCCGAGGATCTTGATGGAGTTCTTATTGGCGCCAACAGTCCCATCGGCGCCGAGCCCGTAGAAGATCGAGGCCGACACGTCCTCCGACTCAGTCCGGAACGAGGGATCCCACGTGAGCGACGTGTGGGTCACATCGTCGATGATGCCGACCGTGAAGTGACGCTTCGGCGTGCTCTTGCCGAGCTCGTCGAACACCGCCTTGATCATGGCGGGCGTGAATTCCTTCGACGACAGGCCGTAGCGGCCGGCGATGACACGCGGTGGCGCGAACGGCAGGCGGCCATCTGCCTGCGCTTCGGCGAGCGCGGTCATCACGTCCAGGTACATCGGATCGCCGGGCGCCCCAGGCTCTTTCGTCCGGTCGAGCACGGCCAGGCTGCGAACCGTCTTGGGCAGCGCAGCCAGAAAGGCCTCGCTCACGAACGGACGGTAGAGCCGCACTTTCAGCACGCCGACCTTCTCGCCGCGTGCCGCCAGGGCGTCCACGGCTTCGTGCGCGGTGTCGGCGCCCGACCCCATCAGCACGATCACGCGCTCGGCGGCAGGATGGCCGACGTACTCGAACAGGCTGTATTGTCTGCCCGTCAACTTCGCGAACTTCTGCATCGTACGCTCGACAACACTCGGGCACGCGTCGTAAAAGCGGTTTGCCGCTTCCCGTGCCTGAAAAAACACATCAGGGTTCTGGGCGGTGCCGCGGAGCATCGGCCGGTCAGGCGTCAGCCCGCGCCGGCGATGCTCGTGTACCAGCGGTTCGGAGATGAGCGCGCGCAGATCGTCGTCGCTGAGCTCTTCGATCTTGCCAACCTCGTGGGATGTCCGGAATCCGTCGAAGAAATGTAGAAAGGGGATGCGCGTCTCGAGCGTCGCCGCATGCGCGACCGCCGCCATGTCGTGCGCTTCCTGCACGGAGTTCGAGCACAACAGCGCGAAACCGGTCTGCCGGCACGCCATGACGTCCGAGTGGTCGCCGAAGATGGACAGGGCGTGCGTGGCGAGCGTCCGGGCCGCCACGTGCATGGTGAACGGCGTCAGCTCCCCGGCGATCTTGTACATGTTGGGGATCATCAGGAGCAGCCCCTGCGACGCCGTGAACGTCGTCGAGAGCGCGCCGGCCTGCAGCGCGCCGTGGACGGCACCGGCCGCGCCCGCTTCCGACTGCATTTCGGCCAGCTCCGGCACCAGCCCCCAGAGATTCGGAATCCTGCGGCTCGACCACTCGTCGCAGAGCTCGGCCATCGGACTGCTGGGCGTGATCGGGTAAATTGCGATGGCCTCGCTTGCCCGATAGGCAACCGATGCCGCCGCCTCGTTCGCGTCTATCGTCAGCCGACGCCTGGTCCCCATGTCCGGTCCCTCATTTCATGAAGAGGTATTGAGGCCTGCCACGGCAGGGAAAACTCCGACTCTCCGGAGATCATCCGGAATGCCAGAGGAGGCGCGTGGCGTCCGCGGTCACGCAGACAGCCATGCACGCGCCTGTATCAGGTCGTGCTCTGGGAAAAATTCCACAGGGCCCTTGCGAAGATCCGCAGCCGCAAACATCAGGGCCAGGTCGCGCCAACGCTCCTGGCCGACGATCGCGATTCGCTCGATGGCGTCCCCGTGCTGTACGTAAAACGCGAGATTGTTCCAGTCCTCGGTCGGTTCCCACCCCTGGAACTCTTTCAGCACGCACAGCAGCTTGACCGAGCCCACCCGCTGGAGCTCGCTCACCAATGTGGACTCGCACTGGCGCCAGTCCGCTCTCATCAGTTGACCCGTAATATCCAGCCGATAGGTGTTGTTGCTCTCGTGATGCAACGTGATTGGCATGCAGGCCTGCTGGCGGGGCCTCAAAGCAGAGACCGTGCCGACCGCGAGGACGGCGTCGATTTGCCTGAAGCGCGGATTTTTCAGCGTTTCAGGCGGGGAACGTGCAGGTCAAGAAGCGCCGGAACCCAGCCGATTTCACCCATTCTCCGAAATATCGGATGGCTCCGATCCGCTCTCATGTTTGCGTAATGCAGGCGCGCGGTTCGAATCGGACGTTGAAAAGATGTCGAACTCACGAAATACTGTGATGGCATCACCGAAGCGCGGGGGACCCAAGGACACATCATGCTCAAGACGCAACCGAAAGTCAGTACCTGGCTGGTGGCGACCGCCGTCGCCCTGGCCGTTCAGACCGCGCTCGCGCTCGACGTCAAAGTCGGCTTCGACAAGGCATTCGACTTCAAGGCAGTCCACACCTGGGGCTGGAAGTCGGACGGCCCGGGCAAGGTCATCATGGCCCGCACGGCCGACGATGACCCGGAAGCCATGCAGAAGCGGGTCGACCCGGTCCTGATGAGCGAGGTCGAGGCCCAGATGACAGAGCGCGGGCTGAAACCGGCGACGAGCGCCCCCGACGTCTTCGTCACCTATTTTCTGCTGCTCTCGACCGGCGCCAATGCGCAGACGATCGGTCAGTTTCTTCCGGGGTCCAGCGTGTGGGGGCTCCCACCGTTTCTGGCGTCCACGCAATCGCTCGAGATGATGAACCAGGGATCGCTCGTGATCGATCTTAGCGCGAAGGACGCGGTCGTCTGGCGGGGGTATGCCCAGGCTAACGTCAAGATCGGCATCGACGCCAAGAAGCGCGAGGCACTCCTGCGTGAAGCAGTGCGGGATCTTCTGAAGCGCTACCCCCCGAAATCCTAGTTCACGGATGCCGGAATCGAGCGCGGACCACCGCGGCTTCACTCGCCGCGCAGGATCTCCCTCGCCGCTTTCAGTTCCTTGCGCTTGGCGCCATCGACCTTCGGAAATTTCAGGTTCAACCCATCGAGCGCTTCGACCACCGCCGCCGCGACGACCAGGCGCGTAAACCATTTGTGGTCGGCCGGCACCACATACCACGGCGCGTCTGGCGAGCTTGTGTTCTGAATCATGTCCTCGTAGCAGCGCATGTACTGGCCCCAGAGAGCGCGCTCCCTGGCATCGGCGGTCGAAAACTTCCAGTTCTTTTCAGGCTGCTCGATCCGCTCGAGAAACCGGCGCTTCTGTTCCTTGCGCGACACGTGCAGGAAGAACTTGCGAATCACGATGCCGTTCCGCGTGGCGTAGCGCTCGAACGCATTGATGTCCTCGAACCGCTCTTTCCAGATGCGTTTGGTCACGAGTTTCGGGGGGATTCGCTGATTCTCCAGATATTCCGGATGCACGCGTACCACCAGCGTCTCCTCGTAGTACGAGCGATTGAAGATCCCGATGCGCCCGCGCTCGGGCAGGCAACGACTAGTCCGCCACAGATAGTCGTGGTCGAGGTCTTCTGACGACGGGGCCTTGAACGAGTACACCTGGCAGCTCTGCGGGTTGACGCCGGACATCACGTGCTTGATCGTACCGTCCTTCCCTGCCGCGTCCATGGCCTGAAAGATCAGCAGCACCGCATAGCGATCCTGCGCGTACAGCTTGTTCTCAAGCTCGCGCATCCTTTCGACACCACGCTGCAGCCACTTCTCGGCTTGCTCGCGGGAAGTCAGGCTCCCCGTGTCGCCGGGGTCGATGTCCTTCAAGCGGAAATGTCGGCCGTCGGTGACCCGGAACGCTCGGCTTAATTTGTCGGCTTTTGACATAGGCGGCTGGGCCGGAGTGCACACGATATGCCAGACTTGGCCCCGCCACACGGTATGCTTTTCGCAGGAAGAGTATCGACATGATCATGAATGGATTTCGCCGCGTGCTGGCCGGGTTGTTTGCCATTGCGGTGGCGTCGCTCGCCGCCTCGGCTCAGACGACCCAGTTGCGTCTGGTGTCGACCGCGTGGCCGCCGTTTACGAACGAGGCCGGGCAGCCCCGCTTCGCGCTCGATCTGGTCGAGGCGGCGCTGGGCCGCATCGGCGTCACATCGCAGACACTCATCGTGGACGCGGCGAAGTTCACGCCGGCCCTGATGAGCGGTTCGTTCGATGGAAGCGCGGCGGCGTGGAGGGATCCCGAGCGCGAGCGCGCGCTGTTGTTCTCGCAGCCCTATCTCGAAAATCGGCTCATCCTCGTCGGGCGAACGGGCACCGACGTGTCTGCCGCGGCGCTGACCGGCCTCAAAGGCAAGCGTGTCTCCATCGTCGAAGGCTACGCATACGGTGCGGCCCTCGACAAGGCCGGTATCACGTTCGTGCCGTCACGCAGCGAGGAGGACAGTCTCCGGCAACTGCTCAACGGAGAGGCCGACTACACGTTGATGGACGAGATCGTCGTCCAGTACATCGTGGACCACTATGCCGACCAGGCACGCACCAGGCTGCAGATCGGCACGGTTTCATTGCTGACGCGCCCGCTGCACCTGGCCGTGCGGCGCACACATCCACAAGCGAAGTCGATCGTCGATCGCTTCAACGCACAGATTCGGGCGATGGTGGCCGATCGCACCTACCATCGTCTTCTGCACGTTGACTGGATCCGAGCCGATGTGGACGGCGATGGACTCGAGGAATACGTTCCGCGCACCGATAGTTCTGGGCCGGCCGAGCCCGAACGCGCGTATTCGATCTTTTCAGACCCACAGAAAAAGCCGCAGTCCAAACCAGGAGAGAAGCGGTACCTGTTTGGTGGCTCTGTTTACACCGCGTGGACGGCCATCCCTGAGAAGTACAAGAACTACGATCCTCTACGGCCGGAGCCCGGCATCGCCACGGTCCCGATCTACCAGTTCACCTGGTAGCCTGGAGCTACCGCGGCGTGTAAGATTTGCTCACGTTGTTGCGGTTGTTCGTGATCGTGTAGTTGCCGTCGGCAGCGATCGACGCCTTCAGGTAGTGCCCCGTGCACGCCGCTTCTTCTTCGAAGTTCGCGATGTAATCATCCCTGGTGTTGCGCTCGCGCTCGGTGACGAGCGAGAGATGCAGTTGCCAGAGATCCTCCAGCCCGGGCGCGCTCCTGACGACGTCGAGGTAGCTGCCGATACCGCCTTTTCGCGGTCCGTTGTTCATGACGGCGACGCGAGCGCCGAGCGAATGCACGAATGGTGGGGCCCCTGAGAGATCCATGCCGTGATGGTTCACCTGCAGGAGGTCGATCCGGCCGAGCCGGTTCACCGGACAGACCATCTCGATTTCCTTGTTCCAGGTCAGGTCGCCGAGATCGAGGAATCTGAACTTGCCGTACTGCAACAGGAATCCGAGGCTTCGCCCGTTTTCGCTGCTGTCCGGCTTTTTCAGCTCCGGGTTCGCACACAGCGGGGAACTGTTGGGGCCGCCGCCGTTGATCGGTGCGGCTATCAGCTCGCCGTTGGTCGCGGCGATCGTAATGTCAAGTCCCTTCAGCGGAATCTTGTCGCCGGGCTTTGGCTGCGCGCGCTTGCCCTTCGAGGCTTCCTGATAGATCGCCCACTCGTCGGCCGCCGGACCCGGGCGGTTCTCGACCGTGTCTCCATGATCGAGATAGTGGTCGATGGGCATGAGCTTCGACAGCGCGCCCACACCGCCGACATGGTCGGCGTGAAAGTGGGTAATCAGGAGGTAGTCGAGTTTTTTCAACCCGGCGACCCTGGTGGCCACCTCGTGGATACGCCGGGCGTCGCGGTCGTCCCTGCGCCAGCCGGTGTCTACGAGCAGCGATTGACCGGACGGCGACACAATCAGCGTCGCCCCGCCTCCCTCGACATCGATCCAGTAGATGTCCAGCGCGCGCACCGTGCCGCCTCGCTGCGCGGCGAGCATCACCGTTGCGAGGGTCACGAGCGCCAGCGCCGACGCGATGCGCGATCGAATCGGGTACGTCATCGTTTGCTCAACTCAACCGTGTCGAGTTGCCCTTTTTCGATCGCGATGCCGATGATCATCAGCTCGAGATCCGCCGTCCCGCTGTTGACGATCGAATGCGGCTGGTCGGGAAGAATCGGCACACCGTCGCCCTTGCGGATCGTGGCGGTCTCGCCGCCAACGGTCGCCTCACCGCTGCCGTTGAGGACGTAATAGATCTCGCCCACGCCCGGATGCCTGTGCAGCCCCTCTGAGCTTGCCGGCGTCACGATGAGGTGATCCATGTAGCTCCAATTGCTGAGAAAGACCGACGGCGGAAGCGCGCGGCGATATTTCACGGTGCCCTTGCCGCCGCGGTAGCTCTGCAGCGTGTCTTTTGGGCCCATCAGCTTCTCGTCGAGCCGCATCGTCATGAAGACCGGAATGGGATCTTTCTGCGCACCGACGCGCGAGTCCTGCAGATCGAACGCGTCGTACTCGCCGCTCGTGGTGGCCACGTTGATGTTCATGAACTCCACGGGCCGATCGGTCGGGTTGACGATCGCATGTGAGTGGCCCATGCGTACCGGGGCTCCGACCGTGCCTTTCAGCAGGGAAGCCCGGCCGTCGATCGTGAACTCGGCTTCGCCGTCGAAGATGACGAACATCTCCTCGTTGCGATTGTGAAAGTGATGGCCCACGCCGCCTTTGGGCGCGGTGATCTGGCAGCGGTGGACGAAATTCAACAGCGGAATGGCATTGCGGGGGACGAGCGTCATGCACGCCATATCCCCCTCGCTGCCGTGCGAGCGGCTCATACGGTAGCGGCTCGGATCGGTGTGGCCTATCCGTTCACTCAACACGGGCGGCGCCTGTGCGGACGCCACAAGCGTCATCGCAACGGTCGCGCAGATGATGGCCAATGGCCGCTTGCCGATGGTCATAGAAAGCCCTCGCTGGCTATCGTTATACACAAACGCACCTTCTGGCGGGGAAGTGGCGCGGATGATACCATGCCGTTCGTTCCTTTCCGGTCCAGTCTGTTCGAATGACGGAGGTGCGGTGATGAGAGCTCGACGGTCGTCGGTGCTCGGCGTGTTTCTCAGCGTGTGTGCGGCCATCTCGGTGGCGACCCCGGTTGAAGCTCAGCTCGGGGGCTTGATGAGGAAGGGGAAGGAGGCGCTGAAGGAACCCGTCAAGGATCCGAGAACATCCGAGGCCGCATCCACCTCCACTTCAAATCCGTTTGCCGATCCCGCGATTGTCTTCATCACGCAGGATCAGCTCGGACGGTTCCAGAAGGGGCTGCAGCACGAGGTGACCCAGCGCAGTGCGCTCAGGAAGCAGTTGGCGTCGCTTCAGACGCGCGAACAGTATCAGGCGTGCTCGCAGGGTGCAGTCACGTCGCCGGAACTGATGAAGCTCATCCAGGACTTTGCCGATTCGAGCGCGAATCTCCCGGCCGATCAGATGGTGAAACGTCAGCAGCAGATGTACACCGAGATGGCGGCGATGGTGGAAAAGAAATGCGGCATTGATCCACAAAAAGTGGAGAGCTCGCGTTTCGCGCGCTTGAAACAGATCGAGGCGGAGGCGTCCGATATCGCCATGCCGGTGGGATACAAGGCGCCCCCGCAGGCGCGGCTCGAGCGCGAGACGGTTGACTGGGCGGCGATGTGGAACGACTCGGCGGCGCGCACGCCGATTGCGCTGAATGTGCACGCGCCGAAGTCTCCCATGTTCGGCGAGGCGCCGGCCGCGGCCGCGCGCGCTCAGGCGCCGACCGCGCATCCGTTCGCGCGTGCCTACGCGATGCTGAAAGAGCGCGTCCCGGTGTTCTGCCAAAGGCTAAGCGAGAAGAAACCGCTGACGCCAACCACAATCACAGTCGGCACGGAGAAAGTGAGCGTCGTCAAGATTCCCGGTTCCGGACAGGATTACGTCTTCCGCCAGGATGAGGCCGATGCCCTCACCCAGGGGTGCGCCGGTGTGATGGCGCTGATGAACGCCATCTTCGACGACGTGCAGAAGCAGTGACGTTCGTTGCCGTCAGCCTTGCCGTCGCGCTGAGCGCCGCCTGGCAGATGGTCGGTCCGGGTGTCTGGCAGGCCGAGGCACCGATGGCCTCGGCCGGGCCTCTTGCACCGGTACGCGCGATCGCCATCCGACTCGACCCATCAAAAGTCCGGTTCACCCTCGATCAGGCGTCGCGCGACTACGGGATGGTCGGCACGTGGACCGTGGACCGCATGCCCGAGGCTGGTGTGGTCGCCTTCAACGCGGGACAGTTCAGCGGGGGCGCGACGTGGGGATGGCTGGTGCGCGATGGCATCGAGTCACAGCCGCCAGGCGCGGGCTCGCTCGGCATGTCGTTTGTCGTCGATCGCGGCGGAAAGGTCTCGCTTGCGACGCCTGACGAACTCCCCGCGATCCGATCGACGGCCACCCAGGCGTTTCAATCCTACCCCGCGTTGCTCGTCGGCGACGGTCGGCTGCCGTGGGAGCTTCAGGTGGCGGGCCGCGGCGTCGATCTGTCCCATCGTGACTCGCGGCTCGCGTTGGGATTGATGCCCGACGGTTCGGTCGTCGTGGTGATTACGCGTTTTGATGCGGTTGGGCGACCCGGTGAAACTGTACCGTGGGGCCCGACGGTTCCGGAGATGGCGGCGCTCATGAAATCGCTGGGATGCCGCCGGGCGATGATGCTCGATGGCGGGCTGTCGAGCCAGCTTGCCCTACGCACCCGCAGCGGGTTGTCGCAATGGAAGAACTGGCGCGCCGTACCCCTCGGATTGATCGCCTTACCTGCCGCGCCTTAGAAGGGCTGGGAACTTCGTAGGATGCACGACATTCCGTAATCAAGACGGCCGGCCAGGCGCATTTGCTGAGGTTTTCGCGCGAAACGGGCCCTCGAGCGACGGCCGTATTCTTGCTGGATGAGTCCGCGATCCTTAATCCTGCGATGCGGATCTCCCCCAGGCATTCTCGGCTCGGACGGTGGCTGTTAGCCGCCCTGGCGGTCAATTTCCTGATTCCCATCACGACGGCCAGGGCCTCGGATAGCGTGAAGCAGGTCCTCGTGCTCTACTCCCTCAGGCGAGACGTGCCGGCTGCCGACGTCGGCGAAGCGCACCTGCCGAGGATCCTCAGAAACAATGTTCCAGGCGGCGTGGACTACTACTCGGAATTTCTCGACCGGTCGAGGTTCCACGCCGACTACGCTCCGGCCCTCCGCGATTTCCTGCGATTGAAATACGAGGGGCAGACCTTCGATCTCGTCATCGCGTTCGGCGATGCCACGGTCACCTTCATCGAGAAGAATCGCGACATCCTGTTTCCCGACACGCCGGTCGTCTTTTTTTCCAGCCGGCCGCTGATCCGTCCGGCACACTCAACCGGTGTCGTGGCCGAACCGGACGTCGCCGGTACGATGCTGATGGCAACCGAGCTGCAGCCCGACATACGGCACGTGTTCGTCATCAGCGGCGCTGAGTCTTCGGAGCCGTCGTTCGAGAGCATCGCGCGGGCACAGTTCAAGTCGTTCGAACCGCAATTGACCTTCACGTATCTGACGGGTCTGACCAAACAGGAGCTCGAGCCCAGGCTGACGACCATGCCCGAGCACTCCATCGTTTACTACCTGAGCGTCGAGCGGGACCGCAACGGACAGAACTTCCATACGCTGGAGTTCCTCGACTGGGTGACGGCGGCCTCGCGGGCGCCGGTTTACAGCTGGACCGATTCGGCGATGGACCACGGAATCGTCGGGGGCAGCCTGAGAGACCAGGTGGCCGAGGTGCAGGCGGTTGGCGAACTGGCCGTCCGGGTATTAGGAGGCGAGCAACCCGAAAGCATCCCGGTGGTTTCGCCGAATCTGCACGTCAGGCAGGTCGACTGGCGGGAGCTGCAGCGTTGGGGCATCAGCGACGCGGGAGTGTCCGGAGACGTGCGCGTCAGGTTCCGCGAGCCTTCGGTCTGGGATCGGTACGGCCTTCACATCATTGGCGCGGTTCTGCTGCTGCTCGTTCAGATGGCGCTCATCACCGGGCTGCTGGTTCAGGGATCGAGACGGCAGGAGGCGGAACAGCGGCTGCTGGAGAAACAGGACGAGCTGCGGACGAGCTACGACCGAATCCGCGATCTGGGCGGGAGGCTGCTGCATGCGCAGGATGACGAGCGTTCGCGGATTGCTCGAGACCTGCACGACGACATTGGTCAGCAGGTGGCCGTGCTGGCCGTGGATCTCGAACTGCTGCGCACAGGCACGCAGGAAGCTGCCGGAAGCCTGGCCGGCGACGCGCTGAGCCGAGTCCAAGGCATTGCCAGGAGCGTGCGCGACCTGTCGCTCCGCCTGCATCCCGCCAAGCTGCGGCTCATTGGCCTGGTGCCCGCGTTGGACGGCCTGCAGCGCGAGTTCTCGCAATCGGGCATTGCCGTCACAATCACGCACGAGAACCTGCCTCCAGCGCTTCCGCACGATCTCACGTTGTGTCTCTACCGGATCGTCCAGGAAGCGCTGCAAAACGCCGTCAAGCACGGCAAGGCAGGCGAGGTGTACGTGCACCTGACTGGCAGCGCCAAACGAATTGCGCTGACGATCGTCGACAACGGCACGGGCTTCGACGTGGCGGCTGCGTGGGGCAAAGGGCTTGGCCTCATCAGCATGCACGAACGTCTGGACGCGCTCGGCGGCACGCTCGACATCTCGTCCGGCCCCGGTGTCGGCACGCGAATCGATGTCGATGTGGCGCTCGACACGATGGCCGGGCCCAAGACGGTGGCTGTGTGATGATGGTCGATGAGGTCACGAAGTCAGCGCCCACTCAGCCTGTGCGGGTTCTCCTTGTCGATGACAACGAAGCGGTGCTCGCGCGTACGGCGGCGGTGCTGACGCCCGGCTGCATCATCGTGGGATCCGCGAAAGACGGCCCAACGGCGATCAAGGCGGCCGCGTCGCTCCAACCGGAGGTGATCGTGCTCGACATCTCGATGCCCGGTATGACCGGCCTCGAGGTCGCCTCGTTGCTGCGTAAGGCGCAATCGACTGCTGCGGTAGTGTTCCTGACCGTCCATGACGAAGAGGAATTCGTCCAGGCCGCGAAAGCGGTGGGCGGTATCGGCTACGTCATCAAGCCGCGCATTGCGTCGGACCTGATGAAAGCCGTGCGGGAAGCCAAGGCCGGCCGCCCGTTCGTCTCGCCGTTTTGAAACTCAGCGGTCTTCGTTTTTCAGCCAGCCGAGGAATTCTCCCAACTCACGCAGAAAGATTGTCCAGGCAGGCTCGCGCTCCAGGATGAGGTGATTGTCGCTGGGGAGGGAGACGAATCGCGCCTGCGGAATAGCGGCGGCCAGTATGCGGCCTTCGTTGAACGGGACCGCGGCATCGCCCTGACTGTGAAACACGATCGTCGGGACGGTGATGCCTCCGACTACGGATCGAACGTCGATGCGCGAGAATTCCTGCATGAACCGCGCGGCATTTTCCGGGGACGCGGATACGCGCTGCAGATCGTCGAACCATTCCATCTCGGCGGGGCCAGCGTCGGGAATGAAGCGCGTGGTAAACACGCGGCTGAATGCCGCATTTTTCTTTCCCCATCCGAGCCGAACCAGTTGCATGAGCGCGCTGCGCGCTTCGATCTCCTTCTCGTCGCCACGCAGTCCCCACCCGCGCTCGTACCCGCCGAGCAGAATGAGATGGCTCACTCGCTCGGGATGCCGGGCCGCGTATGTCGCCGCCACCGCGGCGCCTTGCGAGATTCCCAACAGGGCGAAGCGCTCCAGCCCGAGCGCGTCGACCACGGTTTCCTGATCGCGCACCCATGCCTCGAACGAGAACTCGGCCACGTTCCAATCTGAAAGACCGCAGCCGCGTTCGTCGTACCTCACGAACGTGTGATGCCTCGAGATCTCGCCAATCCAGTGTTTCCAGACCGGGCTTTCCCACTCGTGTTCGAGATGGTTCAGCCAGTTGGCGGCCTTCACCAGCGGATATCCGCTGCCGACCGTCGCATACGCGATGCGTGCGCCATCGACGGCCGTCGCAAACCGGATCGTTTGACGGAGTGACGAGACCGGAGCAGCCGCATGGGCGGGAGCCAGGCCTGGTCCGCTCGACGCAGGACGCTTGAGCTCACCGACGAATCGATACCCCACTCGAGGCACCGTCTCGATGAAGCGCTGGCCCGTGGCCTGTTCGCCCAGCGCCCGCCGCAGTACCGAGATGTTGTGGTTCAGGTTGTTCTCTTCGACGACGCTGTCGGGCCAGATGCTGTGCATCAGCTCGTCTTTGGTGAGGAGCCGCCCCGAGTGCTCCACCAGCGTTCGCAGCGTGTCGAAGACCTTTGTCGTCAACGGAATGGGGCGCCCCTCGCACAGCAGGCGGCGCTCGCCGACCTCCAGCCTGAACGCCCCGAATTCGTGGATGGCCACAGGGTTGGTGCTCATTTCAGAAAACTTTCAGGATTCCTAAAGGACGCTGCGAGTCTGCCTCGGGCCTAATCGCACAGTGCTTGATGCCACGTTCCCCGGTGCCGCGAATCGACATTCTACGCAGCCGGGGCGGCGGCAGGCAAAACGAAAAGGAGTGAAGCAATGCCCAGATTGACGCCCGACCAGAGTTTCTATCCGTCTCCCCGCATGGCCATGGCGGCCGAACCCGAGAAGCTGGCCTATGTGGCGATGCTCAATGCTGATCCGCAGAAGCCCGACGCGATGGCCGTGGTGGATCTCGACATGGCGTCGACGACCTACGGCCAGCTCGTGAGCCGCGTCGACATGCCCGAGATCGGCGATGAACTGCACCACTTCGGCTGGAACGCGTGCAGTTCGTGCCTGTGCCCGTACTCGCCGCACCCGCACATGGAGCGGCGGTACCTCATCGTGCCCGGCATGCGCTCGTCGCGCATCCACGTGCTCGACAGCAAGCCCGACCCGCGCAAGCCACGGCTCGTGAAAGTGATCGAGCCCGAAGAAGTGATGCAGCGTACGGGTTACAGTCGTTTGCACACCTCGCACTGCGGTCCTGACGGGATCTATGTCAACGCGCTCGGCTCGGTGAACGGCAGGGGACCAGGCGGGATCTTCGTGCTCGACGCGGAAACGTTCGATATTCGAGGCCCCTGGGAATCGGATCGCGGCCCGCAGAATCTCTCCTACGACTTCTGGTGGCATCTCGGCCACGACACGATGATCACCAGTGAATGGGGCACGCCCGACATGGTTGAAGATGGCGTGAATCCCGAACTGCTGCTCGGTGGCAAGTACGGTCACGCGCTGCACGTGTGGGACCTGCGCACGCGCAGGCATCAGCAGGTGCTCGATCTCGGTGCGGAACAGCAGATGGTGCTCGAGCTGCGGCCCGCGCACAATCCGACCGAGACGTATGGATTCGTCGGCGTGGTGACGTCCCTGAAAGATCTCTCGGCGTCGATCTGGCTGTGGTACCGCGAGGGCAGCAACGGGGGCAGCCAGTGGAAAATTCGCAAGGTCATCGAGATTCCCGCGCAGCCGGCCGACGCCGACAGGCTGCCGCCGCTGCTGAAAGGATTCGGCGCGGTGCCGCCGCTCGTGACCGACATCAACCTCTCGCTCGACGATCGGTTCCTGTACGTCTCGTGCTGGGGCACGGGCGAGCTGAAGCAGTACGACGTGTCCGATCCATTCAATCCGGTGCCGACCGGCACGGTGAAGATCGGGGGCATCGTCGGACGCACGGCGCATCCGAAGAATTCAGCGAAGGCGCTGAACGGCGGGCCCCAGATGGTCGAGATCAGCCGCGATGGACGGCGTGTGTTTGTCACCAACTCGCTCTACCGTTCGTGGGACGAGCAGTTCTATCCCGACGGTGTGCGGGGATGGATGGCCAAGGTGGACGTCAACACGCAGGGCGGGATCACGTTGGATCGCAACTTTCTGCTGGAGACCGATGGTCTGCGGCCACACCAGGTACGGCTCGAAGGCGGCGACGCCTCGTCTGACTCGTACTGCTTCTCCTGAGGTGAACCATGGCCGACATGATGAGCTGGTCGTGGGCCGGACTCCTGGGGCTGGGTGCCTTCCATGGCCTGAACCCCGGGATGGGATGGCTGTTTGCGGTGGCGCTCGGCATGCAGGAGCGTCGCCGCACCGCGGTGTATCGGGCCATGCTGCCGCTGGCGCTGGGGCATGGACTTGCGATCGCGGCGACGATCGTCGTCGCCGCGATCGTGGGCGCGGTGCTGCCACTCAGATTGATCCAGTGGATCGTGGCGGCGGTTCTGCTGGTGATGGGCATCTCCCGATTCTTCCGGCATATGCATCCACGCTGGGTAGGCATGCAGGTGAGCATGAAGGATCTAACCGTGTGGTCGTTCCTCATGGCTTCGGCTCACGGCGCGGGGCTTATGGTGCTGCCGCTCGTGCTCCGCTCGGCGGTCACGCCACACTGCACGATTCACGAGGCAGGGGCCAGCGCGTCATCGGCGCTGTGGGCGACGGTCGTCCACAGCGCCGGCTATCTGGGCGTGAGCGCGGTTGTCGCCGTCGTGGTGTTCGAGAAGCTGGGCGTGGGCATATTGCGCAAGGCCTGGTTCAATCTCGATCTCATCTGGGCGGTGGCGCTGATTGCGACGAGCATTGTCACGATCGTGATTGCGTAGACGTCGCCACCCGCGCCTACTTCCACGTCACTTCCATCCCGAAGAAGTGCAGGAACACCTCGCGGTTTGGCTTGTTCTTCGGGTTCTGCTGCGGGCTTCGGATGTAGAAGTCGATTTGCTGTGTCGCCGGGTTCACTTCGCCGCCCGGCTGTTTCCTGGCGGCCATGGGATAGTTGACGCGCAGGGTCTTTCGATCGCGGATGCCTTGCGTCACCATGAAGTGCATTTCGTAATCCTGGTAAAGCGCTTTGCCGTTCAGCGTGGCATGTCCGAATCCCCAGCCGGCGAGGTAGACGAACGTCTTCGGCCAGTTGTTGTCGCCGCATCCCGAGTCGGTCCCGTGCTCGTGCAGGAACCCGACGACGCCACCGTTCTGGCAGGGGCTGAACTCGTTGAACCTGTCGATGGCCAGCACGAGATCGCCTTCGGGAATCTTGAGCCGCGCTTCGAACGTGCCGGTGTTCGTCAGGTCGTTCACGTCGATCTCTGCCGTCCCTGAGACCGGCTTCACGGTCTTCGCGTCGTTGTCCATATGATCCCAGCCCGCGGGATCGTTCAGGCCGCCGACCATGTAGATGCGCGCGGCCGAGAGCACGTAATGACCGTCGTATAGATCGTGCTGCTCGGGCGCGAACATCGTGATCGATGCGCCCGGCTGTTGCCTCGGATTGGCCGGCTGCTGCGCGATCGCCGCGGCACTGCAGAGTAGGAAGATGTAAAGGATGCGCATGAGACCCCCTTGGGAAAGAAAAAGGCGGGTCCTGAACTCAGGACCCGCCCTCGACTTGGGACCGCCGACATCTACTTGCGACTGCCGACTTTCGACTGGCGCCTGTCGACCTAATGAGGCGGCAGCTTGATCCCGAGCATCACCCTCATGTAGTTCACGTTGTGCGCGAGGTAGTCGTCGATCGCGAGCTCCAGATTTCCACCGATGGCATCGAACCCATCGTCACCCTGCCTCGGGCCGTCCATATCGAAGATCGCCCAGCCTTTGTAGTGACGATCCCGGAGCAGTTTGAAGACGGCAGGGAAGTCGACGCCGCCTCCGCCCATGTTGTGATACACGCTCGCGACCTTGTGTGATTCCTGTGTCGGCGTCGACGTGTTGCCGCGGTATTTCGCGTAGGTGTCCTTGAGGTGCACTTCGGCGATGCGGTCGAAGTAGTCGCCCATGATCTTCACGGCATCCATCCCGCCAAGGGTCAGGTGCCCCGTGTCGGTCGTCAGCCAGACGAGTTTGGGATCGGTCAGCTCCATGACGCGGCGCACGTCGCTCTCGCGTTCCATGGGACCCCAGATGTGCGGATGCGGAGCCATTCGTATCCCCATCGCGATGGTCCGGCGGCCGATTTCGTTGAGGGTGTTGGCAAGCCTCTTCAGCTGGTCATCAGTGGGACCGCCCTGCGGACGAGCGCCCATGTTGCACTTCCAGAGCGTGCACCCGAACGGCTGGAGAAAATCCCGCGCGAACGCGACGTGCGTTTCAATCGTTTTGGGAATCTCTGCCGGATCGATGAAGTTGGTCGACTGTCCCTTCGCGCCGTTGGACACGTCGATCATCGTGATCCCCGCGTCGTCGAAGATCTTTTTCAGCGCGAGCGGGTTGCCCCGATACTTTTCGATCTGCTGGGCGTACGGCTCGATGCCCTGCAGGCCGAGCGCCTTGACCCGCTTGATGGCCCATTCGAGATCGCGCCCCCCGCTCCAGAGCGAGCTGGTGCTCCCGAAGAGGATATCGGGATTGACCGGATCGAGCGGCTTGTGGGTGACCGCGCCCCAGGCCGTCCCTGGCCCGACGAGGCCCGCCGCCATGGCTGCGCCGCCGACGGCCAGCGCACTGGACATGAAGTCGCGTCTGCTCACGCCCCGCTGGGTAACAGTCTGTGTCATCGATGTCTCCTTGGCTCGGTGAACGTGCTGCTTATATGGCATCCGCTCAGAATACGAAGCGGAGACCGAACTGCATGCTCCGCGCATCGTCGGCGGTGGAGATGACCCCCGCCGTCACGTTGCTGATGTTACCGTCCGGTTGTCCGAAGTTCGTCGTGTTCAGCAGGTTGAAGATCTCCCAGCGGAACTCGATCCGCGATGCGCCGCCCGTGGCGAAGTGCTTGCTGAGCGAGAAGTCCACCTGTTTCGAGCCTGGACCGATCAACGTGTTGCGCCCGACCGTGCCCTGGAATCCCGACGCCGGCACCACATACGCCGTGCGATCGTACCACTGCGTCTGCGTCGGATTGTCGAGCTCCCCTCGGTCGCCTTCGCGGCCGGCCGCGTAGTTGACGCGCTGGGGCACGAACGAACCGCACTGGCAGACGTTTGTGCCAGAGAGCGTGTACGGGAATCCGCTGCCGACGCGAACCACGCCCTGCACCTGCCAGTCGCCGAGAATGTACGCGACGGGACCTGCCTCGTTCATCCAACGCCGGCCGTCGCCAAACGGCAGCTCGTAGCCGAAGCTGAAGGCACTGCGGTGGCGCTGATGGTAACGCGAGAGCCCCTCGTCGGCATCGAAGTTGCCCCTGAACGCGGTGTCGTTCGCCTCTACCTCGCCCGAGCCGTTGTCGCGATTCTCCGACAGCTGATAGTTGGCGAGGAAGAACAACCCGGCGGAGTACCGCTTCTCGAGGCGAAGCGAGAGACCGTTGAACTCAGCGGTGCCGATCGCTGCTGAGTACAACATCGCCGGCTGGAACTGCGGAAACGGCAGACGCGAGTTGATCGGCGTCGTCCCGAAGTCGGCCTGATTGATGTTGTACCGCTTGGTCAGGTCCCGGCTCCGGCTGCCCGTGTACGCGGCCTCGACCATGTAGTCGCGGCCCAGACTTCGTTGCATGTTCACGTTCCACTGCTTCGTGTACGGCGTGCGATTGTTCGGATCGAGCGAAAACGGCGCGGGGAACTGCGGGATGTTGTTCAGATCCGGAAACAGCGTATCCACCTGCAACGGCGCGGTGACCGCCGGATTCAGCGAGTACTGGCCGTAGTAAGGCGGAATCAGGCGCGTGAACTGCAGCTCGTTCAGGTTGAGATTGTCGTAGTACACGCCGAATCCCGCGCGAAGGACCGTCCGGGGCGTCACGTTGTATGCCACGCCGAGTCGTGGTCCGAAGTTGTTGAAGTCTTTCTGAAGGATCCCGTCGGGGAAATAGCCTTCCTGCTGATGGACGAGCGGCACCAGTGCCGCGGGGAAGGACGTCGGCAGGGCGTTGTACCCGATCTTGCCCGTGGCCGCATCGAATGCCGCTTCGACGCCGTTCTCTTCCGCCCAGGGCGCCAGATACTCCCAGCGCAACCCGAGGTTGACGGTCAGCTTCTCGTTGATTTGCCAGTTGTCGTCGATGAACGGCGCGACGGTGGGCGAGTGATACGTCGCACCCGATGCGCCGAACGCGCCTGCGCAGGTGGAGCAGTAGCCGAGAATGTAATCGGCGATGGCGTTGCCGCTGAAAATACCGTTGAACGTGAAGTTGCCGCGCGTGGAATTNTCGGTCAGGTGCTCGAACTTGCGGAACTGCGCCTGCACGCCGAACCGGAGCGTGTGACCGCCAAACGTCCGGCTGGTGGCGTTCGAGAAGCTGTAAATGTTTTCGGTGGCGCCCTGCGTATTGCCCCCTTCGCCCTGGTTACTGAATCCGGAAATCGCGACGTTCGGACGGCCGTAGGCCAGAGGAAATGTCGCCGCGGCGAGGTTTTTCAAGCCCAGGTCGCTGGTCCAGTTGCGTCCGTCCGGACTGATCGGCGCGTTGAGGTGATACGCGTAGTTGTAGCCGAAGCGGAACTCGTTGACCCACGAGGACGAGAGGACCCAGGTGTGTCCAACCGCCAGGTTCCGGCCCGTCTGCGGCAGGTCGGTCGAGGTGAACGTCGCGGGCTGGAGCTGCGATCCTTTGTAGTACATGAACCGCTGGAACAGGCTGTGGCTGTTATTGAGCGTCTGGTCCGCGCGGACGCTTGCGGTATCCGAGTCGTCCACGAAGTTTCTGATGATCGTGTAGTTGTTCGCACCAGGCGAATTCGGTGCGGGAATCGTCGGCGTCAGCGTCTTTGCGAAGTGCGAGAACCGGTTCGCCGGGATGATGTTGTTCGCGAACGCCTGACCCGTCAGCGGATCGCGAATCGGCGTGGCCAGCGATGAGAAGTCTCCATTGAGGAACGCCTGGCTTGGGACGCTGCCCAGCAACGGCTGACCTTGCAGGGTGCGCAGGCCTTCGTAGGCGCCAAACACGAAAAACTTGTTGTGCACAATCGGTCCGCCGCCAGTGCCGCCAAACTGATTCCGCTCGTAATCCGGC
>Ga0065707_10081936_pt1 | contig 28685 bp, 28 predicted proteins | sample SwiRhicommuniRL3_FD_59094 | JGI IMG/M metagenome (GOLD analysis project Ga0065707, IMG submission 59094) | Switchgrass rhizosphere bacterial communities from Rose Lake, Michigan, USA - RL3 v2 (version 2) | ecosystem: Host-associated > Plants > Roots > Rhizosphere > Soil | place: East Lansing...
CTCGCTAACAATCCGAACCCGAAGATCAACCGAACTGCTCTTGCCCATGATCCACCTCCAATAAAGGAGAATCACAAAACTCAGATCAAGGGAATCCCGCGATTCAGATTTTCAGTTCAACGCTCTAGTGTGACTTTACGAACGGGCTGAGCGGGTCCTCAAGCCGCGCGGCGTCCGAATCCCCCCTGCGCCGCTGGCCGCAGCCCCCCGACAAACGGGCGCACCGGCTGGCTTAGCCCCTTGGACCCATGCAGCGTGTCGTAGAGCGGGCCGCTCGACAGCGGGAATTCGAAGCGGACGCCCATGCGGTCGATCTCGTCCCACATCACGCGGGCGTAGATGGTCTGGTCGAGGCAGTCGATCTGGAAGCGGGTGCCCTGCGGAAAGCTCGCGCCGGTGATCTGTGCGCCGCCCTCGGAAAGGTCGATGATCCGGCCCTCACGGCTTTCCAGCACCGAGACCAGCGTGACCGGCAGGTCGGTGGCGATGCGCGTCTGCTTCCGATTCTCTTCCATGGTCCGTTCCTTTCATTACGCATCCAACCACAGGAGGGTTAAAATTCGGGAAAGGCTGTTTCGGGATTGGTGTTAACTTTCATTCATCCGTCACCCCAGCCTCCGCTGGGGTGACGAGACGGAAGCTTGCCGTTAGAGAGCGCCGCATCATGACAGACGTCGCCACATCACCGGAACTCCGCGCTGCGGCGCTCGCCAGCAAGGCCTGGCCCTATGAGGAAGCCCGCCGGCTGCTCAAACGCTACGAGAATGCGCCGCCCGCCAAGGGCCATGTCCTGTTCGAGACCGGCTATGGCCCGAGCGGCCTGCCGCATATCGGCACCTTCAACGAGGTGCTCCGCACCACCATGGTCCGCCGCGCCTATGAGGCGATCTCGGATGTGCCCACCCGGCTGATCGCGTTCAGCGATGATATGGATGGTCTGCGCAAAGTGCCGGACAATGTGCCGCAGCAGGAGATGCTGGCGCAGTATATCGGCATGCCGCTGACGAAGGTGCCCGATCCGTTCGGCAAATATGAGAGCTTCGCGCATCACAATAATGCGATGCTGCGCGAATTCCTCGATCGCTTCGGCTTCGATTACGAGTTCATGTCCTCGACCGAACAATATCGCGCGGGCCGGTTCGATGCGACGCTCCGCCAGATCCTCGAGCATTTCGACGCGATCATGGGGGTGATGCTGCCGACGCTGCGCAAGGAGCGGCAGGAAACCTATTCGCCGGTGATGCCGCTCAGCCCGACGACCGGCAAGGTGCTGCAATGCCCGGTGACGGTGCTCGATCCGGCAACGGGCCTGATCCGCTTTACCGATGAGGATGGTGCCACGATCGAGCAGAGCGTGTTCGGCGGCAAGGCCAAGCTGCAATGGAAGGTCGATTGGGCGATGCGCTGGGTGGCGCTCGGCGTCGATTACGAGATGTCGGGCAAGGATCTGATCGATTCGGTGGCAGCGTCGGGCAAGATCGCCCGCATCCTCGGCGCGCGGCCGCCCGAGGGCTTCACCTACGAGATGTTCCTCGACGAGAAGGGCGAGAAGATCTCCAAGTCCAAGGGCAACGGCCTGTCGCTGGAGCAGTGGCTGACCTATGGGCCGGAAGAAAGCATCGCCTTCTATGCCTATCGCGAGCCCAAAAAGGCCAAGCAGCTCCACATGGGCGTGATCCCGCGCGCGATCGACGAATATTGGCAGTTCCGCGCTAATTATCCGACACAGCCGATCGAGCAGAAGCTCGGCAATCCCGTCCATCATATCCACAATGGCCCGCCGCCCGCCGAGCCGTTGCCGATCAGCTTCGGCCTGCTGCTCAATCTGGTCGGCGTGCTCGGCAGCGCTGATCGCGAGGTGATCTGGGGCTATCTGCGCAACTATGTCGCGGATGCCAGTGCTGAGACCTATCCGGCGCTCGATCGGCTGATCGGCCACGCGATCGCCTATCACCGCGATTTCATCGCGCCGACGCTCCAGCGCCGGGCGCCGACCGAGCAGGAGGCGGCAGCGTTGCGGGAACTGGACGCAAAGCTTGCATCACTGGACGGCAATGCCGAAGCCGAGGCGATCCAGAACGAAGTGTACGAGGTCGGCAAGGCCGCCGGTTTCGAGAATCTGCGCGACTGGTTCAAGGCGCTGTACGAGACCCTGCTCGGTTCCTCGCAAGGGCCGCGCATGGGCAGCTTCATCGCGCTCTATGGCATCGGCAACACCCGCAAGCTGATCGCCGAGGCGCTTTCCGAAGCCCAAAAATAGGCCGGCCGGACTCGTTCTGCCGCACAGTCGGTGGAATCCGGCGCAAAATCAGCGCTTTGCCGTTGGCAACTTATCCACAGGGCGGCAGCCTGCGCGCGGGGGGACAGTCCATGTCGCGAAAATTGCGCCTTTTCTTCGCTGCGATCTTCACCCTGGCGGCATCGCCGCTCGCCGCACGGTCGCTCGAGCAGGATGTGCTCGACGAGCTCAACTTCGTCCGCACCCATCCCTATGAGTATGCGCAGGAACTGCGCCGGTATCGCCAGGCTTTTGACGGGCGGATCGTCAGCGATGAATCCGGCAACCAGCAAATGACCTATGAAGGCGTGCGTGCAGTCGATGAGGCGATCCACTTCCTCGAAGCCCAGCGCCCGATCGATCCGCTCGATTACGGTGCGGTGCTCGCCCGCGCCGCGGCGGACCACAGCGCCGATCAGGGTCGCCGGGGCGGCATGGGCCACAATTCCGCCAACGGCATGAATCCGGCGCGTCGGGTGGCGGCACGGGGCGGCGGCATCTATGTGTCGGAGACGATCTCCTACGGCCCCTCAGACGTAGCCGGGATCGTGCGCAGCCTGATCGTCGACGATGGCGTCCGCTCGCGTATCCATCGCGCTGTGATCTTCATGCCGTTCCTGCGCCATGTCGGCGTCGGCTGTGGGCCACATGTCAGCGCCAACTTCATGTGCGTGATGGATTACAGCCAGACGCCCGACGGCCGCGCCCCGAACCTGCCCAGCTTCGCGCGGAGCGAAGTGGGCAGCCGGAATGAACGTCAGCCCTTCTGAGCAGCGATCCAGTCGTCGATCTTTTTCTCGAGCACGGTCATCGGCAGCGCGCCGGTATCGAGCACCTGCGCATGAAAGGCGCGGATATCGAACTTCGCGCCAAGCTCCTTCTGGGCCTTTGCCTTCATCTTGAGGATGGTGAGCGCGCCGATCTTGTAGGCGAGCGCCTGGCCGGGAATGGCGATGTAGCGCTCCACCTCGGCGCGCGCGTCATTGGCGGACTGGCTTGAATTGTCGAGGAAATATTGGATCGCCTGCTCGCGGGTCCAGCCCTTGGCGTGCAGGCCGGTATCGACCACCAGCCGCATCGCGCGCAGCATCTCGTCATTGAGGCCGCCGAAGCGCTGATAAGGATCGGTCTCCAGTCCCATCGGCTTCCACAGCGTCTCCGCATAGAGCGCCCAGCCCTCGACAAAGGCGGTATTGCCGCCGAACCGCATGAAGCTCGGCAAGGTCGTATTTTCCTGCGCAAGGCTGATCTGGAAATGATGTCCCGGCACCGCCTCATGCAGATATAGTGTCTCGTTGCCGATCTTGGAGCGCGAGGGCAGGTCATAGGCGTTGTAATAGAAGATGCCCGGCCGCGAACCGTCCGGCGTGCCCTGCTGATAGGAGCCGCCGGCATCGCTCTTCTCGCGATATTCCGGCACCGGCCGGATCTCGAGCGGCGCCTTGGGGATTAGCGAGAACTGGTCGCGGACATGGGCATCGACCGTCCTGCCGATCGCCAGGAACGCCTGCCGCATCTCCTCCTTGGACGCATATTGGAACTGCTTGGCGTCGCGAACAAAGTCGAAGAACTGGCGTAGCGTGCCCTTGAAGCCCGTCTGGGCCTTGACCTTCTCCATCTCCCCCTTGACCCGCGCGACTTCGCGCAGGCCGAGCTTGTGCACCTCGTCGGCGGAAAGCGGCAGCGTCGTGTTCTGCTCGATCAGATAGGCGTAGAGCCTGTCGCCGCCCTTCATCGCGCTCAGGCCCACGCCCTCGCGGGCAACCGGCAGATATTCGTTCTGCAGGAAATCGCGCAGCCGGGTGTCGGCGGGGATGATGTCGTCGCGGATCTGGGTGGCGTAGGCGTCCTTGAGCCGCGCCTGATCGGCGGCTGAAATGCTGTCCGGGAATTTCCTGACCGGGCCGTAGAAGGTTGATCCCTCGACACCCTGCGCGATCTGGAGATTGAGCTGCTCGATCACGTTGCGGACGATCAGCTTGGGTTGGACGACACCGCTCTTCATGCCTTCGCGGAAACGCGCGATCGCGGCGTCGAGGTAGGTGACATATTGGGCGTTGCGCTTGAGATTGTTCTCATAATCCAGCAGCGTCTTGAACGGTGCCGCGCCTTCGCCCGAGGCGAGGTCAGGATAGGAAACCTGGAACCCGTAGAAATGATCGATCGGGCGAACGACGGTCAGCGCCAGCATGTCCGGCTGCAAACCCTTGAGATTGATCTCGGTCTGCCATTTGAAGACGTCATAAGCGATCTGGTTGACGGAATTGAGCTGCAACCGGTCGATTGATTTGAGAGCGGCGAGATCATTCTGCGCGGCGACACGCTCGGCATCGAAATAGGCGTCGCTGATATAGTCCCCGAGACGATCGGCGTAGCGCAGATCGCCCCGGTAGAGCGCATTGATCGGATTGCGCTGGAGCGAGGCTTCGTCGCTGTCATTGAACAATTTGGTCAGGCGGGCGTCGGCCTCGGATACCGTGGACGATTGGGAAGATGAAGTGGGCGCGACGGCATCTGCGGGAACGACGAAGGTCATTGCACTGGCGGCGCCTAGCGACAGCAGAAGCTTTGAAGGCATTGAGTCTCTCCGGTAAGGATCATGCCAAGCCCCTATGATACTTACATTGATGTAACAAGGTGGCCCGGATGCGAGACACCCGGGCCGCCAGGACACGCCTTACCAGAAGAAATTATTGTAAATCTGGATCACCCGTCCATTGCGCACATTCACCAGCACCGCATCATTGCCGTAGCGGATCCAGCGGCGGTTCCCGGTGGCCGCGGGCAGGCGGTAGCGCCACGGATTGGCGATGACATAGCGCGATCCATAATAGATCGGCTCGAAGCGATGACCGATCACGACCGGACGATAGCGATAACCGCGCGGGCCGACATAAGCGGGGCGACGATAGACGTCGCGGTGGTCGCGGCGATAGTCGCGCCAGTCCTCGCGATACTCGCGGCGGGCATCGCGCAGATCCTCGCGGGCTTCACGCACATCATGGCGATCACCATAGCGTTGAGCGTCACGAAGATCGCGCCGCTCCTCGCGGATTTCGCGGCGATCGTGCCTAAGCTCGCCGGTTTGCGCCGAAGCCGCCACCGGCATCACAGTCGCGGCGATAAGACCCAGTATTATTGCCTTACGCATAACTAAACTCCTCATATTGGGCACATCGGCCGCTTGAACAACGTCACGATGCTGATCGGGGTTTCGCATGGCGGGGCTGAACGGACCGGGAATGAAGTTGTCAGCAAATCGAAAGCTTTTGTTTCGGATGCGAAAAGAGGCGCGGAGCTTGTGCTCCGCGCCTCCTCTTGCGATCCGTAGGACAGCCTACCAGAAGAAATCGTAGATGATATCGACGATCCGGCCCGAGCGCATGTCGACGAGGATCACGTCGTCGAAATAGCGGACCCAGCGATAGGGGCCGTATGCATGAGGCAGCCGGTAGGACCACGGGTCCGAGATCCAGTAGCTGCTGCCATAGAACCACGGATCGAGCCGATAGCCGATGGACCAGCGACTGTAGCTGTAGCCGCGTGGCCCGTAATAGCGGCCGATCCGGTAATGGTTGCGATTCTGATAGCGATAGTTCCGCCAGTCATAGCGGCGGTCGTTGCGCCAGTTGCGGTTCCAGTCGCCATCGCGGCGGCCCCAATCGCGATTATCGGCCCAGCGGCGATCGTTGCGATCCCGCCAGTCACGATTGTCGTTCCAGTTGCGGTTGTCGCTCCAACGCCGGTCGTTGCGATTGTCACGCCAATCACGATCATTGTCGCGCCGATCCTGGCGGTTGTCGCGCCAGTCCCGCCGGTCGTCGCGGCGATCCTGACGCCAGTCACGGCGCTGCTCGGCCGGCGTGTTGGCGACGCCATTGGCCACCGCCTGCCGATCGCGCCAGGCCTCGCGCTGGTCACGCCGCACTTCATTGCGATCGTTGCGGACTTCCATCCGGTCGCGACGCACCTCGTTCCAGTCGCGCCGCGCCTCGGCAGGATTGCCCTGACGGACATCGCGGCGAACTTCCGCGCGATCCTGCCTTACCTCGCGACGGTCCTGCCGGACTTCGGTACGATCCTGACGTACCTCCTGCCGATTCTGGCGAGCTTCGGCCCGGTTTTCCTGCCTTTCAGCACGGCTTTGCCAGCCGCCACCGCGCTGGCGCCCATCCTGGCTATCCTGCGCGAGCACCGGCGTCGCCAAGGTTGACGCCAGCAATATGGTCATGATCGTCTTACGCATGTTGCTCTCCGAACGGACAGCGGTGGCCATCCTTGCAGCCTAGATGCACCTGCCGGCCTGAGCGAGTCCTGAACCCGCTAGTCAGCGATCAGAAAGCTTTCATCGTTTCGGTGGCGTCAGCGCCGGCACGGTATTGGCCGCGTCATCGGGCGCGATCCCGCCGGGCGGGGCGGCGGCAAGTTTCTCCCTGCCGGCTTGCACGCGCGCGGCCTTCTGAATCGCACGGTGGATTCGCGGATAGGTGCCGCAACGGCAGATATTGGTTATCGCCGCGTTGATATCCTCATCCGAGGGATTGGCCTTCTCCGCCAATAGCGCCGCCGCCGCCATGATCATGCCTGGCTGGCAATAGCCGCATTGCGGCAGATTCTCGGCAACCCATGCCTGCTGCACGGGGTGGCTGCGGTCCCGCGACAGGCCCTCGATGGTGGTGACGAAGGTACCCTCGGCGGCAGCGATCGTGATCTGACAGGACCGCACTGCCTTGCCGTCGATATGCACCGTGCATGCGCCGCACAGCCCGGCGCCACAGCCATATTTGGTGCCGGTCAGATTGGAGGCGTCGCGCAACGCCCAGAGCAGCGGCGTCTCGGGATCCATACGGTAGTGAACGGGCTGGCCGTTGACGGTGAAGCTGGTCATCTGATGGCTCTCTTACGCGTCAACCGACACAGGATTCAATCGCGCCAGCTTCGATCGTTGCGATCGACGAGGCGGACCATCGCCTCGAATTCCATCTCGCCGATATTGCCCCGCGTCACCATCTGGCGCGTATTCCTGTGGTGTTCGTCCAGAATCTTTGGGTTGATGGGATGGACTGGACCATTGGCGGCGATCTGGATTTCGCAGGCGCGCTGGAGCAGCCACATGTGCAGGAATGCTTCCGGCACGGTCCTGCCGAGAGTGAGCAGTCCATGGTTGCGCAGGATCAGCGCCCTCCGTTTGCCGAGCGATTCGATCAAGCGCGGCCCTTCGTCAGGACGGACGGTGATTCCCTCGAATTCATGCACGCCGACACGCCCGGCCAGCCCGGCGCTGTAAAAGTTCGAGATGCCCAATCCTTCTTCCATGGAGGCCACCGCCATGCCCGCAGTCGTGTGGGTGTGCATGACGCAATGCGCGTCCGGCAGCCCGCGATGGAAGGCGGCGTGCTGAACGAAGCCGGCTGGATTGATGGGATAGCTGCTGTCGTCGAGGCGGTTGCCGTCGATGTCGATCTTGACGAGATTGGAGGCGCGGACCTCGCTGAAATGGAGGCCGTAGGGGTTGATCAGGAAGGCGCCGTCCTCGCCGGGAATGCGCAGCGTGATGTGGTTGTAGATCAGCTCGGTCCAGCCGAGATGATCGAACACGCGGTAGCACGCGGCGAGCTGCTGGCGGGCCTCGCGCTCAGCCTCGGTCATGCTGACACTCATGTCATTATCCTCTCGCCGCCTTATTGCGCTGTCACGCCAGACTCGACAAGGCGTCATCGCGCGGTTCAGGGACCATGCAGCAAGGTCAGGTCAAAGGGCGTCGATGCTTCCAATCCTTTTATTGGCCGCAGCTGCGGCGATGCCTGCGGACCAGCAACGCTATAACGAATGCACCGCACTTGTCCGGCAGGATGCCGGCAAGGCCATCGCCCAGGCCGAGACCTGGCGAACGACTGGCGGCGGCCTGCTCGCCAAGCAATGTCTTGGCCTTGCCTATGTCGCGGCGGAGCGTTGGGCGCCGGCTGCCATCGCCTTTGAACAGGCGGCGCGCGATGCCGAGCTTCAGAAGGACGGGCGGGCCGCCAATCTGTGGGTGCAGTCAGGCAATGCCTCGCTTGCCGGTGACGAGCCGGTCAAGGCCCGGATGGCATTCGATCGCGCGCTCGCCCTGCCGGTGCTGAGCGATGCGATGCGGGGCGAGACGCTGATGGATCGCGCGCGGGCGTCGGTCGCGGCGGACGAACCGGCGGCGGCACGGGTCGATCTGGATGCCGCGCTCAAGCTGGTGCCCGAGGATCCGATGGGCTGGCTGCTGTCCGCCACGCTCGCCCGCCGGCAGAAGGATTTCGATCGCGCCGCGAAGGATGTCGCCGAGTCCGCCCGGCTTGCGCCCGATGCCAGCGCGGTCGCCTATGAACAGGGCAATATCGCCTATGAAAAGGGCGATCGCGATGTCGCGCGCGGTTCCTGGCAGCGGGCGATCACGCTCGACAAGGCCGGAACCGATGCCGGGCAGGCAGCGCGGATGGCGATCGCCAAGCTGGAAACGGAGGCTGCGCCTGATCGTTGATCGCGCTATAGGTGGGCCATGAAATATCTTCACACCATGATCCGTGTCTCCGATCCGGAGGCCACCATCCGCTTCCTTGAGCTTGTCGGGCTGCGCGAGACCCGGCGGTTCGACAATGAGAAGGGCCGCTTCACCCTGATTTTCCTCTCTGCCCCAGGCGACGATGGACCGGAGCTGGAGTTGACCCATAATTGGGACGAACAGGGCTATGGCGAGGGCCGCAATTTCGGCCATGTCGCCTATCGTGTCGACAATATCTACGAGACCTGCCAGCGCCTGCTGGACGCGGGCTACACCATCAATCGTCCGCCGCGCGACGGGCATATGGCGTTTGTTCGCACACCTGATAACATCTCGCTCGAACTGTTGCAGGACGGTCGTCTCGAACCGGCGGAACCTTGGGCTTCGATGCCCAACACAGGACACTGGTAGGGGCGCCATGGCGGGTGAGCGCTTCCGCGATCTGACCGGCGCTGCCGTTCCAATCGTGCAGGCGCCGATGGCGGGATCGAGCGGGGTCGCGCTGGCCGTGGCGGCGCTACAAGGGGGTGCCGTGGGCTCGCTGCCCTGCGCGCTGATCACGCCCGAGCAGCTTCGCGTGCAGGTGGCGGAGGTGCGCGGGGCCGTATCCGGGCCGCTCAACATCAATTTCTTCTGCCACGAGATCGGCCCCGCGCCGGACGAGACGGCTTGGCATCAGGCGCTCGCCCGCTTCTACGCCGAGGAAGGCGTCGGCCCGCCGGACAACCCTCCGCCGCTCCGCGCGCCGTTCGATGCGGCGATGTGCGCGGTGATCGAAGAGGTGCGGCCCGAGATCGTGAGCTTTCATTTCGGCCTGCCTGCTCGCGCGCTGCTCGAACGCGTCCGTGCAGCGGGCGCGCTGCTGTTCGGCAATGCCACCACCGTCGCCGAGGCACGCTGGCTCGCCGGGCAGGGGATGGATGCCATCATCGCGCAAGGCAGCGAGGCGGGCGGCCACGCAGGGTACTTCCTGTCCGGTCACCACCCGGTCGGCACGATGGCGCTGGTGCCGCAGATCGCCGATGCCGTCGATGTACCGGTGATCGCGGCTGGCGGAATCTGCGATGCCCGTGGGATCGCCGCGGCGCTGATATTGGGCGCAAGCGCTGTCCAGCTTGGCACCGCCTATTTGCCCACGCCCGAAAGCCTGATCTCGGCGACCCATCGCGCGCGGCTTGCCGGGCCGGAGGCGGAGGAAACCATCTTCACCAATCTCTTCACTGGCCGTCTCGCGCGGGGCATGCACAACCGGCTGATGAACGAGCTTGGCTCGGTGAACCCAGCCGCGCCCCCGTTCCCTTATGCGTCCGGCGCACTCACCGAACTGCGTCGCGTCGCCGAAGCCGACTATGCCAGCTTTTGGGCCGGGCAGGGGGCCCCGCTCGGCCGCGCCGAACCCGCACGGGCGCTGACCGAACGGCTCTGGCGCGAGGCCAGCAATTTGCTCGGTGATAGGATCACGGCCTGAGCCGATGGCTACCGAGGCGAAACTGATCGTCAATATCGATGTCGACGATTTGCCGCGCGCGGAGGCCTTCTATCGCGCCGTCTTCGGCCTCACGCCCGGCCGGCGTTTCGGTTATTCCGGCGTTGAGTTGCTTGGCCTGCCCGCGCCGATCTTCCTGCTGCTCAAGGACGAGGATCATCCGATCGCTCCGGGCAACGCACAAAGCCGCGACTATCGCCGTCACTGGACTCCCGTCCATCTCGACATCGCCGTCGATGATCTCGATCAGGCGATCGAGCGGGCGGTATCTGCGGGCGCGGTTCAGGAAGGCGAGACCCGCCACGCCGATTGGGGCAGCATCGCGATGTTCGCCGATCCGTTCGGCCACGGTTTCTGCCTTATCCAATTCACCGAGGCCGGCTATGATGCCGTCGCCGATTGAGCCTGTTGATTGAAAGATTCCGCATGATCGAGATCGTCCGCATTCCCGTCCTCAGCGACAATTATGTCTGGCTGGTTCACGAGCCGGTGAGCGGCGAAACCATGGCGGTCGATCCCGCTGTCGCCGAACCGGTGCTGGCGGAAGCGGACCGGCGCGGCTGGAAGATCACCCAGATCTGGAACACCCACTGGCATCCCGATCACACCGGCGGCAATGAGGCGATCAAGGCGGCCACCGGCTGCATCATCACCGGTCCTGCCGCCGAGCAAGCCAAGATCCCGACGCTCGACCGGCTGGTCTCCGAGGGCGATGTCGTCCGGCTCGGAGAGATCGAGGCGCGGGTGATCGAGGTGCCGGCTCACACCGCCGGCCACATCGCCTATCACCTGCCTTCGGAAAATGCGGTGTTCGTTGGCGACACGTTGTTTGCGATGGGTTGTGGCCGTTTGTTCGAGGGCACTGCCGATCAGATGTTCAGCAATATGCGCAAGCTGGAGGTGCTGCCGCCGCAGACGAAGGCCTATTGCGCCCATGAATATACCCAGTCGAACGGCCGCTACGCGCTGGTCGCCGAACCCGAAAACCAGGCGCTGATCGATCGCATGAAACAGGTCGATGCCGCCCGCACCAAGGGTGAACCGACCGTTCCCACCACCATCGCGCTGGAGCGCGCGACCAACCCCTTCATGCGCGCCGCGTCGGTGGAGGAGCTGGCCGAGCGCCGCGCCGCCAAGGACAGCTTCCGGGGCTGATCCCCGTGGAGATCCTCACCATCATTCTTTCCTATGCGGGCTTGGCGGTCTTCGCCGCATCCGGCGCGATCGCAGCCGCCCGTGCGAAGCACACAATCATCGAGTTCATCTTCTTCGCCACCGTCACCGGCATCGGCGGCGGGACACTACGTGATCTGCTGATCGGCGTGCCCGTATTCTGGGTGCACCAAAATGCCTATCTCGCGGTTTGTGCCGGCGTGGCGATCTCGGTCTGGCTGCTCGGCACGCGTTTCTGGCAGTTCCGGGCGCTGTTGTGGCTGGATGCGATTGGGCTGGCGGCTTTCTCGGTGATCGGAGCAGCAAAAGCGCTTGATGCCGGCGTCTCGCCGCTGGGCGCGGTGGCGATGGGGGTACTCACCGGCACCTTTGGCGGCATCATCCGCGACGTGCTGGCCAACCAGCCCTCGATCCTGCTCGGCCGGGAAATCTATGTTTCGGCGGCGATGCTGGGATCGGCGGTGTTCGTTCTGCTGGCCGGGGCCGGGCTCGACACGTTCGTGGCCGGCATCATCGGCGCGCTCGCCGGCTTCGGCCTGCGCGCGGGCGGGCTCGCATTCGGTTGGACGCTGCCGGGCTACCGGGATACCCTGTAGCGAGAGGCTCGCCGAACTGTCTCGAAACGGGGCTGCGTGGCCGTGAACAGTATTGCCAAGATAACTCCAGCGCGCCACCCCCTCAGCGGGGGAGTCGTCGCGCTGGATTGCGTGACGGCATATGGACAGTCATCAGCTTGAGCACGCCACGCGATATTCCGGCAGGAAAGGCACAGAGAGGACAACTCCTCCTGGCAATGGCGCTGATATTCTTGCTCGCGCTCTATCTTCGACTTGCCGGGTCCCCGGATCAGTCGGTGCTGCCGGACGAGATTTATCATGTGCTCGCGGGGCGTTCCTTCCTGACTGGCGGTAACTTCGATATTCTTGACGGCAGCTATGTGCGCGGCGGGCTCTATACCATGCTGGTCAGCGCAAGTTTCTGGCTTACGGGGCAGCATGATATCGTAAGTGCGAGGCTGCCCGCCATCATTCTCGGCGCTCTGGCCTGCCCGATCCTGCTTGCGTGGCTCTGGCACGAAAGCGGCAGGTTGAGTGGCATCTTCGCCGGCGGGTTGCTGGCGGTGATGGATGGCCCGGTCAAGGTATCGCATTTCGCACGCTTCTACACGATGCAGACGCTGCTGATCCTGCTTGCGGTTATCCTGGTGCATGGCGCCATGAAAGTGTGCGGGAGCAACCGATATCACCGGCTGGGCGTCGCTCTCGTCCTTTTACTAATTGCTCAGCAAGCGCAGAAAGCGACCATCATTGTTATCCTGTGCCTCGGTCTGTTCGTCGCCGGAATCACCTTGAAGGAGAGGGGCATTCGCGAAACCCTTTCCGATCGGCGCAGGCTCCCTATCATTATTGCCGGTGGCATCAGCGCGTTGGTCGTAGCCGGGGCGCTTGGAGCACATTTCATCCCATTTCTGGAACGCACGTCATTATGGGCTATCCGGCTCAAGGACGATATCCTGTTCTACGAGCGCATGTTTCGTAACGATATTCCCCTCCTGTGGGGTCTGACGCCAATAGCAGCCATCATCGCCCTGGGTTTCAGGCCACGTCTGTCATTTCTATGCCTTCTGATTTTCGGGATCGGCTTCGCTGTTCTTTCCACCGGGGGAATGAAATCGCAGCGCTATCTTATCTATGCGCTGCCTTACCTGATCGCGATCTGGGCGATGGCAGTACAGGCCGTGGCGCCGGCGATCGTCGCTTATACCCGGAGCACGATCGCGATGCTGGCCGATCGCAGCGGCATTCGATGGGGTGAGCCGGTGCGCGACGCTCTCCTGATATCCGTGCTGCTTGCCGTTTTCGCAAGCGCCATGATGGCGAACCGTGCTGTTCTGAAACCTCTCAAGCATGGCGTGAAGAAGGTGCCTGATCTCGTCAGCAAACCAGGGCGCCTGTTCAATCCGCCCTTGGATCTTCCATGGACCGGCAGGTCCGCTGCCCTGATGGCCGCGATCGGGCATCCCTCGGTCTTTGTCACGGCTGATGATTTGCGCGCGATCCTCTATCTGCGGCCGCACGATCTGCTGATCAACAGTTCCCGGATGAGCGATATCGATCCGTCAGCGGAGTTCGTCCACGATCCGCGCACCGGCCGGCCGGTGATCAGCAAGCCGGAGTCCATCGCGCAAGTGATCGCCTGTTATCCTGATGGCGTCATCCTGATTCCCAATGATCGCTGGGGCGAGTTTTACGCCGTGGACGCCGTGACCGCACGGCGTATCCAGATGCTGGCCCAGCCGATCGTGCCGGGCGTCCCAGGCTTTCATCTGTTTCACTGGGCGCATGACGCTGATAAATCAGCCTGCGCCCGGATCGGCCGCGCGATGGCTGCGGGCTGAAGCTGAACGCAAAGCATCAAGGGCCGGCTCGCCCTTCCGCTTTCCGTGCGATGCCCTTATGAGGGCCGAAAAGCGCGAGGAAGCATCTTGATCATCCCTCTTCTGGCCGACACCGCGAATGTCATCCATTGGCAGAATCTGGGCCTTTCCCCGATCGCGCTCGATCTCGGTTTCCTCCAGATCCGCTGGTATTCGCTTGCCTACATCGCCGGCATCCTCGTCGGCTGGTGGTATCTGCTCAAGCTGATCGATCAGCCCGGCGCGCCGATGGCGCGGCGCCATGCCGACGACATGGTATTCTATGCGACGCTCGGCATCCTGCTCGGCGGGCGGCTGGGCTATTGCATCTTCTACAAGCCCGAGCTGTGGCGGCACCCGGTCGATGTGCTCAAGCTGTGGGAAGGCGGCATGTCGTTCCATGGCGGCGCGATCGGCATGAGCGTCGGCATCATCTACCTCGCCTGGCGCAACAAGCTCAACTGGCTGCGCATCCACGATTATATCGCGTGCTGCGTACCGTTCGGGTTATTCTTCGGCCGCCTCGCAAACTTCGTGAATGGCGAGCTGTGGGGGCGGGTGACCGACGTGCCATGGGCGATGGTGTTCCCCGGCAGCTATGCCGGCGATCTGCCCCGCCATCCAAGCCAGCTTTACGAAGCGGGTCTCGAAGGGATCGTGCTGTTCACGGTGCTGTGGTTCGCCTTCTGGAGGACCAGGGCGCGTTATGAACCCGGCAAGCTCGTCGGCATCTTCCTGACCGGCTATGGCATCGCCCGTTTCATAGTCGAATATTTCCGCGAGCCGGACGAGGGGCTTGGCACGCTTTCCTGGGGCCTGACGATGGGCCAGACGCTCACCGTGCCGATGCTTATCGGTGGCCTCTATCTGATCCTGACCGCCAAGGGCCGCCGCCACCGCGTCGAGCCGATTGCCGGGAGCGAGAGCATAGCTTAATCTTTTCAATTCCGTAACAATCTCCGTATTAAGGGCCCCGCATGCCTAGCGGACAACACGCGGTAGAGGATGAATTGCAAGCGCTGATCGCGGAGGAGGGGCCGATCCCGATCTCGCGATTCATGGCGATGGCCAATGCCGCCTATTATTCGGACCATGATCCGTTCGGCGCGAAGGGTGATTTCATCACCGCGCCCGAGGTCAGCCAGATGTTCGGCGAGCTGATCGGTCTGGTGCTGACCGACGCCTGGCGGCGCGCGGGCGGCGAGGCGGCCTATGTCGAGCTTGGGCCGGGCCGTGGCACGCTCGCGGCCGATGCGTTGCGGGCGATGGAGACCGCGGGGCTGGAACCACAGGTCCATTTCGTCGAGACCAGCACCTTCCTGCGCCAGTCGCAGGCCGAGCTGATGCCGAATGCGATCTGGCACGATACCACGGCAACCCTGCCGACCGACGTCCCGCTGATGATCGTCGCCAACGAATTTTTCGATGCGATGCCGGTCGAGCAATATGTGAAGACGATGATGGGCTGGCGCGAGCTGATGATCCGCCATGATGATATTGACGGCTTCGCGACCGTGCCGGGGCAGGAGTCCGCGGAGAACAAGATCCCGCAAGATCTGCTCGATGCCCATACCGCCAGCGTCTTCGAACGCTCGTCGGCCTCGCGCGGGCTGATGCGCAGCCTCTGCCGGCGGCTCGCCACCCAGGGCGGGATGCTGATCGTGATCGACTATGGCTATTTCGACCGCGCGGCGGGGGACACGCTCCAGGCGGTCCATGCTCATGCCTATGCCGATCCGTTCGTGAAGCCCGGCCGGAGTGATCTCACCGCACATGTCGATTTCTCGGCGCTCAAGCGTGTCGCGCAATCGATCCGCGGCCTCAAGGTGCGCGGGCCGATCGAACAGGGTGACTGGCTGGTCGCGATCGGCATCGATCTGCGCGCCGATCAGCTCACCCGCGCCAACCCGGAGCGCGCCGCCGAGCTCGCCGCCGCGCGCATGCGGTTGATCCATCCCGAGCAGATGGGAAGCCTGTTCAAGGTATTGGGCGTTTCCGGCGCGGGTTGGCCGGCGGTGCCAGGTCTCTGAACGACGTCCGTTCGCCCTGAGCTTGTCGAACGGCTCTCCTTTCTAGAAGAATGGGGCTTCGCTCAGCCCGAACGAATTTCGGACAGGAGTTCTGGTTGCAGCACCAACTCGCCATCTACGACATGGACAAGACGATCACGCGGGTGGCCACCTATCCCGGCTTCCTGCGACATGCGGCGCTACGGCTGGCGCCCTGGCGGCTGATCCTGCTGCCATTCGTCGGCCTCAGCGTCCTCGCTTATAGTCTTCGGTTGATCGATCGCCAGCGGCTGAAGGAAATCAACCAGCACCTCATGCTCGGCCCCCACACCCGCAAGAGCGAGCTTGCGACTGTGGTGACGAGCTTCGCGGAGAAAACCCTCGCGACCAATGTCCATCCCGGCGCGTTCGATGCGATCGCCGCCGATCGCGCGGCGGGGCGCAGGCTGGTGATGGCAACCGCCTCCTACCGCCTCTATGTCGAGGCGATCGCCGACCAGCTCGGTTTCGACGCCGTGATCGCCACCAACAGCCTCACCGGCCTGGACGATCGCGTCATCGCCAAGGTCGATGGCGAGAACTGCTACGGCCCCGCCAAGCTACGTTTGATCCTCGCCTGGATGGATGCGCAAGGCATCCCCCGCGATCAGGCGCATGTCCGCTTCTACTCCGACCACGCCTCCGACGCGCCGGTGCTTGAGTGGGCTGACGAGCCCTTCGCGGTGAATGCGCACGATCGCTTGCGTCGGATGGCTAGGCAGCGGGGATGGGCGATCGTGGATTGGGGCGATTGAGCATAATGCCCTAGACGGAGCCGTGCTCCTGCGCAGGCAGGAGCCCAGTACTGGAGCTTGAACTGGGCTCCTGCCTGCGCAGGAGCACATTATGACGAGCGTTTCAGCGCCCCGCGTGATACAGCGCGTCGAGCCGCTCCCCATAAACCTGCCGGATCACATGACGGCGGATCTTTAGCGAGGGCGTCAGCTGCTCATTCTCGATCGTGAACGGTTCGTCGGCGATGATGAAGCGGCGAACCTTCTCGATCACCGATAGCCCGGCATTGACCCGATCTACCGCGACTCCGAGCGCGCGGTGGAAGGCGGGGTCGTTCTTGAGCGTGGCGAAATCCGGCTGGACGCCCGCTGCCTCCGCCCATTCCCGCAGCCAATCCGGATCGGGCACGATCAGGCCGACCAGATGGGGCCGCCGATCCCCCACCACCATCGCCTGGACGATCTCATGCTCCAGCGTCAGCATGCCCTCGACCCGCTGGGGCGCGACATTGTCGCCCTTGTCGTTAACGATTAGGTCCTTCTTGCGATCGGTGATGGTGAGCCGGCCCCTCTCATCGAGCACGCCGATATCGCCGGTGTGCAGCCAGCCGTCCCTGAGTACGCGGTCGGTTTCCTCGGGATTGTTCCAGTAGCCGTGCATGACGAGTTCGCCGCGCACGAGGATCTCGCCATCCTCGGCGATCCTGAGATCGACGCCCTTCATAGGTGGGCCGACCGAATCCATGCGCAGGCCCGCCGCGGGACGGTTGCAGGAGATCACCGGCCCGGCTTCGGTCTGCCCATAGCCTTGCAGGAAGGTGAGCCCGAGTGCTTGGAAGAAGATGCCGACATCGGGATTGAGGGGCGCGCCGCCCGAGACCATCGCCTTGATCCGCCCGCCGAAGCGCTTGGCGATCTTGGGCCGGATCGTCCGGTCAAGTAGCAGGTCCATCGGCAGGTCGCGCAACCGCTTGGTGCCGTCATAATCGCGTGCCCCGATCGAGAGCGCGCGCTTGAACAGATAGTTGGGTACAGCGCCCTGCTTCTCGATCGATTTGAGGATGCGCTGGCGCAGCACCTCGAACAGGCGCGGCACCACCACCATGATCGTCGGCCGCACTTCCTCGATATTGGACGCGAGCTTTTCCAGCCCTTCCGAATAATAGATCTGCGCGCCGAGCATGATCGGCATGAACTGGCCGCCGGTATGCTCATAGGCGTGGCTCGCCGGCAGGAAACTGAGGAACACCTCTTCCCCGATCCCGAAATCATTGACCAGGATATCGGTCGCGCCCTCGATGTTGCACAGGATCGCGCCGTGATGCTGGCGCACGCCGCGCGGGGCACCGCCGGTGCCGCTGGTGTAGATGATGCAGGCGAGGTCGCTACGCTCGAAATCGGCGGCAACCGGGGCGGGCGGATGCCGGGCGATGAGGTCGGCGAACAGCGCGAAGCCGATATCGCCTGACTGGCCGATCCGCAGCGGCTCGATCCCGATCACCGTCCGGCATTGCGAGGACCGCATCGCCGCCGGCATGAAGGACCTGGCGAGTTTCGCGGTCGAGACGAACGCCGCCCGCGCGCCGCTATTCTCGAGGATATGGGCGTGATCGCGCTCGGTATTGGTAATGTAGGTCGGCACGCTGACGCAGCCCGCCGCCATGATCGCGAGATCGGCTATGCACCATTCCGGCCGGTTCTCGGAAACGATCATCACCCGGTCGCCGGGCTTCAGCCCCAGTGCCTTCAGCGCCGCCGCCAGCGAGGCGACCTGATCGGCGGCCTGTTTCCAGCTTGTCGATTGCCAGGCGCCGTCACGCTTGGCCCAGAGAAAAGGCTTGTCGCTGCGCTCCTCCGCCCGCTTGAGGAACATCGCGACCAGATTGGGAAACTGCTCCATTATGTCCATGGTCTCTCCCGCGATCCCGTCAGCTCTATTCGGCCAATGCGACACCTTCGCTACGCGGATCGGCGGCGCCGCGCCATCCGCTTTTGGTCGCCTGCAGGGCGTTGACCTTGGAATCGAGATCGGCTGGCGACACGACATGGCCGAGCTTCGTCAGCGCAGGCGCCATCGCCTCCAGCGCGGTGCCTTTCTCGACCAGCAGCGCCTTGTCCCGGAAGAAGATGTTTGGCAGCGCGATGGCGGACTGGGCATCCAGTCCCCAGTCAAGCACCCCGATCAGCGTCTTGGCGACGTGCATGATGATCCGCTTGCCACCCGCTGATCCCAGCGCGAGCACCACGCGCCCCCTGGCATCATAGACAATCGTGGGCGACATCGAGGATAGCGGCCGCTTGCCGGCCTGCACCCGGTTCGGCACGGCGACGCCATTCTTCTCGGGCACGAAGTTGAAGTCGGTCAGCTCGTTGTTGAGGAACATGCCGCCGGCGATGAGCTGGCTGCCGAACGGGCCTTCGACCGTGGAGGTCATCGAAACGATATCGCCCTTGCTATCACGGACGACGAAATGGGTGGTGCCATGTTCCTCCGGCCCGGGCGTGCTCACCGCGATCGTGGCCCCGACGGGCTTGCCGGCGGGATAGTCGGGCAGGGTGCGGTCCGCCGAGATCAGGCGCGACCGTTCCTTCAGATAGCGCCGGTCAAGCAGCCCTTTCAGCGGCACGGACACGAAATCACTGTCGCCCAAATAGCGGTTGCGATCGGCATAAGCGAGTAGCATCGCCTCGCCGATCAGGTGCCAGGCGAGCGGGCTGTCCTTGCCCAGCCGCTTGATGTCGAACCGCTCCAGCAGAGCGAGTATTTCGAGGACCGTGCTTGCACCGGACGAGGGCGGCCCCATCCCGCAGATCCGCCAGACGCGATAGGGCGCGCACAGCGCTTCGCGATCGATCGCCTTGTAGGAGGCGAGGTCGGCGGCGGTCAGTGCGGTCGCATTGCGGGGGGCCTGGGCGACAGCTTCGCTGATTTGCCTGCCAACATCACCCTTGTAGAAGGCCTCCGGCCCCTCGGCGGCGATCTTGCGCAGTGTGGCGGCGAGCGCCGGGTTGACCACGCGGTCACCAGCCTGTTTGGGCCGGCCATCCTGCCAGTAGATCGCCCGCGCATCCGGGAAATCCTTCCAGATCGGTGCGACCATCGCCAGCCGCCCGGCAAGGATGGGGGTGACGGTGTAGCCCTGCTCGGCCAACCGGATCGCCGGCTCGAACAGCTTTGCCCAGGGCAGCTTGCCCCATTTGGCATGCGCCTGCTCCATCAGCGCGATGTTGCCGGGCACGCCCACCGAAAGGCCGCCGGGCACCGCCTGCATGAACGCCATCGGCGTGCCGTCGGGATTGAGGAAGCGGTCCGGGCGGGCATTGGCGGGCGCCGTCTCGCGGCCGTCGATGCTATCGATTCGCCCGCTCTTGCCGTCATGATGGAGCAGGAATCCGCCGCCGCCGATCCCCGAGGATTGCGGCTCGACCACGGTCAGCGCCAGCATCACCGCCATCGCCGCGTCGGTGGCGCTGCCCCCCGCCCGCAGCATCTCGCGTCCCGCCCCGGCGGCGAGCGGGTTGGCGGCGGAGACGATGCCGCCTGCCGCCTGCGCCGTCATCGGGAGCAGCAGGAAGAGGAAGGCGAAGAGGCGTGCGATCATGAGCGTGAAACCTCGCGACAAACTATTCACTGCCGACCGCCTGCGCGACATTAGCGAAACCGTCACGTTCGAGCAATGCCTTGAGGCCGTCGGCAATGCGCCGTGCCAGCCCCGGCCCCTCATAGACGAGCGCCGAATAAAGCTGGATCAGGCTCGCGCCGGCGCGGATACGGTCATAGGCGTCCTCGGCGCTGGCGATGCCGCCGACACCGATCAGCGGAATTGAGCCGCCTGTCGCCTTGCGGAAATCACGCAGTCGCTGATGTGCCAGCGATTTGAGTGGCGCGCCGGACAATCCCCCGCTCTCGCCGGCATGCGTGGATTTGAGGGGAGGGCGGCTTATCGTCGTGTTCGAGACAATCAGCGCATCGACATGATGGCTGGTCGCAACTTGGGCGATGTCGTCGATATCCGCCGGCTCCAGATCGGGCGCCACCTTGAGGAACACCGGCGGCCCGAGCGGACCGCGCGCCTCCATCACCCGCGCGAGCAGATCGTCCAGCGCGCCCTTGTCCTGGAGAGAACGCAGGCCGGGCGTGTTGGGCGAGGAGATATTGACGGTCAGATAGCTGGCGACGTCTGCCATCGCCTTCACGCCGGTGACATAATCCGCGATGCGGTCCGAGGCATCCTTGTTGGCGCCGATATTGACCCCAACGATGCCCTTGCGTCTCGGTCTCGCGAGCCGCTTCAGCGCCGCCTGCTGCCCGCCATTGTTGAACCCCATCCGGTTGATGACCGCCTTGTCCTCCACCAGCCGGAAAAGGCGTGGGCGCGGGTTTCCGGCTTGAGGCAACGGCGTCAGGGTTCCCACCTCGACAAAGCCGAAGCCAAGGCCGAGCAATTGCCCTGGCGCCGTCGCATCCTTGTCATAGCCGGCCGCCAAGCCGATCGGATTGGCGAAATCCAGGTTCGCGACGCGCGTGCGCAAGACGGGATCGAAGGTTTCCGCGTCTCCCGTGGCCGACAATGCCCCAAGCCCGGCAAGGCTCAGTCTATGCGCGCGTTCTGCCTCCAGCGCGAACACGAAGGGGCGGACGAGGGGATAAAATGCCATGGCGAGCCTATGCCAGCGCTCCCGTTCACCGTCAAAAAACGGAAGGAGTTGAGATGAATTCAATCTCGACCGCGATTGGTTCAGGTGATGGAGCAGGTCGATTCCATTCAAGACGCCTCGATTGATTAACGATAAAGGCAGGCTGCGACCCGAAGGACTTCCTGTGGAAGGCCTTTTCCTGAGCCCGAGAGAGCAATGCTCTTTCGGGCTTTTTTTCCCAGCCAGCGCTTGAGCGCCTGATTTTTATCAAGACTCCCATTCAGTTGCATGTTACGACCCGCCGAAATCTCGACGGTGGATGGGGAACAACCGTGCAGATGAATTGGTCGCCCATCGGGCTTCGATATTATGCCCCTGCGGTGTCGCTGAGACCCTATATTTCATCCTATTATCTGTTTCATGTCGATATGGCCGAATTCGGCGATCTCATGCGCGCGGATCTGCCTCAATTGAGATTTATGCTGTCGGGCGATGCATGGTATCATTTCGGCGATGGCCGGATCGAGAAGGCGTCGAAGATTTCTCTCATCGGGCCAACCTATGGTGCCTATCGCGTCGAGGTGAAGGGGCCGTTGCTGGTCTTCGGCATCGGACTACTGCCGACCGGCTGGGCGTCGATCGTGAAAGCCGATGCCAGCGAACTGACAGATCGCGTGCTGGATGCTGAAGCCTTGTTCGGCGGCGAGGCGGCCGCTTTGATGCGGGGTTTGGAGGGCATTGAATCACCTGCGAATATGATCGAGCTCGCCAACGGGTTCATGAGGCGGCGGCTGGCGCGCATGCCGGAATCGCCGCTGTGGTTCACGCGCCTGACTGATCGCTGGCTGACCTCGTCGCCTTCACCCGTCGTCGACGAACTGATCGGCGCGGCGGACATGTCCGGACGGCAGGTGGAGCGCCTTGCCAAGCGCATCTATGGAGCGCCGCCGAAATTGCTTGCCCGCAAATATCGCGCGCTGAAGGCGGCGGCTGCACTGGCGAAGGGCGGTGCGCACTGGAGCGATGTGGCGGGCGACGCCTTTTCCGATCAATCGCACTTCATTCGGGAGTGCCGGCAATTCATCGGGATTACGCCGAACCAGCTCATCTCGAACCCTCCGCCGACCACCCGGCTCACCCTTGAGCGCCGCCGTACGAACGGCGTGCTGCCAGAACTCATCAAGATCACCTGACCAGGCTGCCCGTCCGTTTCGGACCAGATCGACGGGCATTCCTTCCGTAACGGACATGCTTCGGCGCGCCTGTCGCCCCTCCCGATGATAGCAAGGCGATCAATCCTTTCGGGGTCGATCTCATGCTTTGCACACCGGATTCGGCGCGCCGCTTGCGCGCGCTCCTTGACGCATGTCCTGATTTCCGGGGCCGGATCGAACGGCTCCTGGATGCCGTTGAATATCGCATCGTCGATGATGCCGCCGAGATGGCTGCGGTGCAGGAGATGCGGTACCAGGCCTATTTCCGCGAGGGCGCCGCCGGTTTTCGCGAGGATCAGCGGCTTTCGGATTGCTATGACGGCAGCTCTAACGCGGCCACCATGGCGTTGTTGTTCGAGGATCGGATCTGCGCTTCGATCCGCCTGCACGTGATCACCGAGGAATGGCACGATTCCCCCGCCGTCGATGCCTTTCCCGCGCAGCTCAAGCCGCTGATCCGTGCCGGTGAGCGGTTGATCGATCCCAATTGCTTCTGCGTCGATCCGCTGCTGAGCGGCGGCGTGCCCGAACTGGCGCGGCTCACCCTCAGGCTCTGCCATCTCGCGGCCGACATGCGCGAGCGGACGATGGTAACCGCCACGGTGCGGGCCGAACATCAGGCTTTCTATGCCCGTATCCTGCGCTGCCGGCAGATCGCGCCGCCCAAAAGCTATGCCGGGCGCACCAAGCCGCTCGGCCTCATGCTGTGCGATTTCGATCGCGAGCGCCCGAACATCCTCGCACGCAATCCCTATTTCGCCGAACGCACCGGAGAGATCGAGCGCATTGGGCTGAGCCGGATCGGGGTGATCGATCCCGTACCAGGCCGCGAACCCGTGGCGGCATGAGCGCGGCGGATGCCATCGCCGCGAAGCCACGCACGCTCGATCTTGCCGGCGGGCTGGTCCCGGCCATCGAACGCCTCATTGGGCGATTGTCCCGGGTGGGCGATCAGCCATTCTTCCCTGTCGGTGCTTTTCCGTGGGTGGGCGATGTCGAGGCTTTTTACCCGGCCATCCGGGGAGAGATGCTCGATCTGCTGCGGCGCTCGGCACCGATACCAGGGTTCGAGCAGATCTCGACCGACCAGACCAAACTTTCCGATGACCGCCGATGGAAGACCTTCTTCTTCCTCGGTTATGGTGAGCGGTTCGAGGACAATATCGCCCGCTGCCCGGCGACCTGGACCGCGTTGCGGCGTATCCCCGGTCTTACGACGGCTTTTTTCTCGGTGCTGGAACCCGGCAAGCGGCTGCCTCCCCATCGCGGCCCCTATAAGGGTGTGCTGCGCTACCATCTCGGCGTGATCATCCCCGAAAACGCCGAGGCGTGCGGCATACAGGTGGACTGCCAGCAGCGCCGCTGGTCCGAGGGACAGAGCCTGATTTTCGATGACACCTTCGTCCACAGCGCCTGGAACGACAGCGACGAGCGCCGCATCGTCCTGTTCGTCGATTTCGCGCGGCCGCTGCGCTTCCCTGCCAATCTGATCAACCGCGCCATCCTCAAAGTCATCGCGCGCAGCGGCTATGTGCAGGAGGCGAAGGTCAATTACCGTCAGTGGAAGGCCGCACAGGTTTTGCCCGGCTAAAGGAAGCCTTGATTTGCCATTTCCCGCCTGACGCGGCATCGGCTGCGGCAGGGAGTGTGCGATGGCGAGTGATACGGAAGGCAATCAGCGGAAAGCGCCGCCGGCGGATGGCGGCTTGGGCGCGCCGCTCCGCGTGCCGTTGTTCCGGCGGATGTGGCTGGCGAGCCTGCTGTCCAATCTCGGCCTGATGATCCTCGGCGTGGGCGCGGCCTGGGCGATGACCCAGCTCAATGCCCCGGCGGACAAGATCGCGCTGGTGCAAAGCGCGCTGATGCTGCCGGTGATGCTGTTGGCCATCGCCAGCGGCGCCATCGCCGACATGTATGACCGGCGCCGGGTTGCCCTGACCGCCCTCGCTATTTCGCTGCTGGGTGGCGTAGCGCTCTCGATCGCGACCGCGCTCGGGTTGCTCACGCCGTGGGTGATTCTGCTGCTCTGCCTCGTTGTCGGCATCGGCATGGCCCTGTTGTGGCCCACCTGGCAGGCATCGGTCAGCGAACAGGTTCTCGTCGATGACCTTCCGCACGCAGTCGCGCTCAATTCCATCAGCTTCAACATTGCGCGCAGCGTGGGACCGGCGATCGGGGGCATGATCGTGGCGGCGGCGGGGGCGATGGCCGCCTTCTCGATCACCGCGCTGCTGTATGTTCCGCTGATGATAGTGTTCCTGCTGTGGCGCCGACAGCAGGCGCCGTCTCGATTGCCGCCCGAGCGGCTGTATAGGGCAATCAGTTCCGGCGTCCGTTACGTCGTCCATTCTCCCCCGATCCGTACGGCACTGATCCGATCCTTCGCATTGACGCTTGCAGGCTCCCCGGTTCTGGCGCTGATGCCGTTGATCGCGCGTGACCTGCTGCACGGCAACGCATTCGTCTATGGCATCATCCTTGGCGCATTCGGTGTCGGGGCCGTAATCGGCGCGCTCAATATCAACCTGATCCGCCAGCGCTTCACCGTCAATCAGGCGCTCGCGGTTTCGTCCGTCCTCATCGGCCTGATGATCGCGGTAGTCGGCGTCAGCGGATCATTGCCGCTTACCGTGGCGGCGCTGGTGATCATTGGTGCATCCTGGATGGCAAGCCTGACGCTTTGTAACATCGCGGTCCAGCTTTCGGTACCGCGCTGGGTGGGCGCGCGCACGCTTGCCGCGTTCCAGAGCGCGACCTCTGCCGGCATCGCGGTCGGGAGCTGGGCCTGGGGGCATATTGCCGAGGACTACGGGATCACCGCCACCTTGCTTATCTCCGCCACGGCGATGGCGTTGACCTCGTTGCTGGGCAGCTTGTTTCCGATGGAGGCGGTCGAGACCGGCGATCGGGAACCGGTCGGGCTGGATATCCCGCCCTTTGCCCTGGCGCTCACCGGCCGGAGCGGCCCGATCGTGATAGAGGAAGATTACCGTGTCGATCCGGCCGAGGCCCGCGCCTTCTATGGCGTGATGCAGCAAATCCAGCAGATCAGGCATCGCAACGGCGCCTATGATTGGTCGATGTCGCGCAATATCGCGGATCCCGAGCTCTGGACGGAACGCTATCACTGCCCGACCTGGCATGATTATCTGCGCCTGCGCGGCCGCTATACGGCGGAGGACGTCGCGCTTCAGGATCGGGCCTATCAATTTCATCGGGGTCCTGATCCGGTCAACATCCGCCGCATGCTCGAGCGGCCGTTCGGTTCGGTGCGCTGGCGCGAGGACGCGCCCGATCGCGGCGCCGAGGTGCTGCCGATCTCTACACCGCTCGCAAATGGATAGCGTGTTGGACTTGACCTCGTGGGCCGGGATCGCCATCTGCAAATCGGAACGAATCAATCCGATTTAGGGTCATGCGGCTTTCGAACCTGAGCGACTATGCGATCGTGATGCTCTCCGCCGCCGCTCGCGCCGGGGATGCATCGGTGTCGGCGGCGATGCTGGCGGAGGAAACCGGCGTGCCGCTGCCGACCGCGCAGAAGCTGATGGGGCGCCTCGCGAGCGCGGGCTTGCTCAGATCGACGCGGGGCAATGGCGGCGGCTTCCGCCTCGCGCGGGAGGCCTGCCAGATCAGCCTTGCCGATATCGTCGAGGCGGTCGAAGGCCCGATCGCGATGACGTCCTGTGTCGAGGAAGGCCGCCACGATTGCGGGCTGGAGACCGCCTGCAAGGTCAAGCCGCATTGGAGCGCGGTGAACACCGCGGTGAAGGGCGCGCTCGGCGGGGTAAGCCTTGCGAGTTTGGCGGGAGGTGTGGCGTGATCTTTGCTAATCCTCTTCTTCCGTTCTCCCTGAGGAGGAGACTGAGCTTGGCGAAGTCTCCGTCTCGAAGGGTGCTTCGAGACGCCATTTCGACTGCGCTCAATGGCTCCTCAGCACGAACGGAAAAAACCAATTTGCGGAAGGCCCTTTAATGGCCACGAAAAACGCCGAAGCCCTCGCCGCCGCGCAAAAGGCCTCCACCTACGAGTGGGGCTTCTCCAGCGATATCGAGCAGGATTTCGCGCCCAAGGGCCTCAATGAGGATACCGTTCGCTTCATCTCGGCCAAGAAGAACGAGCCCGAATGGATGCTCGATTGGCGCCTGAAGGCCTATCGCCACTGGCTGACGATGACCCCGCCCGATTGGGCCAAGCTCAATGTCCCGCCGATCGATTATCAGGACGCCTATTATTACGCCGCGCCCAAGCAGAAGGCCGAGCTGAAGTCGCTCGACGAGGTCGATCCCGAGATCCTGCGCGTCTATGAAAAGCTCGGCATCCCGATCGAGGAGCAGAAGATGCTCGCCGGCGTCGAGGGCGCGCGCAAGGTCGCGGTCGATGCGGTGTTCGACAGCGTCTCGGTCGCCACCACCTTCCGCGCCGAGCTTGAACGCGCGGGCGTCATCTTCCGCTCGATCAGTGAGGCGATCCGCGAATATCCCGATCTCGTGAAGAAGTGGCTCGGCAAGGTCGTGCCGATGCACGACAATTATTTCGCGACCTTGAACTGCGCGGTCTTCTCCGACGGCACCTTCGTCTATATCCCCGAGGGCGTCCGCTGCCCGATGGAGCTGTCGACCTATTTCCGCATCAACGCCGAGAATACCGGCCAGTTCGAGCGCACGCTGATCGTCGCCGACAAGGGCAGCTACGTCTCCTATCTCGAAGGCTGCACCGCGCCCCAGCGCGACGAGAACCAGCTCCACGCCGCTGTGGTCGAACTGGTCGCGCTCGACGATGCCGAGATCAAGTACAGCACCGTCCAGAACTGGTATCCCGGCGACGAGCAGGGCAAGGGCGGCATCTATAATTTCGTCACCAAGCGCGCGCTCTGCCAGGGCAAGAACAGCAAGGTCAGCTGGACCCAGGTCGAGACCGGCAGCGCGATCACCTGGAAATATCCCTCCTGTGTGCTGGCGGGGGAGAACAGCGTCGGCGAATTCTATTCGGTCGCGGTCACCAACAATTATCAGCAGGCCGACACCGGCACCAAGATGATCCATCTCGGCAAGAACAGCCGCTCGACGATCGTCTCCAAGGGCATTTCGGCGGGCAAATCCAGCAACACCTATCGCGGCCTCGTCCGTGTCGGCCCGACCGCCGAGAATGTCCGCAACCACACCCAGTGCGACAGCCTGCTGCTCGGCCACGACTGCGGCGCCCACACCGTGCCCTACATCGAGGTCCGCAACCCCTCCGCCCAGATCGAGCATGAAGCCACCACCAGCAAGATCAGCGACGACCAGCTCTTCTACGCGATGCAGCGCGGGCTGGATCAGGAGCAGGCGGTCGCCCTGATCGTCAACGGCTTCGCGAAAGAGGTGCTGCAGCAACTCCCGATGGAATTCGCGGTCGAGGCGCAGAAGCTGCTGGGGATTTCGCTTGAGGGGTCAGTGGGGTGACGGACTCCTTTTCCCTTGTCATCCCCGCGAAAGCGGGGATCCAGCCCCGCCGTTCCAAACTGGATTCCCGCCTTCGCGGGAATGACGCATGGGGAAAGTCCCCCCGTCACCCCAGCGAAGGCTGGGGTCCATGTCTGTTGCAACGAGCGGTACCGTTCGTGGAGAGAGCTATGGATGCCAGCCTCCGCTGGCATGACGATGAATATTCGTTGGGTGGACGGCCATGATCGGCTTTGTGCTGTTTGCTACTGCAGCCATGACTCCTGCGCCATCGATGCCGGACCAAGTGGCCAAGATCAGGCCGTTCGTAGACTGCTTCAAACCAATTGTGGCGGGAAACTATGAGAGGAACGAGCAAGGTTACGTTCGCTTTGACGATCTGTTCGCGAAGGTGAAGCATGATTGCGCCGCTCAGCGGCTTGTCGCTCGCGACACGCTAGCAGCTCACGTTGCCACGCAAGTTCTCAATATCGAAGGACGCACATTGCCGAACGACGATAGTTGGAAAGAAAGCCTGATCGACGAAGCAACGATCAAATGGATGAGCCGCGGTTTCGGCAGCGGCGATGCTCAGTAGGTTCAAAGAATAATGCTCCAAATCAATAACCTCCAGGCCGAAGTCGATGGCAAGCCGATCCTCAAGGGCCTGACGCTCGCCATCAATCCCGGCGAGATCCATGCGATCATGGGGCCGAACGGCGCGGGCAAGTCGACGCTGGCCT
>Ga0065707_10081938_pt1 | contig 28685 bp, 26 predicted proteins | sample SwiRhicommuniRL3_FD_59094 | JGI IMG/M metagenome (GOLD analysis project Ga0065707, IMG submission 59094) | Switchgrass rhizosphere bacterial communities from Rose Lake, Michigan, USA - RL3 v2 (version 2) | ecosystem: Host-associated > Plants > Roots > Rhizosphere > Soil | place: East Lansing...
GAGCCGCTGCACGTCGCCAAGTTGTTGCGTGCAGTGTGCGAGAGGGAGCAGCCGGCGCTGGTGCTGATGGGCAAACAGGCAATCGATGACGATTGCGGCCAGACCGGCCAGATGCTGGCGGCCTTGCTCGGCTGGCCCCAGGGCACCTTCGCATCGAAACTGACGCTGGACGATCAGCGCTTGCTCGTGCAACGCGAAGTGGACGAAGGCGTGCAGACGCTCCGGCTGCAGCTGCCAGCGGTGGTCACCGCCGACCTGCGATTGAACGAGCCGCGTTCCCCGAGCTTCGCGGGCACCGTCAAAGCCAAGCGGATGAAGATCGAGTCGGTGACGCCGCAGGATCTGGGAGTGACGTTCCCGGTCCATGCGGAAGTCCTTCGTTACGATCGCCCGCCCGCTCGCGAGGCCGGCCGGCGAGTGCAGTCCGTCCAGGAACTGGTCGATCGGCTGCGGCAAGAAGCACAGGTGGTTTGAGGCATGTCGAGAATACTGGTCATTGCCGACCATGACGGTGCCACGCTCAAGCCGGCCACACTTAGCGCGGTCGCGGCCGCTACGCAGATCTCGGGCGAGGGCGGAGAGGTTCACGTGCTCGTTGCCGGCCTGAACGTCCAGGGCGCCGTGCGCTTCGCGCAGGCAGTGCCGGGCATAGCCAGTGTGCTGCACGCGGATCATGCGATGTACGAGCACGGGCTCGCCGAGGATCTGGCCAATCTGATCGTGGCGCTCGGCCAGTCGTACACCCATCTGCTGGCGCCGGCGACTTCCATGGGGAAGAGTGTGATGCCGCGCGTGGCTGCGTTGCTCGACGTGGGCCAGGTCTCGGACATCGTGAAAGTCGTGCAGACGGACACGTTTGTTCGGCCCGTGTGCGCCGGAGCGTTGCTGACGACAGTGCGAATGCACGATGCCATCAAAGTCATCACCGTGCGAGCCAGTGCGTTCGCCGCCGTTGCAACCAGCGGCGGTGCGGCCACTGTCGTTTCGATCGCCGCGGGCACGCCGCTGGCGCGTTCCGAACATGTTTCGACCCAGCGCACGGTTTCGACACGGCCGGAACTCGCCTCGGCCCGAGTCGTCGTGGCCGGCGGCAAGGGGTTGCAGTCCAGCGCGAACTTCCGGTTGCTGGAAGAACTGGCTGACGTACTGGGCGGCGCGGTCGGTGCGAGCCGCGCGGCGGTCGATCTGGGCTATGCCCGCAACGAGTGCCAAGTGGGGCAGACGGGGCAGGTGGTGGCGCCGGATCTGTATATCGCCGTCGGCATTTCCGGTGCCGTCCAGCATGTCGCGGGCATGAAGGATTCGAAAGTCATCGTCGCCATCGACAAGGACGAGAATGCGCCGATATTCGCACTGGCCGATTACGGCCTGGTCGGAGATCTGTTCGACATCGTTCCCAATTTGACGCAGGCGCTGCGCGGGCTGCGTGACCAGCGCAATTCCGGTTCGGCAGCGTGAGCCAGGCGATGCTCCGCGACGACCAGGGGGAGTTATGAAAGTGACGCTGAACATGGACTATTGCATCGCCAGTGGCGCGTGCGTGCTGGAGTGCCCGGAGGTGTTCGCTCAACACGACGACGGCACTGTCGTGTTGCTGCAGTCGGAGCCGCCGCCGCAGCTTCATGAGCAAGTGCGCCGGGCGGCCGCGATCTGCCCGACCAAGGCGATAGAAATCGACGAGTCCTGATTTCCTCGGACCCCAGCGCGAATCCGGGCACTGGCGCGAGTGCCTGGCGTTGCGCACGTCAGAGAGCGTACAGATGACGGTTCTTGGCAAAGTGGCATTGGTGGTCGGCGGCAGTCATTCCATCGGCCGGGCGATCGCGGAGGAATTTGCGGTGAACGGCGCGCGAACCGTGATTTGCAGCCGCCCGACTTCCTCTCCGCCGGACCTCTCCAGCCTAGCGCGACGAGGGTTCGAGGTGCGCTGGGAGCCTGCGGACATGACCGATCCGGACAGCATGCGGGGGCTGGTCGAGCGCGTCGTCGAGAATTTCGGCAGGCTCGATATTCTGGTGGCGAGCGGTTCGCCCACCGGGGCCAAGGCGGATCTGTTCGCCGATATGTCGCCGTTGCAGTATCAACGCACCCTGGACGCGCAATTCGTTGCCAAGTTGAATTGCCTGCACGCGGCGCTCGGGCCGATGCGGGCTCGCAAATACGGTAAGGTGATTTTCGTCACCAGCGACGCAGGCAGAACACCGACTCCAGGCGAGTCCTTGGTCGGAGCGGCCGCCGCGGCGCTGATGTTCTTTACGCGTGCCGCGGGCAGAGAGCTTGCCCGTGACGGTGTGCGTGTCAACTGCATCGGTACCACGCTGACGAAGAACACCGAGGTGCATGCGCGCATCGAGGCGTATGGCGAGGATCACGTGCTGTCCAAAGCATTCGCCAGCATCGAAGCGCGGACACCGTTTCGTATGAACGTGCCGGAAGATATCGCCAAGCTGGCGCTGTTCCTCGGCAGTAGCGACTCCGATCAGATCTCCGGCGCGGTCCTGAGTATCAATGGCGGGTTGTCCTTTCCCTGACGCAGCGGAGCTTAGAGGCGCGGCCCATGACCTATGTCTCGCTGAGTTGGGATCGGGTGGCAGCCGGACGGTCGCTGCCGCCGCTCAGCTACGAGCTCAGTCTGCTGCGGCTGGTCGCGTTCGTTCGTGCCACGGGGCTGTACGACTATGTGCACTTCGATCAGGAGTACGCAGTGTCGGCGGGCGCACGAGACGTCTTTGCGTCGACGCCGCACGTGGCGGGTTTGCTCAGCAGATTGCTGACGGATTGGGCGGGTCCGCAAGCGCAGCTGCGCGAATTGCAGTTCAGCATGAAAACGCAAAGCTGCCGCAACGACAGCCTCGTGATCAGCGGAGGAGTGGAACGCAAATACCGCGGCGAGACGGGCGAGCCGCTGGTCGATGTCACGCTGAATATCGCTCACCAGCATGCGCCGAGCGCAGTGACGGGAACGGCGACGCTGCTGCTGCCGTCGCCCGGGCAGCAGTATGCAGCGCGTGTTGCACCTTCTTTGGATGCACAGCGTGCGCAGCTGGATGCGCAGATCCCGGCCTTCGCTCGCGAGCTGCTGTTCAAACCCAGGCCGTCGGCGCGCAAGTCTTCGCCGATCACGGCCGAGGAAATTCATCTGTGGTGCGAGTGCCTGGAAGATTGGAACCCGCGGTACTGGGATCTCGACCACGCACGTCAGCATCACGGCGGGCACATGCTCTGTCCGCCCGTCGCCTCGTTCTTCGGCGTCGGCTCATCGGCGGCGAGCGGCGTGGGTTATGAGAAGCCTGGCGAAACCATTCCAAGTGCGGTCCGTGAGGGCCTGCATGGAACTGCCTTGCTGCAGAAACTTCGCCAGCAACTGCTGCTGGTCAATACGCCGTTGACGCTGCCGGACTATCCGGAGGTGGCGGTGGTCAGCTCCCGTATCAAATTTTTCGAGCCGGTGCGGCCGGGCGACTCGCTGTTCTACACGCAGCAACTGGTCGACTGCAGTCCGGAGCGCACGACGCGCCTGGGGCCGGGGTATTTTTTCACTCGCCTGGAGCGGGTGCGCAACCAGCACGGCCGCGTGGTGCGGGACGAGCGCAAGGTGGTCCTGCACTACCGCAGCCGGGTGCCGACGGATTGAATCGCTGGATGGAAGCTGAAAGACGGTAGCGGCGCTCGCGCCTCGGAGCGGCCACTCGTTCAAAGACGTTTGCAGCGGGGGAATATGACGAGCGACTCAAATAATGTGTCAAACGAGTCTGCCACCGAGCAGGGCGTCAACCTTTCGCGCCGGGACGTGATTTCGGCGGGCGTCGCGGGGGTGGTGCTGTCCGCGTGCTCCGGCGATGCGGCGAAGCCGTCCGAACCGGAGCAGTTCACCCGGCCGGGCCGGCGCCATCTGAATTCAGAACAGTCCGAGGCGCTGAATGCGATGCTCGACCGGTTGATCCCCGGCGATTCTCTCGGGCCGGGCGCCGTCGAATCGCGAGCCGAGAAATACATCGAGCATTTGTTTCGGCAGCCCTACATCAATGAATTCCGCGATGTGTACAACCCGCACACCAACCTGCGCGAGGCCTACACGCGTGGGCTGACTGCGCTGCATGCACTTGCGCGCCAGCGCGGTGGGGCAGCTTTCGCGCAGTTGACGAACGCGCAGCAGGACGAGTTGCTGAGCGCACTGCAGGCAAATGAACCAGCGGGCTTCGAACCAGACGCCAGATCGTTCTTCGGCATGGTGCGCCAGCATGCGATCGAAGGAATGTTCGGCGACCCCTGCTATGGCGGCAACGCGCATTTCGCCGGCTGGAAACTGCTGGGATTTCCCGGCGTGCGGCTGGCATTCGCGTCGGAGGAGACTCAGCTGGGACGGCAGGCGCCGGGCGAGAACCGCTCGGTGCTGGACTATTCGATGTTCGGTCGGGAGGGGATCTGAGATGACCACGCAACTGCCCAAGACGGACGTCGTGATCGTCGGGCTGGGCGCCACGGGCGGCATCGCGGCCATGGTGCTCGCCAAGGCGGGGCTGCAGGTGATCGGCCTGGAAGCGGGCGATCGTCTGACTCAGCGCGACCAGCGGCTGGATGAGTTGATCGAATCGCATCACTACAACTTCTTCGGCCGCGACAAGGCGAATCTCGAAGTGCCGACGTGGCGACCGAACGCTACGACGCCCACTCGACCGTCGACGGCCACTGCGCAAAGCTCGCCCATGATGAACGCGGTGGGCGGCAGCACCATCCACTATGGAACGCAGAGCTGGCGGCTGCCCACCTGGAATTTCCGCTCGCGCAGCGAGACGATTCGCCGTTATGGAGCGGGGGCGTTGCCGGCGGGTTCCGCGCTGGCCGACTGGCCGCTCGGCTACGATGAGCTGGAGACTTATTACGATCAGGTCGAGCGGGGCATTGGAGTCTCCGGCCAGGCCGGCAATATCCAGGGCAGGAAGATTGCCGGCGGCAATCCATTCGAGTCGCCCAGAAGCCGGGATTTTCCGTTGCCGCCGCTGCGCCGGAGCGGGTATCTGGATCTGCTCGCCGATGCGGCCAGAGGCCTGGGCTGGCATCCGTTTCCCGGCCCGAGCGCCGCGCATTCCATGCCGTTCGAAGGCAAGCCGCCGTGCACCTATTGCGGGTTTTGCGCCGCGGGTTGTTTTATATCCGCGAAAGGTTCGACCGATCTGCATGTGATTCCCGCGGCGGAAGCTACGAAACGGCTTTCGGTAGTGACGCGCGCCCGCGTCACCAGGGTCGCCAGTCACCGCAACGGCCGCGTGAGCGGCGTCCACTATGTGCGTAACGGTGAAGAGTTCTTCCAGCCCGCCAGCGCCGTGATGCTGGCTACCTACACCTACGAAAACGTCCGCTTGTTGTTGCTGTCCAATTCGGATGGCTATCCGCACGGGTTTTCGAACAACCATGGGCAGGTGGGCAGACATTATATGTGTCACGTGCCGCCTGCAGCCTGGGGGCTGTTTCCCGGGCTGGAACTGAATCGCTGGAGCGGCCTGGCCGCGCAGTCGGTGCAGGTCGACGATTGGGATGCCGACAACTTCGACCACACCGGGCTCGGCTTCATCGGCGGCGGTTCGCTGCAGGGAATGATGGAACTGAAGCCCATCATGGCCGCCAACACACCGCCGCCGCCCGGGGTGCCCAGTTGGGGCCCGCGCTGGAAGTCATGGCTCGCCAACATCAATTCCGTCGGCAGCGTCGCGGGACAGATCGAAATGCTGGCGTACGACGATCACTATCTGGATCTCGACCCGCAGGTGCGCGATGCCTTCGGGACGCCGGTCCTGCGCATCACCTTCGGGCTGAAACCGGATTATTTGCGTGCGCATGCCTTCGCGCAGGAGCGGCTGACGGAATGGTTGAAGGCGGCCGGTGCCAGCCAGACATGGACGGTGCCCGCCACGCCCGTGGGGCTTGCGAACCACGCCTATGGCGGGACTCGAATGGGCACTCACCCGGCGAGCAGCGTGGTCGACGGCTGGAGTTTTTCGCATGAGGCGCCCAACCTTGCGATTCTCGGCGGCTCGACGTTTCCGACCACCGGTGGACACAATCCCACCCAGACCATGCAGGCCCTGGCATGGCGTTGCGCCGAGCGGCTGGTGCGGGATTGGGACACCATCGCCGCATGAGCGAAGCGACCGGGCGCGAAGCTGGACTTTGCGCCCGAGCGCCTTGAGGCTAGCGGGTGTTGTCTGTCCAACGCTCGAGGACGGCCGCCATCGAGCTGAAGTCCGTTGCAGGCGGCGCTTGGATGCCGCCGGGAGTGCGTGAGAAACGCGGCGCCGGCGCAGGATGCGTGACTCCCTGCAAGTTCACGAATGCGGAGCGAGCCACGTTGTGCGGATGATTCATCGCTTCGCCGAGGGTAAGGATCGGCGCTAGGCACACATCACGCGCAGCGGCGATCGATGCCCATTCGTCACGCGTGCGGGTCCGAAAGATCCGAGCGAGCTCGGCACGCAATTGCGGATGACGTGAGCGGTCGTGCTGCGAATCACGCAGTGACTGTGGAAGATCGATCATCTCGCAGAGCTCTGCGAAGAATTGCGGCTCGATGGGACCTATCGAGATGTAGCCGCTGTCCGCGGTCTCATAGATTCCATACCAAGGCATGCTGCCGCCATCGAGCATGTTGCTGCCGCGCTGATCGCGGAACATGCCGCGTTGATACTGCCCGACCGCCGTGGCCATGAGCGCGATGGTGCCATCGGTGATGGCCGCGTCGACGACCTGGCCGCGGCCGGAAATGCGCGCTTCAGTCAGAGCGGCGAGGATGCCCATGACCAGGAACAGGCTGCCGCCGCCATAGTCGCCGACCAGGTTGAGCGGCGGCACGGGCGGGCCGCCGCCGGGCCCGATGGCATGCAAGCTACCGGTAATGGAGATGTAGTTGATGTCGTGGCCGGCTCTCGGGGCCAGCGGGCCGTCCTGGCCCCAGCCGGTCATGCGACCGTAGATCAATGCGGGATGGCGGGCCAGCACCTCATCCGGACCCAGCCCGAGCCTTTCCATGACCTGCGGCCGGAAGCCTTCGACCAGCACGTCGCTGTGAGCGAGCAACGACAAGACCTGCTCCCGATCAGCTGGCAATTTAAAGTTCGCGCGCACTAGCGTGCGGCCTCGGGCGGCGATGTCGCTGGGCGCCGGCGGTGTCGCGTTAGCACGGTCGATCCGCACCACGTCCGCGCCCAGGTCCGACAGCAGCATGCATGCAAACGGGGCGGGTCCAAGTCCGGCGAATTCCACGACACGCAGCCCCGTAAGAGGACCGCGGCGAACGCTGGGCTGCATGCTCATTGTGTATCTCCAGGCCGTGCTTGCCGAACAGATGATTTGCGCGTGTGCGGGTACGGGCGGGACGCCCTGGCCGTCGCCCGCATCAATTGCCTTGACAGGCCCCGAGCACGGGCGCAAGAATCGCATTGAATGGCGATTCATTCAATATCCCGGTAGCAGTCAGAATCGTAGAACGCCGGGGCTTGACGAGGTGGAGGGGGAGTATGGCTCGAGTAGGTTCGCCTCGCGTGGCGGTGATTGGCGCGGGTGCCTCCGGCATCTGTCTGGCGAGGCATCTGATCGACGCCGGCGTCGACGTGACGGTCTTCGAAAAAGGCTCGTACATCGGCGGACAGTGGGTGTACGAGAACGACAGCGGCCTGTCGCCGGCCTACCGCACGCTGCACATCAACAGCCCGAAATCGTTGACCCGTTTTCCCGATTTTCCGTTCCCGAAGGAAACCCAGCTGTTTCCCTCGCACGACGACATGCACAGGTACCTCACCGCTTACGCCGATCATTTCGGCGTGACGCCCCGGATACGCTTCCGCAGCGGCGTCGCCGCGGTTCGGCCGCGCTTTCGCCCGGGCGTGGAGGCTTCGAGGTGGGAGGTGGAGCTGGAGAACGGCACCCGCGAAATCTTCGATCAGGTGGCGTGCGCCTCGGGTCATCTGACTCAGCCCAAACATGTGCCCGAGTTGCGAGACAACTTCAAAGGCGAGTACCTGCATTCGTTCAATTACCGCGAACCGGCGGACTTCGCTCGCAAGCGGATCTGCGTCGTGGGCGTGGGCAACAGCGCGATGGATGTGGCCAGCGACGTCTGCGTGACATCGAAGCGGACTGTACTGGTGGCGCGCACCGGCGTGGTGATCGTTCCCAAGCTGCTCATGGGCATCTGTGTCACGGACTTCCTGGTCCTGCTCTATAAGCCGTGGGTGCCGGCATTCGTACGCAAGCGCGTGGCCGGGTTCATCGTCTGGCTGGCCCACGGCAACATGAAACAATATGGCTTCAAGCCGTTGACCAAGGCCACGCACGGCACGACCAGTGCCACGTTGTGCACCGATATTGCGTATGACCGCGTGCACGTGAAGCAAGGTATCGAGCGGATCGAAGGACAGCGGATCCATTTCGTGGATGGCACCTCCGATGAGTTCGACACCATGATCGCCTGCACCGGCTACCTGGTGAACTTCCCGTACCTGTCCTCGGAAATCCTGCCGGTGGGCGAGAACAACAGGGTCGACCTGTACAAGCGGGTGTTCGCGCCCGGCTGGCCTGGCCTGTGGTTCATGGGCATGGTCAACACCACCACGGCGCTCAATCACATCTTCCAGAACCAAGCGCTGTACATTCGCGAGTTCATTCTGGGCAACGCCGTGCTGCCCTCCGATGAGCAGATGCGGGATGATATCGAACGCAAGCGGCAGTACATCTATGGAAAGTACGTCAACACGTCGCGGCACGAGCTCGAGGAAGAGCACGGCATGTATTTCAACGAACTGAAAGCCTCGCTGCGAGAGGCCAAACGCCGGGCCGCCAGTCGTCCGCCGGGCGTGGCGGGTGTGATGCAGAAAGCGGGGTGACCATGCGCTGGCAGGTCGGCTCGGCGCGCGTGACGCGGATCGTGGAGCAGGACTTCGCGATTCCGCCCGCGACCTTGCTGGCGAACTTCGATGAGCGACGCCTGGCCGAGCACGCCCGATGGCTCGAGCCATGCTTCATGCGCAACGACCGCCAGTTGCTGATGTCGTTCCAGACCTTCCTGGTGGAGTCGTGCGGCAAGCGCATCATCGTCGACACCTGCCGCGGCAACGACCGGCCGTTGCCGAAAGGGCGAGGCACGATTCAGACGCGGTACCTGCAGGATCTGGAGCAGGTCGTCGCTCGCTACGACGTGGACTACGTCATGTGCACGCATCTGCATTACGACCACGTCGGTTGGAACACGATGTGGTCGCAGGGGTGCTGGGTGCCGACGTTTTCGCGGGCACGTTACCTGTTCTCGCGAGAGGACTTCGAATATTGGGCCACCGGCGCGGATGACGGCAATGTGGATCTGCAGTTCTCGGTCGAGCCCATCGTGCAGGCCGGATTGCACCAGCTCGTCGAGAGCAGTCATCGCATCACCGATGAAGTGGTGCTGGAGCCGACGCCCGGCCATACCCCGGGACACGTTAGCGTACGCATCGTCTCGCAAGGCGAGCAGGCCTTGATCACCGGCGATTTCGTGCACCATCCGGTGCAACTGCTCGAGCCTGCCTGGTCGAGCAAGGCCGATGTCGATCCTTTGCTCGCCGCCCGCACTCGCTCGCGCATGGCGGAGGGTCTGCTGGCCGAGGGTGTGCTGATCATCGGCACGCATTTTTCCGCTCCGACCTGCGGGCATCTGGTGCGTGACGGCGCATCACGGCGTTTTCAGCCGTGCGCAGCCGAGCATCGGATCGCAGGCGGCGCTCGAGTTCCAGCGGCGGGCGACGCCGCGTAATGGCTATCGTTGCTGAGTGACAGTCAAATGAATCCCGGACAGTTCGAACATCGCATGCTCATCGACGGCAAGCAGGTGGAGGCCCGCAGCGGCAAGCGCTACGCGAGCTTGAATCCTGCGACGGGCGCCGTGCTGGGCGAAGTCGCCGACGCCTCGCCCGAGGACATGGCCTTGGCGGTTGCCGCCGCTCGTCGCGCCGTCGATGAGACCGACTGGTCGACCAATCACCGCTTCCGGCAGAAATGTTTGCAACAGCTGCAGGATGCGTTGCGCAGCGAAGCGCAACGCATCCGCGACGTGCAGGTTCAGGACGCCGGCATGACCGTGACCGCCGCGGCGGCGTTGGTCGAGAGCGTCACCGCCGGCATGTCGTTCATGATCAAACTGGCCGGCGACTATCCCTACCAGAAGCGCTACGACAACGCTCTGGTCGGCGGCATCGAGCAGCAGCGCTATCAGCTGCGGAAGCCGTTCGGCGTGGCGGGATTGATCACGTCTTGGAACGCGCCTTTCCTGGTGAATGTCTGGAAACTGACGCCGGCGCTCGCGTCCGGCAACACCGCAGTGCTGAAGGCCTCGCCACTGGCGCCGTTCACCACGACGGAGCTGGGCCGGCTGATCGTCGAACAAACCGATATTCCGCCGGGCGTCGTCAACATCGTGACTTCCGGCGACCGCGCGGAAGTGGGTGAGGCGCTGACCGGCGACCCCCGCGTGGACATGTTCAGTTTCACCGGCTCGTCCAAGACCGGCACACGGGTCATGGAACGCGCCGCGCAGGGCATTCGCAAGGTGGAGCTGGAGTTGAGCGGCAAGTCCGCCAACCTGTTGCTCGAGGATGCGGATCTGGACAAGGCGGTGCCGTTCAGCGCCAACATGTCCTGCATGCTGAGCGGTCAGGGCTGCGCGCTGCCGACGCGACTGCTGGTTCACACGCGCCTTTACGATGAAGTCATCGACAGGCTGAAGCAGCAGTTCAGCCTCATGGTCGTGGGCAACCCCGCCGAGCCGCGCACCACCATGGGCCCGGTGATCAGCGCCGAACAGAAGTCGCGCATTCTCGGCCTCATCGAAGCGGGCAAGCGCGAGTGCAGGCTGGTCATGGGCGGCGGCGTCGCGGAAGTCGACGAGGCATTGCGCGGCGGCTACTGGATCCAGCCGACGATCTTCGCCGACGTACGCCCGAGCGCCGAAATCGCGCAACAGGAAATCTTCGGTCCGGTGCTCTCCGTCATTCGATTCAGCAGCGACGAGGAAGCCATTCGCATCGCCAATGGCACGCAGTTCGGACTGGCGGCATACATTCAAACGCGGGATCTGGACAGAGCGCAGCGGATCGCGCCGCGGTTGCGCGCCGGCGGCGTCGGTTTCAATGGCGCCGTAGCGTTCGCTCATCCCGACATTCCTTTCGGCGGCGTGGGCGTCAGCGGGCTCGGACGCAAGAACGGCGTGGAAGGATTCGAGGAGTACCTGCATTCCATGATCGTCGTGGCCCCGACCCGGGTTTGAGGGCGCCGCGGTGAAGCGAAACAAAGCCTGGCGCACACCGGCATGACCGCGCGCCCGATCACCGGTCTGCAGTCGGCCAGTGTCGTGGTGCTGTCCGCATATGGTGGAGTGGTGCTGGGGTTGATGCCCTTGCTGTTGTCGGCGTTGCAGGCCGGCGCCGGGTTGTCGAATGCCGAGTTCGGGCGCCTGGCGACCCTCGAACTGCTGGCCATGGCGAGCATGTCGGGTGTCGCAGGGGCGCTCCTCAAGCCTCGCGGGTTGCGTTACATCGCGCTCTTCGTCGTGTTGACCGCGGCGGTGGCGAACATCGTCACGTTCATGGGCAACGGCGCGGCGATCACGGTGGCACGACTGATCAGTGGATGCTGTTCCGGTCTGTTGATCTGGCTGTTGATGAGCGTGTGCGTGAGATTGCAGGCCCCGGCGCGATTGCTGGCGTTCGCATTGACAGTCACCTACGGCACCGCGTTGCTGCTCGCCACGCTCTGCAGCCGGTGGCTGGTCCCGACCTTTGGAGAGGGCGGAGTCTTCGCGTGCCTGATCGCCTTCAATGTGCTGATGGTACCGCCGGCGCTCGCGTTGCCGGATCAACTCGAAACAGTTGCCGACTCGATGGCCGGCGGCTTGCCGCGAATGAACGGGCGCGTGCTGGCGAGCCTGATCTCGATCATGAGTTTCGAAGCGGCGCTGACCAGTCTGTGGATCTATTTCGTGCCAGTGTCCCTCGAGGCCGGCCACGACGCCGAGCAGGTCGCGACGGCGGTCGGCATCTGTATCGGCGCTCAGATCCTCGGCGGACTCGCCGCAATCGCGATCGGGCGCCGGTTGGGGTATGGAGTGCTGCTCGGCGGCGCGACCATCATCGCGCTGGGCAGCGTCCTTCTCATCGAGCAGGGCGCGGACCTGGCGATATATACGATTGCCGTGGCCACTTTCGGCTTCTGCTGGCGTCTGGCGGTGCCGTACCACGTGGAATTGATGATTGCCGCGGATCCGAGCCGACGCTTCGCGATATTCACCGCGTCCGCGCAGGGCCTCGGCGTGGCGGCCGGGCCGTTCATCGCCTCGCTGGCAGTGACTGAGCATTCAGTGACTCGCGTAGTCGACGTGAGCAGCGTTCTTTTTCTGCTCAGCCTGACGTTGTTTGCGATTGTTTGCTGGCGCGCGCGAAGCTTGGTTTCACGGCCCGTGAGCGCATCGAGCCTGTGAGCGCGGGTTAGTCGCCAGCACGCAAAAGCGATTGACTTCCAGAGACTCTTCATCGAATATACATGAATGACTGTTCATTCAGAAATGAATGCCCGCCCCGCCACCTTCGGCTTCCGCACCGGTCGCATCGAAGCGCCTGAGGCGGACACTTTGCCGCTGGCCGATCGAGTGGCCGCCAAGATATTGCGTCGTCAGGCCGGCGCGGCCCCGGCTCGCATCTTTGTCACGTGCGGCGCGCAGTCACTGACATATGCGGAGGCCGACAGGCGTGCCGACAAGGCGGCGAATGTTCTGCAGCGCGTTGGCATTGCCAAGGGCACTCGAGTCGCGATCTGTCTGCGCAACTGCCTGCAGTATCTTGATCTGTGGTTCGGTCTGTCGCGCCTGGGTGCGATACAGATACCGATCAACACCGAATACAAATCGCCGCAGATTGCGCACGTGCTCAAGCGCGCGCCGGTCGCCGCGGTCGTCGTCGACCCCGAGTATCTCGACCAGGTGCTCAAGGCCCTGGAAGGCACGGCGGTGCCGCCGATCCTGTTCGTCGTCGGCGGCAGCTCGGCGATCCGGCCGGTGGCGGGAAGAGCCGCGCTGCGCATTGCCGACTACGACCTGGAGTTCGAGCGGGCGTCCGATGAGCCGCCGGCCGGTGCCGACGAAGTGTCGGGCGCGGACGCGGGCGTCGTCATGAACACGTCGGGAACCACGGGGCCTTCGAAGGGCGTGGTGCTGTCCCATGCGCAGCAGTACATCCTGGGGCGCATGATCGCCGCCGACATGAATCTGCGCGACAGCGATGTTTATTACAACTTCTTCCCGCTGTTCCATAACACCTCGCAGGCGATGATCACCATCCCGGTGTTGCTGAAGGGCGCGCGCATGGTGCTGACCGAGCGCTTCAGCGCATCGCAGTTCTGGCCCGACGTGCGCAAGCACGACTGCACCGCCTTTTATTACATCGGCGAGATCCTGCGGATCCTCGTCAAATCCTCCGTGGTGGACGATGCAACGGGCACGCAGCTGAGGGTGGGCTGGGGAATCGGCGCCAGCGCGGCCGATATGAGCGAGTTCAAGCGCCGTTACGGCACGCAGATGCGTACCGGCTATGGCTCCACCGAAGCCAATGTGCCGGTCTACCTGCCGCACGATTCGACGCAGTTGACCAGCTGCGGGCGCGTGGCACCAGGATTCTCGCTGCGCATCGCCAACCCGAACGGCGAGCCGGTGAAGAGCGGCGAGGTGGGCGAAATTCTCGTGCGAGCCGATGAGCCGTGCGCCTTGATGCAAGGTTATGACGGCGATGCGAGCGCGACGCTCGCCGCCTGGCAGGACCTGTGGCTGCACACCGGCGACGCCGGCCGCATGGATGAGCAGGGCAATCTCTATTTCATGGGGCGGCTGAAAGATTCGATCCGCGTGCGCGGTGAGAACGTTTCGGCAGCGGAGGTCGAGCAGGTCATCGGAGAGATCCAGGGCGTGCTGGAGGTCGCGGCCATCGCGGTGCCGTGCGAACTCGGCGGCGACGATCTGAAGATCGTCGTCGTGCTGGCCGAAGGCGCGCAGGTGGCGCATCAGGATTTCATCGACTACGCCCAGAACCTGTTGCCGCGTTTCGCGGTGCCTCGTTACGTCGAGATCGTGGCGTCGCTGCCCAAGACGCCGACCAACAAAGTTCAAAAACACGTGCTGCGCGCCAGCGCTTTTACGACGTCCACCTGGGATCGTCAGGCGCAGCCATTGCGGAGGGGAAATGTTTAGTCTGAAGAACAAGTGCGCTGTGGTCTCCGGGGCGAGTCGGGGTATCGGACGCGCGGTCGCGGTGAGCCTGGCCGAGGCGGGCTCCGATGTGGTGCTGTGGGGAAGAGACAAAGCGGCGCTGGCGGATACACGCAAGGCCGCCGAAGCCCTCGGCGTGAAAGTTTCGGTGGACGCTTTCGACGTGACCGACGGCGACGCGGTTCGGCGCGCGACCGACGCTGTGATTACCGCTCACGGCAAGATTGATACCGCAGTCGTCAATGCGGGCGTCAACAAGCTGAAGCCGTTCATCGAATGGACTCCCTCGGAGTGGGAGGGCGTCATCGGCGCCAATCTGGTGGGTGCCATGCACACCATGCAGGCGATCGGCAAGCACATGATCGAGCGCAAAGCCGGCAGCGTGATCACCATGGCGTCGATCTACAGCTTCGTCGGCGCGCCGGGCAACAGCATCTACTGCCTCACCAAGGGCGGCTTGATGCAGCTCTCCAAGTGCGTCTCGGTCGAGTGGGCTCGTTACAACATTCGCGTCAATGCCATCTGCCCGGGCTGGATCGAGACCGATCTCACCGCGCCCTACATGGTCGATGACAAGACCGTGGCGGCGGGCCTGAAGCAGATTCCACTGCGCCGTTTCGGCAAGCCCGAGGACATCGGCCCGCTGGCCGTGTACCTGGCGGCCGACGAATCGCAATGGGTGACCGGTCAGAGTTTCGTCGTCGACGGCGGGCAGATCGCTCGTTAGAGAACGTTTGCAAATTCCTGGAAAGCATATGAACGACATACACACGCAACCCGAGACGAGCTCCGGGGAGCCGCTGGTCCGCAAGTCGAAGGTGATCGATGTCGAGGCCGCCGTGGCGCACGTCCGCAACGGCATGACGGTGGCGATCGGTGGCTTCATCAACTCCAGTCATCCGATGTTCATCGTTCGGGAGATGATCCGCAAAGGGCTGCGGGACCTCACCATCGTCGGTGCCGCTTCCTCGGGCCTGGAACTGGATCTGTTGATCGCCGCCGGAGTGGCCAAGCGCGTCGTGTCTCCTTACATCGGTGCGGAGGGCTTGGCGGCCATCGGCCCCGCCTACCGCGCGGCGGTCGAGCGCGGGCTGCTGGAAGTGTTCGAACTGGATGAAGCGATGTTCTATGCCGGGCTGCGCGCCGCCGCGCAGCGCGTGCCATTCAATCCCTGGCGCTCCGGACTCGGGACTTCTTTTCCGCAGATCAACCCGGCCATCAAGGTCTTCACCGATCCGTGCAATGGCGAACAACTGCTGGCGATACCGGCGGTGAACATCGACGTGGCCTTCCTGCATGCGGCCGTCTCCGACATCTACGGCAACGTGCAGTACATCGGGCACGCCTATGGCGATCGCGCGATCTACGCGGCCGCGGATCTCACCTTCGTGCAGGTGGAGCAGATCGTTTCGAATGAAGAGATCCGCAGGGATCCGCTGCGCACCGCTGTGCCGGGCGCCGATGGCGTCATTCGCGCGAGATTCGGTTCGCATCCCTATGCGAGTCCGGGTCACTACGTGGAGGACCGCCAGCACATCAAGGAGTACGTGCGGGCCGCGACGGCATGGGCCAAGGACGGCGATCGCGGCTCCCTGGAAATCTATCTGCAGAAGTGGATTCATGGTCCGAAGGATGGGTTGGAGTATCTCGAGCGTGTCGGACTGCGCACGCTGTTGTCTCTGAACGAATATTGACCGGCGCGGCGAGCACGGGGAACAAAGATGAGCGTATCGACTCAGGTTGAGGCGGCAAGCACCAAAGAGGTCATGGCGACGGTGTTGTGTCGCGATCTCGTTGACGGTGAATGGGTGGAAGTGGGCGCCAATCTGCCTGTGCCACGCGCCGGCGTGCTGCTGGCGCATCTCACCCGCGGTCCGAACATGACCGTGATGATCGCGATGACCAAGGCCAATGTTTTGAACGAGCCGGTCATCGAGGAGTTCGAGCTGATTACCGATCAGCGCGCCACGCGCTGGGCGGAGGCGTACTACATCCACAACGATCTGGTGGAGAACATGAAGTTCCGGCGCAAGGGCGTGTTCTTCGCCGGCGCGCTGCAGGTCGATGTCTACGGCAACAGCAATCTCATCGGCATCGGCGAGGATTATTCGAAGCTGCGCTTCCGCGGTCCGGGCGCCATCGGCGTGTGCAACGCCACGGTCATGAACAGCCGCTTCCATCTGGTGCTGAACTCGCACGACAAGCGCGTGCTGGTGCCGAAGTGCGACTTCATCTCGGCGCTCGGCTGGGGTTCCGGCGGCGAGGATGCGCGCCGCAAGCTCGGCCTGCCGGGCGAAGGGCCGCGTTACGTCGTGACGCCGCTGTGTGTCATGGATTTCGAGGAAGGCAGCAAGCGCATGCGTCTGAAATCGCTGCACCCCGGCGTCACCAAGGAGCAGGTGGTGGAGCGGACAGGCTTCGAGCTCGTGATTCCCGCCGACATTCCCCAGACCGAGCCACCCACCGAGCACGAGCTGCATGTGCTGCGTACTCGCGTCGACGTCCAGGGCGTGTTGAGGCGTTAGCAGCGCGCGGCCGCGTCATAAAACATTCGTTATTCGGGGAGTCTGCGATGGAAAAAGAGTGGTCCACTAAAATCAGTCGCGTCATGGAAGGCAAGGTCATCATCCACGGGTACTCGCACGAGCACCTGATCGGTGACCATCCTTATGCCGCGGGAGTATTTCTCACGCTGCGCGGCGAACTGCCGAATCGCAATCAGGCGAGAATGATGGATGCCATGCTGAGCAGCCTGCTCGATCATGGCTTCGTGGCGGCGAGCGTGCTCGCGGCGCGGTACTGCGCCTCGGGCAACCCTCAACTGATTCCCGCCGCCGCCGCCGGAATGCTCACCGCCGGCAGCAACACCATTTCGCCCCAGCACGGCGCGCAGTTCCTGCAGGAAGCCTGGGAACTGAAGGAGAAGGAGGGCCTGACGATCGAGGAGACGGCGCGGCGTGTGGTCGCGCAGGTGCGAGCCGCCAAGCGCCGCATTCCCGGTTACGGCCATCCGACCCACAAAGGCGATGACTTCCGCACGGTCAAATTGTGGAAGATCGCCGAGGAGTGCGGGTTCCTGGGCGAGAAGACCCGCTTGTTTCAGGCCATCCATGCCGAGTTTCTCAAGGTCACCGGCAAGAAAGGCATCTGTATCAATGTCGACGGCGCGCTCGCCTGCATCATGCACGAGATGGGCTTCCGCCCGCTGGAAATGGCATCGGTGGCGGTGCTCGCGGTGCTGCCCGGCATTCTCGCGCACGTGATCGAAGAGATCGAAGAAGGCAAACCTCTGCGCATCGTGCGCGACGAGGACCAGACTTATCGAGGCAAGCCGGAGCGTTCCGTGGCGAACGGTTGAGCTCTACCGGCTTTTCAGATCAATCAACAGACGGCAACGGCAAGCAAGACTAGCGGAGATTTCGATATGGCACGGCGTGATCGAGTCAATTGGGGGCAGGTGAACAAGTGGGTCGAGCGCGAAGGGCTCATCACCAAGTGGAAGGCGTACGGCATGCCTGAGGCGATGAGCGTGCTGTCCAGTCGCTTCGTCGACGTGGATCCGGCGCCGCGCTGGGATGTGCCGGAGAAGATCATGATCTCCACCGCCATCACCGGTGCATTCTTCAGCAAGCGCGTGAATCCGAATCAAGCCATCACTACGGATGAGATCCGCGCCTCGGCGGAAGCCTGCATTCTCGAAGGCGCGCCCAACATCCATATCCACGTGCGGGATGATGCCGGGTTCAACGTGCTCGACGGCGAGCTGTTCCGTCGCGTCATCGAGCCGCTGCGGGTGAAGTATCCGGCCGTCACCTTCGATGGCTGCCTGGTCGCGGTCAACGACGAGGAGAGCAAGGCCATGGCGCCGACCATGGACATGAACCTGTTCGATGCACTGCCGGTGAATACCACTGCGATCTGCTGCGGCGACAGCATGTTCTTCAAGGCGCCGCACGTGGTGATCGAGAAGGCTCGTCTGGTGGAGTCTCGTGGCTTGAAGCCGCTGATCGCCGTTTATACCGATGCTGACATCGACAACGCGCGGCGCTTCCTGATCGAGAGCGGCGTGGTCAGCAAGCCGTACTCGTGGCTGGTGCTGCCGGCGCTGCCGGGCTGCAGCCCGATGCATAGCCCGAAGCAGATGGTCGAGGGCCTGATGCGCATGGTGGGATTGATCAAGGACATCGATCCGGAGTCGTTCATCACGGTGTGCGCGGCCGGACGTGCGAGCACCTACCTCGCCACGCTCGGAATGCTGCTCGGGCTGCACGTGCGCGTGGGCATGGAAGACACGATCTGGCCGTACCCGCATCGTGACGATCTGCTGACCTCGAACGTCGATCATTTCCGGCTGGTGACCAACATCGCAAAGATGCTCGGCCGCGAGCTGATGACGCCGGCCGAATATCGTCGCGCCCTCGGCATGCCGGAGCAGGGAAAGTTCACTACATCGGCTGCCGGAGCGAATGCTGGAGTAGCTGCCCATGCGTGATTTTGCCGGCAAAGTAGCCTTGGTCACGGGCGGCGCCCGTGGCCTCGGCCAAGCGACGGCGGTCGAACTGGCCGCCTGCGGTGCCAAAGTGGCCGTTGCGGATCGCAAGCTGGAGGCGGCGCAGGAAACCGCGGCCGCCTGCCGCGAAAAGGGCGTGGATGCCGAGGCCTTCGGTTTCGATCAAGCCGCGGCGCAGAGCGTCGAGGATTGCGTCGCTCGCGTGGTCAAGCATTTCGGCCGCATCGACGGCCTGTTCGCCAATGCCGGCACCGGCCGCTTCTCGCCGCTGCTGGACATGGAGAAGAAAGAGTTCGACCTGGTCCTGCAGGTCAATCTGAACGGTACGTTCTACGTGTGTCAGGAAGTGGCCAGGCAGATGGTCCGTCAAGGTACGGGGGGCAAAATGGTGCTGACGGCCTCCTCGGGCGCGCGCGTCATCGCCAATCAGCTCGGCGCCTACTGTGCCTCGAAAGCTGCGGTGGTCAACCTGGCGAAGCATATGGCATCGGAACTCGGCAACTACCGGATCAATGTCAATGCGATCTGCCCTGGCGTGGTGGAATCGGGCATGACCGGCCCGATGCTCTCGCGCGAGGAATGGCGGCGTATGCTCAAGCGTGAGACGCCGGTGGGCCGCTGGGGTGAGCCTCGGGACGTGGCGAAGCTGGTGGCCTTCCTGCTCTCGGACGACGCCGGCTACATCAATGGCGAAGACATCATGATCGACGGGGGCTCGACGCTGGGCGGCGCGCCGCGCTGGTACTCGCTCGACTACACGCGTGCCAACGAAGTGGACTGGCAGGCTCAAGACCGGCGCTATCCCTACTCGCCATAGCGTCGTGGCGGTGGCGGACTGCGGACAATAGATACTTATAAAGAAATGGTTGCACCAGTCATCATCGTGGGCGGCTCCGCGGCGGGTGTGGCGACCGCGGAGGCGCTGCGTCAGCTCGATCCGGCGCGGGAGATCATCGTCGTCGCCGATGAAGCCGCGGTGGCCCATGACCGGCCGCCGTTGTCGAAGCAAGTGCTGGACGGCAGCTGGGCGCCGGAACGGGCCGAACTGCTGCCGGCGGCACGCAAAGATCGGCTGAATGTGGAATGGTTGCTGGGGACGCGCGCTACGGCTCTGGACGTGACAGCACGCAAGCTGGAAGTGAAGGGCACCACGCAGCTCGAGTACTCGGAGCTGGTGATCGCAACCGGGGTCCGGCCACGCCAACTGTCGGCGGAATCTCCTCGCGGCGTCTTTGTATTGAGGACTCTGGCGGATTCTCTGCATTTGCGCGCGGCAATGCTCGCGCCGGGTGCGCATCTGGTCGTGGTCGGTGGCGGATTGATCGGGCTCGAAGTAGCCGCGACGGCACGCAAGCTCGGTGTGGAAGTGACGGTTGTCGAACCGATGCCGCAGACCCTCGATCGGCGTTTCGGCGAGCTGGCGGCCGCCCAGCTTTTGGAATTGCATCGCGCGCGCGGCGTGCGCTTTCGTTTCGGCGTCGGTGTGTCGGATTTGATCGTCGGACCCGCCGAGCGCGTGAGTGCGCTGCGCTTGACCGATGGATCGATGATTGATGCGACCGCCGTCCTGGTGGCGATCGGGTGCGTGCCGAACGTCGAATGGTTGCGGAATTCCGGTCTCGATCTGACCGACGGCGTAACGTGCGATCAGTATGGCCGGGCCGCGCCGCATGTGTGGGCGGCGGGCGATGTGTGCCGCGGATATCACCCGGGCTACGGACGCCATCTCAGATTCGAACAGCGTCTCAACGCCTCGCAGCAGGGTACCGCGGTAGCCGCCAATATCGCAGGTCCCTTGCGCCCGTATGTTCCCACGCCGTTCTATTGGTCGGATCAGTACGACGTCAGACTGCAGGTCGCCGGCCTGTGTGCGGCGGGTGCCAAGGAGTCGTGCGATTCGGTGCGGGAAGATGCGTTTGTCTTCAAGTTCCGCGTCGATGAGCAATTGGTTGGGGCCTTGAGTTGGAACGCCGCGACCGCGCTCGTTCCGCTACGGCGCGAGCTGGGCAATGCGCTAGCCGCGACCGCCGCCTGAGATGGGTGCAATGCCCGCCACACAGTCAGCGCTCGTTATCTGCGCCGCTCGCCTCACGGTTGCCTGAGTTCTGGAGCATCGATGACCTTCCCAAGTCGACAGACTGCCATCGTCGGCCTCTATGCCACCGAGCAGGCTCCGACCATCGCTCGCAGCGGCTTCGCGTTGGAGATCGAGGCGATGCGCGGTGCGCTGGACGACGCCGGACTGTCCATGGCCGATGTGGACGGCATCGCCACGACCCGCCGCGAGTCGGTGGTCGCCGGCTCCTATGATCCGCTGTATTTCTGGCCCGAGCAGCTGGGCCAGCGGAGCATCACTTATATGGGATCGGCGGGCACCGGCGGTTTGCCGGCAGGGGCGCTCGCGAAGGGCGCGCTCGCGGTGGCGGGCGGCCTGTGCGAAGTGTTCGTGTTGGTCCATGGCAAGAGCGGCTCGAAGATCAACCAGGCCAAAGCGCCGATGCCTACATCGGCCCCACGAGTGGGAGCCTGGAGTGAAGCGCTGTGTGGCGCCACGCGCGCATCGTGGTTTGCATTGTGGGCGCAACGGTATATGCACGAGTTCGGCGTCACCAGCGAGCAGCTGGCGCGCATCGCCGTCGATGCGCGCTATCACGCGACGCTGAATCCGGCGTCCATCATGGGCAGGCGAGGTGAGATCACGGTGGAGGATGTCGTGACATCCCGCATGATCGCCTCGCCATTCCGGTTGCTGGATTGCGCCCTGGACAACGATGGCGGATACGCGATCGTCGTCACGACCGCCGAGCGGGCGCGGGACCTTCGCAAGCCTCCCGTATATATACTCGGCGCCGCGGAAGCGGCCTATGTTGATTATTACCACAACGTGCCGTATCCGATGTTTCGTAAGGAAGGCGGCGCTGTGAGACGGGCGTCGAACCTCGCGTTCGACATGGCAGGCGTCAAGCGCACCGATGTCGACGTGGCCGGCCTCTACGATTGTTTCACCGTGACCGTGGCTCGCGATCTGGAGGAAATGGGCTTCTGCGAGATCGGTGCCGGCGCCGCCTTCGTGGAGGAAGGTCACACGCGCCTCGGCGGTTCGATGCCGGTGAACACCGATGGCGGCTGCCTTTCCAGCAGTCACAACGGTCATCCCGGCGGGATGCACGTCATCGAAGTGGCGCGCCAGTTGCGTCGCGAAGTCGATCCGGCGCGACAGGTGCCGAACGCGAAGATCGGCGCTGCCCTGACGCAAGGCATGGCCATCCACGGTGGGGCCGGCGTGCTGGTGATGGGAGTGTGAACATGACGAACTGGCTTCGCCCGCTACCGACGATCACCGAACACAGCGCGCCTTTCTACGCGGGTCTGCGTCAACGCAAGTTCCTGGTGCCGCGCTGTCGGGCGTGCGGCGACTTCAACTGGACGCCTTATCCGGCCTGTCGCAGCTGTTTGTCGGAAGAGCACGACTGGATCGAGGTGTCGGGCCGTGGGGACCTGTATTCCTACTCGACCGTGTACGTCGGGCCGAAATCGTTCGGCCGCGACGGACCCTACACCGTCGCCGTGGTGAAGTTGCTGGAGCAACCGCGGACCATGATCGTGATGGGCAACCTCGTCGGCTGCGCTATCGAGGACATTCGCATCGACATGCCGCTGCGAGTCTGCTACCTCGACGTGCCCGGGCACGACGTGACGCTTTACCAGTTCGAGCCGGATCGATGAACGCCGAGACTTCGTGGCAATCGTGGCTGGGCTCGCAAGGTGCGGCGGTGCCCGGTCCCTATCCGGTCAGCCAGGCGGCCATCGGCTATCTGGCCGAGGCGCTGGAGGATGAGCGCCTGGCGGCGCGACTGCACGCCGGCGAAGCGGTGCAGGCTCCGCCGTCATTCGTGACCATTGCCTCGCGCGTCCCCAACTGGCGCCCGGCCGATGCACACGGCGCGAATCATTTCATGCGTGCCATGCTGGTGCCCCTGCCGGTCGATTCGTCGGTCAATACCGCCATCGAGCAGCACTATTTCCAGCCCTTGTTCTGCGGCGATACCGTCGCCACGAGCAGTACCATCACGGCGATCACGCCGAAGCGGACCCGGCTCGGCGAAGGCTTTTTCGTGACCGAGGAAATCGAGCACCGTACTCAGCTCGGCACCGTGGTGGCGAAAACGATCAATACGATGTTTCGTTTCCGGCGCGGCATCCAGTCGAACGATGGCCCGCGCGCCGTGTCTGTCCGCCCGGCGGAATCGGCGCTACAGGTTCCGGACGGGCACGTCGGGCTGCTGTCCGTGCCGATGCCGATCACCATGACCCGATTGGTGGTGGGGGCGGGCGCTGTGCGCGACTTCTCTCCGCTTCATCACGACGTGGATGCCGCCCGGGCGGCCGGTCATGCCACCGCGTTTCTGAGCTACAGCTTTCAGCTGGCCCTTGCCGTCAAGGCCCTGACGGGATGGGTTGGGGACGATTCGCGCATTACGCGGCTCAAGCTGAATCTACAGACTCCCGTGTATCTGGGCCGGACCGTGATTTGCCGGGGGACGGCGCCACTCGATCGCAGGCAGGCCTGCAGTCTGCCGTTCGTTCTGGCCACCGAAGACGGCGTGTGCACCACGGGGGTCGCCGATATCGCCGAGGTAAAAAACATATGACGCTAGTGGCAGCCTCCGCGGAACGCGATCTGTTCCTGGAGTCCACGCGCAAGTTCCTGGAACGCCAGTCGCCTACCTCATACCTGCGCGACCTGGCGGAGCGCCGTGTGGGCTTCGATCGACAGTGGTGGATCGATGGCGCCGGCCTGGGCTGGTTGTCGCTTGCCGTTCCCGAAGCGATGGGGGGCGCGAGCTTGTCGGAACATCCGGTTCTGGACACTGTATGGCTGACACAGGAACTGGGGCGCGTGGTGGCACCCGGTCCGCTGAGTGTGTCCATGACGGTTCTGTCGGCATTGAGTCAGGCGCGCAACAGCAGCCGATATGCCGCACAGATGGAGGGGCTGCTGTCCGCAGAGGCGGTGGCGACGCTGGCGCTGTATGAGCCAGGCTGCGCTTGGGCGCCGTCGGCGCCGCGGCTGCGTGCCGAGCGCACATCGAACGGCTATCGGCTGACCGGCTCCAAGGATCGGGTGGAAGCGGGAGATCAGGCGGACCTGTTGCTGGTGACCGCCGAACTGGCGGGCGAGCCGGCCCAGTTCCTGGTGCCGGCCAAACAGACGGGCGTGCGCGTGGAACGCATGCGCAGTTTGGATCTGACGAGGCAGTTCGCGACGGTCGCGTTCGAGAGCGTTGAGCTGTCCGCCGAGGCGCGGGTCGAGTTCGAGCGCGGCGCCCCAGCCGCCATCGAGCGTCAATGCCAACAGTTGTTCATCCTGCAAAGCGCCGAGACGGTGGGCGTCACTGCCCGGGTGTTCGAGTTGACAATGCAATGGGCCTTCGATCGCTATTCGTTCGGGCGTCCGCTGGCGTCCTATCAAGCGATCAAACATCGCTGCGCCGGCATGAGGACCTGGCTCGAAGCCATGCACGCGATCACGGAGCGGGCTGCGCAGGCGTTCGAAGCAGGAGCTCGCGATTCCGGTCTGCTGACGCGGGCCGCGAGCCGCTTGGTAAGCGCGCGGTCGCTGGAAATCATCCAGGACTGCGTGCAGATCCACGGCGGTATCGGGGTGACCTGGGAACACGATCTGCACATTTTTTTGCGGCGAGCGGTCGTCAACAGCGCGATGTACGGCACGCCGGAGGAGCAAACGCGGGCGCTGCGCGATCTGCTGGGGAAGTCGGAGGGTGAAGCGTGAACGAGGCAAGTCGTGAAGGTGCCGAGACGCAGATCGATCTGGCGAGCTATCGCCGGCGCTGCCGCGAGTGGCTGCGTGACAACTTGCCATTGGCTGCCGATGCAAGAAAAGACATCTCCGATGAGGAGCGCTGGGCCCGCGCGCGCGAGTTGCAGAAGATTCTTTATGACGGCGGGTTCGCGGGAATCTGCTTCCCGCGGGAGTACGGAGGGCAGGGACTGACTCCGGCGCATCAGGCGATCTTCACCGAAGAATCCCACGACTACGAACTGCCGCTGCTGCTCAATCTTCCCACGCTCGCCATCTGCGCGCCCACCCTCCTGAAAGTCGGCACGGAGCAGCAGAAGAAGCAACACCTTGGCGCTGTGATCCGCGGTGAGGAAGTGCTGGTGGAGTTCCTGTCCGAGTCGCACTCGGGTTCGGATCTCGCCGGGGCACGCACGCGCGCGGAGTGGAATGGCAGTCAGTGGATTCTCAACGGCTCCAAGATCTGGACCTCCTCGGCGTACGTTGGCGACTACGGTATGTGTCTGGCGCGCACCGATTGGGACGTGCCGAAGCACAAGGGCCTGACGATGTTCCTGGTGCCGGTGCGCGCGCCCGGCGTGACCGTGCGTCGGATCCGGCAAGTCAACGGCAACAGCGAATTCTGCGAAGAGTTCTTCGACAACGTGGCGGTCGGACCGGAGGCCGTGCTCGGCACTGTCAACGGCGGCTGGGAGGTCGCCACCGATCGATTCTTCTTTTCCCGCACGGCGCTGGGCGGCGGCAATCCCTACTGCAGCGGCGACCACGATCAATCGGTGGCGATATCGCGCGGTATGAAAGTCGAAGGCGCGCATGCGCTGTTGCGCGTCCATCGCGATGCCTGGCCGCACGAGCCGATCCCCGATGCCGTCATCGACGCCTATGTGATGGAAACGGCGCGAGATGCCCTGGCCACGCGGATCACGGCCGCCGTGCGAGCCAAGACCATGCCCATCGAGGCGGCGGCCATGCTCCGGTTGTTTCATGCCGAGTGCGACTGGAAATGCGTCGACGCCGGTCTGGCTGTCGCAGGCTCTTATGCGGCCACTGTCGATGAGCACGCGAGCGGGCCTGCGACTGGCGATTTCGGCAGCGCCTTCCTGTTCCGGCAAGCCACCAGCCTTGGCGGCGGCAGCACGGAGATGGCGAGGAATGTCATCAGCGAACGGGTGTTGCGCATGCCGCGTGAAGCGGCAGCAGATATCAATGTGCCGTTCAGAACGGTGAAGAAGAGCGCCGACAGCGGCGAGCGCGGCGCCAAGGGGGGCGGATGAGATATCTGGTCACGGGCGGCACCGGCTTCATCGGTGCGCACGCGGTACGGGCCCTGGTCGCGGCCGGCCACGAGGTAAGCCTGTTCGATATCGCGCCGAACCGATCGTTTCTGCGCTTCGTGTTGGGTGAGGATGAATCGAAGGTCAATGTCACCTCCGGCGACGTTGCAGATGCATTCTCCGTGCTGCACGCGATGCGTGATTGCGGCGCCGAGCGCGTCGTGCATCTTGCCGCGCTGTTGAGCTTGCGCAGCGACCAGAATCCGATTCGAGCGCTGCGTGTGAACTGCGAAGGCACGCTGAATATTTTCGAGGCTGCGCTGGCCTGCAATGTCAGCAAGGTCGTCTGGGCCAGTTCCATCGGCGTCTTCGGCACCGCGGGCGTGGCCAGGTCCGGCGATCAGCCGGAGGACTCTGCCATCTATCTGGACAACGATGCGCCGCATAAGCCGCACGGCGTCTATGGCATCTGCAAGTCCTTCAGCGAGCGGATGGCGAATTTCTATGCACGCCATCGCGGGTTGAACGCCATCGGCCTGCGCTTCGCCAACACTTACGGCTATGGCAAGAACCTCACGCTCGAACGTGGCACGCGGGTCGGCTTCATGATCGATCTCATCGATCGGCCCGCAGCGGGCGAGGCCAGCGTGGTCGACCATGGTGACGCGGTCATGGACTGGGTGTATGTGGGCGACGCCGCGCGCGCGGTTTTGCTTGCCAGCGAGAAAGCACAGACGCGTGCCGTCGCTGTAAATATCTGCGGGCAGCGTCGCACGGTGCGCGACGTTGCGGCCGTCATGTCGGAGCTGATGCCGAAAGCGAGTATCGAGGTGAAGCCCGGTCGCTGGGGCGATGATCTGCACTATGACGCGCAAGCTGCCGAAAGGGAGATCGGCTACGCGCCGGTGCATTCGCTGCAGGAGGGCCTGCGCCTCAACATCAACATGCTCCGGGCGGCGCGCGGTCTGGATGCGATATGACCATGAGATACCGGCTGCTCGGCCGCACCGGCATGTATGTTTCCGAGTTGTGCCTGGGCACCATGACGTTCGGAGGCATCGGTTATTTCGAGAAGATGGGCACCTTGCGCCAGGCCGCGGTGACCGAACAGGTGCGGCTCGCCTTCGAGGCCGGGGTGAATTTCATCGACAGCGCCAATGTCTATTCGTACGGCGAGGCGGAGCGGTTGCTGGGCCAGGCGCTCAAGGATCTGTCCATTGCCCGTGACCGGGTGGTCATTGCCACCAAGGGTGGCTTGATCATGGAGGAGAACACGCCCAACGGCAGAGGGCAGTCGCGCTACCACCTGATGCACGCTCTGTCGGCCAGCCTGGAGCGATTGCAGGTCGATCATATCGATCTGTACCAGTTGCACTCGTTCGATCAGCTGACGCCGATCGAGGAGACGTTGTCCGTGCTGGCGGATATGGTGCGCAGTGGCATGGTGCGATATATCGGATTGTCGAACGTGGCCGCCTGGCAGCTGATGAAGGCGCTGGCCATCAGCGAACGGCGCAACTGGCCGCGTTTCGAGTGTATCCAGGTGTACTACACCATCGCCGGGCGGGATGTGGAACGCGAGCTGGTGCCCCTGGTGCGTGATCAGCAGGTTGGGCTGACCGTGTGGAGTCCGCTCGCGGGCGGGCTGCTCAGCGGTAAATTCAGCGCGCAGGAGCAGGGGCCCGCGGGAGCCCGCCGGGCGCAGTTCGACTTTCCCATCGTCGACAAGGCGCGCGCGTTTCAATGTGTCGACGCGATGCGCACCATCGCCACGCGATCGGGGGCGACGGTATCGCAGATCGCGTTGGCCTGGCTGCTGTCGAGGCCGTGGGTGTCATCGGTGATCGTCGGCGCGAAGACCACCGACCAGCTGCGCGAAAACCTCGCGGCCGCGGACGTTGAGTTGAACGCCGAAGATCTGGCGGTGCTCGATGAGGTCAGCCGGCTGCCGCCGGAGTATCCGGGCTGGATGTTCGAGTTCCAGGGCCGCTACCGGGCCACGCCGTCGGTTCACGAGCAGGCGCTCCCCGATGACAACCCACCTCGCAAGTGAGGCACACGTGCGGAGACTGAAGAAAGCCGCGCCCCGCGCTGAGCCCGATCATCCGCAGACGTGCTCGCCGGCAAGTGAGTCGTCGCGTACCAACGCCATCCAGGCTCTCGCCAAACCGAGCTTGCCCAGCGATTGGGGCTGTCGCCGATGACGGTCGGGCGACAAGGCGGCAGGATTATTCGTCGCGGTCATGAGCGCTGATGCAGCGGCAGCCGTTCCCGGCGAGCGCCGCTGGCCGGGTCGAGCGGTGCTGTTGTGGGGCCTGCCGGGCATGGTGTTGCTGATCGCCGGTTATCAGTTCGGTCGCGGCGGAACGATCGCCGAAACCGACAATGCCTACGTGAAGCAGGACCGGGTGGATGTAACGGCGCAGATTGCCGCCAGTGTGGTTCGCGTTCTGGTTCGAGAGAACGCACGGGTACGGCAAGGTGACGTCATTCTGGAACTGGATGATGCTCGACTGCGTGCGGCGCACGCGCGCGCCAGCGCCGATCTGGCCAATGCACATCTCGCCGTGGAGACGATGCGCTTCAACTATCGAGCGAAGCTTGCTGAAGTCGAACTGGCGCGCACCACGGCGCACTATTTGAATCGTCAATACACGCGACAGACCGAGCTCGTCGCAAGAAAACTGGTGGCCGATGCCGTGCTGGATGAAGCGCACCGGGTGGCGCTCGCCGCGAACGGCGAGATCTCGGTGCTGGAATTGCAGCTCGCCGAGGCCAAGGCCCGGCTCGCCGGCAATCCGGCGGTCG
>Ga0065707_10081939_pt1 | contig 28637 bp, 31 predicted proteins | sample SwiRhicommuniRL3_FD_59094 | JGI IMG/M metagenome (GOLD analysis project Ga0065707, IMG submission 59094) | Switchgrass rhizosphere bacterial communities from Rose Lake, Michigan, USA - RL3 v2 (version 2) | ecosystem: Host-associated > Plants > Roots > Rhizosphere > Soil | place: East Lansing...
GGGCCGAGTCTGTCGGCCGCCACGGCGGCGCGCAGCGGCTCGGCATCGACCTTGCGCATCAGTTTGCCGATGTATTGCAGTTGGCGACGCCGGCCTTCGTGCGATCGCGTGCGTTTGAACTCGTCGATCGCTTCGCGTAGCCCCTCAGGCAGCTGCAGGCCATTCAAGCTCTCGGCGGGTAAAGCAGTCAGTGCCTGGCCGAGCTGTTGCAGCTCGTGCATCTGCGACTTGAGCTGCGTTTTGCTCGGACGCGGTGCCGCGGCATCGTCATGCGTTAGGGTGGGTTGGACATCAGGGCGCATGAGCATTGAGACCGGCGCGGCAGACTGGGTCGTTATGATAGTTGGCCTCAATGTGCGCGCGTGACGCGCTTGTGCCCGCCCATGTCCACGGCTTCCGACCGGCAAGGCTTTGCCTATCCCCGCGAGCAGTTCCAATCGCTGGTCGAAGACGTGTTGCGCCACGCGCAAAGCCTGGGCGCCAGCGAAGCCGCGGTCGAGGTCTCCGAAGGCTGCGGGTTGTCGGTGTCGGTGCGCAAAGGGGCGCTGGAAAACGTCGAACGCAACCGCGACAAGTCGTTGGGCGTCACGTTGTTCGTCGGCCAGCGGCGCGGCAACGCAAGCAGTTCAGACTTCTCTGGCCAAGCTGTCGAGCAGACCGTGCGCGCGGCCTACGACATCGCTCGCTTCACCGCTGAAGACCCGGCGGCGGGCTTGCCTGAGCCCGAGGACATCGCCTCACCAAAGGAAGCGGCACGCGACCTCGAGCTGTTCCATCCGTGGGCGCTGGATGCCGACGCGGCCGCGGAGCTGGCACGTCGCTGCGAAGCGGCCGCGTTCGCCACCGATCGCGGCATCACCAATTCCGAGGGCGCTGGCGTGTCGGCGCAGCAATCGCACTTCTGGGCCGGTAACAGCCGCGGCTTTCGCGGCGGTTACGCGAGTTCGCGTCATTCGATTTCGGTGGCGCCGATCGCCGGGCGCGGATCCGGCATGCAGCGTGACGCCTGGTACAGCTCGATGCGCGATGCGGCGGAATTGTCGTCTCCCGAGTCGGTGGGCCGCTATGCCGCCGAGCGGGCGCTGTCACGGCTGCATGGGCGCAAGGTGGGCACTCGCGAAGTGCCGGTGCTGTTCGAGTCGCCGCTGGTCGCCGGGTTGATCAGCAGCTTCGTGCAGGCCACCAGTGGCGGCGCGTTGTATCGCAAGGCGAGTTTTCTGCTCGACAGCCTCGGCAAACCGGTGATGGCAGCCCACCTCGACCTCGACGAGGACCCCCATCAGCCCAAGGGCAAGGCCAGTGCGCCGTTCGACGACGAGGGCGTGCGCACCAGCAAGCGCCGCGTGGTCGACAGCGGCGTGGTGCAAACGTATTTCCTGTCGAGCTATTCGGCGCGCAAGCTCGGCATGCGCACCACCGGGCATGCCGGCGGCGCGCAGAATCTGCGGCTGTCGAGCCGGCTCACACAGCCCGGCGACGACCTCGATGCGATGCTGCGCAAGCTCGACCGCGGCTTGTTCGTCACCGAGCTGATGGGGCAGGGCGTCAACCTCGTGACCGGCGATTATTCGCGTGGTGCGGCGGGGTTCTGGGTCGAACGCGGGCGCATCGTGCACCCGGTGCACGAGGTCACCATCGCCAGCAGCCTGCGCACGATGCTGCGCGACGCGGCGGCGCTCGGAGCCGACGAGTACACCGGTGGCGGCAAGACAGCAGGCTCGCTGTTGGTGCCGCGCATGACGCTGGCTGGCAGCTGAGCCCACGGGCTTCGCGCCCGGCGGCTCCGGGGTAAATCCGGGTCGGGCCATCGGGCCTCACTCCTAGAATTGAGTCCACTGGTTGTCTTCACACGTCCTACAAGGAGATATTCAATGGAACGTCGTTCCTTCGTGCGTGGCGCTGGCTTGGCGGGCGTGCTCGCCGCCGGGGCTGCACCCGCCGTGGTGCACGCGCAGGCCAACATCCGCTGGCGCCTCGCATCGAGCTTCCCGAAGTCGCTGGACACGCTGTTCGGCGTCTGCGACGTGTTCGCCAAGAAGGTGAGCGACATGACGGGCGGCCACTTCCAGATCTCCACGCATGCCGCCGGCGAGCTGATGCCGGCCTTCGGTGTCGTCGACGGTATCCAGAACGGCACCGTCGAGATGGCCAACACGGCGCCGTACTACTTCTTCGGCAAGGACGAAACGTTCGCCATTGGCTGCGCGATCCCGTTTGGGCTGAATGCTCGACAGATGACGGCCTGGATGTATGAAGGCAACGGTCTGAAGCTGATGCGCGAGTTCTACAAGACCTACAACATCGTCAGCTTCCCGATGGGCAACACCGGCGCCCAGATGGGCGGTTGGTTCCGCAAGGAGATCAAGTCGCTGGCAGACCTGAAGGGGCTCAAGTTCCGCATCGGCGGCTTCGCCGGCAAGGTGGCCGAACGCATCGGCTGCGTGCCGCAGAACATCCCGGGCGGCGAGATCTACCAGGCGCTCGAGAAGGGCACGATCGACGCCGCCGAGTGGGTAGGCCCCTACGATGACGAGAAGCTGGGCTTCTACAAGGTGGCCCAGAACTACGCGTATCCGGGCTGGTGGGAAGGCGGTCCGCAACTCGACCTGTATGTCAACTCCAAGGCCTACGAAGGCCTGTCGACCGAGTACAAGACCATCATCGAGTGCGCGTCGGCCTACGCCCACCACGATATGCAGGCCAAGTACGACGCTCGAAATGCTGCCTCACTGAAGAAGCTGGTGGCCGGCGGTACCAAGCTGTTCCGCTTCCCGAAAGACACCATGGATGCGGCGTTCAAGGAGGCGATGGCGCTGTACAGCGAGCTGTCAGCCAAGAACGCCAACTGGAAGAAGGTGTACGACGACTACGCGGCGTTTCGGCGCGACGCCAACCTGTGGTTCCGCTTCACCGAAGCCAGCTTCGACGACTTCATGCAAGCGCAGAAGCTGTAGTCAGTTTCTTTGGCGCAGCCCACGCCGCCTGCGCGGCGTGCCGCACTAGAGAAAGCCCCGCGGTGATGCCCGCGGGGTTTTTGTTTTCTGGCTCTCAGAACGAACACCGCCCTGCAGCAGCGGTGAGGCCGCCTGGGTCAAGGCTTCTTCTGCTGGTCCTGTTGCAATGCCCGCTTGACGGCATCCATGGCGTCGTCGGACTGCGCGGCCGGTGCACTGACACCACCGGATGACGCGCTCGGAATATCGGCCGCAGGCGCCGGGACGGCGTCGGTGCTGTACTTGCCTTTCGGTGCGTCGATCTGGATGTTCGACAGGTCGACCTCGGCTTTCTTGGCCAGGCCGCCGGATACCAGGTTGGGGAACGCGATGATCAAGCCGACCATCAAGATCTGGATCAGGACGAACGGCACGGCACCCCAGTAGATCTGCCCAGTGGTCACCGGCGCGAGGCGTTTTTTGGTCACGCGGTCGGTGTATTCGTCGTGCGGCGCGACGCTGCGCAGGTAGAACAGAGCAAAGCCGAACGGCGGGTGCATGAACGAGGTTTGCATGTTCACCGCCAACAGCACGCCGAACCACACCAGGTCGATGCCCAGCTTTTCGGCCACCGGGCCGATCAGCGGAATGACGATGAACGACAACTCGAAGAAATCGAGGAAGAACGCCAGGAAGAAGATCAGGATGTTGACCACGATCAGGAAGCCGAGTTGTCCGCCCGGCAGGCCGGTCAACAGGTGCTCCACCCATTTCTGCCCGTCGACACCCTGGAACGACAGGCTGAACACGGTGGAACCCAGCAAGATGAATACGACGAAGCACGACAGCTTCATCGTCGTGTCCATCGCTTGACGCAACAGCCTCAGGGTCAGCCGCTGCCGCGCGGTGGCCATCACCAGCGCGCCGGTGGCTCCCATCGCGCCGCCTTCGGTCGGAGTGGCAATGCCTAGAAAGATAGTGCCCAACACCAGGAATATCAGCGCCAGCGGCGGGATCAGCACGAACGTGACGCGCTCGGCCATGCGCGACAGCAGATGCAGCTTGAACAGCTTGTTGATCACCGACAGCACGAACGCCAGGCCGACGCCGACCGACATCGACACCACGATCGTCTCGTCGGTCGGCGCCGTGGCGGGCCGGGTCATGGCCCATGTGATGCCCGCTGCCAACGCGACCAGGAACAGCACGCCCAGCGAGCGCAGGCCGGGCGTCCCGTCGTCTTCGCGGATCGAGCGGGCCTCGGCCGGCAACGCCGGCGCATGGCCGGGTCGCCAGAACGTGACGAACAGGACGAACAACACATAGAGGCCGGTCAGCGTGAAGCCGGGGATGAAGGCGCCCCTGTAGAGATCGCCCACGCTCTTACCCAACTGGTCGGCCAGGATGATCAGCACCAGCGATGGCGGGATGATCTGGGCCAGCGTGCCTGACGCCGCGATCACGCCCGAGGCAACGCGCCGGTCGTAGCCGTAGCGCAGCATGATCGGCAACGAGATCAGGCCCATCGAGATCACCGACGCGGCGACCACGCCGGTGGTGGCCGCCAACATGGCGCCCACCAGGATCACCGCATAGGCCAGGCCGCCACGGATCGGGCCGAACAACTGGCCGATGGTGTCGAGCAGGTCCTCCGCCATGCCTGAGCGTTCGAGAATCAAGCCCATGAAGGTGAAGAACGGGATCGCCAGCAGCGTGTCGTTGGCCATGATCCCGAAGATGCGCAGCGGCAACGCTTGCATCAAGCTTTGCATGCCCGGCACACCCAGTTCGATGCCAATCCAGCCGAAGAACAGTCCGCAGGCCGCCAACGAGAACGCGACCGGGAAGCCCATCAGCAAGAACACCACCAGCCCCGTGAACATGATCGGGGCCAGATTCGCGAGCACGAAGGCGGTCATGGCTTGGCCCCTTCTTCGCGCAGGCGGATCGCTTCGGCGAGTTCTTCTTCAGCCGTCTTTTCTTGCTTCTTCTTGCCCGGGTCGTCGATCAGCCCCTTCAAGAAGGCGATCCGCTTGATCAGCTCGGACACCGCCTGCAGGCCGAGCAGGCTGAATCCCAGGGGGACCATGGCGAACACCGGCCAGCGAATCAAGCCACCGGCGTTGGACGACATTTCGCCGTGGATATAGGCCTTGGTCACCAGCGGCCACACCAGGCCGATCACGGTCAGCACGAACGGGATCAGGAAGGCCACGATGCCGAAGATCTCGACCTTGATCTGGGTGCGCCGGCTGAAGCGGTGCAGGATGACGTCGATCTTGACGTGCTCTTGCCTCAGCATCGTGTAGCCAGCGGCGACCAGGAACACGGCCGCGAACAGGTACCACTGGATCTCGAGAAAGGCGTTCGAGCTCATGTCGAACGCCTTGCGCACCGCGGCGTTGGCAGCACTGATGAGCACCGCAGCGAGCACCAGCCAAGCCAGCCAGCGCCCGATGAATTCATTCAACCTGTCGATCCAGCGCGACAGCGATAGCAGTGCGGCCAAGACGGTCCCCTCGTGTGCGGTGTCGTTCGCGCGCGGGGCGACGGCCACCACGGCGCACGCATTCTAGGAAGCGGGGCGGCGCCCTTATGCCGGTGATTACGCGCACCGGCGAGCGTTCAGCGGGCCGTCAGCTCGAGGTGGCCGCGATGTAGAGACGCGTGGAGCGCGCGCCCGACCGGCAGAACGCCAGGATGGGGCGTGGCAACTCCTTGAGCAGGTGCGCGAACGCGGCGATCTCCTCGGGCGACTGATACCCGCTGTCGACCGGCAGGAACCGGTATTCGAGCCCTGCTGCGCGGGCGGCCGCTTCGATGGCCGCATTGGTGGGCTGTTGCGGGCCGTGTTCGAAATCGGGGCGGTTGTTGATCACGCTGCGAAAGCCGGCACGCGCCGCTTCGGCCATTGACTCGGGCGATAGCTGCGGCGCGACGCACACGTCAGGTGCGACGGGACGGATCGGAAGGGCTTCGCTCATTGCCTTCACCTCACTTGGCCAGCGCGCGCTTGACCGCGGCGGACACCAGCGCCATGTCAGCCGTGCCGGCCAGCTGAGCCTTGGCCGCGCCCATCACCTTGCCCATGTCGCCGGGACCGGCGGCACCCGTCTGCCTGACGATGCGAGCGACCTCGGCGGCAATTTGCGCCTCGCTCAACCGCTGCGGGAGATAGGCCTCGAGCACGGCGATTTCGGCAGTCTCCTTGTCGACCAAGTCGGCGCGGCCAGCCTGCGAGAACGCGGCGACCGAATCCTTGCGCTGCTTGATCAGCTTGTCGACGATGCCGATCACTGCGGCGTCATCGAGCACGATGCGCTCGTCGACCTCTTTCTGTTTGCAAGCGGCCAGCAGCATGCGAATCGTCAACAGACGATCGGCCTGCTTGGCACGCATGGCCTGCTTCATGTCTTCGGTGATGCGATCCTTCAACGTCATCGCCAATTCCCCAAAAAAGCAAAAGCCCGCGTCGGCTCTTCCGCGCGGGCTCGAGCAGTGCCGGCTCTCGAGCGCCGGCGCTCAGTACAACTTCTTCGGCAGTTGCATGCTGCGCACGCGCTTGAAGTGCCGCTTGACCGCGGCCGCCTTCTTGCGCTTGCGCTCGGCAGTGGGCTTTTCGTAGAACTCGCGCGCGCGCAGTTCCGTGAGCAGACCCAGTTTTTCGATCGTGCGCTTGAAGCGGCGCAGAGCCACATCGAACGGCTCGTTTTCTTTGACGCGAATGGTTGTCATGAAGGCTTCGTTGGTCTTTGACGCCGGCTCTGGCTGCGATCGACCGAGTCGGACGCAAAAGCTGCTGATCAGGGCCGCGCCGCCGGTTGCAACCTGCAGCCGGCCGCTTGGTGGCAAAGGGGCGAATTCTAGCTTGAATCCGACTCTTCGCTTCGCGGTTCAGCCAGGGACGGTGCCGGGGTGCCCGTCGACATGCGGCCGAATGCCTGCATCAGCCGGCCGACCTGCTGGCCAACGGCGCTCGGCAGCGGCACTTGCCCGGCGAGGGCCGCCTCGATCCAGCGTGCGGTGGTTGCCGCATCGATGGCGTTCGGAAGATCGGGCGGCGTGGTCAGCGCACCGGCCGCAGGGTCGCCGACCAAATCGGTCTGCAATTGGCCGGCGATCCAGATCCGCTGCCGGGGTTCGCGCCGCGGATCGGCGACCGCCTCACCCTCGGTGCCACGCAACAGGCCGACATGGCCGCGCGTCCGCTCGGCAAAGTCGGCCATCAGCTGGCCGAACTCGGGATGCGTGTGGCTCATCAGGCGCAGGCAGGAGGCGCCCGATACCGGTTGCATCATCTTGGCGATCGTATGGCCCGAGTTCCGGAGGCCCACCGTGCGCCGCACGGCCAGCAGTCTGTCCAGCGCCGGAGACAGCAGCGCCGTCGGCACGAACGCGCAGCCCCGGGCGCGCCAATCGTCGGCAACCGATTCGGCGGAGGTGGCCACGTGCATTCCGAGAGCGTCGAACACCTGCGCGGTCGTGACGCGTTGCGGATCGATCAATGGCCCGTGCACCAGCACCCGCGCACCGGCTCGCGCCAGCAGCAGCGCCAGCAGCGGCACCAGGTTGGGCAGCCGGCGGGCGCCGTTGTAACTGGCAATCGCGATCACCGGCCGATCGCTTGGCAGCGGCAGCAGGCGCTCGTGCAGGGCCTGCAGGAAGCCGATCAGCTCGTCGAGCGACTCCCCCTTCATGCGCATTGCGATGGCAAATGCGCCGACTTCCAGATCGCTCAGCCGGCCGTCCAGCAGCTGTCCCATCAAGTCTTGCGCCGGAGCGACCCCGAGCGAGCGAGCGCCCTTGGCGCCGCGGCCGATCTCGCGCAGGTAGGGAGCGATCGTCATGGTCGTCGTCGGTCGGCTGGCCGGTCTCAGGCCCCGCATTTGTAGGGTGCCATTCCATCACGACCCTGAGCGCGCACGCCGACGATAGCGGCTTGCCGGTCCGTGACGAACACGATGGGGACGGATATCATGGCCCGCACCATGGCGACGGGGGGCCGCACGGAGCGTTTTGATGAGCGCAGGCGCTGAGACCAATTTCCACCCGCCGGAGGCCACGAATGCCGGGCGCCAGGACGCAGCCATGCTCGGTGCTGCTGGCAAGCTGTTAGCGGCCTATGCCGCAACGCCCGGAGTGATGTACGGGCTCAAGGATGCCAGCGACGGCCGCTACATCGCAGCATCTGAATCGTTGGCCGAGTTCTACGGGCGCCCACTCGACGAGGTGCTCGGGCACAACGACACGGAATTGCTCGATCCGACGCTGGGTGCTGCGATGCGTGCGGCCGACCAGACTGCGCTCGCCCATGGGCGGCAGTTGACCAGCGAGCATCGCTTCGATTGGCGCGACAACAAGCACGACTGGGAGGTGCTGCGCCTGGTCACCGAGTTGGGCGGCAGGCGAGTGCTGGCCTGCTTGTGGCGCGACCTCGGGCCGCAGCGCTTGCGCGAGTCGCAACTGCACGCCGCGATCGAGCAGATCGAGCAGCACCAGATCGCCACCCAGCAGCTGCGTCGCGAATACGGCGAGCAATTGATGCGAGACAGCGCCACCGGGTTGGCGACGCGCGCCCACTTCGAAGATCAACTGCGCCGCGAGGTCGATTTGTCGACTCGCGAGCACCGCGAATTCGCCATGGTGCTCCTGGAGTTCGACCCCGACAGCGAACGCGTGGCTGCGCTGGGTTCGCGCGCGCACGACCAGGTGCTCGAAGCGATGGGCCGTCTGCTGCGCGGCAATACGCGTGCGATGGACGCGTCGTGCCGGTTGCAGGGCCGGCGCTTTGCCGTGCTGCTGTCGGGAGTCGGATTGGCCACCGCCCACTCCCGAATGGAAGGGCTGCGCCGACAGTGCGCTACGCAGATTGTCGTGCTCGATGGCGAGGAGCTCGGTTTCACCGTGTCGATCGGCGTAGCCAGCTTCCCGCACACGGCGCATTCACAGACCGATCTGATGTCCGCCTGCGAATCGGCGCTCGGCGAGGCGGGCCGGCGCGGTGGCAACACCGTGGCGCTGGCCAGCATCCGCTTCGACCCGGCCTGACCCTCGGGCCTGCCACTTCGTCAGGCTGCGCTCACGCCGCGCCACACCATGTACGCGGCCAGCGCGTACAGCAGGCAGGCAAACACCACGGACAGTCGGCTCACGTCGGTGGCATGGGCCGCGCGCGCGCCCAACGGGGCGGTGGACATGCTGGCCACAGCAATCAGTGCCAGCATCGGCAGCACCAAGTAACCCAGTGCCCCGCTGACGGGAGACGCGAGGTTCCAGCCGCCGACGACGTATCCGGTGGTGCTGGCCAGCGCGATCGGCAGACCGATCGCCGCGCTGGTGGCCACGGCGTTGTGGATGGGCACACCGCTGCGGGTCATGAACGGCACCGACAAAAAAGCGCCGCCCGCGCCAACCAGCGCCGATAGAAAACCGATGCCGAGACCTGCTGCGCTCTGCCCGACTGCAGACGGCAACGTTCGAGTCGCGACGCTGCCGCGTTTGAGCAGCATGCGGGTCGCGGAGTAGCCCACGAAAAGTGCGAAGCCGACGGCCAGCCACGACCCTTTGATGATCGAGAACACGCCGGCGCCGGCCAGCAAGCCGCCTGCGACGATGCCGGGAGCCATCGCACGCACGATCGGCCAACGCACGGCTCCCCGGGCATGGTGCGCGCGCAGGCTCGAGATCGATGTGAAGACGATGGTGGCCATCGAGGTGGCGATCGCCATCTTGACCGCCAGCGCCGGCTCGACGCCGCGGCGGGACAGGAAGAAGGTGACGAAGGGCACCATCATCATTCCGCCGCCCACACCGAGCAGCCCAGCCAGAAAGCCGGCCACGCCCCCGAGGGCCAGCAGTTCGACTGCCAGCAAGGGCTCGAACCAGGAAATCAAGCGGCCGGCCTGCTCAAGCCCGCAGCAGCGCCAGCACCGAGCGCCACTCGTCGGGCTGCACTGGCGTGATCGACAGCCGGTTGCCGGGCCGCAGCACGATCATGCTGGCCAGCTCGGGGCGCTCGCGCATCTCGCGCAGGCTCAACAGTCGCGTTTTCTTCACCAGCTTGACGTCCACGTGCATCCAGCGCGGTGCATCACGGGTCGATTTGGCATCGAAGTACTTGCTTTTGCGGTCGAATTGCGTCTCGTCCGGATACGCGGCGCTGCACACTTCGGCCAGCCCAGCGACGCCCGGTTCGGCGCACGACGGGTGATAGAACAACACGCCATCGCCGACGTGCATGCGATCGCGCATGAAGTTGCGCGCCTGATAGTTGCGCACACCAGTCCACGGCAACCGCTTGCCGGGTGCGCCTGCGAGGTCGTCGATCGAAGCCTCATCGGGCTCGCTTTTCATCAACCAGTATTGAGTCATCGTGGTGGCTCGCCAACTTGCGCCGCGAGGCGCCGCGATGAAATGGGTGCGAAAGTGTCCGCCGCGCACCGAAGGCCGCATTCCTGAACCCAGGGGATTCAGGTGGGCCCGGTCAGCAAGGCTTCGGGTTCATCTGACGCGAGACGATCGCACCTGCCAAGCAATGTTCCAAGCCCTAGCTCGTTGAGCATCGGTTCAAGGAAATAAGAACCTTCGCGAACGCGGCGGACCAATTCATTCTACGCGCCGGCTCGCGCAACGCAATGCGATTTGAAGACGCAATCAACGTGACAGGATCGACGTTTGCTTGCGACGGTCACAACAGACGACCGTCGTCACTCAATGCGTGATCGAGGCGCCGCACGAGTCGCTCCAACTCATCCGGATCCGCGACGGCGGCCGCCGAAGGCAGCGGCGCCTCGGCCAACTGATACGCGAGGTTCAACGCCGCCAGCACCGCGATGCGTTCGCGCGCCTTGACCTTGCCGGCGTCACGGATTGCGCTCATCTCGCGATCGACCATGGCCACCGCCTCCAGCAGGTCACGCTCGCCGCCGTCGGGGCAAGCGAGCACGTAGCTTTGACCGAGGATCGTGACTTCGAGTTGGCTCAATGTGTGGTTCTCGCTGGATTCGTCAGCGCTCTGGCGTGCCGCTGTTGGCAGAGCCCGCAGGGAGGCGCTCGAGCAAGGCATCGATGCGTGCACGGGCCGCCGCCAGCCTCGACTTCAAGCTGTCGCGCTCGCTGCCGACGATTGCGAGCTTCTCTTCGAGCAGGGCGTTGATGCGCTTCAGTTCATCGTGCCGTAGCACGAGGCGCTCGATTCGATCGGCAAGCTCTTGCAGCGTGGCCATGTGCGCTGGAGGATTCGGCAACGGCAGCGATTGTAGGGGTCGCGTGCAAGCCGCTGGCCCTACCGCAGCGTGGGCGCGCCACCCGACGCGGCAAATGCCGCACACACGCTCTGGATGGCGCAGGCGCGGCAATCCGGCAGCCGGGCGGTGCACACGTAACGTCCATGCAGGATCAGCCAGTGATGGGCCTCGGTTCGATACGGATCAGGCACCACGGCCATCAAGCCTGTTTCCACTGCGTCGGCGGTGCTGCCCGGCGCCATCCCGGTGCGGTTGGCGACTCGAAACACATGCGTGTCGACCGCCATCGTGGGTTCGCCGAAGGCCACGTTGAGCACCACGTTGGCTGTCTTGCGGCCCACACCCGGGAGCGCCTGCAGCGCCTCGCGCTGACGCGGCACCTCGCCGCCATGACGCTCGACCAGGATGCGGCACGTCTCAATGAGGTGTCTGGCCTTCGTTCGGTACAAACCGATGCTGCGAATGTGATCGCACAGCGCGGCCTCGCCCAGCGCCAGCATCGCCTGCGATGTCGGTGCCTGCGCAAACAGTCGACGCGAGGCGCGGTTGACGCTGGCATCGGTGGCCTGCGCCGACAACAGCACCGCGGCCAACAGTTCGAACGTGCTGCTGTACATCAGCTCGCTGGCGGGATGGGGGTTCGCGCGCTGCAGCGTCGCGAACAGGAACTCGATGTCCGCGCTCTTCATGCGTCGCCGTTGGCTTGCGATTCATCGCTCGGCTGCGTGGGTGCGCGCGCGGCGCGTGCCCTCGCCAACGCGGCAGCCACGACCGCGCGCTTGGCTTCGAGCGCCGCTAGATCGGTGATTCGGCTGTGTTGCTCGAGCTCGGCGAGTTTCTGCGCGGCGCGCTGGGCCATCTCGAGGTCGTGTTCGCGCTGCTCGCGCACCAGTCGATGCTTATGCTGGTCATAGCGCTCGCGGGCCTGTGCAGCCAACTCAGGGCTCCAGGCCTGCCAGCCGACGGCAGGTGACGTCACATCGACCATTGCGATGCAGTCCACCGGACACACCGGTATGCAGAGTTCACAGCCGGTGCACAACGCGTCGATCACCGTGTGCATGCGCTTGGCGGCACCGATGATGCAATCGACCGGGCACGCTTTGATGCACAGCGTGCAGCCGATGCACCACTGCTCGTCGATCACCGCCAGCCGGCGCGGGCCCTCGACGCCGCGTTCGGGGTCCAGCGCCGTTGGCTCACGGCCAGTCAGAGTGGCCAGGCGACGGATGCCCTCTTGACCACCCGGCGGGCAGCGGTTGATCCGTGCGTCGTCAAATGCAATTGCTTCGGCGTAACCGCGACAGTCCGGATATCCGCAGCGCGTGCACTGGGTCTGCGGCAACGCGTCTTCGATGCGCGCGGCCAGGCGGGTTTGGCCTGCTGAAGCCGCCACGCTGCGCTACTTGCGAGTGACCTTGGCCGCAGCCCCGTTGCGGCGCTTGGCGGCAGCGCGGGTGGCGGGCCGTGCCGAGCCGCCGCGGCTGTGGCGCTCGATGAATTGTTGAACCTCGGGGTACACCTGCTCGCGCCAGCGTCGTCCCGAGAAGATGCCGTAATGGCCCGCGCCGACGGCGTCGTAGTGCGACTGGCGCGACTTCGGGACGCCGGTGCACAGCGCATGCGCGGCGCGCGTCTGTCCGGCGCCGGAGATGTCATCGAGCTCACCCTCAATCGTCAGCAGCGCGCTGCGGGTGATGTCTTGCGGTCGCACACGCTTGCCTGCCACGTCCCAAGTGCCGTCGACGAGCGCGAACTCCTGGAACACCGTGCGCACGGTGTCGAGGTAGTACTCAGCCGGCATGTCGAGCACGGCGTTGTACTCATCGTAGAACTGGCGGTGCGCGTCGGCGCTTTCTTCGTCGCCGCGCACGAGGTCAAGAAAATAGTCGTAGTGCGAGCTCATGTGGCGATCGGGGTTCATCGCCACGAAACCGGTGTGCTGCAAGAAACCCGGATAGACGGGGCGTCCGGCGCCCGGGTAGTTGTGCGGCACGCGGTAGATCACATTGTTCTCGAACCACTCGAAGCTCTTGTTCATCGCCAAGTTGTTCACCGCGGTGGGCGACAGCCGAGCGTCGATCGGGCCACCCATCATCACCAGGGCCGGCGGCGTCATTTCGCCGGCACTCGCCATCAACGACACAGCGGCCAGCACCGGCACAGTGGGCTGACACACCGAGATCACGTTGACGTTGTGACCGATGGTGCGGATGAACTCCTGCACGTAGTGCACGTAGTCGTCGAGGTGGAATGGGCCCTGCTCGAGCGGCACCATGCGCGCATCGGTCCAGTCGGTGACGAACACCTTGTGATCGCGCAACAGCATCTTGACCGTGTCGCGCAGCAGCGTCGCGTGGTGGCCAGACAGCGGCGCCACCACCAGCACGGTCGGTTGCTCCTTCATCCGCTCCAGGACCTGCGCATGGTCGGTGAAGCGCTTGAAGCGCAGCAGCCGGCAGAACGGCTTCTCCAGGGCGACCTGCTCCTGCACCGCGACTTCGATGCCGTCAACCGTGGTGCTTTGGATCTCGAATCGCGGCTTCTCGTACTCCTTGGCCAGCCGGTGCATCAGGTCGAAGCTCGCTGCCAAACGTTGCGCCATCGGCACATGGGTGAACGGCGACAGCGGGTGGCTGTACAGCTTGGACGACGCACTCGCGAACTCGGCGAATGGCGCCATCAGCGCGCGTTGCGATTCATAGAGCTGATACAGCATGAACGGGCGACTCCCGACCAGTGGTATCGCGAGCCGGCCTCCTGGTCAGGGCTGGTGCCGGCGTCGACGGTGTGCCGCCGCGCCAATGATGCGCTGCAGCAGGAGCACATGCTACCCGAGCGCAGGCTGCCACAGCCGAGCCGGGCGCAGATTGATCGAGAGCAGCGCAAAGACCGTTCAATTCGCCGACGGCGGCGCCTGTGGCGTATCTACATCACGCGGGCGATCGCTTGGGCCACATGGTCCAGGTTGCGCTCGTTCAGCGCTGCCACGCAAATGCGCCCGGAATCAACGCCATAGACACTGAATTCACCGCGCAGGCGGCGCATCTGCTCGGTCGACAAGCCGCTGTAGCTGAACATGCCCTGCTGAGCGGCGATGAACGACATGTCCTGCTTGACGCCGGCTTCACGCAGCTTCGCGATCAGGCGCTGGCGCATGCTGTGAATGCGATCGCGCATCTGTGCCAACTCGTCCTGCCAGAGCCGGCGCAGTGCGGGATCCGCCAACACCGCGGCAACCGCTTTGGCGCCGTGCGTGGGCGGATTGGAGTAGTTGGCGCGAATCATCACCTTCAGCTGCGATAGCACGCGTTGCGCCTCCTGGGGTTGCTCGCAAACGACCGACAGCGCGCCAACCCGTTCTCCATAGAGCGAAAAGTTCTTCGAAAACGAGGTCGCGACCAAGCACGAGAGGCCTGCAGCGACGAACTGGCGCACCGCCGCAGCGTCTTCGTCGAGCCCTTGACCAAAGCCCTGATAGGCCATGTCGAGCAGCGGAATCCAGCCGCGCGCGCGCGCCGAGGCCACCACCTCGCGCCATTGGTCGAGGCTGAGGTCGCAGCCAGTGGGGTTGTGGCAGCACGCGTGCAACACCACGACAGTGCCGGCCGCTGCGGTGTTGAGCGCAGCCAGCATGGCGTCGAATCGCACGCCATGCGTCACAGGGTCGTAGTACGGATAGGTGCCGACCTCGAAGCCCGCTTGCGTGAACAATGCGCGATGATTTTCCCAGCTGGGGTCGCTGATTAGCACGCGCGAGTCTGGGCGCAGCCGCTTCAGGAAGTCGGCCGCCACCTTCAGCGCGCCGGTGCCGCCCAGGCCTTGCACCGTCGCGATCCGTTGCTCCACCACGGCGGGCGACGAATCACCAAACGCGAGTCGTTGCGCGGCCCGGTCGTAGTCGGCCATGCCATCGATGGGCAGGTAACCGCGCGCCGCCGGCGCCTCGACCATGGCCTGCTCGGCGGCGGCCACGCACTTCAACAGCGGCAGGCGCCCGTTCTCGTCGTAATACATGCCGACGCCGAGGTTCACCTTGTGCGGGCTGGGGTCGGCCGCAAATTGTTCGGTGATGCCGAGGATCGGGTCACGTGGCGCGAGCTCAACGTTTGAAAACAGCGTCATGAATACTTCCGGAGAGGGGTTTGCTGGCCAGCGCAGGGTTCGCGCCCGTTCGCCGGCTGGGTTAGTCTGTCGGGTCAGGGTTGCACCAACTCGCAAGCAACCCGTGCGTTGATTTTATTCGTTGACCATGAGCACCTCCGTCGGATCACCAGTGACCGCAGCCACCGACTCGCCCGCGCCGGCAAGCGGGCGTTTCGTCGAATTTCCGAAGTCACCCTTTCATCTGTTCCAGCCCTATGCGCCGGCCGGTGACCAGGCGCCCGCCATCGCGCAGCTGATCGATGGCGTGGCCGACGGCCTGAGCTACCAAACGCTGCTCGGTGTCACCGGATCCGGCAAGACCTTCACGATGGCCAACGTGATTGCGCGGCTGGGACGGCCGGCGATCGTGTTTGCGCCCAACAAAACCCTGGCAGCGCAGCTGTACAGCGAATTCCGCGAGTTCTTTCCGAAGAACGCGGTCGAATATTTCGTCAGCTATTACGACTACTACCAGCCCGAGGCCTATGTGCCGCAGCGCGATCTGTACATCGAGAAGGACAGCTCGATCAACGATCACATCGAGCAAATGCGGCTGTCGGCCACCAAGAGCCTGCTGGAGCGGCGCGACGTGGTGATCGTCGCCACCGTGAGTGCGATCTACGGCATCGGCAATCCCAGCGACTATCACAAGATGGTGATGACGATCCGTGTCGGCGACAAGATGGGCCAGCGCGACGTGATCGCGCAGTTGATCCGCATGCAGTACACGCGCAACGAGATCGACTTCAGCCGCGGCACGTTCAGAGTGCGCGGCGACACGATCGACGTCTTCCCGGCCGAGCACAGCGAGCTGGCGCTGCGCATCGAGCTCTTCGACGACGAGGTGGAGTCGCTGTCGCTGCTCGACCCGCTCAATGGCCGCGTGCGCCAGAAGATTCCGCGCTTCACGGTCTACCCATCGAGCCACTACGTGACGCCGCGCGACCGTGTGGTGGCGGCGATCGAAACCATCAAGGTCGAACTGCGCAACCGCCTCGACGAGTTCGTCAAGGCCGGCAAGCTGGTAGAAGCTCAACGCCTGGAGCAACGCACGCGGTTCGACCTCGAGATGCTGCAGGAGGTGGGCCACTGCAAAGGCATCGAGAACTACACCCGCCACCTGTCAGGCGCTGCGCCCGGCGAGCCGCCGCCCACGCTGGTGGACTACCTGCCGGCCGACGCCATCATGTTCCTCGACGAAAGCCACGTGCTGATCGGGCAGCTCGGCGGTATGTACCTGGGCGACCGCTCTCGCAAGGAGACGCTCGTCGAATACGGCTTTCGCCTGCCCAGCGCCCTCGACAACCGGCCGCTGAAGTTCGCCGAGTTCGAACGCAAGATGCATCAAGCGGTCTTCGTGTCGGCCACTCCGGCCGACTACGAGCGCCAGCACGCCGGGCAGGTGGTGGAGCAGCTGGTGCGCCCGACCGGATTGATCGATCCGGCGGTCGAGGTGCGATCGGCTGCCACCCAGGTCGACGACGTGCTGCAGGAGATCCGCGAGCGCGTGCAGGTTCACGAGCGGGTGCTGATCACCACCTTGACCAAGCGCATGGCCGAGCAACTCACCGACTACCTGTCGGACAACGGCGTCAAGGTGCGCTACCTGCACAGCGACGTCGACACCGTTGAGCGCGTGGAGATCATTCGCGACCTGCGACTGGGCGTGTTCGACGTGCTGGTGGGGATCAACCTGCTGCGCGAGGGGCTTGACCTGCCCGAGGTCTCGTTGGTGGCGATTCTCGACGCCGACAAGGAGGGCTTTTTGCGCGCCGAACGCAGCTTGATCCAGACGATCGGGCGCGCCGCGCGCCACGTGAACGGCAGGGCCATCCTCTATGCCGAGCGGATCACCGACTCGATGCGGCGGGCGATCGACGAAACCGATCGGCGGCGCGCCCGGCAGGTGGCCTTCAACACCGAACAAGGGATCACCCCACGCAGCGTCACCAAGCAAGTGCGGGACATGATCGACGGCGTGGTCGACTCGCAGTCCGACAAGGCCAAGCTGAAGGGCATGCAGGCCGCCGCTCAGGTCGAGGCCATGAGCGAGAAGGATCTCGGCAAGCGCATCAAGGCGCTGGAGCGGCAGATGCTCGAGCACGCCCGCAACCTGGAGTTCGAGCAGGCAGCGCGGGTGCGCGACCAGCTCAGCCTGTTGCGTGAGCAGGCGTTCGGTGCCTCCACGGGTGAAGGCAACGTGCTGCCGATCGATAGCCCGCGGGGCGCCTCGTGACAGCGTCGATTCGCGTCTTGATGGTGTGCACCGGCAACATCTGCCGATCTCCCACCGCGGAAGGCGTGTTGCGGCGCAAGCTGGCCGACGAGGGCCTGCAAGACCTGGTCGAGGTGGCATCGGCCGGCACCGTGGACTACCACGTCGGCTCGCCGCCAGACCATCGCGCGCAGCAAAGCGCGCTGCGCCGCGGCTATGACCTGTCGCGCCAGCGGGCTCGTTCACTGCGGGCTGAAGATTTCGAGAGGTTCGATCTGGTCTTGGCGATGGACACCGAACATGTCGAGCGAATGGTCGAGCTGTGTCCAGGGCCTTTGGCCGGCCGGATCCGGCTGCTGATGGACTTCTCGCCGCGGCGGCCGCGCGGCATGAGCGTCCCCGACCCTTACTACGGTGCCCCGGCAGGGTTCGAGCGCGTACTCGATCTGGTCGAGGAGGCTTGCGAGGGCCTGATGAAGGATTTGCAGGCTCGCCTGAGGCCACCGGCTTGACCCTAATGCCGACCAAATTAGTCGGCTTCCGCTATACTTGACCAAAGAGCTCGGGATTCGAGCTTTTCGACCGTATCAGGGCAATCCCGATGCGGCAAAGCTGTCAAGGAGCATTCCATGCGATTGACCACAAAAGGACGGTTCGCGGTCACGGCAATGATCGATCTGGGTCTGCGATCCACCAACGGCCCGGTGGCCCTGGCCGCCATCAGCCAACGTCAGCAGATTTCGCTGTCCTATCTCGAGCAACTGTTCGGCAAGCTGCGTCGACACGAGCTGGTGGAGAGTACCCGCGGCCCCGGCGGCGGCTACACGCTCGGCCGCAAAGCCGAGGAGATCTCGGTGGCCGACATCATCGTGGCGGTCGACGAGCCGATCGACGCCACCGGCTGCCTCGGCAAGGAAAACTGCATGGGCGAGGACACCGGGCGCTGCATGACGCACGACCTGTGGGCCAACCTCAACCAGAAAATGATCGAGTACCTCGACTCGATCTCGTTGCGCAAGCTGGTCGACGAACAACTGGCCAAGGGCGTGGCGATCGAGGAGGCACCGATCAAGCGCGCGATCTCCAACGTACCGGTGGTCAAGCCGATCAAGGTGACGGCGCCGAACTCGGTGTTTGCCCTCGGCAGCGCCATGTCGAAGTGACGCGGCGCCATCTCATAGCGAACCCGCCGGCCTCAGAGCAACGCCAACTCCGACCATGACCCCGCACTTTCCGATCTACATGGACTACGGCGCGACGACGCCAGTCGACCCGCGCGTCGTCGACACCATGATCCCCTGGCTGCGCGAGCATTTCGGCAATCCGGCCTCGCGCAGCCACGCCTGGGGCTGGGAGGCCGAAGAGGCGGTCGAGAAGGCGCGCGGCCAGGTGGCGGCGTTGATCGGGGCTGACCCGCGCGAGATCGTGTGGACTTCGGGTGCGACCGAGTCAAACAACCTGGCCATCAAGGGCGCTGCGCACTTCTACCAGTCGCGCGGCAAGCACTTGATCACCGTCAAGACCGAGCACAAGGCGGTGCTCGACACGACGCGCGAGCTGGAGCGGCAAGGCTTCGAGGTGACTTACCTCGACGTGCAGGAAGATGGCCTGCTCGACCTCGATCGGTTCAAAGCTGCGCTGCGGCCCGACACCATCTTGGTCTCGGTGATGTTCGTCAACAACGAGATTGGCGTGATCCAGGACGTCGCCACGATCGGGGCGATGTGCCGCGAGCGCGGCGTCATCTTTCATGTCGACGCGGCGCAGGCCACCGGCAAGGTGGCGATCAACCTGATGGCGCTGCCGATCGATCTGATGAGCCTGGCGTCGCACAAGACCTACGGCCCCAAAGGAATCGGTGCGCTGTACGTGCGTCGCAAGCCGCGCGTGCGCATCGAAGCGCAAATGCACGGCGGCGGCCACGAACGTGGGCTGCGGTCTGGCACGCTGCCGACGCACCAGATCGTCGGCATGGGCGCAGCCTACGCGATCGCCGGCGCCGAGATGGGCGCCGAGACCGAACGCATCCGGATGCTGCAGCGCCGCCTGCTCGACGGCATCGCCGACATCGAACAAGTGTTCATCAACGGCGACCTCGAGCGCCGTGTGCCGCACAACGTCAACGCGTCGTTCAACTTCGTCGAGGGCGAATCGCTGATCATGGGCATCAAAGGCATTGCCGTGTCGTCGGGTTCCGCCTGCACGTCGGCGAGCCTGGAGCCGAGCTACGTGTTGCGGGCGCTCGGCCGCAGCGACGAGTTGGCGCACTCGAGCCTACGCATGACGATCGGCCGCTTTACGACCGAACACGAGATCGACTACGCAGCGTCCACGTTGAAAGACCGGGTGGCCAAGTTGCGCGAGCTGTCTCCGCTGTGGGAGATGTTTCGCGACGGGGTGGACTTGAGCACGATCCAATGGGCCGCACATTGATTGAAGAGCAATCGGAGTACTGACATGGCATACAGCGACAAGGTCATCGACCACTACGAAAACCCGCGCAACGTCGGCTCGTTCGACAAGGGTGACGCCACGGTGGGCACCGGCATGGTCGGTGCGCCGGCCTGCGGCGACGTGATGAAGCTGCAGATCAAGGTCGACCCGAACACCGGGCTGATCGAGGATGCGCGCTTCAAGACCTACGGCTGCGGCTCGGCCATCGCGTCGAGTTCTCTGATCACCGAGTGGGTCAAAGGCAAGACGCTCGATCAGGCGATGACGATCAAGAATTCGCAGATCGCCGAGGAACTCGCGTTGCCACCGGTGAAGATCCACTGCTCGATCCTGGCCGAAGACGCCATCAAGGCCGCGGTGAGCGACTACAAGGCCCGCCATGGCATGGCCGAAGAATCGAAAGTGCACTGAAGGCCATGGCTGTCACGTTGTCCGAGGCTGCTGCCCGCCATGTCACCCGCTACATCGCCAAACGCGGTAAGGGCGTCGGTGTGCGGCTGGGGGTCAAGACCACCGGCTGCTCGGGGCTGGCCTACAAACTCGAATACGCGGACGACATCGCGCCGGAGGACCACGTGTTCGAAGAACACGGGGTCAAGGTGCTGGTCGATCCGAAGAGCCTGCCTTATATCGACGGCACACAGCTCGACTTCGTGCGCGAGGGGTTGAACGAAGGGTTCAAGTTCCAAAACCCGAAGGAAAAAGACCGCTGCGGTTGCGGCGAGTCGTTCCGAATCTGAAGCCGCCGCCCGTGTTCGAGCCGCGGCTGGTGGCCGTTGCCTGAGTTGCATCGCCATGTCACCCGCGCCCATCGCCAGTTGCTCCGAGCGGCCTGCTTTCGAGAGGGCTTTGGTGGCATGAAGCTCGACGACGACGATTTCGCGCTGCTCGGATTGCCGCATCGGTTCGAACTCGATGCCGCGACCCTGGCTGCCCGCTGGCGCGAGTTGCAATCGCGCGTGCACCCCGACCGCTTTGCGGCCGAGGGCGCTGCGGCGCAGCGTCTAGCGATGCAATGGGCAGTGCGAGTCAACGAGGCGCATAGCCGCCTCAAAGACCCATTGACACGTGCCAGCTACCTCTGTGAGCTGGCCGGACAAAAGGTGCAGGGCCGCGACGGCGAGTCGGTGCCGCCCGAGGTGTTGGCGCGACAAATGCATTGGCACGAAGCGCTGGCCGACGCGCCTTCGGCCGACGCGGTCAAGGCATTGGACAGCGAGGTCGAGGCGCGGCTGAAAGCCGTTCGTGACGCGGTGGGCAGCGACCTCGATACGCGACACGACGTGCGCGCCGCGCTGCCCAAGCTGCGCGAGTGGATGTTCCTGGCGCGCCTGCGCGAGCAGATCGAGCAAAGGCTCGAAGTGTTGGAGTCCTGACGTCATGGCGCTGCTGCAGTTGTCGGAGCCCGGCCAGAGCCCCGATCCGCACACTCGCCGCGTCGCGGTGGGCATTGACCTGGGCACCACGCATTCCCTGGTGGCCGCGATGCGGCATGGCCAGGCCGCGTGCCTGGCCGACGAACAGGGCCGCGTGTTGTTGCCGTCGATCGTGCGCTATCGCGCCGATGGTGGCTGCGATATTGGCGCCGCGGCGCAGGCGATGCAGGGCGTCGATCCTGAGCACGCGATCGCGTCGGTCAAACGGCTGATGGGACGCAAGCTCGCTGATCTGCCTGATGCCGGGCGATTGCCCTACCACCTGGTCGATGGTGCAGGCATGGTGCAGGTGAGGACGCCGCAGGGCCTCAAGTCACCGGTCGAAGTGTCGGCACAGATTCTGGCGACCTTGCGGCAACGGGCCGAGGATTCGCTCGACGATGAATTGTACGGTGCGGTGATCACGGTCCCGGCGTACTTCGATGATGCGCAACGCCAGGCCACCAAGGATGCCGCCGAATTGGCTGGGTTGCAGGTCATGCGGCTGATCAACGAGCCGACTGCCGCGGCGCTGGCCTATGGATTGGACAACGGCAGCGAGGGCTTGTACCTGATCTACGACCTCGGCGGTGGCACCTTCGACGTGTCGTTGCTGCGCCTTGCGCGTGGCGTGTTCGAGGTGGTCGCCACCGCGGGCGACTCGGCACTCGGTGGCGACGACTTTGATCGCGCGCTCGCCGCATGGGCGCTCGCCCACGCGCGACTGACCGCCGACACGCCACGCGACAAGCAAGCCATGCTGACCGCCGCTCGCACCGCCAAGGAGGCACTGACGGCGCAAGAACAGGCTCGCGTCACTGCCGATTTGTCCGGTGGCCCGCTCGATGTGTCGATCGACCGCAAAGCCTTTGACGCAGCGACACGGCCGTTGATCGAACGCACGATCGGCGTGCTGCGCAAAGTCATGCGCGATGCGCGCGTCGAGAAGGCCGACGCCCAGGGCGTTGTGCTGGTGGGCGGTGCGACGCGAATGCCGGCGGTGCGGCATGCGGTGGAGGTCTATTTCGGACGACCGCCGCTGACCAACCTTGACCCGGATCAAGTGGTCGCCCTCGGCGCGGCCATCCAGGCCAACGCGCTGGCGGGCAATTCGCGCGCGGGCGATCTGCTGCTGCTCGATGTGATTCCGCTCTCGCTCGGCATCGAGACCATGGGCGGGCTGGTGGAGCGCATCGTCGAGCGCAACACCACCATTCCGGTGGCCAAGGCGCAGGAGTTCACGACGTTCAAGGATGGCCAGACCGCCATGGCCATCCATGTCGTGCAGGGCGAGCGTGAGCTGGTCGCCGACTGTCGCTCGCTGGCTCGGTTCGAGCTGCGTGGCATCCCGCCAATGGCCGCCGGTGCCGCCCGCATTCGCGTCACGTTCCAGGTCGATGCCGATGGCCTGTTGTCAGTCTCCGCGCGCGAGCTGACCGCCGGGGTCGAAGCGTCGGTGGTGGTCAAACCCAGCTACGGCTTGTCCGACGATGACGTGGCGCGCATGTTGCGCGAGGGGTTCGGCAGCGCTGAGATCGACATGCGTCAACGCTCGTTGCGCGAGGCGCGGGTCGACGCCGAGCGATTGGTGCTGGCCACGCGTTCGGCGCTGGCTGCCGATGGTGATTTGCTGAGCGAGGCCGAGCGGGCATCGATTGAGCGCTGCATCGGCGAACTGGAACAGGCGCGCTCTGCTGACGATCCGGCGGCGATTCGCGTGGCACTCGATGCGCTGGCCGACAGCACCGAGGGCTTTGCCGCGCTGCGCATGAACCGCAGCATCCGCTCGGTGCTCACTGGCCGCCGCGTCGAAGAGGTCTAGCTGCAGATGCCCGTCATTCACATCCTGCCGCATCCCGAGTACTGTCCGCAGGGCGACAGCATCGAGGCCCCTGCCGGCACGTCGCTGTGCGAGGCCATGCTCGAAAACGGCATCGCCATCGAACATGCCTGCGAGATGAGCTGCGCCTGCACCACCTGTCACGTGATCGTGCGCGAGGGCTTCGAGTCGTTGGGCGAGATGGATGAATCCGAAGAAGATCTGCTCGACAGGGCGTGGGGTCTGGCGCCGACGTCGCGCCTCTCGTGCCAGGCCATCCTGTCGAATCGCGATGTGACGATCGAGATCCCGAAGTACTCGATCAACCACGCCAAAGAAAAGCATTGACGCGAGCGGGCCAAATGAAACAAGGCCCGTCGCGACGGGCCTTGTGCTATCGGTCCCGGAACCGGGCGACTCAGTGCGTCGCGTTCTCGCCGTGCAGTGCGCGGCGCAACCAGCCGCCCAGTGGGCCCAACAGGCCCTGCGTCTCTTCGTGGTCACGTTCGCGCAGCAACCCGCGCTCGGAGAGCATCTGCAGGAACACCCGCACTTCGAGCTTGGTGGCGCCGCTGCTGTCGCACAGTTGCTGCGCGGTCACGAATCGGTGCGACATGTCGCTCAGCATCCGGCGATATGCGATTCGTTGGTACGGTGCCGGTAGTTCCGGCCATGCTGTGAGCTTGAACTCTTTCATGGTCCCAAAGGTGTGTGCAGTTTAGAAATTCCGCCATGTATCGGGCGGAAAGCGCCGCAAGAGTAACCGCGCCATTGCCGCCTCACAAGCGCTGCGACTCGGATCCCGGGTATGTCCTCATGACGATCTGTGACGTATTTCTGCCAATTGCTTCTAACCCCCACAAAGATACGACCCGTTACAGACAGTCCACATGAAAGTCCTCGGCATCGAATCGTCGTGCGATGAAACCGGCGTCGCTTTGGTCAGTGCGCACGGGGCGGCGTTGCCGCGCCTGATGGCGAACGCGCTGCACAGCCAGGCGGAGATGCATCGAGCTTATGGCGGCGTGGTGCCTGAGCTCGCGTCGCGTGACCATGTGCGCCGCGTGTTGCCGCTCGTGCAACAAGTGCTCGCGCAAGCGGGTTGCGCGCTCGGTGATGTCGATGTCATCGCGTACACGCGCGGGCCGGGGTTGGCAGGCGCACTGCTGGTCGGAGCTGCGTGCGCGAACGCCATGGCCGCCGCGCTCGGCCAGCCTTGTATGGCCGTGCATCACCTCGAAGGTCATTTGTTGTCGCCATTCCTGTCGATCGATCCGCCGCAGTTTCCGTTCGTTGCGCTGCTGGTATCGGGTGGACACACGCAGCTGATGCACGTGCGCGAGGTCGGGCGCTATCAGCTGCTCGGCGAGACCGTCGACGATGCCGCGGGAGAGGCTTTCGACAAGGCCGCCAAGCTGCTCGGCCTGGGCTACCCAGGGGGTCCGGCGTTGGCCGCGCTCGCCGAGCAAGGCCGCGCCGACGCGTTTGTTCTGCCGCGCCCGCTGCTGAACAGCGGCGATCTGGATTTTTCGTTCGCGGGGCTCAAGACCGCCGTCTGGTTGCAGCACCGCAAACTGGGGCTCGCACCCACGCCCACGCAGCGCGCGGACCTCGCGGCATCGACGCAGGCGGCGATCATCGACGTGCTGGTGCACAAGGCGCTGCGTGCCATCAACAACACTGGACTCGATCGCCTCGTCGTTGCCGGTGGTGTGGGTGCCAATGCGCTGCTGCGGCGACGCCTCGATGCGCTGGCGCAGAAACGCGGCTTCCGTGTTCACTACCCGGAAGCCGCGCTGTGCACTGACAACGGCGCGATGATCGCGCTGGCCGCGGCGATGCGCCTGCAACGCGGCGCGATTGCGTCGCGCGACTACGCGTTTGACGTGGCGCCGCGCTGGCCACTCGACCAGTTGGCGGCGCCTGGCGATGCAACGATCGTCAGTTGATCGCGATCTGCGTGGCGCTGGCGCTGCGGCGCTTGGCCAACTCGAGCTTCAGCACGCCGTTGTCGAGTTTGGCGGTGCAGCGCTCTTGATCGAGTTCCACCGGCAACACGAAGCTGCGCGCGTAACTCGTTGCGGCGCGTTCGCGCACCAGCACGCGGTCGCCTTCCTTGCGCTCTGCGGTCTTGTCAGCTTGCGCTTCAATCTGCACGCGGCGGCCTTCGATCGACACCTTGACGTTGTCCTTGGCCACGCCCGGCAGATCCAGCGTGACTGTGTATGCTTGCCCGGACTCGGCAACGTCTAGCGCCGGGCTGCGCGGCAGCGCGGCCTGTGCCGGCGTGTTGTTAAACAGGCGGTCGAATGACTCGTCGAACAAGAAGCTGCGCACCCACTCGGACGTGCGTGGGATCGGAACGAGAAACATGATGTGGACCTCATTTGACTGTCGAGCGTGCCCGCAACGAGCCGACTGCTCGCGGCCTTGCGCCCCATGGCCTCGAATTGGAAGCGGAATGAAGAATTTCAAGAGCGGCAAGGTTGTCGCACAGTGGGTGGCGGTTGCCTCTAGCACTCTGGAGGGCTCGCATGCGTGACACCGTGGTCACGATGCAAAGCTCGCGCATTCGCGAGGTCGCCAATGCGGCACTGAAGAACCCGGATGTGCTCGCCTTCTGGTTCGGCGAGAGCGACGAGGTCACGCCGCTCGCGGTGCGCGAGGCGGCGGCGCGCTCGCTGGAACGCGGCGAGACCTTCTATGGCCACAACCTGGGCCTGCCCGAGTTGCGCGATGCGTTGGCTCGCTATACGACGGGCTTCCACGGCGCGATCAATGCCGAGCGCATTGCCGTTACCAGCTCGGGCGTCAGCGCATTGATGCTCGCCACTCAGCTGCTCGCTGGCGCCGGCGACGAGGTGGTGGCCGTGGTGCCCGTGTGGCCCAACCTGACGCAGCAGCCCACGATGATGGGTGCCCGAGTCAAGCGCATCGCGCTGGCCCCCAACACGGCCGGTGCCTGGCGGCTCGACGTGCAGTCGTTGATCGACGCGATCACGGCGCAGACCAGGGTGGTGCTGGTCAATTCACCCAACAACCCCACCGGTTGGACGCTCACACGCGACGAGCAGCAAGCGCTGCTTGCGCACTGCCGGCGTACCGGCACGTGGATCGTCGCCGATGAGGTGTACGAGCGCATGTGGTTCGGCAGCGGGCCCTGCGCGCCGAGCTTCCTCGACCTTGCAACGCCCGACGATCGCCTGATCGTCGTGCACAGTTTTTCGAAGAGCTTCCTGATGACCGGCTGGCGACTTGGCTGGATGGTGGTGCCAGACGGCGTGGTGGCGCAGATCGGCAAGCTGATCGAATTCAACACCTCGTGTGCGCCCGAGTTCGTTCAGCACGGTGGCCTGGCCGCGCTCGCGTTGGGCAACTCCTTCGTCGAGGGCCTGGTGCGGCGGCTGCAAGCGTGCCGCGACCTGCTGCTCGCGCAGTTGAGGCAGCTGCCGGGCGTGACCGCGGCCGTGCCCGACGGTGGGCTGTATGCGTTCCTGAAGATCGAGGGACAGAGCGATTCGCTTGCTCTGGCCAAGCGGCTGGTCGCCGAGCAGGGCCTCGGCTTGGCGCCCGGCATCGCCTTTGGGCCGGAAGGCGAGGGCTGGTTGCGCTGGTGTTTTGCCTCGCGCGAGCCCGAACGGCTGACTCGTGGCGTGGCCCGGCTCGCTCGGGCGCTCAGGCTATAATGGCCTGTCGTTTTGTCGGGGTGCAAACCACCCAAGCTGCAAACGACGGCACGGCGCGGGTCGGTTTCACCTGCGACCGCAAGTAGCAACCGAAACCGTCTCCGGCTGGAAGACAGTTCGGGCGGTTTCACGCATTGAGGGAATCGTTCATGTCGATGGCTGTCAGCCAAAAGGCCGAGATCGTCAAGTCCAACGCGCGCGGCGCCAAGGACACCGGCTCCCCTGAGGTTCAAGTGGCGTTGCTCACTGCACGCATCAACGAACTGACCCCGCACTTCAAGACCCATCTGAAAGACCACCACGGCCGCCGCGGCCTGCTCAGGATGGTGAGCAGGCGCCGCAAGCTGTTGGACTACCTGAAGAACAACGACGCCGAGCGCTATTCGGCGCTCATCCACAAACTCGGCCTGCGCAAGTAAGCCGGCTGTTCGTTCGGTGGCCTGTCGTTCCTTGCGGAACCACGGGCGCCGATCCCGGAGCGAGGCACCCATCTTGGCGCTGCTGTGTCATTCCAACGAGGCTCGTCTGACGAGCCGCGCTGGAATGGCATCGCGCCGTCGTGTCTCCACGCTCCCGGTCTGCATGCCGCCGCACCGCGCATGCGCCGATCGCTCGCCTTCGAAAGAGTCGGCGTGTCGATCGCAACTGGAGCCAATTCAATGAGCCTGTTCAACAAGGTCAGCAAGACATTCCAATGGGGCCCGCACCGCGTGACGCTGGAGACCGGCGAGGTCGCCCGCCAAGCGGGGGGCGCCGTCGTCGTCACCATCGAAGACACCGTCGTGCTGGCCACCGTGGTGGCCGCCAAGAACGCCAGGCCGGGGCAGGATTTCTTCCCGCTGACGGTGGACTACATCGAGAAGACCTACGCCGCCGGCAAGATTCCGGGCAGCTTCTTCAAGCGCGAAGGCCGTCCGAGCGAGCTCGAGACGTTGACTTCACGCCTGATCGATCGGCCGATCCGGCCGCTGTTCCCGGATGGCTTCTTCAACGAAGTGCAGGTGGTCATCCACGTGCTGTCGCTGAACCCCGAGGTGCAGGCCGACATCGCGGCGCTGATCGGTGCGTCCGCGGCCCTCGCCATTTCGGGCATTCCGTTCAACGGTCCGATCGGCGCGGCGCGCGTCGGGTACGTCAACGGTCAGTATGTGCTGAACCCGGGCAAGACCGAGCTGACGCAGTCCAAGCTCGACCTGGTGGTCGCCGGCACTGAAGCTGCCGTGCTGATGGTGGAGTCCGAGGCCAACCAGCTGTCCGAAGAAGTGATGCTCGGCGCCGTGGTGTTCGGCCACGACCAGGGCAAGGTCGCCATCGAAGCGATCCACGAATTGGTGCGTGACGCCGGCAAGCCGGCATGGGCCTGGCAGGCGCCTGCGAAGGATGAAGCCTTCATCGCCAAGGTCGCTGCACTGGGCGAAGAAAAATTGCGCGCGGCCTATCAGATCCGCAGCAAGCAGGCGCGCACGCAGGCTTGCCGCGAGGCTTATGCCTTCGTGATCGGGGCGCTCACCGAAGAGGGTCTGACCTTCGACACCGTGAAGGTCGAGGGCCTGCTGTTCGACATCGAGTCGCGCATCGTGCGCAGCCAGATCTTGGCGGGCGAGCCGCGCATCGACGGCCGCGACACACGCACCGTGCGTCCAATCGAGATCCGTGCCGGTGTGCTGCCGCGCACCCACGGCTCGGCGCTGTTCACGCGCGGCGAGACGCAGGCGCTGGTGAC
>Ga0065707_10081940_pt1 | contig 28635 bp, 24 predicted proteins | sample SwiRhicommuniRL3_FD_59094 | JGI IMG/M metagenome (GOLD analysis project Ga0065707, IMG submission 59094) | Switchgrass rhizosphere bacterial communities from Rose Lake, Michigan, USA - RL3 v2 (version 2) | ecosystem: Host-associated > Plants > Roots > Rhizosphere > Soil | place: East Lansing...
CCAGCTGCTGGCGGCGGCAACGGTACCGGTGTGCGTTCCGAAGCCGATCAACGCCGCCTCATCGCCGTAGCGCTCGCGACAAAGCTGGCCAATGTTCAACTCCTCGCGCACGGCACCCATTTCCGTGTACCGGGCATCGCCGATATGGGAGTTGTGTGCCCAGACGACCGCCTTGGAATTCCGGCCGCGCGCCTCGAGCAGCGAGTTCAACGTGTCGAACATGTGCGTATCGCGCAGATTCCACGACTCTGCGCCGCCGTAATACATGATTCGATAGTAGCGCTCTGCCGAGGCGATCAGTCGCGCATTCTGCGTCGCATCGAGGAAGCTCTCGCCATCGTGCCGCGCATAGTCCAGCCGCTTCTCGAGGAGTTCCCGACACTGCTCGACGACGACCTGCTCGCATTTTCGGTAGCGCTCCGTGAGCACCGCGCGCCCGTAAGTCGCTGGATCCTGTTGCCAGGGAGTCAGACACCCATAACGTTCGCGCGCCACTGCGGCAGCTTCCGGATCGACTCTGTCGAGATACTCGAGCACGGCTGCGATCGAACCGTTCATGTTGTAGAGATCGAGCCCATAGAAGCCGGTGCGCCTCTCACTCTCGAGCCCTTCGTTGTGAGTGCGCAGCCAGCCCACAAAGGCTTCCACATCGGTGTTTCGCCACATCCAGGTAGGAAAGCGCTGGAACGGCAGCTCGGCGCTGGCACGAGCGAAACGATGGCGCACGAACCTATCGACGGCGGCTGCGTCTGGCCAGTCCGCTTCAACCGCGACGATGGTGAATCCGTGCTCTTCGATCAGTCGTCGTGTAATCGCTGCGCGGGCACGATAAAACTCGGATGTACCATGGCTAGCTTCGCCCAGCAGGACCACGCGGCGCGATGCATAGCGGTCGAACAGCCGGCCGAACGCGGGATCGTCGAATTCGGGCAGCGCTTCGGCGGTGCCCGCAATCATGTCCGGCAGAGTTCGCCCGCGAGCTTGGCCGGGCACGTGACTGGTGGCCGAGCGTTTGCCATCCTCTGCCCAACCCTCCTCACCTATCAGCGGCACGAACGCGACGCCGCCGAGGTCCTCTTCATCGTAATCGGTCTCGCTGTTGCGCGTGATCTTCCTCAACCTCTGCCCAAACCGTTGATGGCCCACGGGAATGACGAGACGGCCGCCGATCGCGAGTTGCGCCTTCAACGTGCGCGGCACGTCGGGGCCGCTCGCCGCGACCACGATGACATCGAACGGCGCGGCTTCGGGCCATCCGCGCGTGCCGTCATCGATGCGTAGCTCGATATTGTCGTACTTTAGCGCCTCGATTCGACGTTGTGCCGCCGCGCCCAGCAGCGCTTGGCGCTCGATCGCGTAGACCTTGGCCGCAATTCGGCTGATCACCGCGGCTGCGTAGCCTGAGCCGGCACCCACTTCCAGAACGCGATCACCGGGCTTCACCTCAGCCGCCTCTATCATCAGCGCCACGACATAGGGCTGCGATATCGTCTGACCCTCACCGATAGGCAGTGGCCCGTCCTCGTACGCAAACTCCTCCATGCCCGGTTCAACGAAGGCCTCTCGCGGCACGCGCCGCATTGCCTCCAGCACGTTCCGATTGCGTATCCCTCGGCCAGCGATTTGAACGTTTACCATTCGCTCGCGTGCATGGGAGAGATTTGTCATTGGAGCTGCCTCTAGCTGTAGGCCCTGACTGTAGGCCCCGTGCGACATGGTTTGGCGTGACTACGTATGTTGGAACATCCAAATGAATCTCGCTTCAGGCCGGTTCGTTCCGCATCGAACTCGAAACCTCACTCGTTCCTCTTCGGCTATCCAGTAGAGTGCAAGTGAGTTTCCCTTACCTAAAAACTGCTTGACACCTCGAAACAGTCGAGGTGCGGTGACGTAGGGCCAGCAGCGCCGTTGCACCGACACATGCAAGTCATCCACTGATCGCCTATCGCAGCATCGATGGGCGAAGCCACGACGCGGGCCCCATACACTTCGCATCGTGGTACGCGATTCGTATCTGCATTGTCTGCATGATCCCCAACGTTATCGCATCGAGAAAGTAACGGGCGCGAGTGGCACGATCGGCGAGTCGGTTTTTTTTGCCGCCCAAACTGTGACAGGTATCACGAATCCGAAGCCACAAACCGATTATGTTTGGCGTCGCTAATCGGCGACATCAAGGAGATCAGAAGTGGCCAGTCACAGGAATCCGGTTTTGCTGACAGGGAATCGATGCACGAAGCATCAAACCGAATCGAACGGAGGCCCCGCGCGGTTGTCTATTTTCGCCTTTGCCGCACTGCTGGGTTCGTCGCTGGCTGCGCCATCGATCGGCCTGGCCGGACAGTATGAATTCAGTCTGATCGCGAGTACCGGGGACACTTACTCGAGTCTCGGCAATTCGCCTTCTCTCAACGACAGCGGTGCGGTTGCTTTCAGGGCCACTCTCCCGGATGGCTCGCCCGTAGTTCTCAAGGGACAGGGCGGCGGCAACGTCACGACTATCGCCACTCTCATCAAAGACGAGTACTACCACTATCCCGATGCTGGTTGCTCGATCAACGCCAATGGCCAGGTAGTCTTTGCCGGACTGATCGAACCTCCAACGAGCTTCCCCACGCCGGTAACTGCTCATATCTTAGTCGGCGACGGCGCCTCCATTACCACTGTCCATCTGACTGGCACCTACGGCATCAGCGCTACGGTTCCCATTGCTTCCATCAACGACCATGCAGAGGTGGCATACGACGTCTATGCGATGTATCTGGGAATTCAAAATATCGAGACTGGATTGCTTACAACCATTGCGGAGGGCTATCTCGGAGACATTCCGAACGGAATCGGCGCGTCTGGCGCGCCGCCGGCCCTGAACAACGAGGGAACCGTAGCCTTCATTGGCTTCCCGAGATTCTATACGAGCAAAGTAGGCATCTACACTGGTAACGGTGGCCCAGCCACGCTGATCGCCCAGAGCAAAGCCGCCGATCCTACGTCGCCGATCCTGAGCCTGAGTGCGCCCAGCATCAACGATTCGGGGCTGGTAGCGTTTGCTGCGCGCCTCGAGAATGAGGAACAGGCGATTTATACATCGGCTGGCGGCGTACTCGTGAAATCGATCGATACCTCGGGTCCATACAAATCGCTCGTCGGCAACGTGGCGCTGAATGAGTCGGGGGAACTGGCCTTCGCCGCCGAGCTGGATGACGGCTCCAAGGGCATCTTCACCGGGTCGAATCCTCAGTCACAAAAGGTCATCGCAGTGGGCGACGCGCTGCTCGGCTCAACGGTCACCGATTTGAGTTTTTTTCGGGATGGACTGAACAACGAAGGCCAGTTGGCGTTTTATGCCGCCTTGGCCGACGGCAGGCTGGTCATCGTTCGCGCCGATCCGCTGCCCGAAGCTTTCAAATCCTTCGACGCGCAGGCAGTCATTCTCGATTTCCCTCGTGCGCACGTGCAACTCGACGCCATCGGATCCATCCAGTTGGGCGCAACCAGCAATGGTGTCGATCCCCTGCAGGAAGACGTGGGCATCTCGGTGACGAATCAAGATGGTGTGACGTGGAATGCGACGCTACCACCGGGTTCGTTCAGCCGCGCCGGCAAAGCGAGCGTCGTCTCTCGTGGGAACAAAGGCGAGATGGTGCGCTTCATGTCGATCACTGCCGAGCGGCGTGAAGGTAAATATACATTCGCATTGCAAGGAGTCGACGTCGACGACCTCGCGGATGGCAGCACTCGTCGTGTGAGCAAGAATCATCGCGGCAAACGCACTCCCATTCCGTTGACGATTTCATTGCGAATCGGCGACGACGCGTCGACCACGACACTCCACTGCACGGCGGGCGGCCAAGTGAGCGTGTGTCACTAGCAGTCGAACGTATTTAGCTTACAGAGAAGGCGCTGGGAGAAATTACCGAAACTCCAAGCAGACACTTCGGATGGGGGCGTGAGCAGCATTGGGGCGGTCCTTTGTAGATCGAGGCTCCAGAGCTCGCGCTCCCACCACTGACGCATCCCCGCTCACATTTCCACTCGCGGTTCTCCTTGCGACCGTCATCCGCATGATGGAGTATGGCAATCATCTCCACTTGGACAGGAGTCGACCCATAAAAATCATGGACCCGGATATCGAATCGCAAGCCGTGAACCGCGCCGGGATTCTCGGAGACTCCATTACTTGAGAAGATGGAGCTATGAAGAGAGCAACAAGATATTCCCCCGAAGTACCGGAGCGAGCGGTACGGCTGGTATCGGAGCAGCTGCCCGCGATGCTTCTTCGGTGGCACCCACACAACGAATTTCGGGAACGTCGAGCGGCCGCGTCAAGTTCCTGGCATGAGCACCGCCGATCGAGCGCTGTTCGAAGCCGTCGAACGTAGCGCAACAAGAAAAGCATCCGGCCATCTAGACCAACGGCTTTTTCTTGCGCTTACCTCGCCCCGCAACCAGAGGAACTTCACCAGGCGGCCGCGCGGATTCTCGCTTCTTATCGAGCAGCCCCTGCTTGCTCTGCGCGAGCAATAGTTCTTCAAGGAGTGGTCGGTGTGCTGCCGGAATCGAGCGAAGCAGCGTCTTCAGGGTCGCTGCCGGCGGGACCGCTCCCTTTGGTCCCATGAAGACACCGGGTTTATCTGTCAAAGTGCCGAAGAGGATCTGCCAGACGACCGGCGGGATGTGCACTATTGCAGGACTCATCACGAATATCACCTCACTTTTGTTGGCCTGGCCGATTCGATAGCCAAGACCGACGATCTGCCCCCGATCGTTGATGTCGGTTGCAAGTCTCAACTTCCACCCAAGTGCCGGATCGATCAAGCTATTGAGGTTGGTTACTACCGGACCATTCCAAACGCAGGCGCTGCCGCCAGACTGGCCGACGATTTGCCCAACACTGTTCATCCCGCAAGCCTTCCCTTGCGTTTGACCCGGGAGTGATCCTAGGAATCCACCGCCCACTGAGCTCCAGAAATACGGGCGCGGTGGACCATCATACGAACTCTCTTTCGCCAATCCAGCACTCACCCCATTGGTCGCGCACAACGCTTCTGAACTGGGAAATCCAGCAGGCGGGACTGCTAGCCGCTTAACGTGGCTATGGGACGGTGCCGGCCACTCGAGCGCACGTTGATTGATGGCGCCTACGTTCAAATCCTGCCCCCGCCCTACGACACGACCCAACTCGTCAATCGCTGCCGGCCACAGATAGCGCAATTCGTCATCCGGCAGGCGCGCATAATCTATTCTCCACTTGAGCCGAACCTTTCGCCAACGCACGGCTTCCAGACTGATGTGGGATGAGTCGATCGTTCTCCGCACCAAGCCTGCGATCACGGCGTTGGGATTGATGTCGAATGCATAGGACCATACCGCGCCATCATCTGGTAGCAGTTGCATGACATCGTCCCGCCACATGCACGCATGCTGATTCCAATTCCCAACGACGTCTCCCTCGTCGTTGATTCCAGCGGCGACACTCGGACCGAGAATATTGTAGGGGAACGGCAGTGTTAGATATTTCACGCCGATCGTTGGACGCCAGGTAAAGCCGAGACTGCTTCCATTTGACTCGTTCAGCGAACCGAACACTGAACTAACGACAGTACCCGCGTTGTTGATCCTCAGCCCCTCTTCCACGAAGCTGCCGCTGCCAAAGTCTATGCCTTCGATTAGGTACGGATGCATGAACTTCCTCCTCGAGTGAGATTTTCCCAACGATACGACGTTGACGACCGAAAGAATGGTGGACAAAGGTGCAACGGAGTACTAGCGCTGTCACATCGGGCCGTACACTCGATGATCCATTCTGGCGCGGTGAGCTCGCAGTCATTGTGACCTCCCGGTGCTTCGACTGCAGCCTGCTCGACAAAGCCTAGTCGACCATCAAATAAAGCTCTCACTTGGTTTCCATAGTTTCTCAATAGGAGGCACATGCAATCCCGTAAAAGGATTGATTTCGACATGTTCCGTTTTCAGCCCGGTATTGAGACCAACCCAGCAATGAAAGGCATCGTCCAAGGGCCAGTCCACTGCCTCCTTCCTGTAGCGCGCGAAACCTGCAGCCGAAAGCGCGTCGTAGCATTGCAGCAGCACGACTTTCTCATAGGCCGCGTCGCAGCTTTTCGTCTCGTTCATGGACACCGATCCACCGTGTAGCATTTCATGTGCGTTGGCTGGCCAGGAGTCAGACCAGCGTTCTCTGCATTCTGGCCTTTCGGAATCACGTCGCGCCCTCCCATCCTGGCGCGAGCAACCGCAATGGATAGCCCTGCTCGGGCCGCAGCGCCTCGCCGTTCTGCCCGTAGGCCAGGATCATGTCATCCATCGCTTTCGCGAGCGGAATGCTGCGCTGATATCGTCCGGCATCGGCGCCCTCGGCGACGATCCATGCAGCGCCTGGTTTCACGCGGACTTCTTCGAGCAGCAATCGCAACGAGACGCCGGTCCATTCGCTGCAACTGGCGAGCCCGTGACTACGCTGCACCGTGGCGCCGGTGGTTGCCGCCCATTCGCTGCCGCTGTTGCCGCCGCATTCGACCAGCAGGATGCGTGACAGCGAGGGCAGTCGCTTGATCTCTGCGACGGTGAGCTGCAAAGGTCGATCGACCATGCCCTGGATCACGAGACGGTGCTGCGACGGATCGATCGACGGGACGCCGGCGTGATGCCGCTCGTAGTGCAACGATGACGGAGTAATGATGCCGACCGCGTCGGCCAATGGCGAAACTGGAACCGGCGGCAGGGGTCCGCGAGTCTCGCCGCCAGCGGACACCTGTTTCGAACGGTGAACGCTCTCCGTATGGACCGAGAGGTTTACCCAGCTCGCGTGCATTCGCTTCGCCGTGCGCCAGCAGTCCACCCGCCATCGCTGCGCCAAGCTGCAAAACGCGCCGCCGTTTCATGAATCAGTCTTGCCTGCCGCGCACCTCGAGCGCCGATGGAAGCCAGACGATGACTCCCGTCGGCACCCTACTCCGGCTCGAGTGAACCTTGGAAACCCATCAATTCCTGAACCAAATATTTCGAGCGCGCACCCGGCGCGTCGACGCTCGCGTCATAACCGTGGACAGTCGGCGTATCCGCGCGCACTGCCTCGCTTCTTTGGTGTCAATCGATGGGTGTCCACGAAAAAGTTCCTCCTCTACGAGCGTCGAGACGCTCTTCGGACCATTCTCATCGTCGTAGACGGTGGCACGATCTCAACGTCATTGCCTTAGAAATGGATTCTCAGCGGGGGAAATCCCTCGGAAAGTCAATTCAAGCGTTCGTGCACCAGGCCATTTTGTCCAAACCTCTAACTGACCATTGTCTTTGTATCGTATCTCACCAGAGATTCTTTTCTGCGGTTCGTCGCCCTGCTTGAAAACTTCATTGAAGGAGCGAATTCTTCCGTCCAGCGCCACGAAGTTGCAGCTGACCCATCCCCGAACAGCCCATTTTTGATACTGGATCGGCGTCTGTCCGAGGAAGCGTAACGCAGCACAATTTATAAGGCCAAGGCTAGCGTCATGATGAAAGTGATAACCGAAGATGCACTCCTCTGTCTCGGAATAGAAAGTCTCGTAGCGCCTTCCTTGTAAGTCAGCGAGGTACTGATGCTCAACTACAATCCTATTATTCTTTGAAAATCCATAGGCTGTCCATCCACGTGGATCCTGTGGCGGCAATCGAGCGACGCTACCAACTCTCTCCTCGTTGTTGAGATAGTAAAGCGGGTCCAAACTGTAGCGTGGGCTTGCAGTCCAAACCCAGTAGACAACTTCTCTCTCGCCTGAGCTTTTCAACTCTTCATAGATGGCCGACGCCTCTTCGAACTTACCCTTGAGCACTTTAAGCCCAAGCCGTATATCTGTTTGGCTTCCACGTCGCATAGTCGCCTGCATTGATATCCTCGAGATCATAATTCTAGAATGATGTTACGGAGTAGACTATCGGCAAATTCTCGTTCCGGTACACGACGTGTTCTTTGCGGATTTTTCAATTTCCTTGCCTATTGCACTCAATTCCTTCCTGAGAGCTTCCGCTCCCTGCTTCGCTGCAGATGAAAGACGATTGAAGATCACTTCTGTGGTCTTTGAGCCATGCAAAAAATCATCCTGCCAGTGGAACCAGTCGGGTACTTTAGCTCCATTCGCAGCTTCGTCGACGCTGATCTCGAATTCTTTTAACAGCTTTCTCGATGCTACCGAGAACTCATCCTTTAAGTTCTGCGCAACTATGTGATGGGCAACCTCGTTCCTTACGAATCGCGTCCCCGCTGCCTGCTAGTTTATAGTTTCCCTGTTCATATTCCGTCAAAGAGCCGATGCCGGGCATTACCGCAGAAAAGGCGTCGGCAGATTCGATGTGAGGCTCTGAGCCGCAATCAGACTGGCCACTCAACATACAAGCCGAGTACACGGCTATTCTTGCGCTTTCCGTGCCAGTCGGGTCGGCTTTACTTAGCGGATCATTGCCGACGTACGCATACAGATTGAAGTCATCATCTATGCCTACGACCGGAAGCAAGGAGCGACTGCCACGCTACACGTGCCGAATCAAGCTTGCGACGGAATCGCTCATCCCGTCGTAGTTGCAGCCACTGCAGCCGTGAGGCTATCCATTGCACGGATTCGGCCGCAGCAGCGCGGCAGCAGTTCGCAAACCTACAGCCCGGACCCGCGCGCAGCTTATGAGGGCCGGCGGTAGCCGGCCCTCATAAGAATCCCTTGGACGCCCATCGCCTAATGGGCGATCAATTGGATTGTCGTCTCCGCGCGAAGTACCCGCGCGGCCCTGGGCGACAGCAGGGTGCGCATGCCGCGCGTGATCTCGTGTTCAAAGTTGAATCGATGGGTGTCCAAGGGGTCCCTCATGCTGAAGGCGCTGCACGACGAGAACCGCACCACGAGTCGCAGCCTCGGCATCGTGCGGCCCGATCCGGGCAGCCTCAAGTTCTTTCACAAGGCAGCGCAGGACGCGGATACCGAAGACCGCGAAGTCGCCGACGCCGTCCAGCAGGTCCAGCAAAGCTCGCTGCTGGAAGATCCGCTCAAGCCGCTGGAGAAGCCGCAGTACGCGTTCGGCTATCGCTACACCTCCGCCGGCAACCCGCACACCCACATCATCCATGACTGGGAAGTGCAGGCCGCGTACCGGCACTACCAGCAGCGCTACGGCGCCCTGGCGCTCGATCAGCTCACACGCGAGTACGGCGAGAACATCCCCAAGCGCAACCTGCACTTCCTCATGGGCACCATGGCTTCACACATGCGCACGTTCATCGTCATCGGCCTGCTGCGCTCAACGTTCGATCCGCAAGAACTGGCAAAGCAGGGACAGCTGTTCTGAGGGCATCCGGCGTCATGCTGGCATGCTAAAGCTTGCTCTTCATGTTGCTTTTTCCATCAATGGGCAACCAACTCCAGCAGTTCAGATATTTCCCTCCTGCGCGCGGCATCAAGCACCGCAGTCAGCTTGACCGCAAAGAACTCCGTAGCCCGCTCGGCAGTTAGTTTCGAGCAGAATCGGCATGCGAAGATCACCTCGTCATACCATTCATCGTAGCGCTCTACATCAAGATATCTGGCTAGCACATCCCGATGAGATTCCCATAGACCCCAATAGTCGAAAGCGGTACGCATGCAAACTGCGGTCAGGCCTGGTACCGGTTGCTCTAGAAAATATCTCCTGCATACATCCAGAACCCTTGCGTCACAGCCGCAACTACGTCCAAAAATATATATCGCAGATTCAAGCGTCGACTCGTCATCGCTACTGACGATAATTTCTCTTAAGGCGTCGCAATCCGCTTTCCCGATCTCGCCCGCCATAAAACGTTTCTGGATGCCTGCTAGCATATTCGAGACCCCGTACGACAAACTTTTATATCGTCGACTTTTTTCAGAACATTATTTGCGACATCAAGCAGCTTGCTTCCCTCCGACAATGCTCTCTGAGCTGCATCGGTTGCAGCATCATCGAGCTTACCAGACCCAAGTAACTCCTTCGTTTTAACTAAATCGTTCTTCAATCCGGCAGCGGCCTCCCGCAATTCCTTGATGTGGTCGAATGGCTTGCCATCTGAACGAAGCGCCACCACCTCTCCTCTGGCTTCACGCAACGCTGCTTGGATGTGGCGCTGATTAATTACATTCTGTCGGTTTGCGATTCGGCTTACGACACGCCCCATCGTAGCGGCCCTGCTACCGCCGGACAGACCTCTGAGTCCTGCAATTATCGGTGTAACAGCTAAATGCTCAAGCCCTCCTGCAGGCCCCATGGGGGTGAAGTAGTTGGCATCCGCGTAGTCCAATGCATCAGCCGCTGTGCTCAAAGCGGCAGAGGTTCCTTCGAAGTCAAGGTTCTGCTCGCACGAATTCGCAACGACACATCCCCCCTCGAGGCCACTTGGGTCGGATCGGTTGATTGGATCGTTCGCTACATACGCATACAGATTGAAGTCATCATCTATGCCTACGACCGGAAGCAAGGAACGACTGCAAACTTACACGAGCCGAGTCAACGATTCGATTCGACGGAATCGCTCGTCCCGTCGCAGTTGCAGCCACCGCCGCCGTGGGGCCGTCCAAAGTCGTTTGACTCTAAGCGATCGGAGTTCGGACTCTGCAAGGACGTCCAGCGTCAAAACTCAAACTGTACCTCATTGCAAACCTGCAAAGCCGCAGCCCGACACCATTGTAAGTTATGATTCGGACGTCGGACGCCCCGCGGAGCCGCACATGCCGTGCGCGGAATCTTGTTTAAAGGTCATTCGATGGGCGCCCAGGACCATTTCCAGGAGTAATGCTCCGGAGCGCGCTGCGGCCAACTCACGTCGCATCCGGCCGGAACAACCACCGGAAGTCATCACGAACAGGCGGTTTGTAAACCGCCAGGTCGGCGAATTGCTCGAGCATCTGAGATGCCTCCGCGCCTGTGTTCGGTCTTGGGGAAAGATTCTCCGGGACGATCATGAGACCTTTGAATTGACTATCCACGTCGAACGACACCTCAACATCATTGTGGGTTCTACTTTCGAGATCGCATAGGTCTGCCTTCATCTGCCCTCTGAGCCTGAAGCGATCACCATGCAGCGAACGGATTGCCAAATCCAGCTTGAACCGCGCCGGCTTTCCCGGAGGCTCCCAACTTTGAGAGGATGGGAGTCATGGGAACAACATCGAAACGATATTCAGCAGAAGTCAGAGAGCGTGCGGTGCGGCTGGTAGCACAACACCGGGACGAATATGGCTCGCAGTGGGCCGCGATCGAGTCGATTGCGGGAAAGATCGGGTGCACGAGCGAGTCTCTGCGGCGCTGGGTGCAGCAAGCAGAGCGTGACCAAGGAGTGCGTGCCGGGCCGAGCGCGACTGACCGTGAGAAGCTGAAGCAGTTGGAGCGGGAGAATCGTGAGCTCAAGCGAGCCAACGAGATCCTGCGTACGGCGTCAGCATATTTTGCCCAGGCGGAGCTCGACCGCCGACGCAAATGACGGTGCAATACGTCGACGACCACAAGGGTCGTTTCGGGGTCGAGCCGATCTGCAGGCAGCTGCAGATCGCCCCGTCGACGTACTACGAGCACAAGCGCCGACAGCGCGATCCGAGCCGCCTGCCGGCACGCTCGCATCGCGATGCTGAATTGCGCGAGCAGATCCAGCGTGTGTGGCATGAGAACTTCTGTGTGTACGGCGTTCGCAAGGTGTGGAAGCAGCTGGGTCGTGAACAGACTGAAGTAGCGCGATGCACGGTGCAGCGCTTGATGCGTGAGCTGAGATTGCGAGGCGCAGTTCGCGGCAAGGGGTTCAAGACGACGATTCCCGCTACGATGGCGCTGCGCCCGATGGACTTGGTTCATCGGCAATTCCGCGCTGAGCGTCCGAACCAGCTGTGGGTAGCCGATTTCACCTACGTTGCCACCTGGCGCGGGCCGGTGTTCGTCGCCTTCGTCATCGATGTGTTTGCACGAATGATCGTCGGTTGGCGAGTGAGCACGTCGATGAAGACCGACTTCGTGCTCGATGCGCTGGAGCAGGCGCTGCACGCCCGCAGGAACCTCGATGGCCTGATCCACCACAGCGACAGGGGCACGCAATATCTGTCGATTCGCTACGGCGAACGGCTTGCAGACAGTGGTATCGAGCCGTCGGTGGGCAGCACCGGCGACTCCTACGACAACGCCTTGGCCGAGTCGATCAATGGGCTGTACAAGGCTGAGGTCATCCATCGACGCGGGCCCTGGCGCAATGTCGACACTGTCGAATTCGCAACGTTGGAATGGGTCGACTGGTTCAACAACAGGCGCCTGCTCGAACCGATCGGTGACATTCCGCCGGTGGAGTTCGAACAGGCATACTATCAATGTCACGAGTCTCACACCCTAGCGGCGTGACTCACAATCGGAGCTCTCCGGAATAACCGGCGCGGTTCAGCTCGCGTATTGGCTGATGCTTCGATAGGTAATATAGAGAAGCTTCCACCTTCACCTTGCCAACGCACTGAGCGAGCGAAATGCCATCCAATTCACGCCATCGCCGAATCGGCCACACTAACCACTCGCAAAGAAGTGAGCAGGCCCATTCGCCCCCATCTTCATCCACCATGGGAGAAAACTCTACCTTGCACGCCCAGTAAACATTCCGGGGTACGTCCATTTGAACATTTTCAAAGAGCTGACCATATATTTCTCCACCCACTGCAGTGAACTGGTTGCCGAACATGGGATGTCTTCCTCGACTTCAAGCGATAGCCAACGGGATATGTCGAATATCTAGCATCTAAGCCTCGAATCACACGCTCTTTGCCCGGTCACAAGGGTGCCATTGATCGAGAAAGAAGCAGCGCCGCCGCCCCCCGAATCACCTCCACCGCCCGACGCACTCTGCGTATGGGTTGCAGCCGCAGGGCCGGCTCCTTCAGAGTAGCTGCCTTGGTATTCGCAGCCTCGGTCTTGACAGGGACTGAGATCGCCACTCGTCAACAGTAGCCCGAGTTCTCCGCTGACTAGTGACACCCACGTGGACGGATCGGATGCAACATCTCTCACTGCTCTTAGGATTGCAGACCCGCCAGTGTGGCCCACAGCGGCATGAACATCACTAGGAACAAGCTGCATTGTGTGCAGGTCAACGTGATGGTGCCACGTGTAGCCGGCTGGTGTCTTACCCAATTCAGACTTTGCGTTCGCAAGCGCAAAATCAGCCTTCGTTCCTGAAAAGCCTCCCTCGATGAAGACAGTCTTGGTCGCGATCTTGTCGAAAATTGGAAATCCCTTCGCTGAGAACGCGATCCCGGTCGCCGCATGAATCTTTCCTGCCAGTGAAGCGTTGCGAATCACCAAACCCTTTGCGAGTGCCTGTTCGAGCGTCGATAGTTTGTTTGCGCCCGCGGGGTCCGAAACATTTAGCGGATCATTTCCGACATACGCATACAGATTGAAGTCATCATCTATGCCTACGACCGGAAACAATGAGCGACTGCCACCTTACACGTGCCGAATAGAGCTGGTTGCCAATCACGCCGGAGTGACGGCTGCTGCAACATACGGTCAGTCATGTTCTAATCGAGCGACACCCATAACGATAAAGCCGTCGGGGGAGATGACGTGAGTTCGACAGAATCCGTCGGCGCGCATGCGCCGCATCGCGCCAATTGGCTGGTGGCAGTTACTTGCCTGGGGGGTCCGCCGCTGGCGGGCGGCGGTATCGCGGCTTTGTCGCCGGCACTGCCGGTGATGGCGGAGCAGTTCGGCCACAATCCATTGCTCGCGCAACTGATCATGGCGTTCCCCGGCATCATGATGATTGTCGGCGCCGCGTCGGGCAGCTTCCTGGCTGAGCGCATCGGGCGGCGCAACGTGGTGCTGCTGGGTGTGTTGGTGTATGCGTTGAGCGGATCGTTCGGCTTGATCGCGCCGACATTCGAAACACTGGCCGCGAGTCGCTTCGTATTGGGCTATGCGGCGGGCGCAACGTTGGCGACTTGCCTCGCACTGGTTGGCGAATACTACGAAGGCGCGGCGCGCGAACGCATGCTGGGATTCACCTCCGCTGCGGCCTCCATTGCCACGGTGCTGGTGCTGCAACTCGGCGGCGTGCTGGTCGCGCATTTCGGCTGGCGCGGACCGTTTGCGTTGTATCCGATTGCGCTGGTGATCTTTCCGATCGCATGGTTCGGCTTGAGCAAGGGACTGACGCATCGCCGTGACGAAAAGATCTCATGGGCGCCGCTGCTCAAGATGTCGCCGTACTATCTGTTGCTGGCCGTGTACACCATCGGCATGTTCACGCCGTTGCTGCAGTTGCCAATTCTGGCTGACATCAAGAATGTAAAGAACCCGCAGACCATTGCCACACTGGTATCGATCTCGTCCGTCATTGGCACCATTACCGCGCTGTGTTATGGATTGATGCGGCGTTACATGGGTTTTGTCGCCATGTTCCTGTGGGTGTCGATCTTCATCGCCGCGGGTGCGTTGCTGGCCGCCAACGCGGCCGATGTCACCGGACTGACCATTGCCGCCTTCGTTTTCGGCCTCGGTATCGGCGTCATCGAACCGACGATCCTGTCGCAGCTGCTGCTCAAGACCGAAGACAAGCTGCACGATCGCGCCATGGGCGTATCGATTGCCTGCTTGTTTCTGGGGCAGTTCCTCAATCCATGGGTGATGGCGCCATTGCGCGATCGCTTCGGTCAGGCCGGCGCAATCACACTACTGGGCGTTGCTTTTATCGTGGGTGGCATCGCATTTCTGCTCGCGCTGTTGCGGCACAGAGTAACGATTAGCGCTCTTCGCTCGGCGCCCTCACCGCGCCCGTGATCGATCATGCTCCTTGATCGCGCGCTTCAGCTCAGCGCCGGGCTCAGTACGGAACGTCGCTCAAGCCGCGATTGTGTGTAGCGGATCGCCCATGCGCTCGTATAGCGAAAGCATTGCATCGCCGAAGAACAACCCGCGACGGCTGGTGTTCTCATCGGACTTTCCACACTTCGAAGGCTTCACCGATTCGATGCCGGCACTACGCTGATTTTTTCTCGCGGTTCGGCACGCGCCATATCTTCCGGCAGCGCCTCCATGATTCGTTCGAGTGGTGCATCGCTGCCGGTGGCAAGCGGCGTTGCACGCACGTTGCGCGTGAAATATTCGCTGGGTTTCATGGCATATTTCCATGGACCCATGAACAACTCCGCCGTCGGCGTCACGCGGTTATCGAGATCGTGGAGCACGAACGGCATCCATCCAGTTCCCAGCTCGGCGATCATCAAGGTCAAGGTCGGATGACGCTCGAACACGCCGGAATAGATCAGCGCATTGATCACCATCATCGCAGTCATATGCTTGAAGCTGCCACCGAAACGACGCAGCAGCGTGACGTCGGCTTCCATGTTGGCCCAGCCTGGATCAGCCCACGCACCTGCACACAGAACTTCGGGGGATAAGTAATGCACACCATCAGCAAGGGTCTGTGGACGACTATCGTCACCACGGGTGTTTCATCGCTGGGATTCACATCGTCGGCATTCACCGCGACCGCCGACGCATCCGATCCGACCAACACGCTCGAAGAAGTCATCGTCACTGCGCAGCGGCGCGAAGAAAACAGCCAGGTCGTTTCCGTTGCCGTGACAGCGATGTCCGGCGAAAAGCTGCGAGAGATGAATATCAGCAGTGCTGCCGATCTGACCGGTAAAGTGCCGTCGCTATTCATCACCTCCGGCGCCAATCAACGCAACGTCGAGGTGGTCGTGATTCGCGGTCAGGGTCAGGCGTACTTGTCGCCGGTCGGCGTGGTGAATTATTTCGCCGAAGTGCCATTGATCCAGGGCGGCATCACGGCGATTCAAGGTGCGCCGGGCATGTTCTTCGATCTCGAATCTCTGCAGGTGCTACGCGGCCCACAGGGCACGCTGTTCGGCAAGAACACCACCGGTGGCGCCGTGCTGCTCGGACCGAAAGAACCAACGAACGAATTCGATGGCTATCTGCAGGCGCAAGGCGGCAGCTACAACGATCACGAATATGAAGGCGCGCTCAACCTGCCGGTCGTCGACGACAAACTGATGACTCGCCTCTCCGTCAAGACCGTCGACCGCGACGGCGATACCAAGGACGTCGGACCCACGGCATATAGCGGCAGCTTCACTGCCATCAACAAGTTGTGCTCACCGCCGCCGCCCGGCGCACTGTCAGGAACATCGGGCGTGGCTGGCTGCATTGCCAGCAACGGTTTCGCCGGCAGGGATTACGATGACGTGCATTACCGTCACTATCGCCTTGGCGTGTTGTTCCGCCCGAACGACAGTTTCGAGAATTACTTGGTCGCGTACTACGGCACTTCGCACGACAACGGCACCGGTTTCGTCTTCGATAATTTCCGTGCGGCGAATAAAGGCAATCCGTTCGACTTCAGCGTGGCCACCATCGCCGGCGCCTATACTTGGAATCTCAACAATCCCAATGCGCAGATTGGCTTTACCAATATTGTGCCGCTGATCATGCACCCGAATCAGAAACGACGGCAGCCACGCGAGCAACGCGGATTGCGCGAACGCCGTCGCTGCCGTCGCCAGCACGACTTGAACGTAGGTCGAGGAGCGCAGCAAGGTACGTAACGCAGTGCGCCAGTCCGCGTTCGTGCGTTGCGCGCGTTGGACACCTTCGTCCGCCGCACCTCGCTGCGGTTCGCGCGCCAGCAGACCGAACAGGGCACCCCGGCGCGCCCACGATCATCAATGCAGCGCGCCAGCCGGCATGCTCCGCCACCACACCGCCGATGACCATGCCAAGCATGATCCCCAGTGGAACGCCCAAGGCAAACAGGCCCATGGCAAACGGCCGTCGTTCGACGGGATACAGATCGGAAATCAGCGAATGCGCAGCAGGCGTGAACCCTGCCTCTCCCAAGCCGACGCCCATGCGTGCCAATACAAACTGCACGAAATTTTGCGCCATGCCGCACAGCGCCGTCATCAAGCTCCACACCGTCATGCGAAATGCACTATTGACCAGCCCGTCGATGCGGCCAAAGCGCGCTACTGCGCCGTCGATCAACGCGCGGCGCTCGTGTTGTTGCGTCACATCGCACGGCACTGCGATTGCATCGCCGCCGGCATGGGCAATTTCCGTCGCAACGTCGTTGAGAAACCCGGGTGAGCGCGCGCCGAGCACAACGTTGGCGCCGTGTTGTGCGCATTGCAGCGCCAGCTTGCGTCCATCTGCATCAGCCCACATCAGTTCAAGGTCGAGCCGCCGTCGACCGCAATACATTGGCCGCTGATCCATTCGCCATCCTTGGAAGCGAGCATCGCCACCATGGCGGCAATATCTTCCGGCTCGCCCAACCTCGCCGAGCGACCGCGCTCCAATACTTCTTTTTGAAAGTCACTCGGCATGCCGGTGCGATTCTCCGGCGTGATCACCAACCCCGGCATGATGGCATTGGCGCGCAGTCCTTCCCGTCCCCAACGCGATGCACAGTGGCGCACCAATGCATTGATGCCAGCCTTGGCCATGGCATAGCAAGGACGCGTCGGCTCACCGTATATGGCGGCAGCGGAAGAGGTATAGATCATTGCGCCGCCGCCACGCTGCAAAAGTTGCGGTACCGCATAGCGCGTGATGCGCAACATGCCCTTGAGATTCACGCCCAAGGTACGCTCATACACCGCATCGCTCACCGACACTGCATCGGAGTCTTCGAAGATCACGCGCAAGTCGGCGAAATTGGCATGCACCGCATCGAAGCCGCCGAACTTATCGACGACTGCTTCGATAAATCGGGCAAGCGATGCATCGTCGGTGGCGTCGAAGGCGTGGCTATGCGCATTGCCACCCGCAGCACGAATCTCTTCGACCAGACTGTCGAGTCGTGCTTGTTCGAATGCCGGTGAGCCGACCATCACGCTGGCGCCTTCGCTGGCAAGACGCAATGCACTGGCGCGACCGATGCCCGTGCTGGCACCGGCCACTATTGCAACCTTGCCGATCAAGCGTCGGCATCCCGCGCTGCCAGATTGAGCAGTTTGCGTGTTCGTCATATCTTCTCCAACAATGAAACAATCAGCAGGGATGGGAAGAATAAACGCCCCGTTCGATCACTTCGCCAGCAGTTGCACCACTTCCGCGAGATGTCCTTCCGGATCGGTGAGAAATGCCACGCGCACGCCGTGTTCCGGCATGTCCTTCGCAGCTTGCACAATGCCGCCGCCGTTGGCTTTGACGCGTTCGATCAATGCGGCGAGGTCCTGCGTAATGAAGCCGAGAATCACTTCACCGATAGGCACCTTGGGACGATTGACGAACTTGAACAGGATCAGCGATTCCGTCATGGTCGGACCTTGCGCGCCGGGCGGCCCCATGATGATTTCGTCGATCGGTTCCGCTTCCACCTCAGCCTTCACGCGTTGTAGCTGTTTGAAGCCGTAAACCTCGTCATAAAATCTGGCCATTTTTTCCAGGTCGTTGACGATCAGCTTGGTGAAGCTGAACATTGCCTTGCGCGCTTCGGTCATTGAAGATTCTCCTCAATTTGATTGTAGTGGCCGATTGATATGTAAAGGATCGATCATCAACGTTGCGACGAGATGTTGCCGCCGTCGATAACGATTTCCGCGGCGGTGATGTAGCTCGCTTCCGCGGACAACAAGAAGCGCACCAGACGGCCCACTTCCTCGGGTCGGCCCAAACGCCCGAGCAGAATGCGCCGCTCGAATATTTCGCGACCGACTGCTTTCAACGTCGGCGCCAGGATCGGTGTGTCGATCTCGCCCGGCGAAATTGCATTGATACGAATATTGTTGCGCGCCAGCTCATCCGCCATGGAACGCACCAGGCCGAGAATGCCCGCCTTGGCCGTGCTGTAAATCGGAATGAGGCCGTTGCCCAGTGTTGCGTTGATGGAAGAGAACACCGTGACGGCCGAACCGGGATTGGCTTTGAGATCCGGCAGCGTCGCTTGCACCAGCAGCAGCAAGGCGCGCACATGCAGGTTGATGCCGGATTCCCAGTTCGCGAGCGTCACCCCTTCAATGCCTGTGACCTCCGCAGTGCCGGCGGAATGCAACAGGCCGCCAATGGCGCCGATCGCCGCGCGGGTGGCAGACACTGCGGTTGGAATCGCGCCGGCGTCGCGCAAGTCCACGCTCATGCCCACTGCCGCCACGCCGTAGGCGCGCCGCAATTCTTCGGCTGCTGAATGTGCGCCCGCTTCATTGATGTCCCACAACGCCACCGGCCGACCGACGGCGGCCAGTGCATGCGCGGATGCCAGGCCAAGACCCGAGGCGCCACCAGTGATGATCACGCCGGTGTTGGGGCTGTTGAGCTGCGGCGCGTACATGGGCGATCTCACGCGAACGCGATGCTGGTGGAGCCGACGCCGACCAGATCCATGTGAAAGCGATCGCCGGGTCGCACGGGTTCGAGCGGCACCAGCGAGCCGGACAGAATGATTTCATTGGCATCGAGCGACACGCCATAGGCGCCCAAGGTATTGGCAAGCCACGCCACCGACGCGAGCGGCGAGCCTTGCACCGCCGAACCGAAGCCGGTGGACAACGGCTGACCATTCTTGAAAACCTTGGCTTCCAGTTTGGCGAGGTCGTGCCGACGCGGGTCGACGCGCGCGTCGCCTAGCACGAACACGCCGCACGAGGCGTTATCCGCCACGGTATCGATAATGCGAATGTCCCAATTGGAAATACGCGAGTCGACGATCTCGAAACACGGCGCGATCCATTGCGTTGCCTCCAGCACATCCTGCGGCGTGACGCCCGGACCTTTGAGTCCATGCGTCAAGATCAGCGCGATCTCGCCTTCGGCACGCGGTTGAATCATGTAGTCGTCGATCTTCACCGTGCCGCCATCCTTGACGTGCATGCGATCGGTGAGAAAACCGAAGTCCGGCTGGTGCACGCCGAGCATGTCCTGCACCGCCTTGCTGGTCACGCCGATCTTTTTGCCGATCACGCGCTCGCCCGCATCGAGACGGCGTTTGAGCAAACCCAGCGAAATCGCATAAGCATCGTCGATAGTGAGCTCGACGCCGCGCGAACGCAGCGGCGTGACGGTGCGGCGATCGCACAAAGCGCGATACAGCTCCGCGGCGAGCGCATCGCAGGTAGCTTGGCGAGAAGCAACGTCGCTGGAGGATGTGGGTGTCATGGGTGCGAGTCCGTGGTTTTGCGGAATTCATGCGGCCGCGACAGGGGTCTTGATGCAGCAGGGAGCGGCTCGTCGGCCGATTCGCGCGCTGCGCCTGCGTAACACCCCCATCTCTAATTCGTAGATATTCTGATAATTCCCACGCATTACGCAAGCAACAGCTATTGTTTTTTGATGATTGCGTGGTAAGCGGATGGAAGCATAAAGGCGCTGCTGCCTTGACATCCGTTACTTCACCCGCACCACGTTCAACTATCCCACCCTGGCCGACGCGCATCGCCGCGCCGCGTTCAACGCTTTGAATTGCATGAGTTGCATCGAAACCAGCGGATTGCGCGGGCGCTCCCGATGGCTGGCCTAATGGCGATCTGCCCTGATCGTGCTTCGTTTCGGGTGATGCGGGCTCGGCCCGGCTCTCTCCGCCGGTAATCGGCCCTGATTCCTCTACCCTGGAACACGCGCACGGATAGCGCCTTGACGCCGCATTCCCTTACTAGGCCTGTAACAGCCGAAACCGGACTGCATTTGCAGTCCCCTCCCGTGCGAAGCCTGCGAAGGGGGCAGGGTGGGGGCAAGCGCGTTTTGCCTTTATTTCCCAGCATGCCCCCATCCTGTCCTTCCCCCGCTTCGCAGGGGAAGGGACGCAACTTCCAGTGCAGAAGCAGCCGTTACAGGCCACTAGTGTGGCGCGAGTTGTCTACTTGCCGGAACGAATAACGATACTGGCTTGCTGCCTTACGCCGCCGGCTGTTGCCGTTGCGTGACTGCTTGCAGCTCCACCGTCACCGCGGTGAGCATGTATTGCAGTTGCTGCAACTCGGCCTGCATGGCTTCGGACGACAGCGTTGAGGCATGCGCTTCGAGATGGCCGCACAGGTCGCGCACGCGGTCGAGTTGCATGTTGGAGCTGGCGCCTTTGAGCTTGTGTGCCGCGCGTGCCAATGCAACGCGATCCTGCGTGTGCGCCGCGTTCTGCAGTTCGCCGAGAATTTGCTGCGAGCTGGCGAGATAGGCTTCGGTCAATTCCTTCAGGAAAGCCGCGTCGTTGTCGGCCAGTGCCAGCAACTTGTCGGCATTGACCTGTTGCGCAGTCGCGGTGGGTGTCTGCAATAACGTTTCCACGCGCTGCGAGTCGGCCATCGGTTGCGCTTCGCTGCCGCAGTACTTCGCCACGGCTTCACGAAATCGCCGGATTTCCAACGGTTTGGTAAGGAAGCCATCCATGCCGGCGGCAAGGCAGCGTTCCATCTGACCCGCCATGGCGTTGGCGGTGAGCGCAATGATCGGCGTGCGCGGCCGCCAGCCTTCGTGGTCGCGAATGCGGCGTGTGGCTTCGAAGCCGTCCATCACCGGCATTTGCAGATCCATCAACACCAGATCGAAGCGCCCTGCTTCGAACAGCTTGACGGCTTCGGCGCCATCGCCGGCCACGGTGACGACGAGTCCCAGGCGTTCCAGGAAGCGCGTGGCCACTTTCTGATTGACCACGTTGTCGTCCACCAGCAGCACCTCGCCATGAAAGCGCTGTGTCGCGACGTGTTCGTTGATGGCGTTGCGCGTGAGCAAGGCTTGCGATTGCGAGCGCCACTCGTGCGGCTCGCGCGCCAGCACACGTTGCAGGCACTCGCGCAGTTCGCGCGCGCGCACCGGCTTGGTGATGTACGCGGCAAATCCCATGCTGGCGAAGCGCTGCGCATCGCCGTGCCGGTCCATCGAGGTCAGCAGGATGAGATGGGTGTGCGCATAATTGGGATCGGCGTTGACGCGCTCACCCAGCATCGCGCCGTCCATGTCGGGCATCTGGAAATCGGCCAGCACCGCGTCGTAATGCTGCTGCACGGCCAGCGCCTTGCGCAACAGCAACAGTGCTTCTTCGCCGCTGCTCGCGGTGGTGACCTGGTAACCCTCGTGTTCGAGCTGGATCGACAGCACGCGGCGGTTGGTCTCGTTGTCATCCACGATCAACAAGCGCTTGCCGGTGGCTGCGGGCGCGGCGCGCGCGATGATCGTGCTTTCGGTGAACACCGCCTCCAGCGGCAGCGTGAACCAGAACGTCGAGCCCTTGCCGAGTTCGCTGGTGACCCCAACGGTGCCACCCATCAATTCCACCAGGCGTTTGACGATGGACAATCCCAGGCCGGTACCGCCGTATTTGCGCGTCGTCGATGAATCCGCCTGACTGAACGGCCTGAACAGCTTGCCGATCGCTGCGGCGCTGAGCCCGATGCCGGTATCGCGCACTTCGAAATGCAGCAGCGCTTTGCCTTGCTGCGTGGCGATGCTCGACACTTCCATCACTACTTCGCCTCGGCGCGTGAACTTGATCGCGTTGCCCACCAGATTGATCAGGCACTGGCGAATGCGTTGCGGATCGCCGACGACACGTTCCGGCACTTCCGGCCGCAGGTTTATGATGAGTTCGAGATTCTTGCTCGCGGCCTGGAAGCCGAGCATGGCGCCCACGTCTTCGACATTGCCGCGCACATCCATTTCCAGCATTTCGATGTCGAGCTTGCCGGCTTCGATCTTGGAGAAGTCGAGGATGTCGTTGATCACCACCAGCAGCGCATCGGCGCTGTTGCGAATGGTTTCGGCGAACTCCAGCTGCGTGCGATCCAGCGGCGTGTCGAGCAGCAGACCGGTCATGCCGATGATGCCGTTCATCGGCGTGCGGATCTCGTGACTGACATTTGCCAGGAAGGCGCTCTTGGCGTGACTGGCGGCCTGTGCTTCTTCGGTGGCCTTGATGAGTTTTTCATGCGCCTGATGCGCCTCGTCGACATCCTGCACGGAACCGGAGAACCGCAGCGGACGACCGTGCTCGTCGCGCTGTAGCGTGCCGCGCACGCGCACCCACTTCCATGCGCCCTGCTTGGTGCGCATGCGGTAGTCGATGTTGAACGGCGCATCGAGATGCACGGCGCGTTCGTAAGTCTCGGCCACTTTGACGACGTCGTCCGGATGAGTGAGCGCAGTGATGTCCTCTGCCCGCCAACTGCCGGCCTCTTCGGCGCTGTAGCCGAAAATCTCGCCATACCGCGGCGACAGCCATGGGGTATTGCTTCCAACGTCGAACTCCCACAGCCCATCCTGTGTGCCGTTGATGGCGCGATTGAGGCGATCCTGCACTTCCTTGAGACTCAGCTCGGTCATGCGCTGTTCGTGAATGTCGCGGAGGGAACCGCTCACCGCCAGCGTCCGGCCGGTTTCGTCATAACGCGAGGTGCCGACGGCACGCATCCAGCGCCACTCGCCGCTGGCGTGACGGATTCGCAACTCGGTGCTGAAGGCGTTGCTTTTGTCGGGGCGCGTCTCGTACAGGGCTTGCACCTGCGCGAGGTCATCGGGATGCATCAGGGCGGCGAAGTGTTCCGTCGTCGTCAACTCGAAATCGCCGGGATAACCAAGCAGACGGCGATAGCTGTCCGACGCCCAGTGATGACCGCTGACCAGGTCCATTTCGAACAGCCCTTCCTGGCTGGCGATGGCGGCGCGTTCCAGACGTTCTTGCATGAGCTGCAGCTCGGCGGCCTGTTCCTTCAACTTGCGCGCGGCCAGCACTTCCTGCGTGATGTCCAGCGACGCGCACAGGTCGTGTGTGACCTTGCCCGATGCGTCACGACACTGCCGTTGATACATGCGCATGTAGGCGAGGCTGCCGTCCGGCCGGAAACGCCGGAACTCGAAGACGCGGCGCTCGGCACCGATTTCGCCGTCGACGACGATGCCGGGTCGCGTCGCGAAGTCGCGATCGTCCGGATGCACCGCCGCCCTCATGTGCTCGGTCAATTCTTCGAGCGACCAGTCGTTCGCCGCATCGCCGAATTCCACGCGTGCGTTATCGCTCCAGGTGACCAGCTTCTGCTCCACGTCATGCTGGAAGCAATGCATGCCCGCCGCCTGTGTGGCGGTGGTGAGGCGATCGAACAACTCGCGTTCCTGTTGTGCCTGGCGCTGAATCAATGCCACCGTTTGAACTTCGTTGGTGATGTCGGAGGTAACTCCGATCATGCGCACGGCCTGGCCGTTGTGATCGTAGATGATTTCCGCGACACCTTCGCGGTGACGTGTGACGCCGTGGTTCACGACGCGATAGCGGAAGCTGACGCGCTTCTGCTTTGCCTTGATCGCCGCAAGGGTGGCCTCGTCGTATTCGGCCGCGTCTTCCGGCGGCACTACCGTCAGCATGTGTTGTCGTACCTGCGCATGCGGCACATCCGCCATGCCGAATTCCGGCGGACGATTCTCGTCCCATAGGAACGTATGGCCCGCCAGATCGTATTCCCAGATCCACAGATTGGCGGCTCGCGCGGCGACTTGCATGCGCCGATGCAACACCGCCTGTGCCGCGATCTGCTGTTCCAGCTGTTGCGCGCGTTGCACCTGTTCGCTGACGTCGAGCGTCGTGCCGATGATGCTGACTTGCCCGCCCGGCAAGTACCGGATCTTGGCGCGCGTCAGGAAATGAACCTGCGTGCCGTCGGGCGCCGTCGCCATGAAGCGATGCGAGAAAGACGGCTCGCGGCGGTTCATGGCGTCCGCAGCCGTGTCGTACAGGCTGGCCAGTTCCGCAGGCGACAGGCATCGATTGAACGCCTGCCAGCGCTCGTGCGAACTGCCGTCTGGCAATTGCAGGATGGCCGGCGGATTCATGTCCCAGAAAAACGCATCCTCGCCGCTTTCCCACAGCCACAGGTTGCCGGCCTCCGCCGCGCTGGTGAGCGTTCCGACCAGGCGCAGCGAATCGGTCGATTGCTGCTGGGTGAGGTGCGCGCGCGCCAACGCCTCGGACTCGCGCCGCGTGCGTTCGACCATGCTCCTGCCCAGCATGGCGGTGAGCCACAGCGCCGCAAACAGTAGCGTGCGATTGATGATCACCGCATACATCGGAACGAACGGCAGCGACGGCTGCAGCCACATCAAGTAGGCTAGATAGGCGGTGCCGATCGCCGCGGTGTAATACACATGGTGCGGGCGCGACGAACGCAGGCTCGCGGTCACTATCAGGATATAGGGTCCGCCCAGCAACAACGGCAAGCTCATGTGGCGCGCGAACAGCATCATGGCGAGTGTGACCGCGATGATGCATGGCATGAGATTGCGAGGGTGGCTGGAAGCCTTGTTCACTAACGAATCCACCGTCGAGTCCACTAATGAGGTTGCGGCAAGGCGGACATGCGAATGCGCTCGACCCGTGAGCTTGCGACGTCGTGACAACAGAGCCAGCCCGGCGCCCCGTTAGAATTCCGTGCGACAAACCCCTAAACCAGAAACGATGTGGCCGCGTTCTCGAAATAGCCGGGCGCGAGCGCCGCATGATTCGGGTTATTACTGACCGCTATCGGATGACGGCAGGCGTTCTTGACGGCAGTGGCGGAAATCAATGATTGAGATGCGGGCGCGTTCACATTTCTGCACGCATGAACGCTGTGAAAGCGGCGCGGTACCGCACTGGCTGCGGAGGCGAAGCCGGGCAATCATGTGCTGATCGTGTCCAATGGCGGCTTTGGCGGGATTCACGTAAAGTTGCTGGCCAGGTTGCGCGGTTGATGCTGCCATCTTGCGTTGTGTTGCCGAACTGTGTCCGCAAATCGCCGTGCGCGGCGGGTGAACCATGAACTCACTGCAAACCATGATCGATGATCGTGACATACGGCACGGACTGGCGCGCTTTGCGCGCGTGCTTGATACCAAACAATGGGAAGCATTGGGCGAAGTGTTCGCCGCCGATCTCAGCTATAACTATGGCGCGGGTGGGGAGCAGCAGGGGATTGATGAACTGTGTGCGCAGATGCGTCGCTATCTCGACATATGCGGCGCCACGCAGCATCTGCTGGGCAGTATTCAGATTCACATCGATGGCGACACTGCGCTCAGCAGGGCGTATGTGCAGGCCCGCCATCAGGGAATTGGGCCGAGAGCAAATGCCTTCTTCGATTCCAACGGCGAGTATGTTGACCGCTGGGAGAAGCGACCGGAAGGCTGGCGAATCGTTCGCCGTGAAGCGATCTGGTTTACCCATACGGGCGACCCGGGTGTATTGGGAATGTAAATGAGGTACACGCGATGCGCATTGCACCCACAGCGATTCGCGGCCCGGAGGTTGTTCAACGCTATGGTCCACGCGCGCTCATCCTGATTGCTACGTCGTTGCATTGATCTCCTGCAGCTCGCATTCGAGATTGCGAATGAGCTGTTTGAAGCCTGCTTCGAACAATTCGTTGCTGGAAATCTCGGCGTGATATTGGCGCACCATCAAGCCGAAGTTTTGTTCGTCGAGTTCAAGTTCGGCAAGATGCGTCAGCGAAAACAGCGAACGTGTGCTACGAACCGTCAGCTCGGCCTGCACCAGCGAAATGGCGCCGGTGCAAAACAGCCACGAGTTTATTGCCAGGCGGCGGCCGTCCATGCCTTGTTTTTGCAAGGTCCTGCCAACTGGCATGGTGACTCGCAACCAACCTGCGGAGGTGTGACCTTCGCCGCCAAGTGCCTTGAAGATCACCGGATAACGCTCCGCGTATTTTCTGAATGCGCCCAACCATATGCGCAGCGTGTCCCGCCATGTCTGTCCAGGTTTTGCCGCGGGCATCTTGAACTGCATCGATAAATGGTCGGCAACGGCCGCCAGCAGATCGGTGCGGCTCGGGAAATAGTTGTAAATGGCCATCGATACCGTGTCGAGCTCCTGTGCGACCTTGGTCAAGGTAAACGCTTCCAGCGATTCCTGATCGATCAACTTGATCGCTGCCTCAAGCACCAACTCGCGCGACAAGCGCGCCGGGCGACCCAGCGGCGAACTTTTGCCCCGCGTGCGTTTCGCACTTCTGCTCTTGGTTGCTGTGACTCTGTTGCGCTGAGTTGTCATGCTGACGTCCGGCTCGCTTGCGATCGAGTCGCCACTAGGTATCAAAACAGGCTGGAGGAATGCAACACGTCGAGCCGGCAGCGCGAAGATCTTCGGCTGCCGGCAAACGATTGCGATCCTGACCCGTTGTTGCTCAGGTCAATGACAGATCGCCGATTTGCGGCGTGCGTGTCATTGCCCAGTAATCGGCCAATCGGAATGGACACGACACCCAATTGCGACGTTTGCTGTTCAAGTAGTAACTGCTGGCTTTCGGATGAGTCCAGACCATGTTTTGCATCTGGGCATCCACCTTGTCATTCCAGCTCTCGAATGCCTTGGTGGTCGGTTCCATCGAGTGTGCCTTACGGGCAACCAGCAGATCGAGCGCTTCGATGATGTAATTCAACTGCGCTTCGATGACCATGTTGACGCCTGCGGCATGATTGGGTGCGCTGTTTGGCCCGAAAGTCAGGAACAGGTTTGGAAAGCCGGGCACCATGACGCCGAGATAAGAACGCGCGTCGTCCATGCCCCACGCAGCGCCCGCCTCGACGCCGCCACGACCGTAGATCTTCATTGATCCCAACGGCGGGTTCAGCTCGAAACCGGTCGCCAGTGCAATCACATCTACTTCAACGCGCGTGCCGTCTTTCAACACAATGGCATCGGCTTCGATGTGATCGATGTGCCGTGTTTCCAGCGTGACGTTCGGCTTTTTGAGCGTGTCGAGCCAGCCGTTATCCGCATCGAGCACAATGCGTTTTCCAAAGATCGGATAGTCGGGCACCATCTTTTCCAGCAGATCGGGACGATCGGCAAACTTGCGCTGAATGTAGGCCAGCGCATACTCGCGCGCGCCGTTGTTTTGCGGCGAAATCGCCACGTCTTGATTGGACCAGCTCGGATCGCGCACCACGTTTCCGTACAGGCCGTCGCCGGTAAACCAATACACACGGAAGCGAAACCATTCCTTGTAATGTGGAATATTTCGCAGCGCGAACTTCACGCCCTCGGTGACACCGTGGTTGATATCCGGATTGTTCAACACCCAATGTTTCGAGCGTTGGAATACCGTGAGCTGCTTGACCAGCGGCGCCATGGCTACCGCGCATTGCGCGCCGCTGGCGCCGGTGCCGATGAGCGCCACACGTTTGCCGCGCAGGTCGACACTCGGATCCCAACCCGCGGTATGCATTGCAGGTCCCTTGAAATCCTTGAGACCCGGAATGTCCGGCATTTTCCAGCGATTGAGCACGCCGTGACCGTTGATGATGGCATTGACTTCGAGCGTGCTTTCTTTGCCGTCACGTTCGGTGGTGACGATCCATAACGTGCGTGCTTCATCCCACCTGCAGGATTTGACGCGCGTATTCAACACGACTCGGTCGCGAATCTTGTATTTGTCAGCAACACGCAGCAGGTATTGCTGAATCTCCTTGCCCTTGGGGTGATAGTGGCTCCATTCCGGGTTCTGCTCGAACGAGTAGGAATAAAAATGGCTTGGCGTATCCACGCCCACGCCGGGATACACGTTCTCTAGCCAGGTGCCGCCGAGCTCGCTGTTCTTTTCGACGATAGTGTAGTCGTAGCCCGCTTCGTCGACCTTGATGCCCGCCGCGATGCCGGTCATACCCGCGCCGATCACCAGT
>Ga0065707_10081942_pt1 | contig 28468 bp, 28 predicted proteins | sample SwiRhicommuniRL3_FD_59094 | JGI IMG/M metagenome (GOLD analysis project Ga0065707, IMG submission 59094) | Switchgrass rhizosphere bacterial communities from Rose Lake, Michigan, USA - RL3 v2 (version 2) | ecosystem: Host-associated > Plants > Roots > Rhizosphere > Soil | place: East Lansing...
TGCGCTCGATGCGGGACTCAACCTGCCGCACAGCTGCAAGTCGGGCCATTGCGGCTCGTGCCGCGCGCGTTTGATCTCGGGGGAGATTCATTATCCACAAGGCGTCCCTTTGGGATTGACGGCGGATGAGGCGGCGGGGGGATATGTGCTGCTGTGCCAGGCGCAGCCGCGGTCGGATCTCAAGGTGGAAGCGCGCTTCATCGCGACCGTGGCGGATGTCGAGATCAAGACGTTGCCATGCCGCATCGCGCGCATGGAACGGCTTGCGCCGGATGTCATGCAGGTTTTTCTGAAGCTGCCGTCAGTGGAATCGCTGCGGTTTCAGCCTGGACAGTACATCGATGTGTTGCTGGAAGACGGCCGGCGCCGCAGCTTTTCCATCGCAAGCCCGCCGCACGATAACGAGTTGATTGAGTTGCATGTGCGTCGTGTGGCAGGCGGAGGCTTCAGCGAGCTGTTGTTCACGACGTTGCGAGTTGGCTCGCTGTTACGCATTGAAGGGCCCGTCGGTCAATTTGTCTATCGCGAAAGCAATGCGCCTTTGCTGATGATTGCAGGTGGCACCGGCTTCGCGCCGCTGAAGTCCATGCTGCGGCATACGCTGGAGCGCGGCGTGCAGCGGCAGACGCATCTTTATTGGGGTGCGCGGCAGCCGGTGGATGTTTATGAGGAAGCGTTGCTACTCGACTGGGCTCAGCGCTATCCGCAGCTGCATTTCATGGCGATATTGTCGGATGCCGGCGTAGGTTGGGCTGAGTCTGCGAAGCCCAACGTTCTTGAAGCGCAGGTTGGACTTCGCAGACTCAGCCCAACCTACGGCCATGGCTGGGTGCATCAAGTCGCCTTGGCGGAGCATCCTAATCTCGAGGCCTTCGACATCTACGTCGCCGGACCGCCCGCCCTGGTTGAAGCTGTGCGCACTCTCTATCCCCAGCATGGGGGCGCCCGGCTCTACTTCGATTCTTTCGACTACGCGCCGCTCACCGCATTGACTTCCCCGACTAGCCGGTGATGCTCTCGCTCGCATGAACCGTCTCCCGAGCAACTTTGTGCCTTGTGTGTTGCGGACGTATTGGCGCTATGCATAAAGGACTTGTTCTATCATCCGCGCTCATTCTGCGGGAGTAGCGCAATGTCACGAAAAACTCTGACGCTGACTGACGATCTATACGACTATCTGCTCAAGCACACTGTGCGCGAGCCGCCGCTGCTCTCCCGCCTGCGCGATGTTACGGCGGCGCTGCCGGACTCCAATATGCAGATCAGCCCGGAGCAGGGGCAATTCCTCGCATTGCTTGTCAAGTTGATTGGCGCACGCCAGTGCATTGAGGTTGGCACCTACACTGGCTATTCCAGTCTCGCCATTGCGATTGCGTTGCCCGCTGCAGGTCGTCTCATCGCCTGCGATATCAACCCGACGACTACTTCGATTGCGCGCCAGTTCTGGCGCGAAGCCGGCGTCGATGCGCGTATAGACCTGCGCCTGCAATCCGCGCTTAAAACGCTGGATGAATTGATTGCGGGCAACGGCGCAGGTCAGTTCGATTTCGCCTTCATCGATGCCGACAAGACAAGCTACCTCGCTTACTACGAGAAGCTCCTTACGCTAATCCGTCCCGGTGGCCTTATCGCGGTGGACAACACGCTATGGAGCGGCGCTGTTGCCGATCCGAGTGACAACGAGCCAGATACGAAAGCGCTGCGCGCTTTTAACGATCATGTGTATCGCGACGAGCGCGTCGACCTCTCTCTCGTCCCGATCGGCGACGGCCTTACGCTGCTGCGCAAACGTGGCTGATTAGATCCTGAACCGCTCGCGTAGCTCGCTTGCCATTCTGCGGCTCACTGGTAAAGGCGCTTCACTGCCACGCAGGCGCACAAAATAATGGCCAGCCGAATCCCGCTCGATGCTTTCAAGATAACGCACGCTGACCAGCGCATTGCGATGGATGCGCACAAATGCCGAGCCGAGCTCCTCTTCGAGGGAACGTAACGAATCCTCAATGAGATCAGTGCCCTTCGTATGTTGTACGTTGGTGTATTTCTGATCCGCGGAAAAGAACGTGACTTCTGCAATCGGAATCAAACGCAACCCTTCACGATGCCGAACAGCAATGTGCGTGCGCGGTTCAACAGGCTTGCCCGACTCAGCCGCAAGTCTTTGCAACTGGGGTCGCGTCAGCCGGCCCGCGCGAGTCAGAGCATCCGCCAGCTTCTCCTTGCGAATCGGCTTCAATAAATATCCGACGGCCTGCGCGTCGAATGCATTGACGGCGTATTCATCGTAAGCTGTCGTGAAAATTACCGCGGGCGGTTCAACTAAAGAATTTAACTGCCTGGCCGTCTCGATTCCTCCAATGCCTGGCATACGCACATCCAACAGCACTACGTCCGGCGATTCATCAACTGCAAGCTGCAGGGCTTCTTCGCCCGTCGCCGCTTCACCTGCCAGTTCCGCATCCTCAATCTCCGTCAGCAAGCTGCGCAACAACTCGCGCGCAGGCGGCTCGTCATCGACGATGAGCACGCGCAGTTTCATACCGGCAAGCGCTCACGGCTCTCAATATGTGGGAAGCGCAATGTCACGATATATTCATCGCCAAAGCGGCCGGCCTTCACCAGCGCACGCTCGCCATACATGAGCGCCAGGCGCTCGCGGATATTGGCCAGCGCAAGCTTATTGCCTTCGCGGTCGTTGCCACGCTCTGTAACCCGATTGCGCACCACAATCGTGATGAGCCCGCCGGACAGCTCGCCCGTCACATTCACCGTGCCGCCTTCCGGCTGCGGCTCGATGCCGTGATAGATGGCATTTTCCAGCAAAGGCTGCAGCAATAAGCCCGGCACCAATGCCAGCTCGGGCAGCGCCCCTATATCCCAGGCTACATTCAAACGCTCGCCCAGCCGCAATTGCTCGATGCGCTGATATGTGCGCGCCACGTCGATTTCCTCCGCCAGCGTGATCGTATCGCGCTTCTCGCTCAAATTGGCTCGGAACAGATCCGAAAGATCCTGCACGGCCGCCTCGGCGCGCCCGGGATTCGTACGCGTCAGCGAAGCTATGGTATTCATGCTGTTGAATAAAAAATGCGGTCGGATGCGAGCCTGCAGCGCGTGCACGCGCGCACGCGCCTGCAGATCCACATTGCGACGCCATTGGTCGATCACATAGAAGTACCGCAGCACCAGCGCCGTTACCACGGAGCCGATCAGTCCGTTACGCAGCAGGAATGGCCAGAGGTCTTGCGGGAAGAGTCCTGCAATGCCCGCGGTATAAGCGGAATCGGAGCGCCCGAACAGAAAAGCCAGTATGGAAATCACAGCGATTAATACAGTGATCATTACGAGCACTGCGGTGGAGCTGCGCGCCGCGCTCAACTGCTTGAGCCAGGAACGCGTCCAGCACAAAAGCCCCGCGCCCGCGAGCCCAATCCACAACAGAAACAGCGAAGTTCGCGCAAGATCCGTCCAGAAATCGAGCGCCGCCTCATTGCGCGCAAGGGTCAGCACCAGCGCCGTGAGCTCGACGATCAGCACGATCGCAAACGTCACGCGTGACGTGCAGAAATCAGGCAGGTAGAACGGCTTGTGGGCGTCCGCTAGGGAATCGTTTTTCATAAGTGGCGGCCGAGCGTGGGCGCCACTTTAACAGCGCGGCCGTTATTTCGTCTGCGGGCCGCAGGCCGCTTGCTTATCGGTCAGCGTTTGCGCACGGTAGGCGTCGGCTTCGGCGTCCGAGACGTATTCGCGCTTGCCGTCTTTGTCCGCTTTAAAAATACGCCGCGCCTGAATGGCTTTATCGTAGCGTTCCGTCGCCTGCTTGCACTGCTCTTCGCGCACCTTGGCCAGGTCTTTTTGCACGGTCTGCACGGCGCTGGCCTGGGCCTGCTGGTTGGCGATCGCGGTATTGGACGCCGCGAGCTTGCTTTGGTCGGATGTCTGCCGCGCGGTCGCCGCCTGGGCGTTCTGTTTGCTCTTGTCCACCTTCACGAGCTCCGAGCCGGGCACCCACCGATCGCTGTATTGCACTTGCCCGCGGGCGTCGACCCAACGGTAGACGTCGGCGTGGGCCGCAGCCTGAACGCTTAACAAAACTGCAGTGAAAACTAGGGTTCGTAACATGGGCGCCCTCCCGGCGGCGAAGTATCGCCGGACTTCAGGAGGAGGCAGTTTGAACCGGGTCACACTGGAAGGAAATGCCCCGAAGCCTTTCGGCCATAGAATGGCAAAAATAGCTCTTACCGATGCGAGTTTGTGGCTCTTTGCACCAGATATGCGAGCAGACGCCCGTGGCGCGGCTGCGTATCCTTGGCGTCCATCCGCCGAGGAGTCTCGCCATGACCCCATTCCGAATCGATGAAATCGCCCGCCGCCTGTTCGAGAGTGTGCCGCCCGCCGTGCGTAGCGTGCAGCAGGATCTAGAAAGCAATTTCCGCGCGGTGCTGCGCTCGAGCTTGAGCAAACTGGACCTGGTCACCCGCGATGAGTTCGACGCCCAGCTTAAAGTACTGGACCGCACTCGGGCGCGGCTCGAAGCGCTGGAAGAGCGCATGAAGGCGTTCGAAGCGCGCAATTAACTATTCCACGCAGCAGGTCAGGGATGACCCAATCCTTCCCCAGGCTCGCCAGCCGTACGCAAATCGGCTTGCAGGCTCCCCCCGTGCACATCGAAGTGCATGTGGCCGCCGGACTGCCGCTGTTTGCGGTGGTCGGTATGCCAGCCACGGCTGTCAAGGAAAGTCGTGAGCGTGTGCGCGCCGCCCTGCTCAACTCGCAATTTGAATTTCCCGCGGGCCGCATCATTGTCAATCTCGCGCCGGCGGATGTTCCGAAGGAGGGCGGGCGTTTCGATCTGCCTATCGCGCTCGGCATTCTGCTGGCCACCGGCCAACTCAAACTGCATGCGAAGCAGCTGCAGCAACTGGATAGGTACGAGTTCTACGGCGAGCTGGCGCTCAGCGGTGAGTTGAAAGCCGTGCGCGGCTTGCTCCTGGCGGCTGCGCATGCGCGGCAAAACCGCCATCGATTAATCGTGCCTCGCGACAATCTGGAAGAAGCGCGCATTGCCGCGCGTGAGGGGGCCGCCGGCGCCACTCATTTGTTGGAAGTTTGCGCACACTTGCAGGGCAAAGCGTCGCTGCCTCAGGGCGATATTTCATCGCCAGTCATTACCCCTGCTTCGAAGGATTCAGATACACCGGATCTGCGCGATGTGCATGGTCAGCTGCAAGCCAAACGGGCGCTCGCTGTTGCGGCCGCCGGTGCGCACAGCCTGTTGATGGTCGGGCCGCCGGGTTCGGGCAAAAGCATGCTTGCACAGCGTCTGCCTGCGCTGTTGCCGCCGCTCACCGAAGATGAAGCATTGGAAGCAGCGACCATCGCCTCGGTCAGCGCTGCAGGCTTCGATCCGCGTACTTTTGGCCGCCGGCCATTGCGGGCTCCACATCACAGCGCCTCGTTTCATTCCATCGTGGGTGGCGGCAGACATGTAATTCCCGGTGAAGTCAGCCTTGCTCACAATGGCGTGTTGTTTCTCGACGAGCTGCCGGAGTTCGACCGCCGCGCGCTCGAGGCGCTGCGCGAGCCTATCGAAGCCGGCGTCATCAATATTTCGCGGGTGAACATGCAGGCGGAGTATCCCGCGGTGTTTCAGCTTATCGCGGCGATGAATCCTTGCCCTTGCGGCTATTTGGGAGATCCCAGTGGCCGCTGCAATTGTTCCGCCACGCGGGTAGCGCGTTATCGCGAGCGGATTTCCGGCCCACTGCTGGATCGAATCGATTTGCGGATCGAAGTGCCTGCCCTGCCGGAATCGTCATTGGCGGAGCCCACGCAATCCGGTGAATCGAGCGCGGCAGTCGCTTTGCGCGTCAAGGAAGCGCGGGATCGCCAGAGAGCGCGCGCGGGAAAGCTCAATTCGCGGATCTCAGCGAGGGAGATCAACGAATACTGCGGCCTGGATGCGGCCGGCCGCCGCTTGTTATGGCAGAGCCGGGCGAAACTGGGCATGTCCGTACGCAGCTATCACCGGACGCTGCGCGTAGCGCGAACCATTGCCGACCTCGAAGGCACAGCCGAAATTTGCGCGACGCATGTCGCCGAAGCACTGCAGCTCAAACGTACGCTGGAGTAAGTCGTGGCGAGCGCCGCGACTATTGCTGCAGTGAGGCTTTCCCGCAGCCCTTACGTTGCCCGCAACGCGGCCGCCACAGGCAATCGCGCAGCTCTGATCGCCGGAAACAGGCCGCCGATAATCCCTATGAAGCACGCCCATATTATCCCCAGCACAACGAGCCCCGGCGTCACTGTCAACCGGAATACCACCTGTGTGAAGTTCGCCCCGAGCGTGCTCACCGCATTGCCGTTGAAGAATATCCACGCCAGCGCCGAGCCGATCACGGCGCCGATTAACGCAAGCAGCAGCGCTTCGATCATTACCGAGATCACCACAGGCGTGCTGCCAAACCCAATTGCACGCAGCGTTGCGATTTCCTGCGAACGCGTGCTCACCGCCGAGTACATCGTGTTGAGCGCGCCGAACAACGCGCCAACGGCCATGATTCCCCCGACTACGTACGCGACAAAAGAAAGCACCTTGCTCAGATCGGCCGACTGCTGTGCGTAGTAATCCCGTTCCCGTTTCACATCGACGGAAAGCTGCGGGTTCCCCGTGAGCGCCCGTTTGAACGCAGCGAACCCCTGCGCCGATTCGAGTTGCACAACCACAGATTGGTAGAGATTGCGCCGATAGGCGGACAGCACGGTTTCGCCATCCGCCATCAGCTCCGACTCGTGCGCGTCCCCGCCGCTCTCGAAGGCCCCGACGATGGTCCAATCCGTGCCGCGCAGCGTGAGATGCGAGCCGATATCCAGTCCTTTGAATTGCTTTTGCGCGCCTGCGCCGACGATGAGCTCCCTCAACCCGCTGCGGAACATGCGGCCGCCCGTAATATGAATCTCCGGCCGCAATTCAAACGCCTTCTCGCCTACGCCGCGGATCGTGACGTTCGAGCCTGCATCGTTGCTTTTCTTCGGCAGGTCCACGATGACCACGGCTTCCGCAGAGCCCACCGGCTTGCCGTCGGCGCTGCGGCGTACCTCACGCGCATCGAGAATCGTGAGCACGTTGCCACGCTCGATGCTGCTCGCAAGCTCGGAATCCGAGCCGCCACGCAGCACAATGGCGCGGTCGGCGCGGCCCGTGGAAGCGAGCGTGTGTTTGAATCCGGTGGCCATGGCCAGAACTGAAATCACCACCGCCACTACGCCCGCGATCCCGACGACTATGACCGAAGAGGAGCCCAGCCGCTGCGGCAGGCTTCCAATGCTCATGCCGGTCACGGCGCCGATTTGTTTGAATGCGCTCATGCGCTTTCCTCAGCGCCCCGCCAGCGCATCGACGATGTTCAACCGCTTCGCGCGCATGGCAGGCGGCAGGCCCGTGACGAGCGCGAGCAATACGGCGATGACGATCCCCAGGGCGACTACTTTGCCCGGCAACGCCACGGCACCGATGAAGTCCTTGAGTCCCGGGAAAATAGCCGCCGCCAATGCCAGGCCCAGCGCGGCCGCAACCAGGCACAACAGCACCGATTCGGCGAGCACCAGCAACAGCACGCCCGTGTCGCTGAAGCCCAGTGTCTTAAGAACGGCCAGCTCCGGAATGCGCTCGCGCACCGCCTGCATCATGGTGTTGCCCGTAAGAAAGAGCAGCGTAAAGAACACGGCGCCCAAAATGGCGCGCACGATGAAATTGATATCGCCCTGCTGCTTGAAGAAGGACATCGTGAATTCCTTCTCCGTCTGCGTTTTGGTTTCATCCGGCGAGTTTGCGAAGCGCGTGTCGATGGCCGAGCTGACCTGCCCCGCGCGATTCGGGTCCTGCACTTTCACGATGAACCAGCCGACCTTGCCCTTGCCGAAACTGCGCGCTTCCTCGAAGTAGTCATGATTGAAATAGAAGCTTTGCGCGAAGTTGGCCGGTCCATCGAATATGCCGACGATATCGAATTCCCAATCGGAGCTGCCGCCGGGCTTGGTCCAGATCACGGAATGCAGCGGCACACGGCTGCCGACTTTCCAGCCGTATTTCTTGGCGAGCTCGCGGCCGATCACGGCGCCGGTGCGCGTGCGCACCAATGCTTCGAATTGCGCCGCGGTCAGTTTGATTTCCGGATACATCGCAAAGTAGGTGCGCGGCTCGGTGGGGAACGAGAACACGATGTTCTTGCGGTCCTGGAAATATGTGCCGAACCAACTCAAATACGTGGCGCTGGCGACTCCGGGGACCGATTCGATCTGCGAGAGATAGCCGAGGGGTAACGGCTCGGTGAAGCTCACTTTACTGGTCACGGTGAGCCGGTCCGCTGCGGCGCCGGCCACGGCCTTGTCGAATGCGCCAATGACCCCCTGCAGCATGCCAAACAATAGAAATGCGGTGGCGACGGAGAGGATGGTAAAAATAGTGCGCGCGCGCTTGCGCCACATGGCCGCCCAGATCAGCGGCAGGAATTTCACGCCGCGCTCCGGGAATCGGCTGCGACCAGCGTGCCCTTGTCCATGAACAATTCGCGCGAAGCGTAATCCGCGGCTTTTTGATCGTGGGTCACCATGATGATGGTCTTGTTGCGATCGCGATTGAGGGTGCGCAACAGCTCCATGATCTCATCGGCGGTGTTGCGGTCGAGATCGCCCGTGGGCTCATCGCATACCAGCAGAGTGGAGTCGGAAACCAGCGCGCGGGCAATGGCTACGCGCTGTTGTTGTCCGCCGGAAAGCTCTCCTGGCTTGTGCTTCGCGCGATCGCTTAAGGACACGATCTCCAATGCGGCGCGCACGTTCTGTTTGCGGCGTGAAGCGGAGAGCGAGGTCAATAACAACGGCAACTCAACATTGCGCTCCGCGCTCAGCATCGGCATCAGATTGTAGAACTGGAATATGAAGCCCACATTGCGCGCGCGCCACTTCGCCAAGGCGCCGCCCGAAAGCTTGTCGATGCGCTGGCCCGCCACTGCGACTTCGCCTTCGGTGGGCTGGTCGAGCCCGCCGATCAAATTCAACAGCGTCGTCTTGCCGGAGCCTGAAGGCCCCATCAGCGCCACGAAATCCCCGGCAGGCACTTCGAGGTTGAGCCCGTGCAGCACTTCCACGTTCTGTTTGCCGCGCTTGTAGCGTTTGACTACGTTCTTCAGGGAAACGATGGATGTCATGACGTCGCCTCGCTCATAAAGGATACGCGCGCGCCCATCTCCGGCAGCACACGCTCGTCCCGCTGTTTGAATCCCACACGCACCTTCACTGTGGCCTTCGCGCGATCCGCTGTGGGGATCACCGCGATAACTTCCGCGGGAATTTCCCACTCCGGATACGCATTGAGGCGAATGGTCGCCTTCTGACCCGGCCGCACGCGATGGATGAAATTTTCATTCACGTCGACTTCCACTTCAAGCGAGGCCATGTCGACGATGGTGCCAATGCCCGTGCGCGTGAACCCACCGCCGCCGGAAATCGGCGAAACGATCTCTCCGGGTTGCGCGGCCTTCACCGTGACGATGCCGGCGAAGGGCGCGCGGACGATAGTGTCTTCCTGCGCGCGCTGCGCCAGTGTCAACCCGGCGCGTGCAACATCTACAGCTTTCTGCCGGACGCTGAAATCCGATTGGGCGGCATTGAAGATGGCGCGGGCGTTATCGAAGTCCTGCGCGCTGATGAGGGCCGCCGCATGCTGCTGCTCGTTGCGCGTATAGATGCGGCGCGCGTCATCCAATGCAACTTTCGAAGCTTCGAGGCTGGCCCGCGCCTGCGCCAACTGTGCTTCGGCTTGTGCGAGCGCCGCGCGAGTGTTGGTGTCGTCGAGGCGCGCGATGATTTCATCCTGCTGCACTTGCTGGCCTTCTTCTATCAACACCTCGGTGACGCGGCCTGTTGTTTTGGCGGAGACCGTGGCCTGGCGGCGGGCTACCACATAGCCTGAAGCGTCCAGTGCCGAACCGCTGGCCGGTGGCGGTGGGAGAGCGGACTGGCTTGAAATAGCGTTGCCATTCGCTGCAGGAGCGGCGGCCTGCGCAGGCAAGCTCTTGGTATTGGATCTGGCCATGGTCCACCAGAGCCCGGCGGCCAAAACTGCCGCTACTCCTGCCCCTATCGCCCACCACAGCCAGCGGCGACTCGGTTCGCCCGCGACCTCATCGCTGCGATCGATCCGCAGCTGATTCAATAGAGAATTTTTATCGCCTGGCGTGGTCAGTGGCTCATCTCAACCATGTGGTCGACGGCCTGCTTGACGAGGTCGTCAGGCACATCGACCCGCCCGCCTTTGGGGGGCATCATGCCGGCCGTTCCCTGGAAGCCTTGAAGGGCATGTTGGTAGAGCACGTTTTTGCCCTTGGCGATGCGTGGCGCCCAAGCTGCAGCGTCACCCGCTTTTGGAGCCCCGGCGATGCCGGCGCCATGGCAGGCGGCGCATGCCTGCGTAAAGAGTTCGGCGCCATCTTTAGGCATAGCGGTGGCGCTGGCTTGTGCCGTCGGGGCGGCCTTGATGGCCAGCGCTGAATTGTCCTGCCCGGAAATGGCCACGTGTGCAAAGGGCTGCACCCTCTGCTCCACGCTTTTCACATACTGCCGCTCGACGAGCATCTGCTTTTCCTGGGTGTGGCTCGCGACAATGCGGGCGAAGGCAAAGAGGCCGATGGCCACGGCCATCAACAGGCCGATGACGAGGCTGAAAACATTGAAAAAATGCGTGTCCTGTTTGCTCACGAGTATTTCCGCGAAAGGGGGCCGAAATCGGCGGCGCAGTATACCCGGCTTGCGCGGCCATTTGCAGCGTCCCATGAGCCCATGCTAGCTTCCCGCGCATGGCAGACGGCGCACAGCTTCAAACAAGCTATTACAAGAATACGGCCGAGAAATACGATGAAATGCATGTGGATCACAAGGACGAGCACACGTTCGCCTTGAGTTTCATGTTGGGAATGTTCGACTTTCTCGGCGTCAAATCCGTTCTCGATATCGGCTCCGGAACAGGGCGGGCGCTTTCATTCATCAAGGAGCGCCGCCCCGACATCCGGGTGGTCGGGATAGAGCCCGTCGATGCGCTGCGGGAAATCGGCTATAAAAAGGGGTTGGGCAAAGATGAGCTCATCGACGGCGATGGCCTCAATCTACAATTCAAGGACGGCGAATTCGATCTGGTATGCGAATTCGGCGTGCTGCACCATGTTCCACAGCCTAATGCTGTGATCGAGGAGATGCTGCGCGTGGGTCGCAAGGCCATTTTCATCTCCGATAACAATATCTACGGCGACCCTTCGCCGGCCGCCAGGCTCCTCAAACAGGCCATTCAAATGCTCGGTCTGTGGAAACTGTCCACTTTCGTCAGGACGCGCGGTAAGGGTTACACGGATACGGAAATCGATGGCATCGCTTATTACTATTCTGTGTTCGACTCGTTCGACTTGATCAAGGCCGCGAGCTCGAGCGTCCATTACGTCAATCCCAATATTTGGACGGGCGCGGGCGAGAACCTGTATCGCACGGCAACTCATATCGCGCTGCTGGGGATTCTTAAGTAGTATCAATTCCGTGCGCCCGTAGCTCAGCTGGATAGAGTACTGCCCTCCGAAGAAAGCAAGGGGGGGTTCGAATGCGGCGCGCTTTGTCAGCGCGGGCAATCACTTAGCCGGGAGTGGTTGGAGAGCCAAGTTGGCGGAGTGACCAGGGAGTGACCAGAGAGGGTAGAATTGGTTTACGACGCGCCCGTAGCTCAGTTGGATTAGAGTATCGGCCTCCGAAGCCGAGGGTCGGGGGTTCAAGTCCCTCCGGGCGCGCCATTGTTCACGTGTGTATTCCGGACACATGGGTAACGGATTATTCCGGAGACACGGGACCTATGTGTCCGGAATGTTCTGTAACCTATGTGCCGAACGCACAACGTGTACCCATCTGTCCGAATGGGCATTTGTTATTGTCCCAGCCGCTCACAACTCCGCAGAAGCACAGTGAAGCCTGGAAGTTTTAATTTTTCATCGAGCGGGAGCCGGTATCGGCCATGTTCTGCCACCGGCAGGCGGTCGCCTGTCGAAAGATAGGAGCTCTTGCACGTGGTCTCAGCCGAGATTCGTCATGCCAACACTTACTCAAACGCGGCAGCACACGCCAATGACTCCATCGCGCGCTCGACGCCGCAGGCCGATTCATGTCGCCATCCTCCGCGAGACTGCCCATTACGCGGCGTCACTTATTCTCGCTTGCGCATTGGGACTTGTTGCAGGTCAGGCGTATTCGGCGGCGGCGCTCGACGGTATCGTTCCAAATGCCTCTGCCGCGCCGAAGGATCCCTATTCGCAATGGACCAGGACCTCCCAGTACGTGGCCGTGCGGGATGGAACCCAGCTCGCGATCGATATCTATCGGCCCGCCATCGCGGGCATGGCGGTGGAAACACGGCTCCCGGTCATCCTCGTCGCCACGCCTTATCACCGTAGCAACGTGAAGGACGGCCAGTGGGTGCCGAACGCGTTCTTTGTGTCGACTCTGGAAGCCGTTTTGAAGCGCGGCTATGTGATTGCGTTTCTGGATATTCGTGGACGCGGCGCCTCATTCGGCACGGTTGAGGGCGGAGTGCCGCACACGGATCGGGATCGCCGCGATCTCTATGACGTCATCGAATGGCTGGCCATTCAGCCGTGGAGCGACGGAAACATTGGGATGGCGGGCTGCTCCTACGTGGGGCTGACGCAGTTCCTGGCGGCCGATGTCATGCCGCCGCATTTGAAGGCGATCTTTCCCACTTCCGCTCAGGGTTGGTACAGCGCTCACCGCTCCCTTTGTGTGAACGGCGTGGGTCACGACTCATTTTGGCGGACCTTCGACGAGATGATGTACGCCATGGATGTCACGACCCCTGCGCCCCCTGTCGATGCGGATAGTGGCGGCGAGTTTCTGAAACAGGCGATCGCAGAACATAAGCGCGCCTGGGATCAAGGCACGGCCCAGGCGCTGGCGGCTTTCCAATCACGGCCATTCCGCGATTCCCCGCCTGCAGGGTCTGACCATCGTTACGGGCAAGCCAATGAGTGGGATTTTCTCTCCCGCTATAAGACCTCCAAGGTTGCCGTGTTTCAATATACGGGCTGGCGGGATCTCATTCCGGAAGAGGGTTTTGCATGGTACCGAAACCTGGCCCGTCATGGGGTTCGGCAAAAGCTCATCATCGGTCCCTGGTATCACTGTGGATGGTACGGCAGCTCACTTCACGAGGCGACGGCTGACCACATCCGCTGGTTCGATCGCTGGCTGAAGGGAATCGAAAACGGCGTGACGGACGAACCGCCGATTCGCTACTACCTCATGGGCGCGCCTGCAGGTACCGAATGGCGAACTGCGGCGAGGTGGCCGCTTCCGAGGCAGAAGCGCAAGACATTCTTTCTGCAAGCGGGAAACCCTGGCCCAGGAGCTTCGGCCGGCGGAGGGATCCTGACGACGCACAAGCCCGATTCGCGCGTCGCTAAGGTCGACTACGTCGTCGATTACACGGCGACGACTGAAAACCTCGCGACTCGGTGGCGCGGGGGTACGGGTGACGAGCCAGGACTGAAGCCGATCTCGACCGCCACACTCGATCGGAAATCCCTCACCTATACCACCGAACCGTTCACCACGGACGCGGAGATCACCGGATTTCCCACCGTGGAGCTTTGGATCGCCTCAACCGCGCGCGATCAGGATTTCTTCGCCTATCTCGAGAAAGTCGATGAGTCGGGGGTCTCGACACTCATCACCGAGGGGGTCATTCGTGCCTCCCATCGCGCGATCCGTCGGCCTCCGTTCGACAATGAAGGTCTTCCCTGGCACGCAAGTTTCAGATCGGACCACGCGGAGCTGTTGCCGGGCGTTCCCGTGAAACTCGAATGGGCGCTTTACCCCATGTCGCAGTTCATCAAGAAGGGCCACCGTCTCAGGGTGACGATCAACAACTTCGACCAAGGAGGAGGCTGGGATACTCCCGAGATGATGCCAGCGCCGACGGTGACTCTCTTCCATGACGCTCAGCACCCGTCATCAATCACTTTGCCTTTCATAGGACGTACAAGTCCCCGGAACCGGGCCGGCGGGGCGGCAAGTTTACGCTGAGTGACCGCGATTCAATCAGCCGCCACTCTTCGCCTTAAAGAGACGCACCTGTTCGTTGAATTTACCGGCGATGGCTTTGAGGCCGTCGACGGCGGTGTTGTGTAGGCGCTGGTGGTCGCCGCTGGATAAACAGCTTTGACTGGCTTCGAATTCGAGACATTTGGTTCACTGCCTCGGTCGCCAGCTCACTCGCGCGAACCAGGACCGCCCCATGCGGTCGCTAGGCAACTGCATCCCGCCGAGGACGGCATATTCGATGTGCTCGCGATCGAAGAGATTATCGACCGCCAGAGACAGCTCGAGCCGCTCGCTTGGCCGCCAGCCGAGTCGCGCGCTCACGGTGGTGTAAGCATCGATGCCATACGCTGCGATGCTATCCACCCACCGCCCGTAGAGATCGAGTTCGAACCGCCGCGGCAGATCGACACGCGCCTCCAATAACAGCGAGCCCTCGGGATCGGCATCCTGGAAAGTGGCGGGCGACCCGCGGGCCGATTGCGAGGGGGGATAGGGGATTCAAAAGGGGGCGCTATCTTTTTTGGAAGTTCGGTTGTTTGAGTGGGGAGAAGAGGGCGGTGCGAGAAGCGGTGCCCCCGCGGGGATCTTCGGCCAGGCTCAAACTGATCCGCTGGAGCAGCGGCGACCTGGCCGTGCGGTGTCACCAGCCCTCCCGACCATCCCGCTGCCCGTCGCGGCAGCCGAGTCCAACAATTCCACTGAAGGCGAAAGTCTGGAAGCTAGCGCGCCTGAATTTTCGAGAGCAGAACCTTCAAGTCATCACGGGCGCTCACCGGACGTGTGAACCAACGCACGCAAACCTCGGGGAGCGCTGTGACAGTATGAGCATGCATTTAACGTAATAGGCAGGGACCCCCATGATGACGCGCATGGCAAGCTGGACTCGCTATGGATGGGCGCTCGCATGGCTAAGCGTCAGCTCACCCGCGCTCCACGCGCAAGACACTCTTGACTCTCTCGATTCCCTAATGCAAGAGGTGATGAAGGTCACTGCGCAAAAGCGGCTGCAAAGTGTTTACGACGTACCGGCGTCGGTTGTTGCATTTTCGGCAGGGGACCTCGCAGCCGCACGGGTGCAGGATGCCTCGCAGCTCGAGGCTCTCGTCCCAGGCCTGGTGTTCGACCGCATTGCCGGCTTTTCACTAGTCTACCTTCGGGGCATCGGCTCGGATTTCTTCGCGCCCGGCGTCAATCATAGTGTTGCCGTGTATGTCGATGGCGTCTATGTGCCGTTCAATCAGGTCATGGATCAATCGTTCCTCGACGTCGATCGCGTGGAAGTGATAAGAGGCCCGCAAGGCACGCTCTACGGCCGCAATGCCACGGGCGGCGCGATCAATGTCATTACGCGCAAGCCCTCGGACGCGCCGAGCCTGGATCTATCGGTGCAAACGATGAATTTCGGCGGCCGGGGAGCGGCCGCCCGCGTCAGCGGCCCGATCGCAAGCCATCTCGGTGCCAGCCTCGCGCTCGACTACGACACGCGAAATCCCTGGCTCAGGAATGTCCAGGGGCCAAGGCTGAATGATGACCGGCGCCGCGCAGCGCGCGGCAAACTTTACTATCACAGCGACGCCGGCATGGAAGCCGAGCTGGGGTTGCACTACCTTTTGAGCGATAGACCCGAGCAGACCGCGCTCAATCAATTCGAGCCCAACTCCGTCGGCGCTTTCGCCAGCCTGGTGACGGGTGGGTTGTTACCGAATGGCTTGCAGTCCGACCAACGCGGTGTCGTGTTCAACGACGCTCCAAACTTCGACGCGACTCGCGATCGCGGCGTCTCGCTGCGGGTGCGCGTGCCGTTCGCGGCTTTCGATCTCGTCTCCATCTCCGGCTTCAGCGACGTGCTCGCGAGCGCCGGCGCGGATTTCGACGGTACCAGCGCACCCCTCGTGTTCTTCACGGCCGACATGACGGACCAACTCTTTACGCAGGAGATTCAGCTGGTATCGAACAAGAACCGCCACCTGGACTGGCTGGTGGGCGCCTACTTCCTGGACTCCACCAGCGCATTCGACACGTTCAACACGCCCAGCCCGACCGTGCCGGGCGCGATCAACCGCATGTTCAATCGATCGGACGCCACCGCCTACGCGGCTTTCGTCGATGCGACGTACCGATTCAACGCTTCCTGGGCCGCGACCCTGGGCGGGCGCTACAGCCAGGAGGACGTCAACCATCAGCCCATTCGGATCAACGGCAGCAGCCTCTCCGCACCGGCCGATGCCCAGTGGAGCAATTTCTCGCCTCGCCTCGGTGTCCAATACCGCGTGGGCGAGCATCGCCTTTACGCGACCGTGTCGCGAGGATTCAAATCCGGCTCGTTCAATCTGGCAAGCCCCACCGATCTGGCGGCAGTGAGCCCCGAGACACTGACGGCTACGGAGCTCGGATGGAAAACTCAATTGCCTGAACACCATATCCGCCTCGAGGCGGCTCTTTTCAACTACGACTACAAGGATTTGCAAGTGAGCTTCTCGCAAACGCAGACGTCCCCCGTCGCCTTGCGGAATGCCGCTAAAGCGGTGGTGCGTGGTGTGGAGCTGGCCATGTCGGCCACACCGCGCGAGCGCTTGAACGTGCATGCAGGGCTGTCGTGGCTCGCCGATGCGGACTATGAGCGATATCCCGACGGCAGCGCCTTCCTGCCCGCGCCCATTGGCTTTGCGATCACGCCGGCCGATTATTCAGGGAATCGCATGGCTCGCACGCCTGAATTCACGTTCAATGTCGGGCTGGACTATACGCACCCATTGGCTGCGGGCACTCTCGTGCTCATCGGCGGCTGGTATCACAGTGACGGATATTTTTTCTCGGCGCAGAACACGGCCGACAACGAACAGTCCGCCTTTGACTTGCTGAACGCGTCCATAGGCTTTCACGGCGCCGACGACCGCTGGAGTGTCTCGGCTTGGGGGAAAAATCTCACCGACACGCGGTATTTCGCCTCGAAGGCGGTCAACGCGCTCGGCCTCGTCGGGACTTACGCCGAGCCGCGCATGTATGGCATCGAACTGAAGTATCGAATTCAGGCCACGCCGTAACGCCCTCCGGAATTCGACCTCGCACGTCGCGGATCATGAGCGCACCCCTGGCGCATGCCCCGCACCACGAGGCGTCCAAAAGATTGGATGTCGATCCTCAATTCATAGCAACCCAAAGCTTTCCTCAGCATATTTTCCTTTCGCTGCAGGGGATAATGCGCTCAACTGCCCGCCGAACGGCATAAAATGCCAAAGATAGGCATTCCATTCGGCAAGAACCTCGAAAAGTGAGTTCGAAGTTTCTCCATCCGGGCGCGCCAATTCAATCACGCGAGGCGGAACTCCAATGTTCGCGAACGGGAGATAGATCTGCCTGACCTCCAGAGGAGCAATGACTTATCTGCATTGCGGCCTTCCTAGCTCGTGAAGCAGGAAAGAACCTGTCGATGCTCTCAAATAGATGCCAACCCTGTCTCCTTGACGCAGTGTTCACGGGTCCCGGTACCGCCGGTATAAAACTTGCGGCTGAGAGGGGTAGGTTGATTTGAGAGAACGGCATGAAAGTCAGCGACAGAAGCTGCTATCAGCTCAGCCGTACGGTCCCACTGCAGAGCGAATCGATTGATCGACCCCGTGCGAAGGAAGCCAGAACACCGACAGCGTATGCTGTGCGGGCTTTTTAGTACGCGCGGCGACAGGGTCTGGACTGTCTCGCAGCTCGCGGTGCGCGTCCGACACGCGCCGAAGGCGCGTCTCCATGGGGACTTTTCCATGCAGGCTGACCAGGAGCGACAATGCTGTCGCAAGTGACACGCTGGCTCGGCGAAATCGGGCGCAATGGCTGAGGCAACCTCAACGAGCGGGAGCGCAACGATGCAGAGGCGACAACTGGGAAAAAGCGGACTTGAAATCTCGGCGCTCGGCCTGGGCTGTATGGGCATGAGTGCCCTCTACGGCCCGCCAGGCGACAAGCAGGCGATGATCAAGCTCATCCGCGCGGCGCACGACCGTGGTGTGACGCTGTTTGACACCGCGGAAGCCTACGGTCCATTCACCAATGAGGAACTGGTCGGTGAGGCACTCGAACCGATCCGCGACAAGGTGATCATTGGCACCAAATTTGGCTTCGACATCGACCTGAAGACGGGTGAGCGCCGTGGTGGAACCAATAGCCGGCCCGAGCATATCAAAGCCGTAGCCGATGCCTGCCTCAAGCGTCTACGGACCGATCGCATTGACCTCTTTTATCAGCACCGCGTCGATCCTGATGTACCGATCGAAGAGGTGGCAGGCGCCGTCAAGGAGCTCATCGCCCAAGGCAAAGTCACGCACTTCGGCCTCTCGGAAGCGGGCATTCAAACCATCCGGCGCGCGCATGCCGTGCAGCCGGTGACTGCGATCCAGAGTGAGTATTCCTTGTTCTGGCGAGGACCGGAGACCGAGCTTCTGCCGGTCCTCGAGGAACTCGGCATTGGTTTTGTACCGTTCAGCCCTTTGGGGGCAGGCTTCCTGACCGGCAAAATCGATGTGAACACCAAGTTCGCTCCGACGGACTTTCGCAACAGCGTGCCGCGTTTCTCATCCGAGGCCCGCAAAGCGAACAGGGTTCTCGTCGATATCGCCAAAGCGATGGCGGAACGTAAGGGTGCTACACCCGCACAAGTGGCGCTCGCTTGGCTCTTGGCCCAGAGGCCTTGGATCGTGCCGATCCCCGGGACCACTAAGCTCCATCGGCTTGAGGAGAACCTCGGCGCCGTCGATCTCTTGCTCACGCCCGAGGATCTGAGCGCGATCGACGCCGGGCTCTCGCGGATCAAGATCGAAGGCGAACGTCTCCCGGTTGCCGCGTTGAAGATGACTGGCCTTTGAGTTCGGTTCGGTCCCAGCAAACCCTTAGTTAGGAATCAATTGATGAAAATGAATCGCGCCAACAGTGACATCGGCCGCCGCGATTTCCTGGCACTCGGGGTCGCGATCCCCGCAATCGCCGTGCTGCCGGCCAGCGCCGAGGCGCAGACTCCACGAGGCAAGGAATCTGCGATAGGCGACCGCCGACTGCTCGGGAGTCTGGAAGTCTCAAGCGTCGGGCTTGGCGTTCAAAACATGAGCCGCACCTATCAAACCACGGTCCCTTCCCGGCCGGAAATGTTCAACATCATCCGCACCGCCTATGACCGGGGCGTCACCTTCTTTGACGCGGCCGAGGCCTATGGACCTCACGAGGTCGAACGGATTCTCGGCGAGGGCGTGGCGGGCTTCCGAGACAAGGTCGTGATCACATCCAAGTTCGGATGGAATATCGATCTTCAGACCGGCGAGCGGCGCCCGGGGCTCAACAGCCGTCCGGAGCACATCAAGCTGGCCGTCGAAGGCATGCTCAAGCGACTTCGCACGGATCGCATCGATCTCCTTTATCAGCACCGCGTCGACCCGCAGGTTCCGATCGAAGATGTCGCCGGCGCCGTCAAGGATCTGATGGCGCAAGGTAAGGTGCTGCACTGGGGCCTGTGTGAGATGGGTCCGAACACGCTGCGGCGGGCGCATGCCGAGCAGCGCGTCACCGCCGTCCAGAACGAATATTCGTTGCTGTGGCGCGGCCCGGAAAAATGGGTCCTTGCGCTTTGCCAGGAGCTCGGCATCGGCTTCGTGCCGTGGAGCCCGCTCGGGGTAGGCTTCCTCACCGGCGCCATCGACGCCAATACGCGCTTTGCCGACGGTGATATTCGGAAAGTCGAAACTCGCTTCACTCCTGACAATCTGCCGCACAACCTGGCGCTCGTAGCCTTGGTGAAAAGCTGGGCCGAGCGCAAGCGCGCTGCGCCCGCCCAGATCGCGCTCGCATGGCTGATGGCACAGAAGCCTTGGATCGTGCCCATCCCGGGTACGACACAGATGTCGCATATGCTCGAGAACATCGGCGCCGCTGCAATCCATTTCTCTCCCGCCGAATTTGCGGAGCTGAACGCTGCCGCTGCGGCGATTCAAATTCGGGGAGCGCGCCTCCCTGACAGCGTGCTGGTCTTCTCCGATGTGGAGGCGCCCCCGAAGACGTGAATCAGCTCGCTTAGCTAGCGCGTGCTTGGCGGGTGACGCTGCACCGCACTCCGCATCCTGACCTGCTGATGCAGCAAAACTGTTGGGTCGGTGCTCAAGGCGTATGATTCCGCTCCTCGCATCGCACAGGGATACGGAAAATGACGGATCTGCATGCCGCTCGCGCGCGCCTGGCCTGCTGGGGACTTCTCGCTTTCTCGGCCATCCCGCTGCCCGCTGCCTCAGCCGACTCTGACAATTCCCCCACTGAGACCCTGGAAGAAATCGATTTGTCGACCCTTCCCGCTCTGATGGTCACGGCTCAGAAACGCAACCAATCCGTTCAGGAGGTCGCCATCTCGATGGCGGCTTACACCGAGCAGCAGCTGCAGGACTTGGGCGTGAACACGGTGGTGGACCTGGCGCAGCATACGTCCAATATGCATTTCACGAGTTTCTTCGGCGCCGGCAAGCCGAACATTTCCATCCGCGGCATCAGCATCGGGCAGCTCTTCACCAATTTCGAGCAGGCCCCGGTCGGCATCTATCATGACGAGGTGTTCGTGGGCGCGCGCTCCGGCCAGCTTGCGCAGATGTTCGACCAGGAGCGCATCGAGGTGCTGCGCGGCCCCCAGGGCACGCTCTATGGCCGCAACACCACGGCCGGGGCAATCAATTTCATCGCGAAGAAGCCCGGAGAGCGTTTCGAGGCGGAGGGGTCGGTGAACTACGGCCGCTTCAATGAAATCGACGTCGAGGCCGGGGTCACCTTGCCGCTCTCAGACACCCTGTCGCTGCGGGTGGCGGGAATCAAGCGGCAGCGCGAGGGCTGGCAGACGAATATCGATCCGTCGGCGCCGCCGGGCCAGCGTGAATCGGACGATATCGACAACTGGGGAACGCGGGCGCTGCTGCAATGGAAACCCAAAGATGGCATGACCTGGCTGCTCAACGTGCACGCCAGCGGCAACGACACCCATACTCCGGTGCTGCATGCCGACCGCGGGGGCACCGGTCTGAATGCGGTGAATCCATTGACCGGGTACCTGGAGGGTGGACGTTGGGATCAAATCTCGGTGAACGATCCGTCCAAGGAAACTATCAAGGCCCACGGCGCGGCGCTGACGGCCACCATCGACTTTCGCGGGATGACGCTCACCTCGATCTCGGCGTATGAGGCCATCGACTACACGGAAATGGACGACGGCGATGGCTCTCCCTATCGGATGGCGCCGATCTCCACCCGGGATTCGATGAGCCAGTACAGCCAGGAATTGCGCCTGGCGGCCAAGCAGGGCCGCCTCGACTGGGTCGCGGGACTGTTCTACTACCATGACGATCTCACGCAGCGTTTCAGGACCGAAAGCTTTACCGACCCGTTCTTCGATACACCCGCCTTCGCGGCTGCGAACATCACAGGCGCTATCCTGGAGAACTTCTCTGCCCAGACCTCCCGCAACTATGCCGGTTTCGGCGATGTCCGTTATGCATTGGCGCAGCGGTGGACGCTGGATGTCGGCGCACGATATACGCATGAAGAGAAGCAGTTCAGCACGGCAGCGTTCCAAAGCCTGCCGTTTCTGGACGTGCCCAGGTTCCAGACGATCGGCTTCCCCGGAGATGCGCTCGCTACGGCCCATCCACGCTGGTCGGCGCTGACCGGCCGTCTGGCGCTCGAATGGACGCCGCTCAAGGACATTCTCGCCTACGGCAGCGTCAGCCACGGCTTCAAGAGCGGCGGAGTCAACGGCTTTGCCTTCAACTCCTCGGTCGAGCTGGCGCCGTACGATCCGGAAGAGATCGATTTGTACGAGCTGGGTCTGAAGAGCGCCTGGCTCGGCGGGAGGGTCGTGGCGAACGCCGCCGTGTTTTATAACGAGCTCAAGGGTATCCAGGCGTTGGTGGGCGATGTGAGCAATACGATTCCATTGCTTTTCGTGAGAAACGCCGCAGGCGGCACATCCCGGGGCGCGGAGCTTGAGCTGCGGGCGCAGCTCACGAAGCGGTGGAATGTCTCGCTGGGTCTGGGTTTGCTGAATACGCGCTTCACTCGTTTCGTTCTGCCGGACGGCACCGACTATTCGGGCCAGGAATTCACCTACGCGCCCAAAGTGACCGGCAACGCGCAGGTCCAATATCTGATTCACCTGTTCGGCGGGACGCTCGTGCCGCAAGCGACCCTGTCCTATGTCTCGCATCAGTGGTGGGAAAATGCCCACCGGCCCGGACTGGACGAGACGGGCGGTTATGCCGTGGTGGATACTGCCATTCCGTGGCGCACCGAAGATAAACGTTTGGAGCTGTCCGTGTGGTGCCGCAATCTGACCGACAAGCACTATTTTCTCAATGTCTTCGGCAGTGGTTTCAACTTGTACGGCGCCGGGGAGTCCTACCATGCCGCTCCGAGAACCTACGGTGTCACGGCGCGGTATTCGTTTAAGTAAAAGTCAGCACGCCGAATATTGAGGACAGCCAAATTGAAATGGCTGCTTCGCGCAGCCCGCGTCATTATAGGCTGCGTGGATCGAAAATAGGGGAGTGATACCGTGCCTGATCTGTCAGAGCTCAAAGTGCTCTTCGTCGCCGGGTTCGGCCCGATCGTGCGAGATCCCGTTGAGAGCAAACGATATTACGTCGATACGCTCGGACTGCCCCTCAAACCGATGGAGCAGGATCCGACGTACTATCACGGCGAAACGCTCGATGGCGTCCGGCACTTTGCGTTATGGCCCCTGAAAGCGGCGGCGCAGTCCTGCTTCGGCAAGGACGATTGGCCCAAAGAGGCGCCCGAGCCGCATGCCTGGCTCGAATTCGACGTCGAAGACGTGGCCAGCGCCACTGCAGTCCTGAAAAAGCGCGGCTACAAGCTGCTGGTTGAATCGCGCAAAGAGCCCTGGGGCCAAACCGTCACCCGCATGATCAGCCCCGAGGGGATTCTCATCGGAATCACCTACACACCGTGGCTGCGTTAGACATTCGATGAGCCCGGACTCGTTGTTATGGGTGGCGCGGATCATCACTGGCAGCGTAAATGAGCCCAAGATCCCGGTAACACTGCGACAGGACGAGCATCGACAGAATTGACCCATCAAGCGTCTCCGCCGAGAAACATTTGATTTTGGCGACATGCAGCTGGCGTATTGCTTGCAGGACTTTATCTTCCTTGAGGAGCGCGGCTGCACGATCCCGGCATTTTTCTGCCGCCACGTATCCACTTGTCCTCTTCCCGAGCAGCTCATCGGTGCGTTGCGTGATTGCTTCGAAACGTTTGTCGTCAGCGAAGTGCGGAGCAAGGATGGTCAAGATGTCCGCGAATTGCTCTAGAGGAAACAGTGGCGCATTAGGCACGTGGCGAAGCATCTTTTTCCAAAAGGAGAACATTCCCTGGGGGTCCAGTTGCGGGGTTGGTCCGATCCGAAATTGCAAGGCCTCGACTGTTCCCCTCGTTTGAAGCAATTCACACAACCTGCCGGGAGACCGTGTGCGATTCAGCTCTCGATCCAGAGCCTGAATCAAGGTTATCGAATATTCATGAAGAGTAGTTCCCTCTAGATCGAAATGACCTTGGACTACCGCGCTGGAGCAATAGCTGAGAAGGGTTGCAGCGTCACGCAGATCAGCTATGTCCTCCAGTTCGCCGATGTCCCTGAAATATTCAATGACAAGGTTACGGTGGGTAAAAAGATCGTTCAGGCCGCGGAGAGATGCCACACAGATTTCGTACGTCGCCTTTCGGAGAAATTCGGTGTTTTGGCCATTTCGGACGGCCTCCATCACCTTTAACCAAGAGATAATGTCGGCTCGGTGCTCCTTGCTGAAGGTGGCGCGGCGAATGCCAGCCTTCACCGCCATGAAGTCAGCAAACGACATCGGCTGATGGCCTTCCACGATCCAATGCCGACGTCTTTTCTCGTATGCATCGTCCGACGTCATCGCTTTCGGATACATCTCTGCGGGGACGCTAAGGAACTTCTGGGCGATCCAAAAAACGTCGATGTCGGTCAGATTTTCCGCTAGAGCTTGTCCATCAAAGATAGTTAACTCTACCCCGTATTTTTCTTTGCAGAATGTCTTTAGCTTGTTCCGTTTTCCAATCGGAACATCTGCTTCGCAGAAGTAGTAGACAGCATCTATTGGACCCGGTGTGGAAAACATGATCTTGAGATCATGTCTAATCTTGGGCTCGATCTTTTTGTCTAAAGAGCAGCCGAATACTAGTCCGGTATTTGTTGGACACGCTAAAAAAGTCGATCCGGCGATCGGAGTACTTGCCAGATAGGATCGGTAGCTTTCGAAGTCCCGTCCTGCGTCGCCGCCAGCTGATACTGGCCCGGTGGCGGGAATGATCCTCTCGCTGATGCGAAGCCGAGCATACTGTCTCGCCAAATGCTCAAACTCGTGGTGCGCGTTATGAGCTCCAAGTTCTGAAAGCTGATATCGAATGTATCCAGCTAGTTCGTCGAGCGTCTTCACTATTCCTCCGTAACGGCGCTTCCTTGGCTTTGTTTTCGGAACTCTCCTTGTCTGAATTGCTAATTATCGCCTTTTCGACCTTCCTAATCTCTCGTCTAAGCGAATTGGTTGGACACTAGGCCCTGTGCGAGCGGCTTTGGCGCCACCGCAATCAACGGATGTTCAAGCTATTGAATTTGTTGAGGCGCAGCGCCAATCGCCCGCAAGCTGGCGGCGTCTCAGGCGAGTATTGAATGCGGCGCGCTCCGATCTGTAGGCGCTACCGCAAGACGGTACTGACTGAAATTCGGTGCTGTCGGAGTTTACGCAAGTGCAGGACCAGCCGCCCTTTCGCGGCGCATGTACGGCCATTGCGGCTTCCCGATTTCATATTCTGCCCCACATTCTTTGCACACTACTTCAAATCCTGGTACGGCGCCGAATTCAGTTTTTCAAAGGTCATCAACTCGATGCAGAGACGCAATTCGAGAGCGGCATAACGCAGACGGTGTGCTGCGCCTCCGCCGATGAGTTCGCGCGCGCGGCTAAGACATTCAGTTTTGGTTGACTGCATGATGGATTAATTCTCCGGAAACGATTCGGGCGGCGCGATCCTGGCAGTAAAGGCTTCAAGAAATCGCTTTGGCATGTCCGTAGATGGGTGCGCCATTGCCGGGATTTTCGCCTCGTAGTGCTTGAACCAAAGGTTATCCCTCTCCTGGCCGATTTGCTCCGTGAGCAGGTAATGTGAGGGATCGTTCGTAAAGAACACTGCGTTTACCGGACAAGGGTCTGCGTATCCTTCTGCGGAAAGGTCACTCATGAGCTGATCGAGCTCTAACAGCCACAGCTGATAGGTTTCTTCAGTATCAAACGCCGGCAGGTTCACATCGATGAACGCGTAGACGGGATACTGACTTTTCTTCCGGTATGCATCGAGTACGAGGCCGCGTACGCCAACGGGATGCCCAACGGCGCTCGCGTGTCCTCCAGTGAAACCCTTCACACCGTATCGATGCCGACTCTTCGCCTCAACTGCAATCTTCGCTCCACCTAAGCGATCCGTGCCGACAAACTCAACGTGGGTAGTGCTGTTATCGGCCTCATCCTCAAACTGCAGGTCGAAGCCCGCGGAAATACACATCGCGGCGACAGCAAGTTCATGCCGGGCCGCCTGAAAATTCTGGGGTTAAGGAGTCGCTCCTTCATGACGGCTAATAATCTAGCGTTATCGCGAATCGTAAACAGGTCGTAGCCAAATCGGAACCACGCCGCGCCAGCGCCTGTCTGCGACTTCCGCAAGCCGACGGCGTCACCGCCTACTCGTTCGTGGTGAGCTACATAGGTGTACATCCATTGGAGGGCCGGATGGCGCTGCTCCATTGGCAACTGTTCCTGGTGCTGCAGATATGGCACGCCAAACAGCTCGAGGCCGCAGTCATGGGCCGCATTCATGAAGCCATATGCGCCCTCCTGAACCTGTCGGTATAGGGATGCTCCGATCGCAATAACTCGCTTATCGCCCATCATCACCGACACTAGCGTTCGAGCATGCCCGTATTTCCGAGCGAAGGTCTCCCGCTCTTTCTCCTTCCGTTTGATCTTCTGTATGGCCTTCCGAAGGAGCAGCCTCTGCTTGCCATGGCACTTGCGATACTTCTTTCCACTACCGCAAGGGCATTTCGTGTTTTTAGACGGAGCGTTCATTTACATGGCCATGCGGCCGCGATTTCGTTGTCTGAAATGCCACGGGGGAGAGGCGAAGGTAAGGAGGCGTGTGCGGCTAAAGTTCTGCAAGCAGAAGTACACGTCCGGATTCTAAGATTTGAGACCAACCATCGGGCGCTAAAAAATCTCTTTCGCTTAGGGCAGCGAGAAGTTCAGGGTCTTCGAGCTCATTGCTAGTGAGATCTCGGAATCGCCGCGAGAGATCGATGAATTCATCCATTGCAAGACTTCACTCGGTCTTTCGTCTGAGCGACGATATACTTGTGTCAGGTCCGAATCTTCCAATTGCGAGGATGCCGGCTTCCGTGCATTACCGCCACAACAACGAGACCCGTGTCATCGAGCTGGTAATAGATCCCGAACGGAAACCGATGTATAAGGGCCCGACGCGTTTCTCGATGCACTGCGGCATACAGTTTTGGAATTTCCGCAATGGTGTCGAAGGCCGCGCGCACTTCGTCCAGAAACTGGGCTCCGAGTCCGGGGCTCCGCTCTTCGTACCAGAGTGCTGCTTCCGTCAGATCCTGTTCCGCCTCCGGCCGAACCCGGACTTCCAGCGTCACAGCCGGCGGCGGATGTCGGCGATCACGTCAGTTGCCGGACGGCCGCGGTTCTCGTCGACTGCGTAAGCATCAAGCCGGCGATCCAGCTCGGCTTTCTGTTCCGGAGTGAGGGGAAGAGCTTGCTGATCCGCGGCAATGCTGTCCCACAGATCCTCGACGAGCTTAATCCGCTCTTCGATCGGTAGTTCCTTTAACACGGCATTCATGGGGGTTGCTCTCGGGTAGGAAGGTCTAAAGTGACGAAAATATAGTCTCTGAAGAGCCCGCCTGCCAGCACCTTATTTCGGACCGCCGCAGGGGCCTTTGACAGGCTGTCTATCTGGCTGAAACGTCAGGCACGGCCCTTTCCCGCCTCCTTTAACACCCGTTTGAACAGTCCTTCAGGCTCTACCCCCAAGGCCTCGGCCAGTGCCACGAACTCGGGGACATTCACCTGCCGCTGCTGGCTTTCGATCATCCCGATCACCGAATGCGGTCGCTTGATGCGAAGTGCAAGTTCCCGCTGGCTCAGCCCTCGTTCATTTCTCGCCTGCGCCAGAACGATTGACACCGCGCGCGCTGTGGAACTGCGTAATGCCTTCATGATTGCGCTCCGATTTACTGAGCGCTCTACATAAGGCATAATCGCGTTGCTTAGATTTTCTGAGCAGCGGCGCCCGGCGGTGTTTGCACCACCGCCGGAACGCCTGACCACAGCCAGTCCACAGGAGACCAGCCATGGCTACGCCAAATTTTAAGTCCAAGGCCCATCCGGGCCGAAACTTTTGCAGAAACGGATCCGAGCACGGCCTGCCGCTATCGGCTTTTCGTCATGAGGGCGCTCCGTCGGCGCCCTCGCTTTTTCACGCTATGCCCTTTGTTTTGGTCATCAAGAGCGAGCTTTCGGAACTTCATGGCGTGGAGATCTTCCTTTGCTGTCTGGAAATCGATCTCAAGTCTTACGCCAAACGTAACGACAGTCGATGCGATCTAATGGGATTGGCGGAAGTCGCGAGAACTGCCGCTGACCTGATTGGCGGGGTACAGGGTCGCCTCCACGCTATTCGCCTGCTGTCCCTCCCAGTTGGTCGTAGCAACAACTTCGGGGAGGTAGCACATGGCTGAGCGAGATCGGTCCCGAAGCTACGACATCGACCTGAACCCGACAATCGACAGCGCTGCCCCAGCTGGCGCAGAAGCCGCACGCACATACTATTGCCGTGCCATAGACGCCGGGAGAATCCAGGTAGCAAAGGCCGCAGCCATTCTCGAATGCGTGACCTTTACGCTCGCATATCGCCGAGAAGCCACCGACCGCGAAACGCAGATCGAAGCAAGCGATTTCGCCCTCGCCACTGAAGTCGCACGGGATCTCTTGAGAGATTCCCTCGAAAGACTGGAGACGGCCGACATCTGCGACAGCGAAACTGCAGCAAAAATCGGGTTGGGAGCACTCCCATAAAGAACGATGCAAGCGTGACGATGGCTGGGCACTTGAGCGGCGCTCTTGTACGGGTGACCGTGGCGAGCGCTCACCGGGGTGCCGAGCGGATCGACGACCGGCAGGTGGCGGCCGCC